>PPYF01171715.1_pt1 | contig 63245 bp, 56 predicted proteins | sample 1559871 | NCBI WGS metagenome assembly PPYF01 (sample SAMN08240021, study PRJNA423297) | Human gut metagenome, whole genome shotgun sequencing project. | reverse complement strand
CCTGCTCCCTGTAACTTATCCACCATATCAGTTCATTATAAAAATCTTAGATTTTTGTCTTGACAACTGAGCCACTATACATAGCCAACCGCTATGACAAGGCAAAGTTTTTCTCCCGGATCCAGCTGAAATACGGTCTTTCCCTTGCTGTAGGTCAGGGCAACCCAACAGGTATTCAGGCCTAAGGTCTGCGCATAGAGAACAATTTTTTCTCCGTAATAGCCGCATGTCTCCTCTAACTCTTTTCCTTTTTTGCCTGCGAGTACAATATAGTTTCTGACGCCTGAAAAATTGCCATAATGTGCCATAAAACTATTGAACGCATTGGGCTCGTCCTTTATAAGCTGCAGATGCAGTCCGCTTTCCCTGCGGCACTGTTCAATAAAAGACATCAGATCTTCTTTCGTTTTTCCTTCTATCGGCCGTTCGGTGTAGGAGCGGACAGAGTGCTGGTCGTACATCGCCTGTAATAAATCCATGGAAAATCCCTCCTGTGACTTTAGAGTGTGTTTGAAAAATATATATCTTAATGAACGGTGACGATCCAGCAAGGAACCTCTTTTATAAACGTTCAGATATTCTATCGTACACTTTAAGATTATAACATGCTTTTTCGCTCATTGTATACATGAAAAGAAGAAACGACAAAAAAATATTCCGGTAATCGTAATAACGACGAAAATAATTGATGGATTATGGTGTCTATTGTATAATTGAAGTATCAAAAAAGGAAATAAACAAAGATTATCGGAATATTCAAACGAAGAATCGAAAATGCATAAAAAGGATTGAGAAATTGCATTGGAAGAAGAGATACAGTTGGATGACAACTTTACACCGATGAAAGCGGCAGACAGAGGAAACATGTATGAACGGAAATATCATCATTCTAAGAGAGGTTACAAAAATTTTTGAGAGCGGAGAGTCTTACCTGAAAGCGCTGAACCGCGTGTCCCTTGAGGTTTGCCGGGGAGAGTTTCTTTCGATTATGGGAACTTCCGGCAGTGGAAAAACGACGCTGCTGAACATTCTCGGCGGTCTGGATACGCCGACAGAAGGATATGTGGCGGTGGACGGCACCTGTCTTACCGATTTGTCAGAAGAGGAGCGGACGGTTTTTCGAAGAAAGGAGATTGGATTTGTTTTCCAGAAATATAATCTTCTGCCGTCCATCACGGTTCTGGAAAATCTTCTGCTCCCATTGAAACTGCTGGATATGGAAATTCAAAGGGAAGAAGTGGAGATGCTGGCGGAGAAGCTGAGAATCCGGGAAAAGCTGTATCAGATGCCGGACACATTGTCGGGAGGACAGCAGCAAAGAGTGGCGATCGCCAGGGCTCTGCTGTACCGGCCGCCGGTGATCCTGGCGGATGAGCCCACCGGCAGCCTCGACCGCAGGACTGGAACGGCGGTTTTGGAGCAGATGAGGGATATGAGCAGACAATACGATCAGACGCTGATCGTGGTTACCCATGATGAGAAAATTGCCAAAATGGCGGACAGAACGATCTGTCTGGAAGACGGGGAAGTGGTAAAAGATGAACGGAGGCAGGAAGGAATATCGGCAGTCGGCGGAGAAACTGTTGAGAAAAGCCTATAAAAACAGCAACTGCAAACGGGGTCTGGTACTTGCGCTGACAAGCGGTATGCTGATGCTTTTGGGCATGTTGCTGCTGGGATTTATTCAAGGGAAGGTCCGGGCGGATCAGCTGCGGTATCTGAGGGAAAATGGCTCTGTGGTGGACACGTATGTTGAGAACGGGACAGAGAAAACAGCGGAGATTCTGAAAAATTTTCAGATGATCCGGCAGATCGGTCTGGAAAAAGTATGCGGAAAGCTTATGGACAACGGAATCGTATACTGCGAATGTTCTGTCATGGAGGAACAAGACTGGGAAAAGATGAAAGCAGTGGCCTATACGGATATTTACGGTGTCTACCCGGAAGAAGCCAATGAAATCATGCTGTCACAAAAGACATTGGAGTTCCTTGGAATCCGCCAGCCGGAGATTGGCATGGAACTTTCCCTGGAGTTTCATTGGAACAGTGTTTTTATTGTGAAGGGGACCGGGCGGCAGAACTTTATCCTGTCCGGTTACTATACCGATTACAGGAAAGATGCTTCAAATTTTTCGGCAGCGTATCTTTCAAAAAAGAAATTGGAGCAGGCGGATCTTACAGAGTTTCCCTGCAGGATTCTTCTGGATATGAAGGACAGTCTGCGAAGCGGCGAGCAGACAGAAATGCTGTTAAGAGAATCCATTGCTCTTGGAGAAGACGAGTATTTTGTGTCGGAGGATTCGGCGTTTTATAAAAGCGTCCGGGGGATTGCCGGGAGTTTTGGAATCGGCGCATTTCTTCTGATCCTGCTTGTTCTGTGCGCAGTTCTGCTCATTTACCAGCTGATCAGAATTTCTTTTGTCAGAGATGTGCGTCAGTATGGAATCATGCGGACCATCGGGGTTACGGTGAAGCAGATCCGCAGGGTGGTTTACCGCCAGGTGCTGTGGGATATTTTCAAGGGGACGATTTTGGGAGGAGTTCTGTCCTGCCTGATCATCGGGTGTGTATTCCCGGCAATGATGACAAAAATGTATATGGGGGAAGCGGGAGAAATGGAGAACGCCTCGTTTTTGTCGGTTCCTTTCTGTGCAGGATATGCCCTGGTTGTCTGTATGATCGGGTTTGTCACGGCATCCAGGAGTTTCCATGTGTTGTTTCGTGCCAATGCGGCGGAGACGATGGGGCTCATGGAAACAAAAAGAATGAGCAAGAAAAAGAAAAGGTTTTCGCTTCCGCGCAGGAAAAGACCGGAGGATCTGTGGAAAAAGAGAAAAAGCTTTCTGGCGGAAATGGCGTGGAAGTCTATTGGGAATTCCCGGCGAAGTTTTGCTTTCAGTATTCTGATTGTTTCCCTGGGTGGAATTGCCGCGCTTTGTACCGTGAGCCTGACGAGCGGAACCGATCTGATCAGAAAACTGGAGAAAAATCCGGAGTTTCGGATTGGTATTACATATGACTGTTATGATTTTTTGTGCAGGAGAGAGACAGGCATATGGGAAATGGATTTTTTTCCAGAAGATTTGCGGAAGCAGCTGGAAAAACTTGCAGAACAGGTGGAGGGACGGGCAGAAGTAAAGAAAGGATATCTCCTGACTGAGTTTGATACGAATGCTTTTCCCTTTACGGAGGAAAAGGGGGTGGGAAGCGTCTCGGACTCAGAGGTGGAAGGTGAAAAGAAAGATCATTTGATTGCAGATTTATATCAATTTGCTACGGATATACCACAGGGGGTTATTTATGTTCTCTCAGAGGAGGAAGAGGACAGGCTTCTGAAACGGATTTCGTCCCAGAGGGAAGCGTTGAAAGAGGGGGAAGCGGTTCTTCTGCATCAGGGGATGCCGTTCCAGGAAAAGGTGAAGAACCATTGGGAAGAGACGGTCTTTCAAGTGGTGGATACAGTGGCGGCCGGCGCTTTATTGTCGGAGTATCCTGTTTCAGAACTGACGGTTGTGGAATGTGCGGACCTGCTGAAAACAGATTTGTCGGATTTTGATTTGTTCTGGGAAGAGGAAAACACTTGCTGGATGATGGTGTCGGAAGAGACCTTTCAGGCGCTTTCTGAGAAGCTTTACCAGAGAGTTCTGGAAGTGGATGTTTATGTCCCCGGGGAACAGGAACGAAACGCAGAAGAGGCAATTCGAAAAGAGGTAGACAGGGTAAACCGGGAATTTCAAACACAATACGGGGTAAATGCGGATCTGGTTACTCTGACCTGCAAGTCGGATGTGATCGTCCGTGAGACGCGGTATCTGAAAAACAGCAGAATCTGTATGGCAGCCGTCTGCGCGATGCTTTTCCTGCTTGGAATTCTGACTTACGCCAGTGCGCGCTATATGGATCTTGTCATGCGGGAAAAGGAAATGAAAACGTTGGAAATCCTGGGAGTGACCGGAAAGCAGCAGAGGGATATGGTGAGACTGGAAGGAGTTTTTCACAGTGTTGTCATAGTGACCCTTCTGGGGATTGTTGGCAATGGAGTGATTGCTCTTCTGGACAGGATCGTACAGGAGCAGAGCAAATATTTTTCTGCGGTCTATCCCTGGGGCGCGTTTATCCTCCTGGCTGCCCTGCTTCTGGGAGTTTCCTGGATCTTGCCGGAGGGATTCAAAAGGATACGTAAAAATAAGTAAAAATGTGAAAAATCCGAGGGCGTCCGGAATATCCTCCGGGCTGTCCTCGGATTAAATTGTTACGGAAACAATGTTCAATTATGATTCAATAATCGTTCCGGTTTTTCCGTTATATCCTTCGATTGCCTTGTCGATGGAAGTGATCACTGCACGTCTTCCGGCTTTCTGCTCTACGAAAGAAACGGCTGCTTCGATCTTTGGAAGGACAGATTTCTCATCAAACTGCTTTTCTTCCATATATTTCTTTGCCTCAGCCACAGAAATATGCTCCAGCTGACGCTCTTCGCTGGTGTGATATCCGACAGCAACGTGCTCTACGCTGGTCAGGATCAGAAGCTCGTCGGCGTCAACCATCTCAGCCATTTTTCCGCTTACAAGGTCTTTTTCGATAACTGCGGAAGCGCCTTTCAGCTCCTCCTCCTGTTCCAGTACCGGGATTCCGCCGCCGCCGCAGGCGATGACAACCTGTCCGGCATCCATCAGCAGACGGATTGTGTCGATCTCGATAATATCCTGAGGTTTCGGAGAGGCAACGATACGGCGGTATCCCTGCTCTGTCTCAACCACGTAATTTCCTTTCTCTTCTTCCGCGTCGGCTTCTTCTTTTGTCATATAACGTCCGACAACTTTGGTCGGATGGTGAAACGCATCATCGTATGGATCTACCTGAACCTGAGTGATCACGGTCGCTACCGGTTTGTAGATTCCACGGCGGAGCAGTTCCGCGCGGATGCTGTTCTGAAGGTCATAGCCGATGTATCCCTGGCTCATTGCGGAGCAGACAGACATCGGAGCCGCACTGTAGTTTTCATGGGATTTTCCAAATTCGTTCATCGCAGTGTGGATCATGCCGACCTGCGGAGCGTTGCTGTGAGTGATGGCAACGGATGCGCCTTCCTGTACCAGGTCTGCGATCACTTTAGCAGAACGTTTTACGGCAATCTGCTGTTCCGGAAGGGTGGTTCCAAGTGCACGGTGGCCAAGCGCCACTACAACTTTTTTCTTCATCATATAAAAATCCTCTCTTTATCCGAAGTTTTCGCTGCGTCCGCGGCAAGAACCGCAGAACAGAAACGGTGATACACAATATTATAGAGTGATTTTACTGAAAAATCAAGAGAAATACGCCTCTTAAAAGCACTTACTGCAAGGTTCAAGTCCCTGTGCCTCAGCGTCGGATCTTGACATCTGGCGTGCTTTGTCCGGGTTCATCCGGCCGCAGTTTGGTTTGTTGTGATACTTTTCTCCGGTTGCGGATACCCAAACCTGTTCTTCGGCTGCAGGCGTGGATTCCACCGCGGGCGCAGCGGCCTGAGTCGGCGCTTCCGTTACCGTCGGAGCCGGTGTCTCCGCTGCAGCCTGAGTCGGCGCTTCTGTCACAGCCTGGACCGGTGCGGCTGCCGGATCAGAAGCGGGCTGCGTACCGGTATCAGAACTGTCCCCGGGGGTGTAGTCATTGCAGGGCTCCTGGCTCCAGGTGATCGCGGTACCGTCGGAAACTGCGACGATGGTGCCCTGTTTGTCTGTACGGTATACCTGGATATCCATGGACTCAAGTTTATCCATGGTATCTTTGTCCGGGTGTCCGTACTGGTTGTCGGTTCCGCAGCTGATGACGGCATATTCCGGAACCGTTGCCTGCAGGAAATCCCAGCTTGTGGCGGTTGCGGAGCCGTGATGGCCGGGAACCAGAACATCACAGGAAAGGTCGATGCCGGAACGGCACATGTCGGATTCGCTGCTGTTTTCCGCGTCGCCTGTAAAAATGAAACTGTTGGCACCGTTGGTCAGTTTGATCGCCACGGAATTGCTGTTGCTGTCGTCCGCGTCAATGGAGTCAGGGGACAGGATGGTGAAGGTTCCGGTTCCGAAGGAAAATTCCGTTCCCACGGACGGATGCTGCGGTGTGAGGCCTTCCTGTTCCACGGCGCTGATAAAAGATTCGTAGGTCTTACTGTCGTGGACATAATCACTGCTGATGACATTCTTTACATCAAAGGCATTGAGACATCCGATCAGTCCGGAAACATGGTCGGAATCATAATGGCTGCTGATCAGATAGTCGATGGCTGACACACCCTGATCCTTTAAATAGGATACGACAAAACTGGAGGTGTCCCTGTCACCGCCGTCGTAAACCAGAGTTTGTCCGTCCGATTGTACCAGGATGGCAAGACCCTGACCCACGTCCAGAAAGTGAACCGTCATTTCACCGGCAGTTTCTTCCGTTTCGGATGCAGTGGCTGATGCGGCTGCCGGCGCAGGGGTATCTGCAGCGGGAGCGGCGGGCTTTTCTGCAGTGGGAGCAGCAGGCGTCGGTACAGCAGAATCATCGGCGGAATCTGTGCGGACAGAAGCAGACTGCGCGGAAGAAGCCTGGGCGTCGGTGGTCGGCGCAGCTGCCGATGCCATCACAAACAGTACGATGGGGACAACCGCTGCGATCCATTTTGGATATTTTTTTCTGTGTGAGATCAGTTTCCAGAAGAATGGTAATAAAGAGAAACCGAAGAGAGCCAGAAAGATTCCTTCCAGCATACTTTCGGTTCCGGCAATGCTCAGCCCGCCGATCAGAAAGATAATTCCGAACAGCCAGCGAAGCACGTTTCCTACAGTTCCTAATTTTTTCATATGTTCCTCCTTTTGCGTTCATTCCGCTATTATATAACAAACTGCTGGAAAATGATAGTAACAGTTCCGCCGGCTGAACGGGGGCCTGCTGCAAAGGATGGAAAGAAATATAAAATTACAGATTGCTATTATCCGGACAACCTTTTATAATGAAAAGGAAAATGATTACCATTTTTTACAAAAAAGAATTGGGAGGTACTTTACATGAAAACAGTGATCATTGGTGCAAATCATGCGGGAATTGCTGCAGCTAACACACTGCTGGACAATTATCCGGAACAGAAAGTGGTCATGATCGACCGCAATACCAATCTCAGTTATCTGGGATGCGGAACTGCTCTCTGGGTGGGCAGACAGATCGATTCCTACGAGAAGCTGTTTTATACCAACAAAGAAGCTTTTGAGGCGAAAGGTGCGGACATCCGGATGGAGACCAGCGTCCGGAAGATTGATTTTGATAAAAAGATTGTTTACTGCGAGAGCGCAGACGGAACGACCTCCGAGGAAACCTACGACAAGCTGGTGCTTGCCACCGGTTCTCTTCCCATTGCCCCGGCTCTTCCGGGAAATGATCTGGAAGGCATCAGTTTCCTGAAACTGTTCCAGGACGGACAGGAAGTGGATCGTCAGATCAGCGATGACTCTGTGAAAAATGTGGCTGTCATCGGTGCAGGTTATATCGGTGTGGAGATTGCGGAAGCGGCAAAACGCCGCGGCAAAGAGGTGCGTCTGTTTGATGTGGCTCCGACTTCACTGGCAAGCTATTATGATTCGGAGTTTGCCAAAGAGATGGACCGGAATCTGCAGGAGCATGGAATCGAAACCCATTACGAAGAGCGCGCGGTTGCCTACAAGGGGACCGGCCGTGTGGAAGCGATCGTAACCGATAAAGGCGAATATCCGGCAGAGCTGGTGATCAATGCAATCGGCTTCCGCCCGAACAATGAACTTGGAAAAGACCATCTGGAGTGCTTTGCCAATGGCGCGTACCGTGTGGACAGACATCAGCAGACCAGTGATCCGGATGTCTATGCGGTAGGTGATTGTGCGACAATCTATTCCAACGCACTGCAGGCGGAAACCTATATTGCCCTGGCGACCAATGCGGTTCGTTCCGGAATTGTGGCGGGCCACAACATCGGAGGAACTCCGCTGGAATCTATCGGAGTACAGGGTTCCAACGGAATTTCCATTTTCGGCTACAACATGGTATCCACCGGCCTTTCTGTCAGTGCGGCGGAGAAAAACGGAATGAAAGTCAGCCATACCGACTATGAAGACCTGCAGAAACCGGGCTTTATGAAAGAAAACGCGAAAGTAAAGATCCGTATCGTCTATGAGACCGAATCCCGCCGAGTGGTAGGCGCTCAGATGGCGTCCACAGAGGATATTTCCATGGGAATCCATATGTTCTCACTGGCGATCGAGGAAGGCGTGACCATCGATAAACTGAAACTGCTGGATATTTTCTTCCTTCCGCATTTCAATCAGCCGTACAACTATATCACGATGGCGGCGCTGAACGCGAAATAAGCGCAGAACTTGTATAACGGAAGAGACGAATCGAGACCAATTTGTCACAATTTAAAATAGTCCAAAAACAAAAATGGCGATATACCGAGGTATATCGCCATTTTCTAATGAGGGGGGAGATAGTGAGTGGTTAATCAACTATCCGAGTATTAGTATAAGAAAAAAGTGTGTTGAAAGTATGTCCAAAGAATAAAAAAAGAAGAAAAGATTTTAAGAAAATCAAAAGAAACTCAAAAGAAAATGGAAATCAGGGATTTTGCTGCCTGTCCGCTCCATAAAAGCCATTGTCCCTATTCTTGAACATTATTGCAATGTTTTTCCGTCTATGATATATTTTAAGATGATATCGTATTTGAGGAGGCACAGAATAGATGAAAAATCTACGTTCACTCATAGAAAATTTTTCCTGCGAATGTCTGCAGGGTTCCCTGGACACGGAAGTCCGGTCTGTCGTCTATGATTCCCGCAAGGTGGAGAAGGGCTCTTTGTTCGTCTGCATCCGGGGTGCTGTCGTGGATGGTCATACGTTTGTCAATGAGGTGGTTGAGAAAGGCGCCAGGGTACTGGTAGTGGAAGAGCCGGTGAATGTTCCGAAGGAAGTGACCGTGCTGCAGGTTTCCGATACCAGATATGCCCTGGCTTTGATTTCCTGTGCGTGGTTCGATCATCCGGCGAAGAAGCTGAAAACCATCGGTGTGACCGGAACCAAAGGCAAAACCACTACCGTATATATGGTACAGTCGATTCTGGAAAACGCCGGTTACAAAGTAGGTCTGATCGGAACGATCGAGACCATCATCGGAGACCGGCACATTCCATCGGAAAACACAACGCCGGAATCTTACCTGGTGCAGCAATATTTTTCTGAGATGGTTGAGGAAGGCTGTGACTGCGTGGTCATGGAAGTTTCCTCCCAGGCGCTGATGCTCCATCGGTGCGGCGGCATTACCTTTGATTTCGGAATCTTTACCAATATCGGGGAGGATCATATCGGCCCCAATGAGCACAGCAGTTTCGAACAGTATCTGGAGTGCAAGAAGCGTCTGCTTTCCCAGTGCCGGATCGGGATCGTCAACCGGGACGATGAGCATTTTGAGGAGATCATTGACGGTCATACCTGTGAACTGGAAACCTATGGATTTTCGCAGGAAGCGGATCTTCGTGCAGCAGACGAAAAACTGGTGACTTATCCGGGATATCTGGGAATTTCCTATACCGTAGACGGGCTGATGCATTTTCCAGTGGAGATTGATATTCCAGGAAAATTCAATATTTATAATTCACTGACTGCGATTTCCATCTGCCGTCACTTCAAGGTGTCCGTGGAGAATATCCAGGCGGCGCTCAAAGTGGCGAAGGTGCGAGGAAGAGCGGAGATGGTGAAGGTCTCTGACAATTTTACACTGATGATCGATTATGCCCACAATGCCATGAGCCTGGAAAGTCTGCTGACCACTCTGCGGGAATATCAGCCCCATCGTCTGGTCTGCCTGTTCGGATGCGGCGGAAACCGTTCCCGTTCCAGAAGATTTGAGATGGGAGAAGTGTCCGGCCGTCTGGCAGAGCTTACGATCATCACATCGGATAATCCGAGAAATGAGGACCCGCAGGCGATCATCGATGATATCAAGACGGGAATTTCCAAAACCAGCGGAAAATATGTGGAGATCATTGACCGCAAGGAGGCGATCGCTTATGCGATCCACCATGGAGAGCCAGGCGATATCATTGTGCTGGCAGGCAAGGGGCATGAGGATTATCAGATCATCCAGGGAAAGAAATATCCGATGGATGAACGTGTGCTGATCCGTGAGATCCTGGAAGAAGACAGGGAGAAAGCATGAGCAGTTATGCGGATATCATTGTAGATATTACCCATGAGAAACTGGACCGTACCTTTCAGTACCGGATCCCGGAAGCACTGGAAGACAAGATCTTTCCGGGCAGCCAGGTGAAGATCCCCTTTGGAAACGGGAACCGCCTGGTGACCGGATACGTTCTTTCCGTGAGCGGTGAGGCAAAATTCGAGGAAAGCAGGATGAAAGAAATCCGGGAACTTTCCGAGGATGCAGTGACGGTGGAGGCGCGGCTGATCACGCTGGCGGCGTGGATGAAACATACCTACGGCTCTACGATGATCCAGGCGCTGAAGACCGTCCTTCCCGTAAAGAGTAAGTCAAAGGCGAGGGAAAAACGCCGGATCGTGCTGATGCAGACGCCGGATGCAGCCAGAGAAACACTGGAAGAGCTCGGGAGGAAGAAATATAAAGCCAAGGCACGCCTTGTGGAACGGCTGCTGGAGGAACAGTCCCTGGATTATACCGAGGCGGCAAAGAAACTGAAAGTGACCGCCGCCACAGTGAAAAGCCTGGAGGAACAGGGCGTCATAAAGGTGACGCAAAGTACCAGAAGCCAGTCGCCTGGTTCCGGAACAAAAGAACCGGGCGTCCGATTTCAACTCAGCGATTCTCAGGAACAGGCGGCGGAAGGCATTTTCCGGGAATGGAAGGAAAAAGACCGCCCATGCCTGCTGCAGGGGGTGACGGGCAGCGGAAAGACCATGGTCTATATGAAGCTGATCGAAAAGGTACTGCAGGAAGGACGCCAGGCGATCGTCCTGATTCCGGAGATCGCGCTGACCTATCAGAATGTGGAACGGTTCCGCGGATACTTCGGGGATCGGATCGCAGTCCTGAATTCAAAAATGACGCCGGCGCAGCGTTATGAACAGATGGAGCTGGCTTCCGAGGGTCAGGTGAGCATTATGCTGGGGCCCCGTTCCGCATTGTTTACCCCGTTTCCCAATCTGGGACTGATCATTATCGATGAAGAACACGAAAGTTCCTATAAAAGTGAGGTGACGCCCCGCTATCATGCAAGGGAGACGGCAATCGAGCGGGCGCGGCTGGAGCAGGCGCATGTGGTGCTCGGCTCCGCGACCCCTTCGGTGGATGCCTACTATCGATGCAGAACCGGGGAGTTTGCCCTGTTTGTCCTGGAAGGCAGATATGGAAGTTCCCGGCTTCCGGATGTATGTATCGTGGATATGCGGGAAGAATTGAAAAAAGGAAACCGCTCGATCCTGAGCACTGCGCTGACGGAACGGATGAGCACTTGTCTGGAGAGGAAAGAACAGGCGATGCTGTTTTTGAACCGGAGAGGCTATGCGGGATTTATTTCCTGCCGCTCCTGCGGTTATGTGGTAAAATGTCCCCACTGTGATGTCTCGCTGACGGAACACAATGACGGGACGCTGGTCTGCCACTACTGCGGCTACCGGGTCCGGCAGCAGAACCGGTGTCCTTCCTGCGGTTCTCCCTATATCGGAGGATTTCGGGCGGGGACTCAGCAGATCGAACAGATTGTGCAAAAGACATTTCCCGGGGTGCGGACTTTGCGGATGGACGCGGATACGACCAGGAACCGGGAAAGCTATGGAAAGATCCTCTCCGCTTTTGCTGACCGGGAGGCGGATGTGCTGATTGGTACGCAGATGATCGTCAAGGGGCATGATTTTCCCGACGTTACGCTGGTAGGAGTGCTGGCGGCGGATCTTTCCCTCAACGCGGCGGATTACCGTGCGGGGGAGCGGACGTTTCAGATCCTCACGCAGGCGGTCGGCAGAGCGGGAAGAAAAGAAAAAAAAGGAACTGCGGTGATCCAGACGTATCAGCCGGAGCATTACAGTATCCGGGCGGCGGCGGCGCAGGATTATCCGGCATTCTTCGATGAGGAGATCGGCTACCGGGAACTGATGGATTACCCTCCGGCGTATCACATGATGGCGATCCACGCTTCCTGTCCGGAGGAAGAGCGGCTGGAGCAGGCGATGGAATATATCCGCAGATTTCTGCTGCGGTTCCATGCGGAGCCCCGTGTCCAGCTCATCGGCCCGGCAAGGGAGAGCGTCGCAAAGATCAGTGATCTGTACCGGTTTGTCCTGTATGTGAAGGCATCCAGCCCGGAGGTACTGTTTTCCCTTCGGGAACGGCTGGAACGGTACATCGAGATCAACAGCGGTTTTTCCAATATCTATATACAGTTTGATTTTAACGCATAGATTTTTTAATACATAGCAGAAAAAGGAGAGAAGAACAATGGCAATCAGAACAATTCGAATTGTGGGCGACAAGGTCCTTACAAAAGTCTGCAGACCGGTGGAAGAGATGACGCCGAGGATCCAGCAGCTGATCGACGATATGGTGGATACCATGTATGACGCATGCGGCGTAGGACTTGCCGCTCCGCAGGTGGGCGTGCTGAAAAGGATCGTCGTGATCGACACCGACGGGACGCTGCATATCCTGATCAATCCGGAGATCATCGAGACTTCCGGAGAACAGACCGGAGGCGAGGGATGCCTGAGCCTGCCGGGAAAATCCGGCATGGTGACACGTCCCAATTATGTGAAAGTCCGTGCGCTGGACCGGGAAATGAAACCGTTTGAGCTGGAGGGAACCGAGTTGCTGGCGCGGGCGATCTGCCACGAATGCGATCACCTGGACGGCCATATGTACACCGAAAAGGTGGAGGGCGAACTCTGGGACAATGAATATGACGACGAGGAAGAGGAAGAATAAGATGAGAGTAGTTTTTATGGGAACGCCGGATTTTGCGGTGGGAACGCTGGAAGCGATCGCTGCGGCGGGACACGAGATCCCAGGTGTTGTGACACAGCCTGACAAGCAGAAAGGACGCGGAAAGCAGATACAGCCCACGCCGGTCAAGGAAGCGGCCCTGCGCCTCGGCCTTCCGGTGTACCAGCCGGCGAAAGTCAGAGATCCGGAGTTTATCAAGGTATTGGAAGAACTTCAGCCGGAAGTGATCGTTGTGGCCGCCTTTGGACAGATCATCCCGCAGGCGATCCTGGATCTGCCGAAATACGGATGTGTGAACGTTCACGCTTCACTGCTTCCCGCTTACCGCGGCGCTGCCCCGATCCAGTGGGCGGTGATCAACGGTGAGGAGGAGTCCGGTGTGACGATCATGCAGATGGACGCCGGCCTGGATACCGGAGATATGCTGACAAAGGTCGTTGTTCCGCTGGAGCGGGAGGAAACGGGCGGAAGCCTGTTCGAGAAACTGAGCCAGGCGGGGGCGAAGCTTCTGGTGGAGACACTGGAAAAGCTGGAAGCGGGAACTGTGGTTCCGGAAAAACAGCCGGAGGAAAGCACCACAGAATACGCCCGGATGATCAAAAAGGAAGATGGAAAGATTGACTGGAGCCGGAATGCGGCTGAGATCGAGCGTCTGATCCGCGGAATGAATCCCTGGCCCAGCGCTTATACGAAACTGAATGGAAAAACCGTGAAGATCTGGAAAGCCCGCGTGATGGCGCTGATCGGCGGCGATCTGTTTGCGGCGCTGCCGGGACAGGATCCGAAAAAGCATGCCGGAGAGATCTGGGCAGCGGATGAGTCCGGGATCCATGTGCGGACCGGCGACGGTATCCTGGTGATCGAGGAACTGCAGATGGAAGGAAAGAAACGGATGGCAGTGCAGGATTTCCTGCGGGGCCACAAGATTGAGGCAGGTTCCCGGTTTGAATAATACGGAATGCGGGGAGATAGGGAAATTGCTTTTGAGTTTGGAAAGGAGTAGTTGATAGTTTATGCCATTTATCTATTGGGACCCGACTTATGTGCTGGTGGTTCTGGCGGCGTTGATTTCCCTTGCCGTTTCAGCCTCCATGAACGCGACGTTTCGGAAGTATCAGAGCGTGCGGTCGCTCAGCGGGCTGACCGGGGAGCAGGCGGCGCTTCGGATTCTGCAGGCGGCGGGAATTTATGACGTGAGTATCCGCCGTGTGTCCGGAAATCTGACGGACCATTATGATCCCCGGTCCAAAACGGTGAATCTGTCGGATGCGGTGTATGGACGGTCCTCGCTGGCAGCCGTGGGCGTTGCGGCTCATGAGTGCGGCCATGCGATCCAGGATGCCCGGGGGTATGTGCCTTTGAAGGTCAGAGGCGCGATCGTTCCGGTGGCGAATTTCGGTTCACAGATGTTCTGGCCATTGTTTATCATGGGTCTGATCTTCAGCATGGAGTCGCTGGTGAACATTGGAATCCTGCTGTTTCTGTTTGCGCTGATCTTTCAGGTTGTGACGCTCCCGGTGGAGTTCAATGCTTCGGCGCGGGCGATCCGGATGCTGGAATCCACAGGAATCCTTGGAACATCCGAGGTTCCGGGTGCGAAAAAGGTACTGGGAGCGGCAGCTATGACTTACGTGGCGGCGGTGGTCGGTTCTCTGCTTCAGCTGCTGCGGCTTTTGATTTTGTCCGGGAGGATAAGAAATGATGACTGATATGGTAAATACAAGAGAACTGGCATTGAACATCCTGCTTCAGATCGAAAAGGAGAAGGTTCCAAGCCATATGGCGATCCGCCAGCTGCTGGAAAAGTACCAGTTCCTCCCGAAGCAGGACCGGGCGTTCATTACCCGGCTCTGCGAGGGATCGGTGGAATATCAGATCCAGAATGATTATGTGATCAATCAGTATTCCAAAGTAAAAATTCATAAATGCAAACCGGTGATCCGGACGCTGCTTCGGATGTCGGTCTATCAGATCCGGTTTATGGACAGCATACCGGATTCGGCGGTGGTCAATGAGGCGGTGAAACTGGCGGCAAAGAAGGGCTTTTTTGCTCTGAAAGGTTTTGTCAACGGCGTGCTGCGCAGCATCGTCCGGGAAAAAGAACATCTGACCTTCCCTGACCGGGAGGAGGATCTGACGGAATATCTGTCGGTGCGGTATTCGATGCCGGAATTTCTCGTGGAGGAATTTCTGGAGCAGTATCCGGAGAATGTGGCGGAGAAGATGCTGGATGCTTTTCTGCAGGAGCATCCCACGACGATCCGTATCAACCGCTTCCGGAATACCGTGGAGGAAACCCTGAAAAGTCTGGAAAAACAGGGGGTTTCCGTGGAAAAGGCGCCTTATGTGGAAGAGGCATGGTACATCCGGGGATATGACCACTTGAGCATGCTGGCGGCGTTTCAGCAGGGAAGGTTCCAGGTGCAGGATGTCAGCTCCATGCTGGCGGCGTGTGTGGCGGATCCCCATCCGGGAGACACTGTGCTGGATCTGTGTGCCGCGCCGGGAGGAAAAAGCCTCCATATGGCGGACCGGATGCTGGGATGCGGCTATGTCCAGGCACAGGATCTGACACCTTACAAGGTGGAGCTGATCCAGGAAAACATTGAGCGTTCCGGACTGAACAATGTGATGGCAGTGCAGCAGGACGCCACAGTTCTGGATGAGAGCTGGGAAGAGAAGGCGGATGTGGTACTGGCGGATGTGCCTTGTTCCGGGTATGGCGTGATCGGACGCAAAGCAGATATCAAGTACCATGCGTCAAAAGCAAAGGAGAACGAACTGATCCATCTCCAGAGAACGATCCTGGAAAATGCCGCGTCCTATGTGAAAGAGGGAGGTACTTTGGTGTTCAGTACCTGCACGGTGAATAAGAGAGAGAACGAAGAAAATTTCCGCTGGTTTCTGGAAGAATTCCCGTTTGAGCCGGTAAGCCTGAATGACTGCCTGCCGGAAGAACTCCACAGTGAGGAGACGGAACAGGGATATCTTCAGCTGATACCGGGCGTACATAACTGTGACGGTTTCTTCCTTTCAAAGTTCCGAAAAAAGGAGGACAAGGAAGGATGAAGGATATCAAATCCATGAATCTCGATGAACTGAAGGAAGTCTGCGTTCAAATGGGGGAAAAGCCATTTCATGCAAAACAGCTTTACGGCTGGATCCATCAGAAGCTGGCTCCCTCTTATCAGGAGATGACGACCCTGTCCAAGGGATTCCGGCAGAAGCTGGAGGAAGCGTATCCGTATCGGCCGCTGGAAATCGTGGAGGTGCAGACCTCCAAATTGGACGGAACACAGAAATATCTGTTTGAGCTTGCGGACGGGAATGTGATCGAGAGTGTCCTGATGCGGTATCATCATGGAAATTCTGTATGCATTTCTTCCCAGGTTGGCTGCCGGATGGGCTGCCGGTTCTGTGCGTCGACCATCGGCGGCCTGGTGCGGTCTCTGACGGCGGGCGAGATGCTGGATCAGATTTATCAGATCTCAAGACACACCGGGGAGCGGGTGTCCAATGTGGTGGTGATGGGAACCGGAGAGCCGCTGGATAATTATGAGAATCTGGTGCGGTTTATCCGTCTCCTTTCCAGCCTAGAGGGACTGAACATCAGCCAGAGAAACATCACCGTTTCCACCTGCGGCATTGTGCCGAATATGCGCCGCCTGGCCAAGGAGCATCTGCAGATCACACTGGCGCTTTCCCTCCACGCCCCCAACGATGAGAAGCGAAAGGCGCTGATGCCGATCGCTTATAAATATACGATGGACGAGGTGCTGGAGGCCTGTCGTTATTATTTTCAGGAGACAGGCCGGAGGCTGACGTTTGAGTATTCTCTGGTGGGCGGAGAGAATGATTCCCAGGAGGATGCGGACCAGCTGGCAGGCAGGATCCGGGGCCTGAACTGCCATATCAATCTGATTCCGGTGAACCCCATCAAGGAGCGGAATTACGTCCGTTCCGGCAAAAAAGTCATAGAGAATTTCAAAAATAAACTTGAAAAATACGGAATTAATGTTACTATTAGAAGGGAAATGGGCGCGGATATTGACGGCGCCTGTGGACAGTTACGAAAAAGTTATATCGATAAGACAGACAGGGAAATGTCTGATTGCCGTTCAGATCAGGTCTGCGCACATGCTGCGCAGACCGTAAGAACGTGATTCAGGAGTGCAAAATCCCATCGCCAAAGGCGATTTAAATGGATTTTGCATGCAACGGTTCAGCAGGACTGAACCGTTGCAATGTCCGGGACATTCCCTTTACAGGAGAGGAAGACATGAGGGTATTTTCTGCAACCGATATCGGTCAGAAACGCAAAATGAATCAGGACTTTGTGTTCGTTTCCAAAGAACCGGTGGGAAACCTTCCCAATCTTTTTGTTGTGGCAGACGGTATGGGAGGTCATAACGCCGGGGATTTTGCTTCCCGCTACGGCGTGTCTGTACTGGTGGAATCCGTCCGGAGAGACGGAAATTTTAATCCCGTCAAGATCATTCGTCATGGGATCGAGGCGGCCAACAGCCAGATTCTGGAGCAGGCGCGAAGAGACGAGTCGATGGAAGGAATGGGCACAACGATGGTAGTCGCTACGGTTGTGGGCAGTTATGCTTATGTGGCGAATGTCGGAGACAGCCGGCTTTATCTTGCCGCGGACGGTACCTTTTCCCAGGTGACACAGGATCATTCCCTGATCATGGAAATGGTGCGTCTCGGGGAACTGACCATGGAGCAGGCGAGAAACCATCCGGACAAAAATATCATCACCAGGGCTGTGGGCACTGCCGAGACCGTGAAGGTCGATTTCTTTGATATCCGGCTGGAACCGGGCAATCAGCTTCTGATGTGTTCGGACGGGCTGTCAAATATGGTTTCGGACGAAGAAATCTTCGAGATCATCGAAGAGGACGATGGAAAAGATAAGGCGCAGGAGCTGATCGACAAAGCGAATGCAAATGGCGGCAAAGACAATATCGCAGTCATTGTCGTTGAACCATTTACAAACGAGGTGAAAGAATGTTAAAAGAGGGAGTTATTTTAGGCGAGAGATATGAGATTATAAGCAGAATCGGTTCCGGCGGAATGGCAGATGTTTATAAAGCCATGGACCATAAGCTGAACCGCATGGTTGCGGTCAAAGTGATGAAGCCGGAATTCCGTGAGGACAAGACCTTTATCACAAAATTCCGTTCGGAAGCCCAGGCTGCTGCCGGACTGTCCCATCCGAACGTAGTCAACGTGTTCGACGTGGGAGATGACCGCGGTGTTTACTATATCGTTATGGAGCTTGTGGAAGGCATCACGCTGAAAGATTATATCAACCGGAAGGGAAAACTGAGCGTCAAGGAAGCGACCAGCATTGCGATCCAGGTTTCCCTCGGACTTGAGGCGGCGCACAACCGGGGCATTGTTCACCGTGATGTAAAACCGCAGAATATCATTATTTCCACAGACGGAAAGGTAAAGCTTTCCGATTTCGGTATCGCGAAGGCAACCTCCTCCAATACTATCAGTTCCAATGTCATGGGAAGCGTCCACTACAGCTCACCGGAGCAGGTGCGCGGAGGCTATTCGGATTATAAGAGTGATATCTATTCTCTGGGTATCACCATCTATGAGATGGTGACCGGGCGTGTTCCGTTTGACGGGGATACGACCGTTGCCATTGCGATCAAGCATCTGCAGGAGGAGATTGAGGCTCCGTCCAAGTATACGCCGAGCCTGCCATTCTCCCTGGAGCAGATCATCCTGAAATGTACCCAGAAGAGTCCGGACCGCCGGTATAAGAGTATGGGAGAACTGATCGACGACCTGAAACACTCTCTGGTAGATCCCAACGGAAATTTCGTTACTCTGATGCCGCTCAGTTCCCATGCCCAGACGGTCATGGTTTCCGAGGATGAGCTGGATAAGATCCGTTCCGGTTCCGCAGCAATGGCTGCGAAAAAAGCGGCGGATGAACAGACTTCTTCTCCAAGATACAGCAAACTGGAGGACGATGACGACGAGGATGATTACGCTTCCTACAACGATGAGGATGAGTATGACGACGATTATGACGATGATGATTATGATGACGACGAGGACGATGATGACGACGACTCCGGAAGCAGGATGGAGAAAGTGATCACCATCGGCGGTTTTGTTGTCGGCGGAGTGATCATCTGTATTCTGATCTATGTCATTGCACAGGCGCTTGGCTTTGTCGGAGGCGGAAGAGACACGGCAGACGGCAATTCTGCTTCTTCTGCATCCGCGACTGTGACGGCGACAGCGACACCGACGCCGGTGGACAGCAGCGCAACATCCAACGCGGGGGAAGAGCAGGTAACAGTGCCGGATCTGCGGGGAAAGACAGAGGAGGAAGCACAGCAGACCGCCAATGAGATGGGACTTGGTGTGACATCCGGAGGAACAGAGCCGTCAGATTCCGTGGAGGCAGGAAAGATCTGCCGTCAGGATCTGCAGCCGGGTTCACAGGTTGCAAAGAACTCGACGATCACTTATTATGTGAGCGCCGGTTCCGGCAAAGTGGAGATTCCGACCGGACTGATCGGGCAGCCAAGAGACGCCGTACAGGCTTCCCTGAACAGCATCGGTCTGGAAGTAAGCTTCACAGAGGATTTCAGCAGTGATGTGGCTGCGGGCAGCGTAATCACGCTGGACCCAGGTGAAGGTTCCACCGTGGATCAGGGATCCACAGTGACCGTTGTAGTCAGCAAAGGTGCGGAAGAGGACGAGGAAGTGTCCATTCCGAATGTACAGGGTTACTCCCAGGAGGAAGCCACTTCGATTCTTGAGAATCGCGGCCTGGTAGTAACAACGACGACCGCAACCTCCAACCGCGTGGCGATCGGAGAAGTCATCGATCAGAGTCCGGAAGCCGGAACCGACGTTGCGCCGGGAACCACAGTGACTCTGGTCATCAATACAGAGCAGGCTTCTGCGGATCCAACCACAGCGCCAGAGGAAGGTGCGACAAATGCCACCTGGAGCTGCAACAAATCCCTGAATAAACCGGAGAATTATCAGGGCGGAGTGATCCGACTGGAGGTGATCCAGAATGTCAACGGATCCGAACAGTCCGTATGGCAGGATGAAGGAATGACTCTGGATGACAGCCAGTGGCCGTATCCGATCAATATTGAATGGACTGCGCCGTCTGACGCGTCTGCGGAAGTCTATATCCTGATTTCCGAGATGGATTCTACCGGAAACTATCAGGCAATTTCAAAGAGCAGCACGTTCACTGCCGATCAGAACTGAGGGTTCAATGAAAGGTAAAATTATCAAGGGAATTGCCGGATTCTACTATGTGGATACGGGAGAATCCGGCGTCTATGAATGCAAAGCAAAGGGAATCTTCCGGAAGGATAAGAGAAAGCCTCTGGTGGGAGACGATGTGGAGATCGAAATCCTGGAGGAAGAAGAAAAAGAGGGAAACCTCACAGCGCTTCTTCCCAGGAAAAACGAACTGATCCGCCCGGCGGTTGCCAACATCGATCAGGCGCTGGTTATTTTTGCCCTGGAAGATCCAAGGCCGAACATCGCGCTGCTGGACCGATTTCTGGTGATGATGGAGCAGCAGGAAATTCCTGCTGCGGTCTGTTTCAACAAAGGGGATCTGGTAACGCCGGAGGAAGCGCAGGCTTATGAAAAGGTTTACCAGGACTGCGGATATCCGGTGTTTCTGTGCAGCGCGGCAAGGGAAGAGGGAATCGAAGAACTGAAAGAATATCTGAAGGGCAGGACGACGGTGGTTGCCGGCCCTTCCGGTGTCGGAAAGTCTTCTCTGACGAACCTCTTTCAGGATGGGGTCTGCATGGAGACCGGCGAGATCAGCCGGAAACTGAAGCGGGGAAAACACACCACCCGCCATTCTCAGCTGATCGCGCTGGAGTCGGGAACCTGGCTGTGCGATACGCCGGGATTCACGTCGCTGTATACAGAAAATATGGAGAAGGAAGAACTTCGCCAATATTTTCCAGAATTTCATCCGATGGAAGGAAACTGCCGGTTCCAGGGCTGCGTCCATGTGAAGGAACCGGGATGTGCGGTGAAGGAAGCTCTGGAAGAGGGCAGGATCCACCGTTCACGATATGAAAATTACGTCATGTTTTACGAAGAATTAAAAGAGCAGGAAAAAAGGAGATACTAAATTTATGCAGAGGTATCAGTTGTCACCGTCAATTCTCGCCGCGGATTTCAACCGGCTGGGTGAGCAGATCAGAAAAATCGAACAGGCAGGCTGCCACTGGCTGCATATTGATGTCATGGACGGCACCTTTGTGCCAAGTATTTCCTTTGGAATGCCGTTGATCAAGTCCATCCGGGAGGAAAGCACTCTGTATTTTGATGTCCATCTGATGATCCAGGATCCGGAGCGCTATATCCAGCGCTTTCAGGAATGCGGAGCGGATATGCTGACGATTCACGCGGAGGCGTGTTCCGATCTTCCGTTTACCCTGGACGTGATCCACGCGAAGGGAATGCAGACGGGCGTGGCTTTGAATCCGCTGACGCCGGTGAGCGTACTGGAACCGGTGCTGGATAAAGTGGACATGGTTCTGATCATGAGCGTCAATCCGGGCTTCGGCGGACAGAAATACATTCCGGAAACTGCCGGAAAGCTGAAGGAACTGCGCAGAATGCTGGATGCCACCGGAAATTCCGATGTTCTGATCCAGGTGGACGGCGGCATCAACGAGAAAACTGTGGATGAGGTGCTGGAAGCAGGCGCAAACATCATCGTCGCAGGTTCCGCGGTTTTTGGCGGAGAGATTGAAAAAAATATTCATATGTTTCAGGAACATATCGAGCCGTATAACCATGCTGATCGGAAAAATAGAATAGACGGTAAGGAGCTGAAAAAGTGAAGACATGTATCATTGCCGGGGGCATGCTTGAACGAGAGTTTGTCCTCCGTTTTATGCGGGAGCAGAAATTTGATATCATACTTGCCGCGGACCGCGGCCTTGAGTTCTGCAATGAAGAAAACATCCGTCCCACTTATATCCTTGGGGACTTTGACAGTTTGAAAGACGGCGTGCTGGAGAAGTACCGGCAGGAAAACCAGGTGCCGATCCGGGAATTTAATCCGGTCAAGGACAACACCGATATGGATCTTGCGCTGCAGCAGGCAATCATTCTGGGAAGCAGTGAGATCTATATTCTCGGCGGGACCGGAGGCAGGCTGGATCATTTTTTCAGTACGGTTCAGAATCTGAAAAAGGCATGGCTGAAACAGATTCCGGCATATCTGATCGATTCCAGAAATCTGATCACCCTGCCGTGCGAAAAAGAATTCACCATCGACAGAGAAACGCAGCACGGAACCTATGTCTCGTTCATGCCCCTGGAGGAGCGGGTGACGGGACTTACGCTGGAAGGGTTCAAATATCCGCTGGAAAACTATACCCTGATCAATGCTTCCGGAGGCCTTGGCGTCAGCAATGAGATCGTGGAAGCGCAGGGGCGTGTGAAATATGAGGACGGTGTTCTGTTGATGATTCAGTCCAAAGACTGAAATGCAGCGGGAAGAATGGTTATAAAACAGAACTTTTAGGAGGAAAACAATATGAAACTTGGAATCGTCGGACTTCCAAACGTAGGAAAGAGTACATTATTCAATTCTTTAACAAAGGCAGGGGCGGAGAGCGCGAACTATCCGTTCTGTACCATCGATCCTAATGTGGGCGTGGTGCCGGTGCCGGATGAGCGTCTGCAGCTGCTGGGAGATTTCTATCATTCCAAAAAAGTGACGCCGGCGGTCATCGAGTTCGTGGACATCGCGGGTCTGGTAAAGGGCGCCTCCAAAGGTGAGGGACTTGGAAACCAGTTCCTGGCAAATATCCGCGAGGTGGATGCGATCGTCCATGTGGTGCGCTGCTTTGAGGATGAGAATGTCATCCATGTAGACGGAAACATTAATCCGCTGAGGGATATTGAGACCATCGACCTGGAGCTGATCTTCGCGGATCTGGAGGTTCTGGAGCGCAGGATCGCAAAGACATCGAAGACTGCCCGGATGGACAAGGAAGCGGCGAAAGAACTGGAGTTTCAACAGAGACTGAAAAAGCTGCTGGAAGACGGCAAGGACGCCTCCCTGATCGAGCTGGAAAATGAAGATGAGGAAAAATGGTTTGCAGAGTACAATTTGCTGACAGGAAAACCGGTCATCTATGCGGCGAATGTTTCCGAAGATGATCTGGCGGACGACGGAGCATCCAACGAACATGTGGCAAAAGTGCGTGAATTCGCGAAAGAACATGACAGCGAGGTGTTTGTCATCTGTGCGCAGATCGAGGAGGAAATCTCCGAGCTGGAAGACGATGAAAAGAAGATGTTCCTGGAGGATCTGGGACTGAAGGAATCCGGACTGGAAAAACTGGTGCGCGCAAGCTACCGCCTTCTGGGTCTGATGAGCTTCCTGACTGCAGGAGAAGATGAAACCCGTGCATGGACCATCCGTCTTGGCACCAAGGCGCCGCAGGCTGCAGGAAAGATCCATACGGATTTTGAGCGTGGATTTATCAAGGCGGAAGTGGTGAATTATCAGGACCTTCTGGACTGTGGTTCCTATGCGGGAGCCCGTGAGAAGGGTCTGGTGCGCATGGAAGGAAAAGATTATGTGGTGCGTGACGGAGATGTGATCCTGTTCCGCTTCAATGTGTAAAGAAAATAGAAGTACCGTTCAGCTGGATGAGCGGGTGCATACAGAATAACGGTGAACAGGAGAAGGATGCTTTATGGATATGCAGATTTATTTTCCGCATCTTGGGATCTATCTGGAGCATGTGGGAAAGACCCTGACGGTCTTTGGATTTGATATTGCGTATTACGGAATTGTGATCGTGACCGGTATGCTGATCGGCGTGGCGATCGCGATGCACGAGGCGAAACGGACCGGGCAGAATCCGGACCAGTATATTGACCTGGCAATGATCGGCATCGCGGCAGGAATTGTCGGAGCGAGGATTTATTATGTGGTTTTCGCGTGGGATTCCTACAAAGACGATCTGCTGAGTATTTTCAATATCCGTCAGGGAGGCCTGGCGATTTACGGCGGGATCATCGGCGCGTGTATCGCGGTGGCGATCTACTGCCGCGTGAAGAAACTCCATTTTTTCCAGGTGATGGACACGGCAAGTATGAGTATCGTTTTCGGACAGATCATGGGCCGATGGGGCAACTTCTTTAACCGGGAGGCATTCGGAGGATATACGGACAATCTTTTCGCGATGCAGCTTCCGGTTTCCGCGGTGCGTCAGAACGAGATCACCCAGGAAATGTGGGATCATCTTGTGACCATTGACGGCATTGATTTTATCCAGGTGCATCCGACGTTCCTGTATGAGAGCCTCTGGAATGTAGGAGTGCTGCTGATCCTGATCTGGTACAGAAAACACACAAAGTTCCACGGAGAACTGTTTTTTATGTACCTTGCCGGATACGGACTGGGAAGAGCCTGGATCGAAGGGCTTCGTACCGACCAGCTGCTGCTGCCGGTAATCGGGCTTCCGGTTTCACAGATGCTCTCTATTGCACTGGTGCTGGTATGTGCCGGAGTGATCCTCTGGAAGAGAAGAAAGCTTCGCGGAGCAGGCAACGGGCAGGACATGGAAACCAAAACAGAGAAATAGCACAGCCGTTCTGCCGATGGAAGGCAGCGGGCAGAGAACAATTTCAGAATATATTTGAGTGGAAAGAACAGACAGAATCGACACTGTCCTTTGATGTATATATCTTGTACAGCAAAGAAGACGGTGGAATTCTGTCTGTTTTTTTCTTTTTTGCCGGTAAACGCTCCGAAGTGTGCCTGAACATCCATTTTTTGCGGAAAGAAAGATTCAAATACGTTCTGATCTGGTGGGAATATGTCCTCGTTCCCCACCGGACAGGGAAAAAAAGAGCCTTATCAGGGAGAATCCCCCACACGCCGTCCGACACTGCACTGCGGTAAAGCAAATTCCCGGAAAACCGCATAAATCCTGCATTTTTTCAGGAAGGAAATTTTGTAAATTCTGAAAATCCCCTTGCTATTTCCCTGAAGATGTTATATTATAGACACATAAGTGGTAGAAAGTGGTGAAAGGTGGTGCCATGGGGAGGGAATGTGGCAGTTCCTGTCCGGCACTGAGACGAAGGTGGTGTGTGGGGAGACCTCCATCTTCGGTTAGGATAAGAGGGTTTTCATTATGTTCATGGGAGAGTACAGTCACTCAATTGACGCGAAGGGAAGATTGATTATACCGTCCAAGTTCAGAGAACAATTGGGAGAAGAGTTCGTGCTGACGAAGGGATTGGACGGCTGTCTGTTTATCTTTCCCAATGATGAATGGGTGATCTTCGAAGAAAAGCTGAAAGCCTTACCACTTACAAACAAGAGCGCCAGAACCTTTTCACGTTTCTTTGTAGCAGGCGCTGCGTCCTGTGAACTGGATAAGCAGGGGAGAATTCTCGTACCGGCGACGCTGCGGGAGTTTGCTGGTCTGGAAAAGGATGTGGTCCTCACCGGAAATATCAACCGGATTGAAATCTGGAGTAAGGAGAAATGGAACGAGAACAATAACTATGATGATATGGACGCGATCGCTGAAAATATGGCAGAGATGGGAATCGTGCTGTAACAGCTTTTGCGGTCCGGCGCAGAAAAGACAGCGGTCGGCGGCTGCTGGTAAAGACTCGTTTTTAAATACAGGAGAAAATCATGAATTTTCAGCATACATCAGTACTATTGGAGGAAACCATTGCGAACCTTAAGATAAAACCGGATGGAACGTATGTAGACGGGACGTTGGGCGGCGCGGGTCATGCGAGTGAAGTATGCAAACGTTTGTCTGCCACGGGGAGATTTATAGGAATAGACCAGGACGATGCCGCAATTGCTGCTGCGGGTGAACGCCTTCGTGAATTTGGTGAACGGGTAACCATCATCCGCAGTAACTATTGCAATATGGTTTCAAGACTGCAGGAGCGAGGGATCCTGGGAGTGGATGGGATTTTGCTGGATCTGGGGGTCTCTTCCTATCAATTGGACACCGCTGAGCGTGGATTCACATATCGGGAAGATGCTCCGCTGGACATGAGAATGGATCAGCGGGCAGAGCTTTCTGCCTTTGACGTGGTCAACGGCTACAGCGAAGAACAGCTCGTTCGAATCCTCCGGGATTATGGGGAGGAAAGGTTTGCAAGGAATATTGCAAGAAATATATGTACAGCCCGGCAAGAAGAGCCGATCCGGACAACTGGGGAGTTAACCGAGATCATCAAGCGCTCGATACCGGCAAAGATAAGGGCTACGGGCGGTCATCCGGCGAAAAGGACCTTTCAGGCGATCCGTATTGAAGTCAATCAGGAATTGACGGTTCTGGAAGAGTCGCTGGATGGAATGATCGATCTTCTGAATGATGGCGGAAGATTATGTGTGATCACTTTCCATTCACTGGAAGACCGGATTGTAAAGAATATTTTCAGAAAAAATGAGCATCCATGTACATGCCCGCCGGATTTTCCGGTCTGTGTGTGCGGAAAGAAATCCAAAGGGACTGTCATCACCCGGAAACCGATTTTGCCGGGAGAAGAGGAAATGACGGTGAATCCCCGTTCCAAGAGCGCAAAGCTGCGTGTATTTGAACGGAAGAGATGATGCTCACTGTAGGGAGACTGGAGAATTATGGCAAAAAGAAGCGATAGAAGGGTAGATTCATCAGAGAGAGCGGAAAGATACCCACAGGATGACTATGAGGAGGGAAGCGCACTCCGGAAACTTTCAGCAGTTCCACAGGAATTGCCCAGGGAGTATCCGGAGGAGCAGCCGGTCAGAAGGCAGAGAACAGCGGGACAGCGTGCACGGAATGCACAGATCACGCCGCGGTTCCTGATGGGAACGGTTGTTTTATGTGCTGCCATGGTAGCCTTCGTTGTGGGCTTTCTTTGTTTAAAGGAAAAGATTACAGAACAGAACAGACACATCGCATCGCTGGAAAACCAGATCAATGACCTGAAATCCGACAATGATGCGTATTACAATAAAGTGATGGCTTCCGTTGATCTGGAGGCGATCCGGGAGGCGGCAATGAACCGTCTGGGCATGAAGTATGCCGAAGAGTCGCAGATTCAGTACTATGATACGGACGGAAGCAGTTATGTGCGTCAGTATCAGGAAGTACCGCAGAACTAAAAGCAGGTGAAAATACTTGGGAAATAAGAAAAAAAGCAGAAAACGCGGCGCAGTACCGAACAAAAGAAAAATTGATCACAAAGTACGGACAAAGCTGGCAGCACTTTTTATTTTGGTGCTGCTGGCTTTCCTGATATTAGTTGTTCGTGTCATCTATGTCAGCGCTGCAAAGGGGGAGGAATACGAACGCCGTGTGCGCAGCCAGAATCAGCAGTCCCAGGAAAGTACGGTAATTCCCGCCAGAAGAGGGGATATTACCGACCGGAACGGAACGGTTTTGGCAACCAGTGAGAAGATTTATAATGTCATTCTCGACTGCAAAGTGGTTAATACAGTAAAAACCGTCAACGGAGAGGACACGCAGCCTTATGTGGAGCCTACGGTACAGGCGCTGGTCGAGCAGCTTGGCCTGGACGAGGAGGACATCCGCAGCAGGCTGACCAGCGAAGAAACGATGGAAAGCCAGTATCAGAGAATTGCTGTTGGGATTTCCATCGATGAAAAAAATAAATTTGAAGAGTACCGGGATGAATACGATGATGTTTCTTCCGATGATCTCAGTGAAGCGGAGCAGCAGGAGAAAGAGAGACGTTCCAATATCCAGGGCGTCTGGTTTGAGGATACCTATAAGCGGGTGTATCCGCTGAATTCTCAGGCATGTGACCTGATTGGATTTACTTACAGCAACGGTACGGCGGACTGGGGGCTGGAAGGCTATTATTCGGATGTGCTGGACGGCACGGAAGGCAGGCAGTACAGCTATTACGGAGCCAGCGACACGCTGCAGCAGGAGATCATCGAACCGGAGGATGGCAATAATGTAGTGTCCACGATCGATGCGAATATCCAGAAGATCATCCGTTCAAAGATTGAGGAATTCAACACAATGATGGCGGGTGAGAATGCTTCGGAAGGGGCGGATCAACGGAAAGGCGCCGAGAATGTGGGCGTGATCCTGATGGATCCCAATAACGGAGAGGTCCTTGGCATGGATTCCACCGACTGGTATGACCTGAACAATCCCAGAGATCTGTCGCTGTATTATTCCGAGGAAGAAATCCACGATATGATAGCCTTTGAGGAGGAAAATGCCGAGAAGGAAGCAAACGGAGAAGAGACCTCTGATTATGATGAAGCGACAGGCAGGCAGACAAGGCTGAATGCGCTCAACGGGCTTTGGAGAAATTTCTGTATTTCCGATACGTATGAGCCGGGTTCCACAGCAAAGCCGATGAATGTTGCCGCCGCCTATGAGACCAATTCTATCACCGACGAGGACACCTTTGTCTGTGACGGCTCCCAGCAGGTGGGTGGTTTTCAGATCAAATGTGCGGTCTATCCCAATGCTCATGGGACAGAGACTGCCGGGGATGCCTTGAAAAATTCCTGCAATGACGCGCTGATGCAGATTGCGGAAAAGATGGGGTCCGAGAATTTCCTGAAATATCAGAAGCTGTTTGGATTTGGGTCTAAGACCGGGATTGACCTGCCGGGAGAAGCGGCTGGTCTGATCTACTCGGAAGAGAACTGGAATGAAACGGCACTGGCGACCTCCTCTTTTGGGCAGGGGTATAATGTAACGATGATCCAGCAGCTTGCAGCGTTCTGTTCCGTCATCAACGGAGGATATTACTATCAGCCAAGAGTGGTCAGTGAGATTACGGACAGCAATGGTTCCGTCGTGGAAACCATCGAAGCGAAGATGCTCAAACAGGTGATTTCCACCAGTGTCAGCGATAAGATCCGGGAATATCTGGGAACAGCCGTTGAGGAAGGTACTGGAAAGAGTGCCAAGGTGGAAGGATATACCATGGGCGGAAAGACGGGAACCGCAGAGAAAGTACCGAGAAAACAGGGAAATTATCTGGTGTCCTTTATCGGATTTGCTCCGCTGGACGATCCTCAGGTGGCAATCTATGTGGTGGTAGATGAACCCCATACGGACAATCAGGCGAACAGTGTCTATGCCCAGGAACTGGCAAAAAACATCCTGACAGAAGTGCTTCCGTATCTTGGAATTTATCCGGATGACGGAACGGAAGATACCGGCTCTGGCTCTGAAACAGCGGCACAGAACGACGATCTTCCGGCTCCGGCGGAGGAGGAAGAGGATGAGACGGTTGAAAACGGAGGAAACGATCGGTACAGTGACGGTATGACTAATGCGGACAACGTGACGACAGGAGAATAATGTAGCTGTTCAGCTGGCTGAGCGGTTACAGAATAACAAAAGAAAATGCGGTGTGCATCTGAATCTGCAGGAATGAATTTTCAGATGCGCCGGTGAATAACCCCATAAAAGCTTCCATATAGTGTTATTATAATGGGAGCTTTTATGGGGTATTCTATGCGTAAGAACAAAACTTATAACAAGAAGAAAATCGTGATCGTTTTCTTTCTCTGTGTTCTGATGCTTCTGGGACTGATGGGACGTCTGGTGTATCTGATGGTTTTCCGTTCGGATTATTATTCGGAAAAGGCAGATGAACTTCATGAGCGGGAACGGGACATCAAAGCAGCGCGCGGAAAGATTCTGGATGCCAATGGGACAGTGCTGGCGGCAAACCGGACCGTCTGCACAATCTCCGTGATCCACAGCCAGATCGAGGAGCCGGAAGCGGTGATCTCCATGCTGGCAAAAGAACTGGAGATGGATGAAGAGACGGTGCGGGAAAGAGTGGAAAAGCGTTCCTCCATTGAGAGGATCCGGACGAATGTGGACAAAGAAACGGGTGACAGGATCCGTTCTTACGGGTATGCCGGCGTCAAGGTAGACGAAGATTTCAAGCGTTATTATCCCTATGACGAGCTGGCTTCCAAGGTACTGGGGTTTACCGGGAGTGACAATCAGGGGATCATTGGCCTGGAAGTGAAATATGAGGAGGTTCTGAAGGGAATCGATGGAAAGATTCTGACGACTACGGATGCCAGAGGCATAGAGCTGGATGGGATTGGCGAGAGCAGAGTGGAACCGATTCCCGGATATGACCTGAAGATCAGCCTGGACGCAAACATTCAGGAGTACTGCCAGCAGGCTGCCGAAAAAGCGATGGAAGAGAAGCAGGCAGACGGAGTCTCTATTCTGCTGATGAATCCACAGAACGGCGAAATCTATGCCTGTGTTAACGTACCGGAATTCGATCTGAATGATCCGTTTACCCTCAATGACGGAACGGATACGTCGGTGCTCTCGGAGGAAGAGCTGCAGGACAAACGGAATCAGATGTGGAGAAATGCCTGTATCAATGATACCTATGAGCCTGGTTCCACCTTTAAAATAATTACCATGTCGGCGGGGCTGGAGGCAGGTGTGGTGACGCCGGAAGATACCTTTTCCTGTCCCGGATACAAGATTGTGGAAGACCGGAGAATCCACTGCCACAAGAGAACCGGCCACGGGGCAGAGACTTTCGTGCAGGGCGCGCAGAATTCCTGCAATCCGGTATTTATCGAAGTGGGTCTGCGGCTGGGAGTGGAGGCTTTCTGTGACTATTTCCGCCAGTTCGGGCTGATGGATAAAACGGGGATCGATCTGCCCGGGGAAGCGTCCACGATCATGCATAAGGAAGAGAATATCGGACAGGTGGAGCTGGCAACCATGTCCTTTGGACAGTCGTTCCAGATTACGCCGATCCAGCTTGCCACAACGGTTTCTTCTCTGGTGAACGGCGGCACAAGAGTGACGCCTCATTTCGGTGTGGATGTGCTGGATGAAGACGGAAACGTGGTGGAGAAACTGCAGTATGAATCCAGGAAAGGAGTCGTTTCACAGGAAACGTCACAGACGGTGCGGGAGATCCTGGAGAGTGTGGTCTCGGAGGGATCCGGAAAAAATGCCTACATTGAAGGATATGAGATTGGAGGCAAGACAGCAACCTCCCAGACGCTGCCAAGAAGTGCAAACCGTTATATTTCTTCTTTTCTCGGTTTTGCTCCGGCAGGCGATCCGGTGGTGCTTGGCATCTGTATTATCAACAATCCTCAGGGTGTTTATTACGGCGGAACCATCTGCGCTCCGGTGATGAGAGATATCTTTTCCAATGTACTGCCTTATCTTGGAATTGAAAAACGGGAGATGCCGGAAGAAGATGCGTAACCGCTCCTCCGGCTGAACTGCTGCAAAAAGAAAACAAACGTTGCATCACAGATAAAAAAGCTATATACTGAAAGGTGTGTATTATGGAGATTCAGTTAGTGATGGCGGTCCTGCTGTCTTTTGCGGTCAGCGTAGGGCTGGGGCCAATCATTATCCCGTTCCTGCGCCGGCTGAAGATCGGACAGACGGAACGGACACAGGGAGTATCCTCTCATCTGAAAAAGGCGGGAACCCCCACGATGGGAGGATTGATTTTTCTGCTGTCCACCACAGTGACAGCGGTGTTTTATGTAAAGGACTATCCAAGGATCGTTCCGGTGCTGTTCCTGACCCTGGGCTTTGGGCTGATCGGCTTTCTGGACGATTATCTGAAGGTGGTGCTGAAACGTTCTGACGGTCTGTATCCCAGGCAGAAGATGTTTCTGCAGATCGTGATCACGGCGGTTTTTGCCGTCTATATGATCCGTTTTTCCGGAATCCCGCTGGCGATGAAGATTCCTTTTCTTCCGGGAAAGGAGCTTTCCATCGGATGGCTGTCCGTTCCGCTGCTGTTTTTTGTGGTGCTGGGGACCGTCAACGGCGTAAATTTTACCGATGGACTGGATGGGCTCGCTTCCAGTGTGACGGTGATGGTGGCTGTCTTTTTCACGGTGGCGGCTGCCGGAAGCGGGATTGGGATCACGCCGATCACCTGCGCCGTCGTTGGAAGCCTGCTGGGATTTCTGGTGTTCAACGTTTTCCCGGCAAAGGTATTTATGGGGGACACGGGTTCCCTGGCGCTTGGGGGTTTTGTTGCGGGAACTGCCTATATGCTGCAGATGCCGTTGTTTTTGCCCATCGTAGGTTTTATTTATGTGGCGGAGATCGTTTCTGTGGTCATGCAGGTGACTTATTTCAAGGCAACCCATGGCAGGCGTATTTTTAAGATGACGCCGATCCACCATCACTTTGAACTGTGCGGCTGGTCGGAGACCAGGATCGTGGCTGTATTTTCCATCATCACCGCGATGATGTGTCTGATCGCGCTGCTGGCAATGTAACAGCGTACGGAGAATAGAAACGAGAAAGAACTTCTGGAGGAAAAGAAAATGGATGTAAAAGGGAAATATGTACTGGTATTTGGCGCCGGAAAGAGTGGGATCGGAGCTGCAGGGCTTCTGCTTCATGAACAGGCAAAGGTAATCCTCTATGACGGAAATGCCAAGCAGGATCCGGAGGAAATCCGCAGAAAGCTGAATGCCGGAGCGGACGTGGAGATTATTCTCGGGGAACTTTCGGACGAGGTACTGGATCGTCTGGAGCTTGTCGTATTGAGCCCGGGAGTGCCGGCGGATCTTCCGGTGGTACTGAAAATGAAAGAAAAAGAGATTCCGGTATGGGGAGAAGTGGAGCTGGCTTACCGGGTTGGAAAAGGAGAGGTGCTTGCCATCACCGGTACCAACGGAAAGACGACGACCACATCCCTTCTGGGAGAGATCATGAAGGCGTACCGGGAAGATGTCCAGGTGGTCGGAAATATCGGAACGGCTTATACATCTGTGGCGCTGGATACGACCGAGGATACGGTGACCGTGGCGGAGATCAGCAGTTTTCAGCTGGAAACCATTGAGAAGTTCCATCCGAAGGCCAGCGCGATCACCAATATCACAGAAGACCATCTGAACCGCCATCATACGATGGAGGAATACATAAGGGTCAAGGAGCGGATCACGGAGAATCAGACCATGGAGGATGTCTGTGTTCTGAATTATGAGGACGAAGTGCTGAGAGCCTTCGGGGAAAAGCTGATCGCGGAGCAGAAAGTGCAGGTTTTGTTCTTCTCCAGCCTTCGCGCACTGCAGGATGGTATCTACTGTCAGGACGGTACGATCTGGCTTGCTGAAAACGGGGAGCGGGAACCGATTGTCCATACGGATGAGCTGAAGATCCTGGGACAGCATAATTATGAAAATGTGATGACTGCCGTTGGAATGGCGTACTGTGCAGGCGTTCCGATGGATGTGATCCGGAAAGCGGTCTGCGCGTTCCAGGGTGTAGAACACCGGATCGAGTACGTCTGTGAAAAGAACGGCGTGGTTTATTATAATGATTCCAAGGGCACCAATCCGGATGCGGCAATCAAGGGCATCCAGGCGATGAACCGTCCGACCCTGCTGATCGGCGGAGGATTTGACAAGCAGTCTACCTATGAGAGCTGGATCCGTGCGTTTGACGGAAAAGTGAAATATCTTGTCCTGATCGGAGAGACCCGGGAGAAGATCGCAGAGACGGCGCGCCGGGAGGGATTCCACGAGATCCTGATGGCGGAGAACCTGGAAGAAGCGGTGAAGATCTGCGCAGACAAGGCAGAACCGGGGGATGCGGTCCTTCTGTCTCCGGCGTGTGCGAGCTGGGATCAGTTTGACAGCTATGAACAGCGCGGGGATCTGTTTAAGGAATATGTCAGAGCGCTGTAATTCAGCAACGTTGTTCTGCATAAAATATAGCAAGAGAATGCCGGGGACTGGCGGTATCTATGAAAATTTCTGAAAAAATTCTGCGGCATACACGGAAGGCAGACACCACCCTTGTGGCGCTGGTCGTGCTGTTGATGATCGCAGGTCTGGTTTTGCTTTACAGTACAAGTGCATATAATGGCCGGGTGAAATTCAATGACCCGGCCTATTATTTTAAAAAGCAGCTGTTTGCCGGGATTCTGGGATTTGTGGGCATGTATCTGATTTCCAGTATGGATTACCACCGGCTGCTGAAATATGCGCCGTGGCTGTATCTGCTTTCTCTGGGCCTGTCCACAGCGGTTCTGTTTGTGGGAAGTTCCATCAACGGCTCCAGGCGGTGGCTGACGCTTGGCCCGCTGTCTTTCCAGCCTTCCGAATTTGCCAAAGTGGCAGTCATCCTGTTTCTGACCTGGATGGCGGAGAAAACAAAACAGAAACTGTCCGGCTGGAAGTTTATGGTGATGGTATTTCTCGGCGTATTGCCGATCGTGGCGCTGGTGGGCTCCAATAACCTGAGCACCGCAGTGATCATTCTCGGAATTGCAGTGATCCTGATCTTTGTCACGAATCCAAGATATCTGCCGTTTATGGGAGTGGCTGGAGCGGGAACCGTCCTTGTCGCTGTGTTTCTAAGCCTGGAAAGCTACCGTCTGGAGCGTCTGGCAATCTGGCGGAATCCGGAGGCTTATGAGAAAGGATTTCAGACAATCCAGGGGCTTTATGCCATCGGGAGCGGAGGCATTTTTGGAAAAGGAATCGGCAGCAGTCTGCAGAAGCTGGGCTTTGTGCCGGAAGCGCAGAACGATATGATCTTTTCCATTATTTGTGAAGAAACAGGGTTGGTTGGCGCATGTCTTGTGATCCTGGCTTTCGGTCTGCTGATCTGGCGGCTGATGGTTACTGCCGTTCATGCACAGGATCTGGCGGGAACCTTAATCGCGTCAGGAATTATGGGACATATAGCCATCCAGGTCATACTGAACATTGCCGTTGTCACCAATACGATCCCCAATACGGGAATTACCCTTCCGTTTATCAGTTACGGAGGGACTTCCGTCGCCTTTCTGCTGGCGGAAATGGGGCTTGCCCTTTCGGTTACGCGTATGAGAAGATAGCGGTTTCGTTGGCTGAACGGTGATATAAGAAGGAAAAACAGACGAAATATGAGTGGACAACAGCGGTCCGCTGGTGATAAACTGATAGCGGACCATGGTCCGAGAGATATTGAGGAGTAAATAAGAAATATGGGCGAAAAGAAAAAACGGAAAGGGAAAAAGAGACGCAGAAGGCTTGCCAGGCTGCTCCTGCTGTGTGCGGGCATCCTTGTTCTGCTTGTCCTGCTTTTCTTTGTGATCTTTCAGACAAAAAACATCGAGGTCACCGGCAGCAACCGGTATACGGAGGATGAGATCCGGCAGCTGGTGGAACAGCAGGAGCCGCTTTCTTTCAATACCGTCCTGCTGACGTTTTTTCCTGTCCGTGCGGACTTTTCCGGTGTTCCGTTCCTGGAGGATATTTCCTATGAACTGATTTCCCCGACGACGGTCCGTGCGGTCGTGGATGAAAAAACGGCGGTGGGATATGTGGAAGTCGATGGGCAGAAGGCGTATTTTGACGGGGACGGCATTGTGCTGGAATGTATTCCGCAGGAGGAAGAAACACAGGGACAGGGAACACAGGCAGAGGGGACACAGGAGGAAGTCGAGAGTCTGGATACACAGCCGCTGACGGAAGAAGATCAGACGGAAACACAGACCCAGGAGTACAATCCGAATCTGGAGGATATCCCCCGGATCGAGGGACTGAATGCTGTATCTGCGTCGGTTGGCGCACAGCTTCCTGTGAGTGACACGGCAATCTTTGAAACGCTGGATGCGCTGACCAGGCTGCTGGACCGCTTTGAACTGTGGCCGGAGCAGGTGAACGTTTCGGAGGAGATGGAACTGACGCTTATTTATGAAGGAAATATAAGGATCCTTCTCGGAGGAGAGGAATACCTGGAAGAAAAGATTACGAAGCTCTCAGGTATTCTGCCGCAGCTGGAGGGACTTTCCGGAGAACTGCATCTGGAAGATGTGGACGAGCGCAATGGGGATGTAGTGTTTGCCAAGGATGTTCCGGCGGCAGAAGAGAGTCAGGCAACAGAAGACGGACAGGCAGCAGAAAACAATCCGGAAACAGAAGATGGTCAGGAAACAGTAACTGATCCGGAGGCAGAAAATGGACAGGAAACAGAGGATACAGGCGAAACCACCGGGCAGACGGAAGGGCAGTGACTCCCAGAAAAACAGCAAATATCCCTGAAAATTTCAAAAATCTGCAAAAAACCCAAAAAAACAGTTGATAAATTTTGAAATAGATTATATTATATCTATATGTATGATTGAGCGAAGGCTGTTGCAACAGTTCAGCCAGCTGGACGGTTGCAGGTTTTTTCATGCATATGACAGACAGACATATCTACCAGAAAAGGGATGACAGACCCGGAGGGAAATATAGAGAGGCGAGTGGCCTAAGTAAGGAGGAAACACAAGTGTTAGAAATCATGACAAATGAGGCAGAGTCATCTGCTAAGATTATCGTCATCGGAGTAGGTGGTGCAGGAAATAACGCTGTCAACAGAATGGTGGAGGAGTCCATTGCAGGCGTTGAATTTGTAGGCGTAAACACCGATAAGCAGGCGCTGACCATGTGCAAGGCTCCGACTATTTTACAGATCGGCGAAAAGCTGACCAAGGGACTGGGCGCAGGAGCAAAACCTGAGGTAGGCGAGAAAGCCGCTGAGGAAAGCGTTGAGGAACTGAAACAGGTGATGGAAGGCGCTGACATGGTATTTGTTACCTGTGGTATGGGCGGAGGAACCGGAACCGGAGCTGCACCTGTTGTTGCAGGCGTTGCAAAGGAAATGGGTATCCTGACCGTAGGCGTTGTGACCAAACCGTTTAAATTTGAAGCAAAGACTCGTATGAGCAACGCTCTGATGGGAATTGAAAAACTGAAAGAAAACGTTGACACTCTGATTGTAATTCCGAACGATAAGCTGCTCGAGATCGTAGACCGCCGGACAACCATGCCGGAGGCGCTCAGAAAAGCAGACGAAGTTCTGCAGCAGGCCGTACAGGGCATTACCGATCTGATCAACCTGCCGGCGCTGATCAACCTGGATTTCGCGGACGTACAGACCGTTATGACAGACAAAGGCGTTGCACATATCGGTATCGGAGAGGCAAGAGGCGACGACAAGGCACTGGAAGCAGTTCAGCAGGCAGTTGCAAGCCCGCTGCTTGAGACTACGATCGAAGGCGCAAGCCACGTTATCATCAATATTTCCGGTGATATCTCCCTTATGGATGCAAATGACGCTGCAAGCTACGTACAGAACCTTGCAGGCGAGAACGCAAATATTATTTTTGGTGCAATGTACGACGACAGCGTATCTGACGCAGCGAAGATCACAGTTATCGCTACCGGTCTGGACGACGCAACCACAAGACAGGCAAGCGTAAACGGCGAGACAAAAGGAAAGAAAACGGCAGCACAGTCCGCAGCTCCTGAGCAGAAGAGAACAGCAGCTGCAAACAATGGATTCCAGATGCCGAAATTCAATATCCCGAACGCCGGAACAGGCGCAGCGGCTCCGCAGCCGCAGGCACCGCTGACCAGCAACGTGCCGAAGAAGGACATCCAGATTCCGGATTTCCTGAGAAATCGTAAATAATTTTGCAGTAATAGAAAAAAGAAACTGTACATCAGGTAAAAGTGGTGTACAGTTTCTTTTTGCATGTTATAAAAGATCATTCAAGAGAAATATTCCTGCTTGATCAGGTCCACCGGCATATCCTGTCCGGTCCAGATCCGGAAAGACTCAGCGCCCTGGTAAAGCAGCATGTACATCCCGTTGAAAGTTTTGCACCCGACAGATTCGGCGAGATGCATCAGACGGGTTTTTCTTGGGTTGTAGATCAGATCGGACACGATCAGATCCTCATGAAACAGAGAGGTGTCCTCAATGATCGAGTGTTCCGCATCCGGAGCCATGCCGACGGGCGTTCCATTGATCAGAAGACGGCTGCGGGACAGCGCCTTGCGAAGCGCAGTCTTATCGTCGTGGTCATAGACGGTGGCGCGGCAGCTCGTTGTGCGGTTGATGGTATCGGCAAGTTCCAGAGTTCTCCGGTAAAAACGGCTGGCAGGGCGGACAAAAATGTGGATATGCCGGATCCCGTCCAGAGCCGCCTGGGCGCAGATTGCAGTGGAAGCGCCGCCGCCTCCCATCATGGTGATCTCCTGTCCGGTGACATCATAGCCTGCGTCACGCACCGCCTCCATATAGCCGATCCCGTCGGTGGAAGTGCCGGTGAGGACGCCGTTGTCATTGACTACCGTATTGATCGATTTACAGATTTGGGAAACAGGAGAGATGTGGTCGACCAGTTCCATGATCTTATTTTTGTTCGGCATGGTCAGGTTAAATCCGCGGATCCCCACAGCTTTCAGCCCCTCCACCGCCTCCGGCAGCGTCTTTTCCGTCACATCGAAACAGAGGTAAGCATAGTCCAGCCCAAGATACTGAAAGGCACGGTTATGCATCAGCGGAGAGATACTGTGAGAGACCGGACTTCCCAGAAGAGCGGTCAGTTTTGTTGTACCAGAGATTGGAATTGCCGGTATATTCATAAAACGATACTCCTTTATGTAAAAACATGATTTACGCAACAGTTCAGCCAGTTGAACTGTTACTGATTTATCTTAATATAACACAAAAGCGATTGACAGTACAGAAAGATCCAAATAAAATGAAAAAATAAGGTAACTGTTCCGCCGGACGACCGGTTACAAAATAAGACCGAGAGGAAATAAAAAAATGAAGGATAAAACGATAAAAACAGGAAATCTGACGATAGGAGAGGGAATGCCGAAGATCTGCATTCCGGTCATGGGAAAAAACCTGGAAGAAATAACAGAACATACCAAAAGGGCAGTCAGCGCACAGCCGGATCTGCTGGAATGGAGAGCAGACAGCTATGAGAAAATCCTGGAACCAGGCAAAGCCCGCGAAGCGCTGCGGCAAATCCGGGAAACTGCCGGGCAGCTTCCAATTCTCTTCACCTTCCGAAGCGCTGCCGAAGGAGGCGAAAAAGCCATCACACCCGAAACCTACACAGCCCTCTGTATAGAAGCCGCCATATCCGGCTATGCAGACCTGATCGATATAGAAGCCAAAATGGAAGGCCTGGATGCCGTTGGTCTGATAAAAAGTATCCACCAGGAAAACCGCCTGGTCATCGCCTCCCGCCACTACTTCCACAAAACCCCGGAAGAAGACGAGATGCGGGAAATCTTCAAAACCCTGGAACACTCCGGCGCCGACATCCTCAAACTTGCCGTAATGCCGCAGACCCTCCAGGACGTGATAAACCTCCTGGACATCACCCAGGAAATGCAGACCGCCGCCTCCCGTCCCGTGATCACCATGTCCATGGGTCCCCTCGGAGCCATCACCCGGATCAGCGGCGAAACCTTCGGCTCCTGCATCACCTACGCCAGCGCCGGCGCCACCTCCGCCCCCGGCCAACTCCCTGCCGAAGAAGTCCGCACAATCCAGGAAATCCTCCACCGAAGAACATTACCTTCTTCGAAACACTGAATATTCTTCAAAGTACCAGAGCATGTTTAAAAATTCATTCCTGCAAACTTCGCTTCCAAATTTATTTGCGCAAAATACCTCCTACAGAAAGCACTTTTTAAACACGCTCTAAAAACTCACCAAGAAACCACACACCCCCATAGACAGCCATCCGAGAGGACGCCGCGGGAGCGGCAGGGTACCGACGGGACGGTCCACAGGCGGTCTGCAGTTCCAGTTCTTGCGACTACAGACGAACACACACGGGCAAAACGTCCGATGCTCAGGAACTGAAGCAGCGAACATTTTGCCCGTGTGTGTCCGGCTGTGGAGTGAGAACGGAATGCAGACCGCCTGCGGACCGTCCCGTCGGTACCCTGCCGCTCCCGCGGCGTCCTCCCGGATGGCGTCCGCCCCCATCAATGTCGAAAAGATTTTTGATATTGGGTCGTTGGTTTGACAAAAAAGACACCCCACCTCGCCTATAATGGTACTTACCGGTTCCGGTAAAGACCTTACAGGCTGACGGGGGTGTCTTTTTGTATTACGAAATCTATGTGGATCTGCTGCTTGCGGAGAATTTTCTGATGAATTATATTCTCCTGAGACTCACCCGAAGGCTCCTGGGATGTTCTGCCACGCATCGCAGGAGCGCGGCGGCTGCGGCGCTAGGCGCCGTGGGGATCCTGGGGTGGCTTGCAGTTTATCGCTTCCTGCCGCCGCAGATCATGGCCTACATCGGAATCGCGGGATTTACAGGAATGGTAAAGTTTGGTTGTAATACCAGAGGCGGGAAACAGCTTGTCCTTGGATTTTTCTGCTGCCTGCTGATGTCTTTTCTGATGAGCGGAGGGATCCGGCTGCTGGAACGTCTTGCGGGAAGAAAGGGGATGGCAGCGACGGTGGCGTCGGGATTCGGCGTCTATGCTGCGGTCACTGTTTTTCTGAAGATACAGGAGCAGCAAAGGAAGGTACAAAAGCGGATGGTGACGGTCTATCTTGGTGCCGGAGGAAAATGGAAAAAAGTCAAAGGACTGTATGACACAGGCAACGCTTTGTGGGACGCCACTTCCAGAAAGCCGGTGTCAGTCATACCATATGAAGTTATCAGGGAACTGTTTTCGGAACATCTGCGGAAAGGGATTGCGGAGTTCATGGAGGGAAAGCCGGTCACGGAACCGGAAGAGCTTCAGGCTCTGCATCCCCATTACATAGTCTTCCGCAGCGTGGGATGTGAATCCGGCGTTCTGCCGGTGATCCAGATACCGGAAATGGTTCTTGTTCAGGGGAATACAGAAAAGCGTATAAGCACTCCCGCTTTGGCGCTTACCGGAAAAGACAGCGCTGCTCCCACAGGCTGCCAGATGATATTACATCCAGATTTGATGGACAGTTAGGAGGAAGAAAGTATGATGCAGGCTGCATTGCCGGCGGGAATCCGCTTTGGCGTGTTACGGAAATCCTCTTCGGCAGTATTTCGACCGGCGGGAGAGGTATTTTATATTGGCGGCGCGGATGTGCTTCCGGCGCCGCTGGAGGAAAAAGAGGAGGCGAAAGCGATTGCAGGGCTTTCAGACAGCGATAACCGGGAAGCGAGAAGCGCTCTGATCGAACATAATCTGCGTCTCGTTGTCTATATTGCCCAGAAATTTGACAATACGGGCGTAGGCGTGGAAGATCTGATTTCCATCGGAACCATCGGGCTGATCAAGGCAATCAATACATTTAATCCGGAGAAGAAGATCAAACTTGCCACCTATGCTTCCAGGTGCATTGAAAATGAAATTCTGATGTACCTGCGCAGAAACAATAAGACAAAGATGGAGGTTTCCATCGATGAACCGCTGAATGTGGACTGGGATGGAAATGAGCTGCTGCTGTCGGATATCCTGGGCACGGACGAAGACGTGATCTATCATGGGATCGAGCAGGAAGTGGAGAAGAACCTTCTGGGAAAGGCGATCAGCAAACTGTCGGAGCGGGAGCAGACGATCGTAAAGCTTCGTTTCGGTATCAATATGCCGGACGGAAAGGAAAAAACCCAGAAAGAGGTGGCAGATCTCCTCGGCATTTCTCAGTCTTATATCTCCAGGCTGGAAAAACGGATCATGAAACGGCTGCGGAAGGAAATTGTGAGGTATGAATAAATTGGCAACCAGTTTTTCAACGGACTTCAGCATGTTGTAAAGAAGTATGAACAGGTATCGTCCTGCGGTGGCGGACAGAAAAAAGAAAACTCTATGGGAATGGAATGATTATCAGAACTTCCGTTTTCATAGAGTTTTTTGCGTCAAATCCAACAAGATATCTGGACTAAAGAATGGGAAAGCGTGTAGCCTGCGGCGTAAATTCAGCGGTGCGCTGGGACTTGAAAAATACGTGGACATCCTGCAGATGCTTTATTGAGGCGGAAAGAAAAATCCGGTATAATGAGACTGAGTATATTTGAAACTTCGTTTCGCTGTGATGATGAGTAAACGTTCATATGGCGGAACGGTTACGGGGATGAGGTGAAGAGTGATGAAAAAAGTGATCATTATTCCGGATTCGTTCAAAGGCACGCTGAGTGCCAAGCAGATCTGCAGAATCCTGAAGGAAAAGGTACATCAGCAGTTTCCGGCGTGTGAGGTTGTAACCGTACCGGTGGCGGACGGCGGAGAGGGAAGTGTAGACTGTTTTCTGGAGGCGCTGGGAGGCAGGAAAGAGACGGTGCAGGTGCATGGACCGTATATGGAACTTATGGAAGCAGAGTACGGGATTCTCAGTGACGGTACAGCGGTTGTGGAAATGGCTTCCTGTGCCGGGCTTCCCCTGGTGGAAGACAGGAAAAATCCCAAAAAGACAACCACCTACGGGGTGGGCGAATTGATCCTGGCGGCGGCAAAGGCGGGTTCGAAGAGAATCATTACAGGGCTTGGCGGTTCCTGTACCAATGACGGAGGGTGCGGGATGGCTGCCGCGCTGGGCATCCGTTTCTATGATGCACAGGACAGGGAATTTGTACCGACCGGAGGAACTTTGAAGGAGATCCGGAGGATTGACATGAGCCGGAGAGAAAAACTGCTGGATCAGATCGAGCTTCTGGCAATGTGTGACATTACCAATCCCCTGACGGGGCCGGAAGGCGCCGCCCATGTGTTCAGCCCGCAGAAAGGGGCGGATGAAGGCATGATACAGGAACTGGAGGCGGGAATGGTACACTATGCCTCGATCCTGGAACAGACGGTGCAGATTCCAAAGATCCGTGAACTTCCGGGAGGCGGAGCGGCAGGAGGAATGGGCACCGGCATGGCGGCGCTGCTGGGCGCGAAGCTGATCCCGGGGATTCAGGCAGTGCTGGATACGGTGCAGATTGATACGCTGGCTGAACATGCGGACCTGATCCTCACCGGTGAGGGGAAGATTGACAGCCAGAGCATCCACGGAAAAGTCCTCTCAGGAATTGCCCGGAGAGGAAAGGCACTGGGGATCCCTGTCGTTGCCATTGCCGGAGGAATCGACAGGGAAGCCTTGCCGGAACTGTACCGGGACGGGCTGACCGCTGCCTTTTCGATCAATCAGCTTCCGGAAGACTTTTCTGTCAGCCGCGGAAAAAGTATGGAAAATCTGGAGACGGAAATGGAAAATCTCCTGCGGCTGATTGCGGCGTTTCCGGCCAATTCGTAAATCATGTTTCGTAAACCATGAAAAATCTCTTTGCAAATCAGAAGATATTAAGTATAATATAGGTTATCAGTGCCCTGTCCGCGGAAGAAAATGCAGGATACAGAAAATTTTGCGGAAAAGGCAGGGTGTGAGCAAAGGGAGGAAAAGAAGAGATGGAACGAGAAAAATTCAAGTCTCGCCTTGGTTTTATCCTGATCTCGGCGGGATGCGCAATCGGTATCGGAAATGTGTGGAAGTTTCCGTATATGGTAGGAACGAACGGAGGAGGCATCTTCGTATTGTTTTACCTGATCTTCCTGGCAATCATGGGTGTACCGATCATGTCCATGGAGCTTTCCATAGGACGGGCAAGCCGGAAGAGTACTGTGCGGGCATATCAGGAACTGGAAAAGCCGGGAACCAAATGGCATCTCCATGGATATGTGGCAATGGCGGGAAATTATATTCTGATGATGTTTTATACGGTTGTCACCGGATGGATGATTTATTACTTCTATCTGTTTCTGACGGGAAAGTTTGACGGTGCAAGCACGGAGCAGGTCGTTGCAAGTTATGAACAGATGCTGGGATCTCCGGGGATCCTGACAGTGACTATGCTCATCGTAGTCATTTCGGGATTTTTTATCTGCTCTTTCGGACTGCAGAGCGGAGTGGAACGGGTAACCAAATGGATGATGGTAGCACTGCTGGTGATCATGGTATTTCTGGCGTTTTACAGTTTTACGATGCCGGGAGCGGCAGAGGGTCTGAAATTCTATCTGGTTCCGGATATGAAACAGGTGAAAGAAATCGGATTGCTTAACATTATCACTGCGGCAATGAATCAGTCGTTTTTTACCCTGAGCCTTGGCATCGGTGCCATGCTGATTTTCGGAAGTTATCTTGGCGAGGGCAGAACGATCCTTGGCGAGGCAAAGAATATCGCGATCCTGGATACGTTTGTAGCGATCGTATCCGGTCTGATCATTTTCCCGGCGTGCTTCTCCTTTGGAGTAAGTCCGGATGCGGGACCTTCGCTGATCTTTAAGACGCTGCCGAATATTTTTGCATCCATGACGGGCGGAAGGATTTTTGGATCATTCTTCTTCCTGTTCCTGTTCTTCGCGTCTTTCTCGACGATCATCGCGGTGTTTGAGAATATTCTGGCATGTAATATGGAACTGTTCCACATTTCCAGAAAGAAAGCGGCAGTGATCAATATGATACTGATCATCATCCTGTCGATGCCCTGTGTTCTGGGCTTCAACGTATGGTCTGATTTCCAGCCGCGGGGAGCGGGAACTACGATCCAGGATCTGGAGGATTTCATCGTAAGCAACCTGCTGCTTCCGATCGGTTCTCTGATCTATCTGCTGTTCTGTACCACCCGTTATGGATGGGGATTTAAGAATTATCAGAAAGAGGCAAACCGGGGCGCGGGTATGAAGATGCCCAACTGGATGAAAGGTTATCTGACTTTCGTGCTGCCGATCCTGATTGTGATCCTGATCATTCAGGGACTGGTGTAAGCGAAGAAAATAATTGAAAAACTTTCCTGTGGGATTTCTGGCAGGAGTGTGTAAAAAAGGAGGAGTATCCCCCGTTGTGGGGGTGCTCCTCCTTTTTTGGCAAGTCTTTTTGGCGGCAGTTTTTTGCTGCTGCCTGTCATCCCTGTTTATAAGTCTCCAGCAGTTTCTCAATCTGTAAATTCACGTTCTCTGGCATGGTGCAGCTGTCTCCGGAGCACAATTTGATCCACAGATGCAGGCTCCGGTACCCGGCGGAAGAGTTTCGCCTTCCGTCGGCATGCTTTTTCCCGGGCGGTGTTTCCGCCGCCTGAATTTTCACCCGGGCTCTTTTCTGTTCAAAAAGAGGGATTACAATATAATAAAAACGGTCGTCAGGAAAGGAGAGGTATCCCAGCTCCTTTCCTGCGTGGTTTTTGATATACAGTCTGTGCTGGCGGAGTGCGGCGGGATATAATGTTTCTCCTGCGTTTATGACGGTGCCGTCTGACGCCTCCAGCATAGCGGGAAGGTAAAAAATTTCCTGTCCTTCGGAATCAGCCTTCTGTTCTTTGGAAATTTCCCGCAGCAAAGCAGTCCCATCGATAAACTGCTGAGCAAGCAGGTAGGTAAGCTCTGCCAGTATCCTGTTCCGGCTTGCCGGAGGTTTCTCCTGGTGAAAGATCTGATCAATCTCATCCAGCAGCTGTTTCCCGCAGCGATAGATGCTGAGCTGGAACAAAGGAAAGTCTTCTTCTGTTTTCCAAAGATATTTTCCTCTGGCAATACAAAAATGTCCCAAAACAGTTCCGGTATGGTCTTCTGCATAATGGAGGATTTCCCGTTCCCGGTATGCGTGCACGTTTACAGGGGCGTCCCAGGATATATTCGGTTTCTCTTTTCGGAAATGATTTTTTGATTTCCGGAAAGTTTTTTCTTTTTTTATGCATTTCTTTTTCAGAACAGCGTATGCCGTGTTAATCTCCTGTGCGTAATGGGAATCCTTCCCGCTGTCCGCCGGAGTCATATCCGGATGCACCCGGAGCATAAGCTGACGGTAACTCTTTTTGATCTCATTCTGTCCGGCTTCCGGAGAAATCCCAAGGATTTTATATGCTTCTCTCTCTGTCACAGTATTCTGCAGTCCTTCTCTTTTCTTAAATTCCAATACAAGTTTTCACTTATTATATGACAGCACAACAGGAAAAACAAGCAGACGGTTACCAATCGGTAACTATGCCACATGATTGTGCGTACTTTACGGTTTGGGGCTGCAGAGATACAATCAATGACAGGAGGTGCAACAAGATGAAAGCTAAATTTGGGAGGCGGATCAAAATGACGCGAATGGAAAAATTGCAGTATGAAATAGATACCGCAGATGCGGTTGTGGTAGGAGCAGGAGCGGGAATCTCAGCCTCAGCGGGAATGCATTACAACGGAGAACGCTTTGAAAAATACTTTGCGGATTTTCATGAGAAATACGGAATTACCGATATGTATTCCGGAGGCTTTTATCCTTACGATACCCTGGAAGAATACTGGGCGTGGTGGAGCCGGCAGATCCTGATCAACCGATACGAAGCCGGCATTGGGAAACCGTTCAAGGATTTATTGGAAATTTTGAAGGATAAGGATTACTTTGTTCTGACCACAAATGTGGATCATCAGTTTCAGGTGGCAGGATTTGCCAAAGAAAGGTTGTTTTATACACAGGGCGATTACGGGTTATGGCAATGCTCCAAACCCTGCCATGATAAAACCTATGACAATGAAGCGGCGGTCCGGCGGATGGTAAAGGAACAGAAGGATATGAAAATTCCGACGGAATTGATACCGAAATGTCCAGTCTGCGGAGCGCCTATGACCATGAACCTTCGCTGTGATATGACGTTTGTGCAGGATGAGGGATGGTATGCGGCTTCGGAACGATATAAGAAATTTCTGGAGGAGCATCGGGGACAGCATGTTCTGTTTCTTGAACTGGGAGTGGGAGGAAATACCCCAGCGATCATCAAATATCCGTTCTGGCAGATGACTGCAGAAAATTCCAGGGCGGTGTATGCATGTGTCAATTTTGGAGAGGCGTTCTGTCCGCGGGAGATAGAAGAAAGAGCGGTCTGCATCAATGGAGATATCGGACAAACATTGGAAAGAACTGTAAATCAGAGGAAAGCGGATCGCAGGAGAGAGCTGAAGCAGATCGTCTGAATTTGCTGCAAACAGAGAGAAAATAGTCGTCAAGAAAAGGAAACAGGAGAAAAATATGATGAGAAAGATACTAAAACGTATGAAGAAAGAAACAGGAATACTTATGGCTGCAGTTTTGATGGCGGCAACGCTGGGAGGATTTCCGATATGACGATCAAGGAAGAGAGAAAAGAGAAGGTGGATTTTTCAGAACCTTACCTGTATGGAAGGACGCGGGCTCTTGTGAACAAGGATTTTGCAGAAAAAAGCCATGTGACCAATGAGATGGCTCCGGAAGAATTTTTCGGCATTGAGGGAGAACGCGTGGTAGGACTTGCGGGAACCATTTCCGTATCCGTTCCGCAGTCATACGGTGTGGAAGTAGAAGAAGTGACGGAGATTGCAAGCGCGCTGATGGAAATCAACCAGAATACGGCGGATGTGCTGGTGGGCGCGAACACGATCCTTGGAGATCACGCAGCCAACGAGGATACCACCATCGTGTATGAGGGAATCAAAGAATACAGTCAGTCCGCCATGGCAGTAAAGAAGGGAAATACGGAACTGCTGGAGCAGCTGAATTCCTTTGTGGAATCCATGTATGAGGACGGAGGATTCTACATGGAAGCGGGAGACAAGTACGATCAGGCTATCGGAGAGTATCTTCAGGATGAGAGCAAAGGCCTGGAATATATGATTTATCAGCCGGAAGGCGGAGTGCCGGAGGTGTAAGGAAACATGCGGGCAAAAACAAAATGGCTCCAGAATCTTGCAGCTTTTGCAATCTTTGCGGCGCTGATCTTATACGTACTTCTGTATACTACGGATCATCCAAGATACCATCTGATCCTGGATGAGAAAACGATGCTGCCGGCGCTGATCAATCATCTGTCGGGAATCATCAAGGGGACCGCTCTTCTGAAAATTGTTTCCGTGCCGGAGATTTCTTATGTGCTTACGGTGATCTCCTCCAAAAACTGGGCATCTGTGGAGGGGTATCTGGTGATGTGGATGATGTACCTGATCATTACGATCCCGCTGTCTGTACTGGCACAATTGATCGGAAGGAGACTGGAAAATGGAAATTAAATTAGAGCATGTATCCAAGTATTACGACAGAAAGATTCTGGACGATCTTTCTCTGGAATTGAAAGACATACACGCCCTTGGGATCATAGGAGAATCCGGATGTGGAAAATCCACGCTTCTCCGGCTTCTTGCCGGAATGGAAAAGCCGGAAAAAGGATCTGTATGGGTGAACGGAACATTGCTTCAGGGAAAAGCGGTAAAGGAATATCAGAAAGAAATCGGCTACGTCTTCCAGAAACACAATCTGTTTCCCCACCTGTCGGTAAAAGAAAATATCGTGTTGATACTAAACAAGATCAAAAAGATGCCCAGACCCGAGGCAGAGCAGAAAGCAGAGACTATGCTGAAAAAAGTACGGCTGGAGGCAGAGATGGACAAGAAGCCGGACGCGGTTTCCGGAGGGCAGGCGCAGAGAGCGTCGATCGCGCGGGCATTGGCGACCGATCCCCAGATGATCTTTCTGGATGAGCCAACGGCAGCGCTGGACCCGCTCCTGACGGGGGAAGTGCTGAGGGTCATTCAGGAGCTGAAAGGCAGCGGAAAAGATTTTATCTTTGTCACCCATGAACTGAAGTTTTTAAAGAATTTTGCCGATTATATCCTTTTTATGGATCAGGGAAAAATCGTAGAGAAAGGTTCTGTGGAGTGTCTGGATGCGCCGCAGACGGAACGCTTGAAAAACTTTGTTGAAGGAGAACTATAAGATGGGAATTGGAATTTTATATGAATCAGAAGAATGGTCTACATATGCGCTTTGGGACAGGATAGAAGCCATGGGGATTCCGGCAAAGCTGATCTGTATGGAAAAAGAGGTGTCTTTCTCGGATCTGGAAGATTGTGAACTGATCCTGAACCGGGTATTTGCAAGTTCCCAGTTCAGAGGTCACCAAAAATCACTGGAGCAGACACCGCGCATTCTGAAAGAGCTGGAAGAACGCAAAGTGCCGGTGATCAATCCGGGCATTTCCCATCGTTATGAGACGGATAAAGCGTTTACGGCAAAAGTGTTGGAACAGCATGGTATACCTGTTCCGGAAATTTATGGAATCGTTAGAAAAGGAGGTGAAGCGGAACGAAAAGTGTCCTATCCATGCGTCCTGAAACCGAACTGCGGCGGGAGAACGACGTACACATATATTCTGAACAACGAGAGGGAATACAGCGAGGCATTGTGTGAAATCCCCGATATTGAAATGTTGGCAGAAGAATACATAGAACCGGTATACGGTTATCTGACGAGAATCGAGGTGATCGGAGGTGAATGCAGGCTGATCCTGAAACGCAGTGTGGCGGAAAACGGCTTGTCTGCGTACCATCTGGGCTCTGCGTATCAGTTCTATCCGGAATGCAGCGAGGAAATCAAGAGAACAGCTGTCCGAGCCATGGAAATTCTGAAGATTGAGACCGGGAGCATGGATGTGATCGAGACGGAACATGGGTTTTATATCATCGACGTCAATGCGGTGTCAAACGCATCGGAAGACAATACGGAAACCTTTCAATTTGATTTGATGCTGGAGACCGCAAAATATGCGGTAAAAAAATACAAAGAAATGAAAGAAGGAAAAGAAGATGACAATTAAGGAAATTTATGAAAAATTTGACCAAATCGGATGCACAACATTTTCAACCGTTTGCAATGGAAGAGCAGAATCCAGGATCGCACACTTTTTCGCGTGGGATGAGGACGGGATTTATTTCCGCACAATGACAGTGAAGCCATTTTACAAACAGGTGAAAGAGGCTGGAAATATTACGGTCTGCGGAATGTATCCCAGCAGCCAGGTAACGCATGATGAGAACAATCTTCCCTCGTTCGTTCCGGGTTATTCCATGCGCCTTACCGGCGACGTCCGTGAGCTGTCCATGGAGGAAGTAGAAGAGAAAGCGGCACATAACCGTGATTTCAATGTGGCAGTATATGATATCAAAAAATATCCGGCTACGAGGATCTTTCTTATTTATCGTGCAAAAGGCGAGTGTTACGATTTTGACTACGCAAAAGAACACCGGGATCATAAACTGGAGAGAGAACGTTTTTCCTATGGAGGAATGGAAGTGGAACCGGCCGGTCTTACCATCACAGAGCAATGTATCGGATGCGGAAAATGTCAGACCATCTGTTCTTTTGATGCCATAGTGCCGGGAACGCCTTATCGTATTTTGGGAAATCGATGCGATGAATGCGGAAACTGCTATGTAAACTGCCCGGTGGGGGCAATCACAAGCAAAGGGGTGTAGGAAGCTAAGTCCGTCTTCATAGTCCGGAAGCAATCTTCAATCTTATTTACGAATCTTGCAGGGGCGTTTGGATATTTCAATAGTATAATCGTCAAATTGACTTTTGCAATAATGATATGATTTGTGTTATACTGTTTTTGTTGCAAAGCATTATCCATTGAAAGAGGGTGGTATCATGCGGGACGTTATTTTAGTCGTCTTATTGGTATTTATTTTGTGTTTTCCTGCGTGTTTACTGATTGCTTTTATTCGTGCTTTGTTTTCAAAAAAGCAGAACCGAAAGGAAAACTTCAAAGATATATTTTGGACATTCTTTTCAGAATTCTTTAATCCTTCTAACTGGCTCTAGAGATACTATGATGAAAAAAACAATTCGTGAAAATACCCATGCTGCATATAGCCTGCATGATATGAATATTCTCTCTGTTGATGTTGTGGGGAATGATATTATTTTGCGTACACAGTCCGGTCTTGTGGAGACGGAATTTCCATATGGACAGCCGGACGGATATGTGGAATTTCATAATGTTCGGTGGGATTACAGTTATGCATATCTTCTTGCTTTTAGTGGAAATAGTGGAACATTTTCGGGAGAAAAGCTATTCCTCAAAGACTTTCTCTCCGCAAATCCCACACTTGGCTTTACAGTAATGGACGAAACCTACGGCTACAATTGCACAAAATATAGCGGCTATATTACAATTAATGGCAAATTCCATGAATGTTTCTTGGAGATTTATCATGAGGGCGATATGGTCTTTGTAGCAGAGAAATTTTGCTCAAATGTCAAAACGGGGAGAGAAAGACGGTTATTGTTGGCCGTCTTTCTCTCCTTTTATATGAAACATTCCTCATACATTTTCATAGTGCCGAAAACAGTGCTTGGTACTCTTTCCTCGTTTCCTTTCGGCATACAAGATAGTATGTCACTGGTATGAGCATTTTGAACAAAGGAATGTACCTGATTTTTTGAGAAAAAATTACAAGGTACTAATCTGAATGTTGTTGTGAGGATTGCACTTGAAATAGATGAAAAAGGTTTGAAAAATTCTGTAATGACATTTTATAGAATTCGTGAGCGTAATCTAAGAAAAATGATAGAAAAAAATAGCAGTTTAATGGGAAAAAATAGCAGTTTAATGGGAAAAAATAGTGTACTTTACAAAAAGGAATAAAAGCGCTATAATAGGAGTACATTAAGCAGAGAGATATTTGAAGTAGAGATTGTGCTGCTACGCACCCTTTGGGTCAAAAGAAATGCGGGAAGGGGCACACCCGCCAAATATCTTTCTGTTTTTTATGAATAAGAGCGCAGCAGGTAAGAAAACCGGCTGCGCTCTCATTCATTTTTCCGGGGTTAATCCTCCGCGGCTTTATTGATACAGGTGACTGCGTTTAAGCTTCTTGGATATCCGATATAAGGCAGACACTGGGAAACCACCTTGATCAGGAATGCCTTGTCATTGCCCAGATTCATATTGCCCTTGGAGTGGGCGATAAGCTGTGGTTCGCATCCGCCCTGAGCGGCAAGGAAACAGAAGGTGATCATCTCACGCTGCTTTAAGTCAAGCCCTGTGCGGGTGTAGTAGTCGCCGAAGCAGTTTGCGGCAAGCCAGCGGTTGATATGTCCTGTTTTCCATGCTTCCAGCATCTGGGGGCCAAAGATATCTGCCTGTGCCTGAGCGCCTTTTTCCAGACGGTTTTCCATCGTAGTTGTCGCCTGATTTTCAAGGGGCAGTTCCACGCCGCGGGAAGAGAGGATATCATTTACAGCGTCCAGGAACGGACGGACACGTCCGATTCCGAGATAGTCTACAGCCTGGTAGACGACTTCCTTCAGCATGACAGGAGTCAGTCCAGCGTCCAGGGCGCGGGGTACTTCAAGGCGGAATTCATCAATCCCCTGGCAGCCGATCAGAGTGGCTGTGATCGCCATGTGACGGGTGATATCGTCGAGCTGCTGTCCCTCTTCATTGACAACTTCATCAAAAGCAAAATGTTCAAAACGCTCCGTAAATTCCGGATCTGTCTGTTTATAATTTCTCATTATGATTTCCTCCATGAACTGTTTTTAGAATAAAGACCGCATGACGTCCGAAGCTCTTTTACTGCAATTTTGAATAAGCGTCGTCGTCCACTTCTTCCAGCCACTCGTTGCTGGTCTCGGTTCCCGGAACCTCGAATGCGATGTGGGAGAACCAACTGTCAGCTTTGGCGCCGTGCCAATGTTTTACCTCCGGCGGGATCACGATGACAGTTCCCGGTTCCAGGCTCACGGGAGCTTTGCCTTCTTCCTGATACCAGCCGCTTCCTGCGGTGCAGATGAGGATCTGTCCGCCGCCGGTCTTTGCGTGATGGATGTGCCAGTTGTTGCGGCAGCCTGGTTCAAAGGTGACGTTGGAAAGGAAAATCGGACTCTCGCCCGGTTTTGTCAGCGGGTTTAAGTAGGAATTTCCGATAAAATACTGGGCAAAAGCGGAATTTTCCTGTCCGAGCCCAAATACGTTTACTTTGTCAAATGTTTCTTTGTCCTGAATCTTCATAGCAAGAACCTCCTTAAATTGTATTTTCTTCGCCGCTGCGGATCTGATAGCGGAGATAATCCAACGTGCTGATCTGTTTCTCTCGAAAATGGATATCATCCAGCAGAGCCCGCCGTTTTTCTTCGAGCATTTTCAGACACTGGTCACTGTTGTTCTTCGGCTCCAGCAGAAGTTTCATGTAAGCCTCTGTCTCTGCGTTTTCAAACCCGATATCGTGAAGGGTCATGATCATGCTCAGACGTTCCAGGTCTGTGTCATCGTACTGCCAGGCTCCCATTACTTTTTTGACCGCTCCGCACAGTCCCCAGCGCTCATACTCCTGAAGAATCTCAAGAGGTATGTGATAACGCTCGCTTGCTTCGTTGATCGTCATTTGTTCCCTCCTCTCAGAACAGCGTTTTCTTTGTTCGCATGGAAGAGTGTCCATATAAAATACAGGCGTCCTTTTTGGAACAATTTCATTGTAGTCCTTAAATAGAATGGTGTCTAATGCTTATATTGGATTCTGATAAATGCCTGAAATAAATGCTTCATAATTCAACATGAGTATTAGACATGAAAAGGAAAAATCGGTATGCTAAGTTTAAAAAAAGTAACAGGGATAGGAGGGATTTTTTTTGAAGCCTAAAATGATACTGAAAATTCTTGTGGATCTGGCAATGACCGTTTTGCTGTTTCTTTTGATGGCGTATCTGCTGGTGGGAGAGACAGCTCATGAATGGATGGGACTGGCAGTTTTTATCCTCTTCCTTTTTCATCATGTGCTGAACCGGAAGTGGTATGGGGGTCTGTTCAGAGGGAACTATACGCCGCTGCGTGTTCTGCAGACCTTGTTGAATGTGCTGCTTCTGGCGGCAATGATCGGGTTGATGGTGAGCGGAGTGATCCTGTCGAGAGTGGTGTTTGATTTTCTTCCCATATCCGGAGGAACGGGGTTTGCCCGGACGCTCCATATGCTCGCTTCCTATTGGGGTTTTATTTTCATGAGCCTGCATCTGGGGCTTCACTGGGGCATGATCATGGGAATGATCCGAAAAGCATTCCGTATTCAGAACCCTTCCAGGATCCGGACATGGATCCTGCGGATCCTGGCGGCAGGGCTCTGTGTGTATGGAGTGTTTGCCTTTGTCAAACATGATATTGCATCTTATCTGTTTCTGTGGACCCATTTTGTTTTCTTTGATATGGAACAGCCTTTGCTTTCTTTTTTCGCGGAATACCTTGGCATGATGGGGCTGTGGGCGGTTCTCTCTTATTATGCGGGAAAACTGCTTCGGAGGATTGGAGCAAGATCCTCCAGATAATGTCTGGCATAATTGATAAATGCGTTTCCGGCAGGGGAGAAAACCTGTGCCTTTTTCCAGACGAGGACGGTGCCTGTCTCAAGCGCCGGCTGAAAAGGGATAAAGCGAAGACTGTCATAGGAACAATTCAGCTCGATTGTGACCGCAATACCCAGCCGGCATCTGGCAAGTGCCGCCATGTTGTAAAGGAGATTACCAGCTGCGACATTCTGAAGCTGGTCCGCGTAATCTCCGAACCAGCTCATCAGTTCATTCCGCACCAGTTCGCGTTGAGTCATGATTATAGGGTAGCGGCTGACGTCTTTGGGAGTCACTTCCTTTTTTTCTGCAAGCTCAGAATCATCATTTACCAGAACGCCCCAGCGCTCTTTGAACGGAGTGCGGACAAAATTATATTTTGAGATGTCCACCGGCTCTGACAGAAGTCCCAGATCAAGGATCCCCCGGTCGATCCGTTCCTTGATGTTGTCGGAATTGCCGCTGTAGATTTCAAACTGCACCTGAGGGTGTTCGTTGTGAAAGGACGCGATCAGCTCTGCGAGAAACCGGGAACTCTTCAGCTCACCGCTTCCGATGGATATTTTTCCTGTCAGCTGAGTGGTTTTGTGCTGCATATCTTCCATGGTTTTTTCCGCCAGCGCTACGATTTCCTCGGCGCGGCGGCGCAGCAGCATGCCGTCTTCGGTCAGTATGATACGGTGTTTGCTCCGCTGGAACAGCTTTACGCCCAGCTCTTCTTCCAGCTGGATCATCTGCCTTGACAGCGTCGGCTGTGTGATGTGAAGAAGCTCTGCGGCGTGGGTGATGTTTTCCTCTCTGGCAACCATCAGAAAATATTTCAGTACACGGAATTCCATATAGATACCTCCAGGTTTGACATATGTGAATGAAAGGGAAGAAGGAGGCTCAGCAAAGCTCTTTCGCCCATGTTAAAAACTTTACGACTTTGTCTCTGTTTGAAGTCAGATATAAGAGATAAAAAGTTACATTCAGTTCCGGATCACTCATTGGGATCAGTTTTCGATGCGTTCCGTCATTTCTCAGATCTACGGATAGTCTGGAAATGGTTGCAAGGAAGTTGGTGCTGCGGATCAGGTGCTGGTAAATATTGAAATTATTCTTTACCAGAGTAATGGGAAGATGATTTTCTGCGATCACCCGTTCCATCTGAGACAGGAAGTAGCCTCCGATCTGGGGATACAGCATGGGCTGTGCAGGGATGTCTTTCACAGAAATCGTTTCATATTTCAGCAGGGAACTGTCCTCCGGTACGGAGAGAAACACCTGATCCTTCAGAAAAGGGATGCTTTTGACAGAACTGTCCTGTACTTTTTCAGGCGTAACGACCAGGTCGTAGACCCGTTCTTTTAAAAGTTTTGATGCTTCTGTTCCTTCGTATAAGTCATCTTTCAGAATGACCTCAGGATGTGCAAGAGAAAAACGGGGAACGCAGAACCATCGCACGCCGGGGTCACAGAAAGCAACGGACAAGGTCAGATTCTCCTGAGACGCGCTTTTTACGTCAGCCCGCATCTGTTCAATATTTCTCAGGATCGTGTTGACATGGATCAGGGCAATCTCCCCGGTCTTGTTCAGGTGGATCCGGTTCGCGCTTCTGTCAAAAAGCTCAGCACCAAGCTCTTCCTCAAATTTTTTCAGCATCGCACTCATAGCCGGCTGGGAAATATGAAGGATCCCGGCAGCTTTGGTCAGTGAACCTGTCTCTGCGATCAGTTTGAAATATTGAAGCTGTGTGATGTCCATATTCAAGTTCCTTTCTCTTTACCATAAGCAAATGCTTATGCAGTATAACAATCATATAGTGTACATCCCGGCAGAACCGCCTTATAATCAAAAGTGCCAGGATGATACATAAGAATATTCTTAAGTATAGCATAATTATTGTGTGAATGTAATTCTGATCAGAAAATTATTGGTGAAAATTTCAGAAAAGGAAAACAGGAGGAAAACTGAAAGCCATCGGTGTCTGCAATTTCTACCCGAACCGTCTGGCGGACCTGTGTGAGACCGTAGATGTTATGCCTGCAGTCAATCAGGTAGAGCTGCATCCGTTCTTCCAGCAGGAAAACGCTCTGGCGCTTATGAAAGAGTATGGCGTTCATCCGGAGGCATGGGGTCCTTTTGCAGAAGGCAACCATGGTATCTTCACTCATCCGGTACCGACCGCTATCGGCGAGAAGTGCGGAAAGACTGCGGCTCAGGTAGCTCTGCGCTGGAACGTACAGAGAGGTGTAACCGTTATCCCGAAATCCGTTCACAAGGAGCGTATGGAACAGAACCTGAACATCTGGGATTTCCAGCTCAGTGATGAGGATATGGCGGAGATCGCAAAAATGGATCTCGGACACAGCGAGATCGTGGATCACAGCGATCCGGGATTTGTCAAAATGCTGCATACCATGAAAATTCATGACTGATAAGAGGAAGGAATTTGGCAGAAAGGAAAATTCCGGTGTCGAAAAAGAAATATACGGATAAGAAAACAGTCAGTGGCGGTCCCACTGGCTGTTTTCTTATGAAGCTGTACAAAACCCATGCCTGATAAGCATTTAAAAACATAAAACAAAAGTATTAGACATAACGAAACACCAAATCTATAATAAAAATATAGTTAGATTGCTTAAAGGATAGATAAATAGAGATGAAAGAATTTTTACTCAAATTGACAGAACCAAAACAGACACTGGAGGACAGCAGAAAGATATTTTCCAATCAGGATCTGAAAAATCTGATTGTTCCGCTGTTCCTGGAACAGCTTTTGTCGGTTTTGGTGGGAGTAGCCGATACTTTTATGGTCAGCTATGCAGGAGAGGCTGCCGTGTCCGGTGTGTCTCTGGTTAATATGTTCAACACCGTTTTTCTCTTTCTGTTTTCCGCGCTGGCGGCAGGCGGAGCTGTAGTGGTGAGCCAGTATATCGGGAGCCGCGTCAGGGAGAGCGGGAGTGTGTCAGCCGGACAGCTTATGATGATCTCCGTGGTTTTTTCCGTGGCCGTGATGATCTTTTCTCTTGTGCTGAACCGGCAGATTCTGCGCCTTCTGTTTGGCGAGGTGGAGCAGGAGGTCATGGATGCCTGTGTTACCTATCTGAGGATCTCCGCATATTCCTATCCGGCGATCGCCATCTATAACGCGGGAGCGGCGATTTACCGAAGCATGGGAAAAACCCGTGTGACCATGTATCTGTCTCTTGCCTCCAATGGAATCAATATTGTGGGAAATGCCATCGGTGTCTTTGTGCTCCATGCGGGAGTAGCGGGTGTGGCATATCCGTCTCTGATCGCGAGGGCATTTTCCGCAGTAGTAATTACAGCGCTGTGCTTCCGGAGAAAAAATGAAGTGTGGCTGGAGTGGAGAAATATTTTTTGCTGGAAGAGAAGTATGGTGAAGAGGATTCTCGGGATTGCTGTTCCCAACGGGATTGAAAATGGACTGTTCCAGCTGGTAAAGGTAGCGCTGAGCAGCATCACGGCGCTTTTCGGGACGGTACAGATTGCGGCAAACGGGGTGGCACAGAGTTTCTGGTCCGTGGCGGCGCTGATGGGAACCGCGCTTGGCCTTGCCTTTGTGACGGTGATCGGTCAATGTATGGGAGCGGACGATACGGATGCGGCAGAGTATTATATGAAAAAGCTGCTGCGGATTACCTTTCTTGCGTCTGTCTTATGGAACGGTCTGATCCTGCTGGCAACGCCGGTGATCCTGAAAGGCTACGCCCTCTCTGCAGAAGCGGCGGATCTGGTGGTGATTCTTGTCATCATACATAACCTGTTCAACGCGTTGTTCTATCCGTTGTCAGGAGCGCTTTCCAATGGTCTTCGCGCTGCCGGGGATGTGAAATTTACCATGTATGTGAGTCTTTTTTCGACCATCGGCTGCCGGGTAGTGTTCTCAATCCTTTTCGGCATATGGATGAATCTTGGCGTGATCGGAATCGCCCTTGCCATGGGTCTGGACTGGGTGATCCGGGCTGTCTTTTTCTGGGTGCGCTTCCGACGCGGCAGGTGGAAACAGTTCCGGGTGATCGCATAAGATTCAGCAGGATATCAGGGTAAGAGTCAGATCCTCAAACTGCTTTTCATGAAAGATGAGAAACCAATCCACATTTTCCACTGGTTCAAAATGCAGTGAAGAGCAGGCGCTCCGGAGTCCGTCCAGTGGGGTGATGGAGGCAGAGCCAAAGTTGCCGACCATAAAACCAAAAGAAGAAATGCCTGATGCAGAGGATGCGGAAGGGCTGTTGGATTTTTGTCTTGGCGGATCACTTTCTGCGCAGTCTGAAATAGTCAGGGTTTCTTTTGGCAGTTCCGGTGTAATGGTGTAACCGATCACAGTACAGCAGGCGGGAAATTCCAGATCCTGTTCCGTTGACCTGGGAAATTCCAGGGTCTCCTGTTCAAAGCTCTGTACCGTCAAGGTATATGGCTGTCCGTTTTCCGGGAACACAAAATCAAACGTATCGCCGGCAGCTTTGATCTGAAAATGAGGACCAGGTACAGAAACCGGTTCCTGTTCCAGTGTAACAGAAAGTGTATTCAGTTTTGACCGGCGTTTCGTGTGCCATGGGAAAGCGAAACGATAGATGATCCATCCGGAATCCGGATCCAGGCGATAGCGGTCGATGAGTTTTTTTGTTTCCGTTTCCTTTGCGGCAATCTCCGGCAGGCAGGGATTCCAGCCCGCACTGCAGCTATGGGAAGAAGCGATTTCTTTTCCATTGAGCTGGAGCAGTGGTCTGAAATCGAAGTGCAGAGGGTTTTCGATAACAAGACGCATTTCCTCTTCCCTGGAAAATTGCCGGTTTCTTTCGGTTTCAGGAGTAAGATTCCAGTGTTCCATAAAAGAGCGGATTTCTTCCGGGGGAATCTCCATACAGAAATCCAGAACCAGCCATTTGCCGCAGGAATAGGCGGCGGGGATCAGCCAGCGGCGTCCAGCCCATTGGAACTGCTTATTTACCGGTATTTTTGCTCCAGCATGCTCTCTGCTGTTATGTCCCCAGAAATTTCCACTGAAAGAAACGTTCAAATCTGATTCGCCGCAGTGTGCCGCATGTTCGCTGCGGTTTGTTTTTTTATTTTCCTGATTTTCTATTGAGAATGACATGGATATACACCTCCATTTCGGTACAGTCTCGCGTCATTTCTTTTTCCCTTTCATTATATAAGAGTATTTTTCAGAAGACAACGGTAATTGTTTTTTGAAGATTATACATTTTAAAAATCAGAGAATGTGTTATACTGGAGTCAGACTGATCATAGAACGGAAAGGAGAAAGCATGCGTTTTTTACATACAGCGGATCTCCACATCGGAAAGCGGGTCAATGAGTTTTCCATGCTGGAGGATCAGGAATATATTCTGCGTCAGATTTTAAAGACAGCAGACAAGGAACAGGTGGAAGCGGTTCTGATCGCAGGCGATGTTTACGATAAACAGGTGCCGTCAGCGGAAGCTGTCCGGTTGTTTGACTGGTTTCTGACACAGTTGAACAGCCGGAAGCTTCCTGTTTTTGTCATCGGAGGAAATCATGACTCGGTGGAACGGCTGTCTTTTGGCGCGCAGATCATGGAGGAAAGCGGGGTTTATCTGACACAGAGTTACGATGGGAAGGTGGTTCCGGTGCGGCTGGAGGATGAGTACGGACCGGTGAATCTCTGGATGCTTCCGTTTCTGAAGCCTGCGATGGTGAAACGGTTCTTTCCGGAGCAGGACATCGTCACTTACCAGGACGCGCTGGAAACGGTGATCGGCCATATGGAGCTGAACAGGGAAGAGAGAAACCTTCTGATCGCCCATCAGTTCGTCACCGGGGCAGTCACGGGAGGATCGGAGGATTCGGTGGAAGTGTTTGTGGGCGGAGTCGAGAATGTGGACGATTCTGTGTTTGCCGATTTTGATTACGTGGCGCTGGGTCACATTCACCGGGCGCAGTCTGCCGGCGGGGAGCAGATCCGTTACAGCGGAACGCCTCTGAAATATTCGTTTTCTGAGATCCGGCATGAAAAATCTGTGACGATTGCTGAGCTGAAAGAGAAAGGTTCTCTGACCGTCCATCAGGAACCGCTGAAGCCGCTTCATGACATGCGGGAGATCCGGGGCAGCTATGAGGAGCTGGTCCTGAGAGAAAATTATCAGGGAACGGATCTGGAGGACTATCTTCATGTGATCCTCACGGATGAAAACGATATTCCGGATGTGATCGGACGCCTCCGGAGCATTTATCCGAATATCATGAAGCTGGACTATGACAATCAGCGTACCCGGAGGAACCAGGAGCTGATGAAGGAGGAGGCGGCTGTGGAGCAGTCGCCGATGGAATTACTGGGACAGTTCTTTTCGCAGCAGAACAATCAGGAGATGAGTCCGGAGCAGACGGAATACGCCAGGACATTGATGGAAACGATACGAAAGGAGGAAGGTGTGGAATGAAGCCGGTATTTTTGGAAATGTCCGCGTTTGGGCCCTATGCAGACAAAGTGACCATTGATTTTGAACAGTTCGGGGAAAGCGGCCTGTATCTGATCACAGGGGATACCGGTGCCGGAAAGACGACGATCTTCGATGCCATCACCTTCGCCCTGTACGGAGAGGCCAGCGGAAACGTCCGTCAGGCGGACATGTTCCGAAGCAAATATGCCAGGGAGGACGCGGAGACGTATGTGGAACTGACGTTTCTTTATGGAACGAAAACGTATCGGGTGCGCCGGAATCCGGAGTATCTCCGTCCGGCACGGCGGGGAAAGAAAATGACGACACAGAAAGGAGACGCAGTTCTGACCGCGCCGGACGGACAGGTCACCACAGGCGCCCGCCAGGTTACGAAAGCGGTGGAAGAACTGCTGGGGATCGACCGAAGCCAGTTCGTGCAGATCGCGATGATCGCTCAGGGCGATTTCCAGCGTCTTCTTCTGGCTTCCACACAGGAGCGAAGTGCAATCTTCCGGGAACTGTTTGATACGGGATTTTATAAAAGGTTCCAGGATCAGGTCAAGGAACGTGCCGCGTCCCTCCGGAAAAGTTATGAGGAAATCCAGCGGAGCATGCGCCAGTATGCGGACGGGATCCTGTGCGATGAGAACTCGGTCTGTTACGATGAAGTGCGCAGAATACGGGAACAGAAGAAAAACGTGCTTGTCTCCGCCGGGGAAATTCTTGAACTTCTGGAACGTATCATACAGGAGGACGAGGAGCATTACAGGGATACCCGGAAAGAACTGGAAGCCTGCAGCCAGCGGACAGAACACTGGAACCGGGAACTTGGCAGGGTCAGTGAACAGCGACGGACCAGAGAGCGTCTGGAGCAGGTGCGGCAGGAGCTGGAACGGGACAAAGAGCAGATGGAACAGCTGAGACAGCAGCTGGAGCAGGCGCAGGAAAAACATCCGGAACTGGAACGTCTGGAAAAGGAAACCGCCGCCGAGAGCCAGCGTCTGGAGGAATACCGGCAGCTGGGGGCACAGGAACAGCATCTGAAGCGTCTGCGTCTGGAGCAGGAGCATCTGGAACAGGAAGTGCAGACCGGAAAACAGCGTCTGGAAGCGCTGCAGCAGCGGCAGGAAAAGCTTCGGGAGGAGGCGGAAACGCTTCAGAATGCGGAACTGCGTCTGGAACAGGTGCGTGTACAGAAACAGCAGATCCGAAACGATTACAATGAATGGAATCAGATCCTGCGGCTTTGCAGGGAAGAGAGCAGAGGACGCAGGATTCTGGAAGAAGCCCAGGAAAATTATAAGGCTGCCCTGGCGGAATACCAGAGAAAAAATGTTTCTTTTACCTTGATCTATCAGACGTATCTGGACGCCCAGGCAGGACTGCTGGCAAGGGATCTGAAAGACGGAACCCCCTGCCCGGTCTGCGGTTCCTGCAGCCATCCGGCGCCTGCGCAGCTGGGAGACGATACGGTCACAAGGGAGCAGGTAGAGCAGGCGAGAGCGGAGATGGAGCAGGCTTCCAAAACCGTGTCAGACCGCAGCGGAGACGCCAGAGGCGCAGGGGAACGTCTGCAGGAACTGCAGAAAAACATCCGGCAGCAGTGTGAGGAAAAAGGGATAAGCCTGCCGGAGAAAGATCCGGAAGAATATCTGGAACAGCAGATGGAGCGTCAGAAGGAGCAGGCTGCAGCGGTTCAGAAAAAAGAACTGGAGGCTCAGCAGCAGGTGAAGCGGAAAGGGCTGCTGGCACAGGAACTGGAAGAAACCGCAAAAAACAGGGAGCAGGAGAGCCGTGACCTTCAGGAAAAGGAAAAAAGTCTGGGGGCCTGCAGCGCGGAACGAAAGACACGGCAGGACCAGTGGGAACAGGCGAAGGAACGGCTGCCTTATCAGGATCTGGCGCAGGCAGAAGCATCCCTGAAAGAGAAAGAAAGGAAAAAAAAGCTTCTTTCCCAGGAAATCCAGCAGGCACAGAAACAGTACGACGAATGTCAGAGAGGAAAAGAGCAGAAGGAACATCTGGCGCGGGAGCTGGCGGAGCAGCTGAACCGTAACGAAAAGACACAGGAAGCTCCAGAGATGGGAGAAATGTCCCGGGAGCAGGCACAGAAACAGGAAGACCAGCTTGCGAAAATGCTGGAGGAACAGCATAAGATACAGAAGGCCTGGACCAAGCGGCAGAACGACTGTTATACCCGTCTTCAGAACAACCGCAGGATCCGGGAGACCCTGCAGCGGCAAAGAGAAGCTTCCGGAGGTCTGGAACAGGAACTGGCGTCTGTGAAAATGCTGTCCGATACGGTTAACGGCGAGATCACGGGGAAAGAAAAGATCACGCTGGAAACCTATGCGCAGGCACTGTACTTTGACCGGATCCTGGCGAAAGCCAATACCCGGTTTATGATGATGAGCGGTGGTCAGTATGAGCTGAAACGCAGCACCCAGTCCCGGAATATCAAGAGCCAGAGTGGTCTGGAACTGGATGTGGCGGATCACTATAACGGGACGATCCGGAGTGTGCGGACCCTGTCCGGCGGGGAATCGTTTATGGCTTCTTTGAGTCTGGCGCTTGGCCTTTCCGACGAGATCCAGTCCAGGGCAGGGGGAATCCGTCTGGACGCGATGTTTGTGGACGAAGGGTTTGGAAGTCTGGACGAGGAAAGCCTGAATCAGGCGATCCGTGCCCTGTCCAGCCTGACCAAAGGCAATCGGCTGGTCGGCATTATCTCTCATGTGCCGGGACTGAAGGAACGGATTGGCCGGCAGATCCAGGTAAAGAAGGAGCGGACGGGAAGCAGCGTGGAACTGCAGATCTGAATAGTTATCCTGTATTGATGCCCATGTAACAGTTCAGCCTTGCTGAACCGTTACATGCAAAATCCATTGAAAATCGCCTTCGGCGATGGGATTTTGCACTCCT
>PPYF01602718.1_pt1 | contig 63281 bp, 74 predicted proteins | sample 1559871 | NCBI WGS metagenome assembly PPYF01 (sample SAMN08240021, study PRJNA423297) | Human gut metagenome, whole genome shotgun sequencing project. | reverse complement strand
TTTTATGCAAAAAACTTTCGAAACCTTGATATATAAAGATTTTAAAATAAAAATAGTGTAAAAAACTTTACACTAACTTTTAAAATAGGAGGCATGAAAAATGGAATTTAAGGAAATGACCATATCAAAATTTATAGAAGATTTATCAGGTGATAAATCTTCCCCAGGTGGTGGAAGTACAGCAGCTTTAGTTTCTGCACTTGCATCTAGTTTAAATGATATGGTATATTCTTTCACTGTTGACAAAAAATTATTTCAAAATCTTACAGAAGAAAATAAATCAAAAATGCTTAAATTTCAAGCTGAAACAAAAGAATTTACTAAGAATGCTTTGACTTTTATGGAAAAGGATAGAGCAGATTTTATGGCTGTTATGGATTGCTATAGACTTTCTAATGGCACAGAAGAAGAAAAGAATATTAGGAAAGAAAAGCTTAAATATGCAACGATAAAGGCAATGAATACGCCATTGGAGTTAGCAGAAAAATCTTTAGTATATTATGATAATATAAAATTTGCAATAACTTTTGGTAATAAGAATCTTAAATCAGATGGAATTGTAGCAGCTATATTGCTTAATGGTGCAATAGAAAGTGCAATTATAAATGTGTTGATAAATTATAAATCACTAAAATCATATGAGGAATTCAAAAATATTCCAGAGAGATGTAATGAAATATCTATGAAATCAAGAGTTTTAAAAGAAGAAATCTGTAGTGGATTTTATAATGAAATATAAAACAGAGGATGCTTAGCATTCTCTGTTTTACTTTTAGATTATTTTTCAGGTAAATCATTTAAAGATTTAAATTCATATCCCTCATTTTTAAGCTGAGTTATAACATCCTTTAAGACATGGGTATTGGTTTTAGATACAGCATGAAGAAGCATGATACAGCCAGGATGAACTCCAGAGGTAATCTTTTTAATAGCCATTTCTTTGCTTGGTTGATTATCAATAATCCAATCTTTATAGGCAAAGCTCCAAAAAATTGTCTTATAACCTAATTCCTTTGTTTGTTTTAAAGATGTCAATGAGTATTTACCCATTGGTGGACGGAAGAATTTAGGCATTTCTGAATCAGTAATTTCTTTATAGGCATCTTCAACTTCAGTAAATTCTTTGATGAATTTTTCTTTGTCAGTAATTGAAGCCATGGAAGGGTGGTGAGAAGAATGATTACATACTAGATGTCCTTCTAAATTCATTCTTTTAATTATTTCAGGGTTTTGAATGATGTATGGTTTCACCACAAAAAATGCTGCTGGTACATTTTCTTCCTTTAAAACATCTAATATTTTTACAGTGTACCCATTTTCATATCCTTCATCAAATGTTAAATAAATTATTTTATTTTCTGTATCACCAACATAATAAGCATCGTAGGTATCTAAAAACTCAGCACTTTCTTTTGGACATTCAGGACTTTGATTATTTCCACGATTAACAAAGTACCAGTTTAATTCTGAGTTTTCTGGGGCTGATTTATTTTGAATGCTATAACTGTTGGCAGAAATAAAATTACATGCCATTAAAATTAGTAAAGAAAAGATAAAAATATTTAGGCTTTTATTTTTCACTATTAAAACCTCCTATTAAGTCTTTTAAATCTATTTTTAGTAAAAGCAGATAATATAAACATGGAAAAATTTAAAATAGTATTGATAATGAGTTAAATTAGGAATGAACTGTAAAATAAATGAGTAAAAAGAAGTAGGAGTATGTTAAAATCAAAATTTAGATTAAGTAGCTTAACAAGGGAAATTAATTATTATTTTAAAAAGCGATAATAATATTATTGTGTTGAAATAAAATTATATCTAGAGTATAATCTTAAAGTATTAGTTAAGGTAAGAAAGGAATGTACATAGATGAGATTAGGAATTGTAGGATTACCAAACGTAGGAAAAAGTACATTATTTAATGCGATAACAAAAGCAGGTGCAGAATCAGCTAACTATCCATTCTGTACTATAGAACCAAATGTTGGTGTTGTAAGTGTACCAGATAGGAGATTAGATGTATTAGAAAAAATGTATAATACAAAGAGAAAAGTCTATACTACTGTAGAATTTTATGATATTGCAGGATTAGTTAAAGGAGCTTCAAAAGGTGAGGGATTAGGAAATAAATTTTTATCTCACATAAGAGAAGTTGAAGCTATTGTTCATACAGTAAGATGTTTTAATGATGAAAATGTTGTGCATGTTGAGGGAAGCGTTGATCCAATAAGAGATATTGAAACTATAAATTTAGAATTAATATTTGCTGACCTAGAAGTTCTTGAAAGAAGAATGGAAAAGGGAGTTAAGCTTGCTAGATCAGGCGATAAAAAAGCAAAGGTTGAATATGAAATAATGGAAAAAGTTAAGGCTCATTTAGAATTAAATAAGCCTATAAGAACTTTAGAAGTTAATGAAGATGAAGAAGCATTCATTAAGACTTTATTTATGATTACTTCTAAGCCGGTACTTTATGCATGTAACATATCTGAAGATGATATGATGAGCGGAAACTTAAACAATGAATATGTTCAAAAGGTTAGAGAATATGCAGAAGCAGAAAACTCTGAAATAGTAGTTGTTTGTGCTAAGCTTGAAGAAGAACTTTCAGGTTTAGAAGATGAAGAAAAAGCAGAAATGTTAGAAGAATATGGCTTAACTGAAGCTGGCTTAGATAAACTTATAAGAGCATCTTATAGATTGTTAGGATTAATAAGTTATCTTACAGCTGGAGTTCAAGAGGTTAGAGCTTGGACTATTAAAGAAGGTACAAAGGCACCTCAAGCTGCTGGTAAGATACACACTGATATTGAAAGAGGATTTATCAGAGCAGAAGTTGTGGCTTATAATGATTTAGTTGAATGTGGCTCAGAAGCACAAGCTAAAGAAAAAGGAAAATATAGATTAGAAGGCAAAGATTACGTTATGCATGATGGTGACGTAGTTAACTTTAGATTTAACGTTTAATATTTTAAATTTCCTTAAAACTCTACATGGATTAATATTCATGTAGAGTTATTTTTTCGATAAAGTTGTTTTAATGTCAATAAATATAGAATAAATACTAAATAAATCTTGAAGGATACTGTAATTTTATATAGAATATATAATAGAGTGGTTAAAACGGTATAATGTAGCAGTTATGCACATATGAAACAAAATCAATTTAGTATAGAAATAATATGCAGAATTAGAAAAGGTTATAGTAACTATAGAAAATGAAAATAGTAAGTGTATAGAGTAAAAAATGTTGTAAGTATATTTGTATACTAAGTACTTAAAGCTCTGTAGCGTAAAAATGGACAGCTATAATAAAAGGAGTTAATTTTATGGAATTTAATCATATTTCAGTTTTATTAAATGAATGTTTAGAAGGATTAAATATCAAAGAAAATGGTATTTATGTGGATGGAACTTTAGGAGGTGCAGGACATTCAAGTGAAATTTTAAAGAAACTTTCGAATGAAGGAAGACTGATAGGAATAGATCAGGATACTGATGCGTTGAAAGCTGCAAAGGAAAGATTGGAAAATTATTCAAATGTTACATTTGTACATAGTAATTTTTCTAGTATAGAAAATGTTTTAAACAATTTAAATATTGATGGTGTTGATGGAATACTTATGGATTTAGGCGTGTCTTCTTATCAACTTGATGAAGGAGAGAGAGGATTTAGCTATATGAAAGATGCTCCCCTTGATATGAGAATGAATAGGGATAATGACTTTTCTGCATATAATGTCATAAATGAGTATTCAGAAGAAGATTTATATAGAATTATAAGAGATTACGGCGAAGAAAAGTTTGCAAGAAGAATTGCCAGCTTTATTGTAGAAAATAGACAAGAAAAAAATATTGAAACAACTTTAGAACTTGTTGAAATTATAAAGAGTGCTATACCTGCAAAAGCGAGAAGAGAAGGACCACATCCAGCTAAGAGAACTTTCCAAGCAATCAGAATTGAAGTAAATAGTGAACTTTCTATATTAAATAAAACTATAGAGGATGGAGTAGGAAAACTTAATAAAGGCGGTAGAATGGCAATAATAACTTTCCATTCTCTTGAAGATAGAATAGTAAAAAATAAATTTAGAGATTTAGCTGTTTCGTGTAGATGTCCTAAAGAATTCCCAGTTTGTGTCTGTGGTGAAAAAGCAAAAGTAAAAGTTATCTCAAGAAAAGCCATAGAACCTACGAAAGAAGAAGTGGATATAAATCCAAGAAGTAGAAGTGCTAAATTAAGAGTTATAGAAAAACTATAATTCTAAATAATAAATAAAATGTAGGGATGTGAATAAAATGGGTGCTAGGGAATATAATTATACAAGAGGAAACACCGCACTTGTACCTGAAAGAAAGCCGCAGTATGACAAAAACAAGAAGCAAAAAATCAAGGAAGAGTTACGAGCAAAGAAAATTAAGAAGCTTAAGGTGAATTTAATTTCAAATGTGGTGGGGATTTCAGCTTTAGTTTGTATTCTTGGTGGAATAACCTTAGCAATTGATGGGTATGTTTATGATAGGCAAAATGAATTAACAGAAATAAAAGAAGAAACAGCAGCATCATCAGATATTAATGATGCATTAAAAGTAATGTTATTAAAATATTCATCTTTAGAAAATGTTAAGAACGTTGCTGAAAATGAATTAGGCATGGTATATCCTAACAAGGATAATACTATACTGATTGATATGTCTAAAGATTATTTTTCACATATCAATGAAGAAGAAAATAAAGAAAGTTTCCTCGATAAAATTAAAGGTATTTTTAATTAGGGAATGTAAGTGATGTTTTTATTTCTTTGAAAAAATATAACTATTCATTCTCTAATTATTTAATGGGGGAATGAAAGTGAAAAAAAAGAAGTTTAAAGATCGGGCGTTGATTCAGAAGAGACTAACATTAGTAGTATGGACAATTGTGGTAGTTTTTTTTATATTAATTCTAAGATTGTCCTATATTATGATTGTTAAGAGGGATGAATATTCATCCCGAGCTGAAGAGCAGTGGACAAGTGAAGTAAGTATTGATGCAAGAAGAGGAAGAATACTAGACAGAAATGGTGTAGAACTAGCAGTTTCGGCAAATGTTTATAGAGTTGATTTTGATTTAAACTCAGTTAGGCAGTATCTTAAAAATAACTCATTAACTAATGCTGATATTGCTGGAAAAATTGCTGATGCCGTAGGCATGGAAGAAAATAAGGTTATGGAAAAACTTGAAACTAAGCTGGCTAGTGGTGCTAATGCTGGTTCTGCAACCTTGATAAGAAGAATAGAAAAAGAATCTGCTGATAAGGTTAATAACTTAAATATTGATGGTGTAATTGTTTCTCCAGATACAAAAAGGTATTATCCTAAAGGGGAATTTTTAGCACATGTTCTAGGAAGCACCAATGTTGATGGACAAGGCCTTACAGGAGTTGAACTTCAATATAATGAATATTTATCAGGTGTACCTGGCGTGAGAATTTCTGAAATTGAACGTAATGAAGAAAATTTATCTTATACTATATCTAATTTTACAGAACCTATAGATGGAAAGGATGTTACCTTAACAACTGATTCTAAAATACAAGCTATTGCAGAGAAGGTGGCTGAAAAAGGATTAGTAGATAATCAAGCTAAAAGAGTATCTATTATGGTTATGAATCCTAATAATGGAGAAATATTAGCCATGGTTAATAAGCCGGATTTTGATCCTAATAATGCTTTTGATGGATTTGAAGATTTTTCTGGTGAAACTGATGGAGAAAAGCTACAAAAAATGTGGAGAAATAGCTTGGTAAATGATACCTTTGAACCAGGATCTATCTTTAAGGTTGTGACAATGGTAACTGCTTTAGAAGAAGGAATAGCTTCTGAATCAGATACTTTTGAATGTGGAGGAAGCCTTCAAGTTGGTTCTCATACCATTAAGTGTTGGAAGACATCAGGTCATGGTAGTCAAATTTTACCTCAAATTTTACAAAATTCATGTAATGTTGGATTTATGAAGTTGGGCGAAAAAATTGGTAAAGAAACATTAAATGAGTATATTAAAAAGCTTGGATTTGGTAAAACTACAGGTATTGATTTACCAGGTGAAGCATCTGGTATAGTAAAAAAGACTGAAAGTATTACAGAATCAGATTTAGCAACTATTTCATTTGGACAAACTAATACAGTAACTGCTATTCAATATATGCAAGCATTCAATGCTCTTGCTAATGGTGGTAGTTTAATACAGCCTCATATACTTAAGGAAGTATCTCACTATGATAATACTGGTACTAAAATAGTAGATGAAACTTTTGAACCAGTAATTTCTAAAAATGTGTTGTCGGCTAAAAGTACAGCTACTTTAAGGGATTATTTGGAGAGAACAGTAAATGAAGGTGGTTCAAATAAAAGCTATATAGAAGGATATCACATAGGCGGTAAGACTGGAACAGCACAAAAGGTTAATTCAGTAACTGGAGGATATGAAAGCGGAAAGTATATTTCATCTATGGCTGCAATGGCACCTATAGATTCACCGGAAATTACAGCTTTCATAAGTATTGATGAACCAAGTAATGGAGCCTATTATGCCGGTGTTGTAACTGCACCACTTATGAAAATACTTTTGACAGATATATTCAATTATATGGATTCGGAATTTTCTGAAGACTATAATGCGGTAGCAAGGGATATTTTAATTCCAGAAATTCGTGGAAAATCTATAGAAGAAGCAAAAAAAATTTTAAAAGATGTAAATTTAGAGTATAATATAGAGGGTAGTGGGGAGAGTGTAACAAATACTCAGCCATATCCAGGTTATACAGTGAAAGAAGGAACCAAAATAACAATTTATACTGGAGATGCAGTAGATAATAATAAGGTATCTATGCCAGATTTAACAGGATTTTCAGTAACCTCAGCTGAAGATGTCCTTGACAACTTAGGTATAAAATATATCCTTGAAGGTGATGGTTTTGTTATTGATCAAAGTATTCCTGCGGGTGAAGTAATAACCACAGGTTCAAATGTTAGGTTAACTCTTAGTGATGATTATGGAGATTAACTTTTTTCATTTTTAGCATGTGGATTTACACATGCTATTTTTTATGCGAAGCATTAAAAATGCTATTGAGTAAACATTTAATGATAATTAAGGAGAGATAGAAGATGAAATTATTAGAGTTATTAAATGGTGTAGATTATAAGGTTTTACAAGGAAGCGATGAAAAGGAAATTAATAAAATACAGTATGACAGTAGAAAGATTACTGAAAATGACTTGTTTGTATGTTTAAGTGGATTTGAAGTTGATGGTCATGATTATGCAGTTAATGCAATAAAAGCTGGAGCTACAGTAGTTATGTGTGAAAAAGATTTAGATCTCAATACTATACCTGAGGAAGTAACAGTTTTAAGAGTTACTGAAGGTAGAAAAGCATTAGCTATTATGTCTGCTAATTTTTATGATCATCCAACAAAAAAATTAAAGCTTATTGGAGTTACTGGTACAAATGGTAAGACTACTAGTGTATATATTTTAAAATCAATACTTGAAAAATCAGGAGAAAAAGTTGGACTTGTAGGGACTATAGCTAATTATATAGGAGATGAAAAAGTTAAATCAGAAAGAACAACACCTGAATCATTAGAACTTCAAAAGTTATTTAAGGATATGGTTGATAAAGGATGTAAATATTGTGTAATGGAAGTTTCATCACATTCATTAGAGTTAGATAGAGTTTATGGATGTAATTTTGAAGTAGGAATTTTCACAAATATAACAAGAGATCACTTAGACTTCCACAAGACTTTTGATAATTACTATAATGCTAAATTTAAATTATTTGAAAGAAGTAAAATTTCTGTTATAAATATTGATAATAGCTATGGTTATAGAGTATTAAATGATGTTGAAAAGTTAGGCAAAAAAACAGTAACTTATTCAATAGAAAATTCAAGTGATTTTAGAGCAGAAAATATTAGACTTGAAGAGAAAGATATACTATTTGATTGCAATAATACTTCATATAAGTTTGTTTTACCAGGTGAGTATAATATATATAATGCTTTAGGAACAATTGCTGCAGCGAAAGAATTAAATATTTCAGAAGAATGCATAAAGTCAGGACTTTTAGATGTAGTTGTACCTGGAAGATGTGAAAGAATTGGAGATAAATATGATATACCTTATGAAATAATCATCGATTTTGCACATACACCAGATGGTATGAAGAATATTTTAGAAACATTGAAATCATTTGCAAAGAACAGACTTATAGCTGTTTATGGAAGTGGTGGCGATAGAGACAAAATTAAGAGAGCTGAACTTGGGAGAGTTGGAAGTGAAATTGCTGACCTTGTTATTATAACTTCTGATAATCCAAGACATGAGGATCCAATGGCTATTATTAAGGATATAGTTGTAGGTATAGAAAAAACAAATTATCTTGCAATCGAAAATAGATCTGAAGCCATAAGATTAGCTTTAAAAATGGCTGAACCAGGTGATGTTGTTGTTTTAGCTGGAAAAGGTCATGAAACATATCAAATTAATAATGAAGGCGTGATACATTTTGATGAAAGAGAAGTTGTTGATGAAATATTATCAGGAAAGTAGAGGAAAATAGATGGAATTTTCATTTGAAGAATTGGTAAGTGCTCTTGAAGGTGAGGTAGTTATTAATAATGATTATAAAAAGTTTAAATGTACTTGTATAGATAATAGAAAAGTTACAGAAGATTGTATATTTTTTGCAATTAAAGGTGAAAAATTTAATGCTAATAATGTAGCAATAGATGTTCTTGAAAAAGGAGCATCTATTGCTGTAGTGGATGAAGTTAACTTTAAAAAGGAAGATGCTATGGGAAAAGGTATTGTAATTAAAGTAGATAATACAGTTAAATCAATGCTTAAATTAGCTAATTTCTATAGAAGAAAATTAAATCTTAAGGTTATTGGAGTTACAGGTTCTTGTGGCAAGACTTCAACAAAGGATTTAATTGCAGCTGTATTAAGTACAAAGTATAATGTATTTAAAACAGAAGGTAATTTTAATAGTGAAATAGGACTTCCACTTATGATATTGAAGCTTACATCTAAGCATGATGTAGCAGTTTTAGAAATGGGCATGAGTGACTTAGGAGAAATTAAGATATTAGCAGAAGCAGCAGAACCAGATATGGCTGTTATTACGAATATAGGTCTTTCTCATTTGGAAAATCTAAAGACGCAAGATAATATACTTAAAGCTAAGATGGAAATTGCAGAATACTTCACAAAAGATAATATATTAGTGGTAAATGCTGAAGATAAAAGGCTTAAACAAATTCATTCTGATAATTATAAAATTGAAAAAATTGGATATAATAACGAATATGATATTTACGCATCTAATATTATATTAAGAGAAGATAGTGTAAAGTTTACTGCTAATTGTGGAGATGATAAATTTGATTTTGAATTACCTATGGCAGGAAAGCATAATGTATTAAACATGATGTTGGCTATAGATATTGCAAAAAATCTAAATGTATCCCTTAAAGATATGAACGAAGGACTTTCAAATTTAAAGGCTACATCTATGAGATTAGAAACTGAAAAAACTAATAAGATTACTATTATAAATGACTGTTATAATGCTAGCCCAGATTCTATGAAATCTTCCATAGAGGTATTAATGACTAAAGCAGCAAGTAGAAGAGTTGCTATATTAGGAGACATGTACGAACTTGGAAGTAAAACGGAAGAAGCCCATGAAGAGGTAGGTTCATTTGCAAAAGGTAAAATAGATTTATTAATAGTTATCGGTGAAAATGTTAATAACTATGAAAATGGATTTGGCAGTGAGCATATTAGAAAATTTGCTTCAAAAGATGATTTTTTTGAAGAAGTAGATAATCTAATTAATAAAGATGATGTTATATTAGTTAAGGCTTCTAGAGGGATGAGATTTGAAGAAGTAATATCCAAGTTAAAGGAATTAAAATAAAACGAAGGAGGTGAACTGCTGCTGAGCAGTTTATATGGGGGAGACTTTAATAAATTTTGTAAGTTCTAAGTTAGGAATAGGCTTGATATTATCTATAATATTTTCATTGGTGTCTGGACCAATAGCAATTCCATTATTAAGAAAGTTAAAGTTTGGCCAGAATATTAGGGAAGAAGGTCCAGAAAGTCATTTAAAAAAAGCTGGAACGCCAACAATGGGTGGAATTCTTTTTATTTTATCCTCCTTAATAGTTATGCTTATTTTAGGGTATAAATTTAATGATAAAGCAATGATTGCTTTATATTCATTAATTGCATTTGGGTTTATTGGATTTTTAGATGATTTGTTAAAAATACTTAAAAAGCAAAGTGAAGGCTTAAAGCCAGGACAAAAAATGATATTATTATTAATATTTTCTATAGCTTTAGCTATTTACGGGTATTATAATTTAAATACTAATTTGTTAATTCCTTTTACTTCATTTGAAATACCATTAGGAATTTTATATATTCCTTTTGTGGTAATAATATATGCAGCTACAACCAATGCCGTTAATCTAACAGATGGATTAGATGGATTAGCTACATCAGTATCAATTTTAGTTTTAACATTCTTTACAATTGTATGCTTTATGATGAAAGAAACATCTCTAGCTGTATTTTGCGTAGTATTGATAGGTGGACTTATAGGATTTTTAAAATATAATGCTTATCCTGCAAAAATTTTTATGGGAGATACAGGATCCCTTGCAATTGGTGGTGCTATTTCCACTGTTGCTATAATATTAGAACAGCCGTTATTAATAATAATAGTAGGAGGAGTTTATGTATTTGAGACTTTATCAGTTATAATACAAGTTACTTCCTTTAAATTAACAGGTAAAAGAGTATTTAAAATGGCTCCTGTACATCATCACTTTGAAAAATGTGGCTGGTCAGAAATAAAAATAGTTACAGTATTTTCACTTATTACAGCAGTTTTATGTTTAATAGGATTCTTAGCATTGTAAAATAGGAGGAATGTCTGTGATATTAGACAAGAGGAATCAAAATAAAAACATAGGAAAAGTCGATTTGGGAGTTTTATATACAATACTTATATTATTGGCAATTGGTGTTGTAATGATATATTCAGCAAGTTCATTTTACTCAATGTTTCACTATAATGATAGTATGTTTTATTTAAAGAAGCAGGGGATCATGGCTGTTATAGGCTTGGTGGCTATGTTTTTTATGATGAATTTTGACTATCACAGACTAAAAAAAATAACACCGAAATTATTGATAATTACTATTCCATTATTAATAGCAGTATTTTTTTTCCCAGCAGTAAATGGTGCTAAAAGATGGATTCAGCTTGGTGGATTGTCATTTCAGCCATCAGAGCTTACTAAATATGTGGTAGTATTATTTCTTGCTTTAAGCATTGATATTAAAGGTGATGGAATAAAAGATTTTTGGACTGGAATAGTACCATATCTTGCTTTATCTGGTTTTTTTGCAGCTTTAGTTTTAGCTGAAAAAAATTTAAGTATTGCAGCAATTATAATGATTGTTACATTTATCTTACTTTTTATCTCTGGTGGGAAAATTAAGCACTTATTTGGAATAGTGTTACCGACATTATTGACTTTAGCAATATTTTTTATCTTTAGTTCGGATTACAGAAGAGCTAGAATGCTTAATTTTATTGATCCGTGGAAGGATGCTGCTGGTGATGGATATCAATTGATTCAATCATTTTATGCATTAGGGTCAGGTGGTATAACTGGACTTGGTCTTGGACAATCAAGACAAAAAACATTATATATGCCTGAACCGCATAATGATTTTATATTTTCAATAATTGGCGAAGAGCTTGGGTTGATAGGATGTCTACTTATTATTTCTTTGTTTATAATTTTTATATGGCGTGGTGTACGTATAGCTATTAAAGCTAAAGACACATATGGTAAGTTATTAGCAATGGGAATTACATCTATTATTGCAGTGCAAGCTATTATAAATATAGCAGTTGTAACGGGTTCTATGCCGGTTACTGGTGTTCCAATGCCATTTATAAGCTATGGTGGTACATCGCTTGTCATTAATTTGACGGCAATGGGAATATTGTTAAATATATCTAGGCAAATTGAATCTGATGTTAGGTAAGAAGATAGGGCCCCTATTTTAGGGGTTCTTTATTATGTAAAAAATTATAATGAAAATTATAGAGTAAAATGATATTATATTAGTATAAACTAGGATAAGGATGTAAAATAAAGCAATGAATGAAGTAAAAGAATACATTAAGATTAAAAAGAAAAAAAAGGTAAGAAAAAAGATTTTTATGATTTCTACAGTAGTATTAATAATATTAATAGTTTTCTTTACTAAATCACCACTATTTAATTTAAAAACAATTACTGTGGAAGGTACATCAAATATTTCTGCTGAATCAGTGTTAGAAACTGTAAATAATAGGATAGGTAAAAACATTTTTATCTTGAACAGAAATAAAATGATTAAAGATATATTGAGTGAACCGTATTTTTTGTCAGCAAAGATAAGAATGAGTGGAATTAATTCACTAAATATAATAGTTACTGAAGAATCACCTGTTTTTTATACAAAATATGATAGTAATTTTTATATATTTAATGATAAAGGTGTTCTAATAGAAATTGCAAACAATATTGAAGGAAGAAACTTAGTTGAGATTACTGGTGTAACTACAGAGGAGCTTCAATTAGGAAAGCAGATAATCAATAATGAACATATTATTAATATACTAGGAATTTTATATCCATATATTGCTGAAAATACGGAAAGTATAAAATTTGATAGATTTGATTTATCTAAGTTATACGATATAAAAGGGTATATGGGAAAGATAGAAGTATTTTTTGGAGAAATAACTGATTTCCATGAAAAAATAAATGATGTATATAATATTATTTTAAATGGAAATGTAGGGATTACAAATGGGTATATTGATGTGAGTATTAAAAATATGCCAGTAATCAAGAAGAATGAAGAGTAGGAGGAGTTAATTTGAAAAGAGTTGCATCACAATTAGTTGTAGCTGTAGTATGCGGATTTTTAGGTTTTTTATTAACATATCAATTCAAATTGTTAAGCAAAAAGAATGAACTGACTAATTCATATGAGAATTCAGATATTTTGAAAGAAGTAGAAAGTCTTAAAAAAGAAAAAGAAGAGCTTGAAGAAGCTAATGCTACTTTCAATGAAGAAATAAAAGCCTTAGAAGAGAAAGCAACTAGTGAAGGTGAATTAGAAGCTGAGGTAAAGAAAAAGCTGGATAATGCTAGAATGCAACTAGGACTAGTGGATGTAAAAGGACCAGGTATTATCATTACTTTAACCCCTAAGACATCTATCTTTGGTACTAACACATCGGATAGCATTAGGACAATTACAGAAGATGAACTTGTATATTTAGTAAATACATTATGGTATTCAAGAGCGGAAGCTATATCTATAAATGATATTAGAATAACTCCTCAAACCGGTATAAAAAATGCTGGTTCATCAATATCTATAGGTTCTGCAGGAAGAGTAGATCCAAGTAGCGAAATTATAATTAAAGTTATAGGAGATAAGTCTAAATTAAATGTTGGAGTTAGTTATGGAGGATCTTTAGAAACAGGAGCACTAAAGAACTATACCAATGATGTTAAGAGCAGCGATGAAATAACTATTACAAAAACAACACAGACTTTAAGAAGTGATTATTTAATACCAGTACAATAGGAGTGAGATTTATGATAGCATTTATAGGATTATTATTGGGAGTTTTTTTAGGATTATTATTTGATATTAATATACCAGATAAATTTTCACCATATATGTCAGTGGCTGTATTAGCTTGCTTAGATTCAGTTTTTGGTGCATTAAAAGCTAATCTTGCTAATAAGTTCCAACCAGATATTTTTATTTCAGGTTTCTTTGGAAACGCTCTTCTTGCTGCAGCTTTAGCTTATCTTGGCGATAAGCTTGGAATTCCTATTTATATAGCAGCAGTAATAGTATTCGGAGGGCGCATATTTGATAACTTTGCTATAATCAGACGTATTGTATTAGAGAAATATAAAAATAGGCAAAGGAGTGAGTAGATGAAAAACTATAAATATAAGTTTTTTATCTTTATAGCATCACTTATTATTGGATTTTTAGCATCTAATAATTTTAATATAAATTCTATGTCAAACTTATTTAAAATGAATGCACAAGAATATAAGAATGCTTCAGAAGAAAGGAATATGCTATACGAAAGTATAAGTGATTTGAAGGAAGAAAATTATAATCTACAAGAGCAATATAATAGTTATATTAATGATGAAACTGATTCAGCTAATATTGTTGATAACATGAGTTCTCAATTAAATGATTATTATGCCATTGGGGGACTTACTGAAGTAGAGGGCCCTGGAATTGTAGTTAAAATAGAAGATGGAGATTATGATATAAATAGTGATAGTCAGGAGGAAGTAAATAGAAGAACCCTTCATGATATTGATGTTGCTATGATAATAAATGAACTAAGATATATTGGTGCTGAAGCGATAGCTTTAAACAGTTATAGAATTTTAAATAATACAGGTGTAACTTGCAATTGGGCTTTTATCGGCTTTGAAGATGAAAGCATGGAGATGGCTCCTTTTTATTTTTATGCCATTGGTAATCCTGAACAATTAGAGACAGCTATAAAAGCTGAAGGAAGTTATATTAATGAACTTATAATAAGAAAGCTAAAAGTTGAAGTAAATGTTATGGAAAGTATAACTGTGTTACCTACAAAAAAGAGTTATGATTCTTTATACATGCATAGGAATGACAAATAATTGATAAAATATTTGAAAGTATATTAAAAAAATACGAAAAAAATGTTATAATTAGATAGTATTAATAAAGGAAATATATCTTTCATAAAGAAAATAATATATACTCTTATAAGAGGGGGTGATTAGGATTAGTATTAAAGATAAAATTAAGGGCTACTTGGATGAAATACCAGAAGGTGTAAAACTATTAGCCGTTTCTAAGACTAAGCCCATTTCTGATATTTTAGAAGCTTATGATGCTGGTATACGTGATTTTGGCGAAAATAAAGTACAGGAGCTTTTAAGTAAGAAAGATGAATTACCTAATGATATTAGATGGCATTTAATAGGGAAACTACAAACCAATAAAGTTAAATATATTGTGGGAAAGGTTTGTTTGATTCATTCGCTTTCAAGCATTAGATTACTTAATAAAATTGAATGTGAGTATGAAAAAAATAACTTAGTAGCCAATGTATTAATTCAAATTAATATCGGAAGAGAAGAGAGCAAGAGTGGAGTATTAGAAGAGGATATTGAGAAGTTAATTTTAGCAGTTGAAAAATGTAATCATGTTAAAGTTAAAGGTATTATGGTTATTATTCCTAAGGGTGATGAAGTTTCGAATAGATATTATTTCAACAAAAGTAAACATATTTATGATGATTTAAGTAAGAAGAGTTATAAAAATATACAGATGGAAATATTATCAATGGGCATGACCTCAGACTTTAAAATTGCCATACAAGAAGGATCAAATCTAGTTAGGATTGGGTCGGGAATATTTGGAAAAAGATAATATGAAAAGGAGAGATATAGTATGTTTGGAAAGCTAAAGGAAATAATAGGATTAGGTGAATATGATGAGGAGTTTGATGAACTAGATGATGCTGAAGAAGAGGAAAAAAATCAAATAGAGCCAATAATTCAAAATACTCATGGTACAAAGGTTGTTAATATTCATAGTAATAATACCGCAAAGATAATGGTTGTAAAGCCAACAGCTTATGAAGAGTCAAGAGAAATAGCTGAAGCTGTTAAAAGTAGAAAAATAGTTGTAATTAATACAAATAGTTTAGACACAAAAATAGCTCAAAGATTAGTTGATTTTTTAAGTGGTGCTGCTTGTGTATTAAATGCAGAATTCCAAGAAATAGAACAAAGAGTATATCTTTTATCACCTCAAAATGTTGAAGTGTCAAATGAATTAAAAAGCGAAATAAGCTCAAAAGCATTATTTAGCTGGAATAAATAGGGGGTGGTTTAAATAGGAATTATTCGTAATTTTCTTAGCATACTTGTGAATGTACTTAATATTACTATCCTTGCAGAAGTAATATTTTCATATATTCCTAATGCAAGAGCAATGAGTATTTATAATATTTTAGTTTCTATAAATAATCCTATTTTAGAACCTATTAGAAGGCTTCAAAGCATGTTTCTTGGAGACATGATGATTGATTTTTCTCCAATTGTAGCTATTTTGCTTTTAAACATGATAAGTGGAATTTTAATTTATTAAGTGGTGTATTATGATATCAAAAGAAGATCTATTGAAAAACTTTGCAAATGAAGATAAGGATTCTGTAATCAGAATTTATGATAATTTAATGTTAGCAAAAAATAAAGATATACCTGTATTTTCAAAAAATTTCTGTCCACCCAATATTTGGAGCTATTTTGTTGAGAATTTTAACAATAATAGTTTTATTGTTGAAGCTGATGGTGCTTATGATGAAGCTGATAGAAGAATAATATCATTTAATAATCAATATTTTTGTGAATATCCTTTTATTTGTCTTAAAATTACCAATAAATCGAAATTTAAAGATTTAACTCATAAGGATTATTTAGGTTCAATAATGTCATTAGGAATTGAAAGAGAAAAAATAGGTGATTTGAGAGTGGTTCATGATTATGCTGTAGTACCGGTATATGAGGATATAGCAAATTATATTACAACTTCTATGGAATTTGTAGGCAGATGTCCTGTTGAAATAGAGATTGTTGATAAAGAACATTTGCCTCAAAGTGTCTTTGAAGAAATAGTAATTAACATACCTTCACTAAGAATTGATAATTATGTTTCGAAACTTGCTAACGTATCTAGAGCTAAGGCTATTGAACTAATGCAAAATAATAAAGTTTCAGTGAACTATTGTAAGATTAAAGAAAAAAGCAAAGAAATACAGGAAAATAATGTAATAACTATTTCAGGTATAGGAAAATTTCGTACTGGCAGTATTGTTGGCAATACGAAATCTGGTAAAAATAAAGTAGTTATAAAAAAGTATATATAGATGAGGGGATATAGTAATGAAATTAACTCCAATGGATATAAAGAACAAAGAATTCAAAAAAGCTATAAGAGGATATGCTACTGATGAAGTAGATGAATTTATGGAAGAAATAGTAGAGAATTATGAAGAAGTATTTAAGGAAAATTCTAGACTTAAAGATACAGTAAGCAGAATAAGAGAAAAAGTTGAGCATTATGAAAAACTAGAAGATACAATTCAAAATACATTATTATTAGCACAAAATGCGGCTGATCAAGCAAAAGAAAGCTCTCAAAAAGAAGCTGATTTAATAATGAAGAATGCTAATGAAAGTGCTCAGAAGGTTTTAGATAAGGCTCATAATGATGTGATTGCTGTGAATGATGAGTATGAAAAGATTAAGGAAGAGTTCATTAAGTTTAGAGCTAAGTTCAGAAATTTTATGAATGCACAATTACAAACTTTTGATGAACTAGAAAAAGATTTAACTAAGAATTATAATGTTTCAGAGACAGTTGAAGATTTAGATTTAAGTTCTAAGGATATACATATTTCTGAAGAGAAGCTAGATGCAGTTGTTGGAGAGGATAATTCTAGCGAAGAAATGAAAGAAATAAAAAGTTTTTTTGCAAATAATTAATTAAAGAGACCTAAAGGTCTCTTTTAAATTTTATATAATTATAGATAAGATATTGAGGATAATTATTTAATATATTATAATGTTCAGAGAATTAATAAAAAATGGAGTTTTTGAAATGGACAATTTAATTTTTAATGTTACTGATGAATTTATAGGTGAAAGGATTGATAAATATCTTTCAATGCAAATTCAAGGTAAATCAAGATCTTTTATTCAAGGCTTAATTACAGATAAAAAAATCGATATTAATGGGTGTGAGGTAAAGAGTAATTATAAGTTACGTAAGAATGATATAATAAATGTTATTTTACCGGAACCAATTGAGTTAAATGTAACTGCTGAAAAAATAGATATTAATATTATATATGAAGATGAAGATGTAGTGGTGGTAAATAAAGAAAAAGGAATGGTTGTACATCCTGCGCCAGGTAATTATAAAGGAACATTAGTCAATGCTCTATTATACCACTGCGGAGATTTATCGGGAATTAACGGAGTTATTAGGCCTGGAATAGTCCATAGAATAGATAAAGATACTTCTGGTATATTAGTAATAGCAAAGAATGATGCAGCACATAATTTTTTAGCAGAACAATTTAAGGATCATTCAATAAGAAGAGAATATTATGCGTTAGTTGAAGGTAGGTTTAACAAAAAAGAAGGCACTATTGATAAGCCATTAGGACGTCATAAAAAAGAACGAATAAAGATGGCAATAGTTGACGATGGTAAGAGAGCTGTAACTCACTATGAAGTTTTAGAGGAGTATAATAAAGGTGTTACATTGGTAAAATGTACATTAGAAACAGGAAGAACTCATCAAATAAGAGTACATATGGCATCTATAGGTCATCCTCTAGTAGGTGATTTGGTTTATGGGCATAATAAACAAAAGATAAAGATAGAGGGTCAGGCACTGCACGCTAAAACATTAGGATTTATACATCCAAGCACAAGAGAATATATGGAATTTAATTCAGAATTACCAGATTATTTTAATGATATACTAAGAGAGTTAAGAAAATAAAGGAGCAAGTATTATGACTAAATTAAAAGCAAATTTATTAGATGAAAAAGCCATAAAAAGAAGTTTAATAAGAATTTCTCATGAGATAATTGAAAAAAACAAAGGAGTTAACGATGTTGTTTTAATAGGAATTAAGAGAAGAGGATATCCTTTAGCAAAAAGAATAGCTGAGAATATAGAACAAATTGAAGGAGTAAAAGTACCGGTAGGTTATGTTGATATTTCGTTGTATAGAGATGATATATCTGAAATACAAGATTTACCAGAAGTTAATTCTGTAGATTTAGGTGTTGAAGTAAAAGGAAAAAAAGTTATACTAGTAGATGATGTTTTATATACATGTAGAACTGTTAGAGCAGCAATAGATGCAATTATCGATGTGGGGAGACCACTTGGTATACAACTAGCTGTATTAATTGACAGAGGTCATAAGGAGCTTCCTATTAGAGCTGATTATGTAGGGAAAAACATTCCAACTTCAAAATCTGAAATCATTGCAGTAGAAATTGAAGAAATAGATGGCAACGAATGGGTTAAAATTTACGAAGCTTAAGAGGAGATAAAAATGGAATATAATTTAATTGCAACCACAACATTTGGTTTGGAAGGAATAACTTCAAGAGAATTAAAGGCACTTGGATATGATGATTTAAAAGTTGAAAATGGAAAAGTTGAATTTATTGGTGATGAAATGGATATAGCTATAGCTAATGTTCACTTAAGAACAGCTGATAGAGTATTTATAAAAATGGCAGAATTCCAAGCTAAAAGCTTTGAAGAGCTTTTCCAAGGAACAAAGGCAGTAAAATGGAGTGAGATAATACCTGTAGATGGTGTTATGCATGTAGTAGGAAAATCTGTTAATTCAACATTACATAGTGTTCCAGACTGTCAATCAATAGTTAAAAAGGCTATTGTAACAAGTATGAGTGAAAGCTATGGAGTAGATACTTTTAGTGAAGATGGTCCTGTATATAAAATTCAAGTGGCTATCCTAAAAGATAAGGTAACTTTATCAATAGATACAAGTGGAGCTGGTTTACACAAAAGAGGATATAGAGAAGATGCAGGAATAGCTCCGTTAAAAGAAACTTTAGCAGCAGCACTTGTTCTAATTTCAAGATGGAAAGGGGAATATGTATTAGTTGATCCTTTCTGTGGTTCAGGAACTATATTAATTGAAGCTGCCATGATTATGCAAAATATCGCACCAGGATTATGTAGAAATTTTGTATCAGAGACATGGCCTACAATAGGGGCAGATGTTTATGAACAAGTTAAAGAAGGAGCAGAAAGATCTATAAAAAATAAAGATATAAAGCTTATTGGTTATGATATTGATGGAAGAGTGTTAAAAGTAGCAAGATCTAATGCTGAAAAGGCTGGAATTGCTAAGTATATTGAATTCCATAAGAGAGATTTTAAACAATTCTCAGCTTCAGAGCATAATGGATTTATTATAACAAATCCTCCATATGGTGAAAGACTTGGTGATAAGGAAGAAGTTGAAACATTATATAGATATCTTGGTGGTAATAAAAGAACTTTAGAAAGATGGGACTTTAATATTTTAACTTCTTTTGAAGGGTTTGAAAGACCTTTTGGTAGAAAAGCTACTAAAAACAGAAAATTATATAATGGGAGATTAAAATGTTATTACTATCAATATTTTGATAATAATTTAATTAAAAATGATGGAGATACATTATTAAATCGTATATAAGGAAAATGGGTGAATTAGCACCCATTTTTTATTCTTTCCTAATATTTAAATCTGTATAGTTTTTAGGATCTGTATATAATGTATAGTTAGTATGATAGATAACCATACCTGGTTTAGCACCAGAAGGCTTTTTTAAATTTTTTACTAAAGTATAATCCACAGGAACTTTAGTAGAATTCTGAGCTTTACTATAGTAAGCAGCTAGAGAAGCAGCTTCCTCTAAAGTTGAATCAGGTATATCAGTTGCACAGATTATTACATGTGAGCCAGGTATATTTTTTGTATGAAGCCATAAATGATTTTTGCTGGCTAATTTTAAAGATAAATAATCATTTTGAATATTATTCTTACCTACATAAATATCTATTCCATCAGAAGAAATAAAATGTAATGGCTTTGATGTTTTGCTTTTCTTTGAATTTTTGTTTTGTTTTCTTTTTCTAATATACTCTGTTGTAATTAATTCATTTTTTATATCTTCAATCTCTTCATAATTATCTGCATTTTGTATATTTATTAAAACTGAATTCAAATATAGTAATTCTTCGGAGTTTTTCTCTAATTGTTCTTTGGCAGCTTCTTCAGATTTTTTTAGCTTATTATACTTTTTATAATAACTTTGAACATTTTCTGCAGGTGATTTATTAGGATCTAAATTTATAGTGATATCTTCATAGTCTTCACTATAGAAGTTATGTAATGTTATCTCTGAATCATTAGGATTTATACTATAGATAAATGATGTTAACAGGTCACCTTTAATTTTATAATCTTCCTTTGTTTTACACTTTGCAAGCATTGCATCAAGTTTTTCAGCTTTTTTTAAGCAGCGGTCAATATTAGTATGGAGCAATCTCTGAAGATTTATAGATCTATTTTTTAATCTTTCTTGCTTATCTTTTTCTTTGTAGAATTTATCAAGTAAAACATTAGGATTAGGGAAATTTAGAGTTACACATTCAGCAAAACTATTTAACTTCATACAGTAAAATTCAACAAAATCTCCATTTTTAGTATAGATGTTATATTGTAAATTACTATTAAGTTGATGGATAAACTTGATAAAATAATTATAAAGTATAGTTGTTGTTATTTCATCTTCAGAGTAGGTACTAATCAAATCTTTATATAAGTTTTTTGATAATGTATTACTTACTCCAGTGAATATTTTATTAAATATCAAATTATTTAATTCTAGATTATTATTAGAGATAAATTCAGTAAAGTCTTTAAGTTGGAACTTGAATGGATTAAGCTTTGGAGAAACCGGTGGATAATTATATGTTACTCCAGGATAAAGAGTCCTAAAGCTATTAACATCTGAACCAACATGCTTGATACACTCCATAATCTTATTATCTCTTTCACGTACAAGAGATATATTACTATGACGACCCATTATTTCAACAATTAAATAATAAATGCTGTTAAATCCAAGCTCATCAGAAGATTCTATGCAAATTTTAATAAGTCTATCGCAATCAATTTGCTCAATGCCTAAAATCTTTCCACCTATAAGATATTTTCTTAATACCATTGTAAACATAGGTGCTTGAAGTGGATTTGGCTTACTTTCTTCTGTAATATGAATACGTGGATATTTAGGAGAGGATGATATTAAAAGTCTAATATTTTGCCTATCTTTTCTAAGTGTTAATATTATTTCATCTTTCTCAGGTTGATTTATTTTATCTATTTTTGAATTTATTATTGATTTTTTTAAATCTTCGACTAAACTATATAAGTAGATACCGTCTAATGCCATAAGTGTCATCCTTTCTTTATGTTAATATCTAAGGTAAGTATAACATTTATTGTAATATATATTCAATGGATTATTGTCGTTAGAAAGTATAAATAAAATACTAGTGTTAGAGAAGGGTGTAGTATGAAAAGGCGTTTTTTTTCAGTTTTAATGACAATGTTTATAACCATAATGTTACTTAATGGTTGTAACACTAATAAAGAAATAAAAAATGATGAACAAAATCAAGCAAAAAAAGAAATACAATTAGAAAATGGAGCGTGTATTAATGAAATAAGTGGTGGGTATGATATTCTTAGTATTAAAGAAAGTGAGTATAATATTATAGATAACGAAAGATTTATCTTAAGTTTTAATAAAAACTCAGCTTCATATTTATATATAAGTAATCAGACATATTATGTTCATTATGATGGTTCCGACATTGAATTAAGGGATAAAAGTGTACAAGCACCTTTGTTTTCACCTGATGGTAATTATTTGTTTTATTTTACTAAAGACCAATATCTACAACCAGTGATATATGATCTTAAAAATTCTGAAAAACTGGATCTTAAAATTAATTGTAGTATTTCAGGGACATATGCTACATGGTTTAGCAATGAGAAGATAATTTACTATGGAGTGAAAAAGGACAGTAAAACTAGCGGTATGTTTTCATATGATTTAAAAAGCAATGAAGAAAAATTGGAAGAAGAGATAAGTGGTGGGTATGTAAGTTTTATAAAATTCTTTGGTTCAGAAGTGATTTTCTTTATAGAGAAGTATAACGGAGAAAAATCGTTAAAATCACTAAAAGTTAATGGAGATGTTGTAGCTATATCTGATAACGTTGTAGAAGTTTATGATATAGAAATAATTGATGAAAATATTTATCTATTAGGTAGAATGAGTGATAATGTTTATTCATTATATGACTTATCAAAGAATAAAAGATTAATCTTTAATTTTCCAAGTAAAGTAATATTTGAAAAAGGATTAAGCCATACAGATAATGGTGAAATACTGTTTATTGGTAATAATGATGGCAGCACTAAAGAAAAAATATATGCATATGCCAATGATAGTATATATATGATAAATTTAGATTCCGGTGATTACACATTTATTGAAATTAATTAATAGTTAAAAAGCAGTTTAGAAAAATTCTAAGCTGCTTTTTGATTATTATTAGCAAAAAGTGTTAATTATTAGTACTAGGAGGAATTAGTAAATGAATGAAGTAATGCTAAATGATATTGACATTTTAATTTCAAGAAAAATAAGCAAAAGTAAAGCGGAAAAAGCTAGGATACTTCCTTTTAAAGAGGATGGTGGAAAAGTGTATATGCTTTGTGAACTTCATGATGAAAGCATTTGTAAAGAGATGCAATTTCTCTATGGATGTACAATATGTGAAATATTTATAAGTAACGATAAGTTAAAGTATCTCATAAAGAAAGTTTTCTTTTCACAGGATAATAATAAAATTGAAGATGAAATAATTTTGGAAGCCATTGATAAGAAAGCTTCAGATTTACATTTTGAACCCTACAAGGATATAGTATATGTAAGAGTGAGGATTGATGGAATCCTTAGTCTTCTATATATAATAACTAAGGAGGAATACTCAGCTATATTATCAAGAATAAAGATTAAGTCTTCTTTAGATATCACAGAACATAGAAGGCCACAAGATGGTAAGATAACAATGGATATAGATGGAAATACATATGATTTACGTGTATCTATCATTCCAGTGGTTTTTGGTGAAAAAATAGTATTAAGAATTTTATATAATAATGGGTTTAACTATTGTATAGATAATTTGAAGCTACTTCCTAAGCAAAGACTTGAACTTGAAAAAATAATAAATAAGAATACTGGCCTAGTTATTGTAAATGGACCAACTGGTAGTGGTAAATCTACTACATTATATACAATATTAAATTATGTTAATAAAAGTGAAGTTAATGTTGTAACACTTGAAGATCCGGTAGAAGTAATAATAAATGGAGTTAATCAAATGATGGTTAATAGCAAGGAAGGAGTAAGTTTTGCAAATGGGCTTAGAAGTATAATGCGTCAGGATCCAGATGTGATAATGGTTGGAGAGGTAAGAGATGAAGAAACTGCTGTTATGGCTGTAAGAGCAGCTCTTACTGGTCATAAAGTATATACAACAATTCATTCAACAGAACCAAGAGAGGTATACTTAAGATTGGAGGAAATGGGTATAAAGAGTTATTTAATTAGAGAATCTCTTGTGGGAATAATATCTCAAAGACTTATTAAGATGCTATGTGATTCCTGTAAAGAGGAAGAAATTATAACTTATACAGGTAGCAGAGCAAAAATATATAAAAGGGGAATTGGTTGTGAAAAATGTAATTTCACTGGTTATTTAGGGAGAGCGTTAATAATATCTATTAATGAAATCACCAAGGATGTAAAGAAAAAACTGGTTAAAATTTATGATGATAATACCATATTAACCAATATCCAAATGGTAGATAATTTAAATAATTTATTGATAAATGGTAAAATTTCTAGGCTTGATTATATGGAATTTATTGATAGAGAGGAGCTAGAGTTTGATTATGAAGGAAGTTTCAAAACGGAAGGCTAATTGGAATAGCTTATCAGTAATTGCCGATAATATAGCTAAGCTATATGGTGATGGTCTTCCTTTTGTATATATTTTTGAGTTATTGGCTGATTTGGATATAGGAGACAAATATAAACGAGCATTATTTAAAATAAAAGGAAGAATTAAAAGTGGTATTTCTTTAGAGGATGCCTTTAAAAGTCAAGGAGAGTTATTTCCTAATTTCTTTGTGGAAATGGTAGGTGTTGGTGAAAAGACAGGAAATATATCAGAAGTACTAAATGGGTTAAGTATGTTTTATGGCAAGATGGCTTTTATTAAGAAATTTTTAATTAATGCGTTATCTTATCCTTTAATAATCTTTATAAGCTCCTTAGCAGTTATTATTTTTTTAAGTATAGCAATTATACCTAACTTTAAAGAGGTATATATTTCTTTAGGCAAAGATGTGCCAAAAAGTTTTAATTTTATCATTAATCTAAAAACTTTTATTTATCACAATAAAACTTTAAGTTGTGTTTATTTTTTCTTATGGGGAGTGGTATGTCCATATATAATTTGTAAAGTGTTTTTAAAAGAGAAATTTTTGAAGATTCTTTGTTTAATTCCTATATATAAAAGATTTGTGGAGTACATAAACATTATGCTTTTAGCAGTGGTGATAAAGAGTGGAGTAAATTTAATTAAAGGATTAGAGTTTTGTAGTGAAATACAATTATTAGGAAATAATAATACGGTAGTCAGAGAGATAAAGAATAAGGTTATATCTGGCAATGGATTAAGTGATTCTATGGCTCAAACAAAAATCTTTTCTAAATATACCTTAGCACATATAAAACTTGGAGAAGAAAGTGGGTCTTTAGATTTAAGACTTATACAAATTGAAAAATTTTTATTCAATAATATTCAAGAAGATTTAAATAAAAAGATATCCATGATACAACCATTAATTATTGTATTTATTGGTGTATTTGTATGTATATTTATTGTGGTTTTTATACTGCCTGTATTTGGAGAATTAATATGAAGTTTCATTATAAGAAGGCGTTTACTTTATTAGAATTACTTATAAGTATATCAATAATTATCGTTGTATTTTCATTGTCATTTAGAGGTAAGAAGATTTTAGACGCTACCATTAATAATATAAAGGCACATACAGCTGTAAGTAATATGTGTGATTTTTTAAGCTATAGTAAATTTTATTGTAATAAAAATAACTCATCGGTAATAATTAATTGTAGAAATAAGGGTTATGCAGAATTTGTAGATCCTAGCAAAAAATTCTCTAAAAAACTAAAATTACCTAAAGGTTTTAATTTTATTACTAACTATAGTATAAATTGCTCTAATGAAGGAGTTTTATCTTCTGGAAGTATTTATATATGTGATAGCTATAATAATTTTTATAAAATAACCATATCTGTTGGTGTTGATACTATAAATGTATATTATGGAGAATAACTATGATAAGAAAAAAAGGAAGCCTTATAATTGAAAATATGTTATCTAGTGCAATGATTATTATATTGATTTTAGGTATTTGTCAAGTTATTGTAAGCAAAGATAAATGGCATGAGATAAAAAATAAGGAAGATGAATTTACTAGAATTACCTATGCAGTAGAAGAGGAGCTTAAATATAACTTAAGTATTGAAGAAATAAAAAATTTAGCAAATAGTAATGTAATTTCTTTATCAAAGGATAATATTTTAAAATGCTTAACAACAGAAGGATTAGAAATGATTCAGAAAGGAGATGATATTGTAATTCTTATTGATAATATTGATAAGGACAGAATTAAAATTAATATCTGTTTAAGAGAAGTCTGTTATGGAAATACTGTAGAAAGTAAACGAAGTTTTGTAAAGGATAGGTTGATGGATGAGTATTACAAATAGACATGAAGGTTTTACTTTATTGGAAGTAATAATTTCATTAGGAATTTCAATGAGTTTATTATTGATAATTATAAAGGTTAATAGTGAGGTTATAAATGATTATTGTAGCAATTCTAAAGAAAGCATTTTGGAAGATAATTTTGATAATGCTATGTTAAATTTAGATAATATAATAAATGGTTATGAAGTAAGCGATATAAAAGCTGAAAATAATCAAATTATCATTAAATATGATCTTGATTTTGAAAAAGATTATTATAAAATTAGAAAAATTTTTTTTAGTAGTAATAAGCTTATGGTATCAACTATTAATCATGATTCTAAGGGGATAAGTAGCGGAAAAAATGTAATATTAAATAATGTTAAAGAATTTAATGTGTATACAAAAAAATCTTTAATATACTTTGAAATAATTACGGAATTAGGGGAAAGTAGGATTAGATGTATATAAAGAAAACAGAAAAAGAAGGATTTATTCTAGTTGAAACAATGATAATAGTAGCAGTATGTATTTTAATTTTAAATATGTATATAAAAGGAACTATATGGGATATAGAAAAAAGTTCACTTTATACAATAAATAACGATTTGCTATATATGGATGAAAGTGAGCTTGAATTTATTGATGTTGTAAAAGAAGAAATTAATAAAAATCAAGAATTAAAGGATAAAATAAAAAATGATGAATTAATTAAAGAATTGGAATATAGGTATACTAATGATGATTTTAGCTTTAATATTACTAAAGGGAAGATATTTCTTATTAAAAGTGAAAATAAAAATAAACTATATAAAAAATTAAAAGCTATTAACTTAGAAGAGGAGATAATAATTATTCCTGATTATTATAAAGCATATAATTTAATGTATTAGGAGCAAAATAATGATTAGTAAAAAATTAATTTTATTTAAGCAGTATTTTTTATATGAAGGTAAAAAGTATACTATAGATGAATTTTTTAATAATATTAATGAAATTTATAAAAACCTAAAGATAATTATAGCTGAAAATGAAATGTTTATTTCTCAGTACAAATTGGAAGATAATAATGTAACAGTATTTTTAGATAATATTATGATGAATAATGAAGTTAATAATGAAAATATTCTAACAGACTATTATTATAATAAAAGAAAAAAGATCTTATATTTATATTCATTAAATGAAGGAAAATATATAAACAAGATTGCTAATGATAAAACAATTGTTAAGGTTATACCAATACAATTCTACATAAGAAATATTTTGAAGATTGCTTTGTATAGAAAATCAAAAGTTTTGGTGATTACAAAGATACATAAAAATATTTACGCAATTATTTCTGAAAAAGGGTGCATTACTTATTCAAATATATTAACAAATGATAAAAATGTTTTGAATAATGAAATACTGAAATTTGCTAAAGATATAGAAATTATTCTTGATAAAGAATTAGAAGATTTTCTTGTGGATGACATTAAGAAGAGTTATAAAATAAGTATTAAATCTATAGGGGGGAATATTAGTGAAAAAATTTATAAAATATAAAGGTTTTTTACCACCTCGCTATGTAGATGAAAAGATAAGTAAGAATAAAAAAAATAATAAGAAAGCTATTTGGATGTTAGTAATATTAAACTTTTATATGTTACCGGTAAATTTTAGAAATGTTTTAAAGGAAACTAATGATGAGAAGATTGTTAATATAACATATTATAATGAAAATGAAAAATTAATAGAGGATATATCAAAATGGCTTGAGGTAGCATCTCTAGGTATTGATTCAATAGAGGTTAAAGAGAATAAAGGCATAGTGAGTGTACTTAATAAGGATATATTATGTGAGGTTGAAAATAAAGGATACGGAATAATTAAAATTACGCAAGAAAATTCAATTTATAAAGCCAATATTGTTAAGGATGATTAAAAATGAAAAAAGAAATAAAAGAATTAATTTTAATGGTGATAACAGTTACTTTTACTATAATCCAACTTATATTTTTCCTACAGAATACTTTAACAGCTAACAAGGAAACGACTCAATTAACTAACATATCTGAAACAAAAAATGAAGACGTTAAATTTTCAACTATTAATGATGAATTAAAATCTTTGGAGAATGGTATTATAAGTGATATAAATGATAGCGGTGATAGCTGGAAAGTGAAGATTATATTAGATGGCAATAAAGAAGAAATTTTAAATTCATTAAATAAATTAAACAATATGGAAAAATATACAATAAATGAATATAATATTGATGGTAATAAAGGCTATTTTGCAGTTAAATTGTATTTAAATAGGAGAAAATAGAGTTTTTTTTACTCTTATTACCGAAATAATTGCATTTCTTTAGTAATTTTGATAGAATGTTTTTGTTGTATCATAAAACAACGAAAAACGTTATGACTATTAATTTATTTTAAAGGTCATAATAACTATGAATTCAAGTTATTTTGGAGGGAAATATATGATATCAGCAGGTGATTTAAGAAAAGGTACTACTTTTGAGCATGAAGGACAAGTTTTCACAGTTATCGATTTCTTACATGTTAAACCAGGAAAAGGAGCTGCATTTGTTAGAACTAAGTTAAGAAATGTTATATCTGGAGGTGTTACAGATACAACTTTCAACCCAACAGCTAAACTTCAAGAAGCAGTAATAGAAAGAAAAGAAATGCAATACTTATATTCTGATGGGGAATTATATTATTTCATGGATCAAGAAACATTTGAACAAATTCCTTTAAACTATGAAAAAGTTGAAGAAGCTATAAAATTCTTAAAAGAAAACATGTTTGCAATTATTAAATTCTACAAAGGTGAAGCATTCTCAGTTGAAGCACCAAATTTTGTTGAATTATTAATTACACAATGTGATCCAAGTGTTAAAGGTAATACAGCTACAAATGCTATGAAGCCAGCAACATTAGAAACTGGAGCACAAGTTAACGTTCCAATGTTCGTAAATGAAGGAGATACTATAAGAGTAGATACTAGAACTGGCGAATATATGGAAAGAGTTTAGTTATAAAAAGCTAAGTTATATAACTTAGCTTTTTATTTTAATATTTCATATTATTTTAATTTTTTAGTAAATTGTTTTTAACTAGGAAATACGGGTATAATTATTAATGTAATTATTTTTCAGAAGGATGTGTAAAAATGAAGAAAATTTTTGATGAAATTAATGATTTAAGACAAGTTATTAATGACATAGATGATGAAAAATATAAAAATATTTTATCTGCAATAAGTGGTGTCGTAAATGATATGGCATTAAAAGTTGAGGAAATAATAGTAAAGCAGGAAGCTATTGAAGAAAATATGGAATACATAGGTGATGATTTAACAGATATGAGAGAAGAGTTATTTGAGGAAGTTTCATTTGATGATTTAGAAAATCTAGAAGATGAATATGAAGAAATACACTGTCATAACTGTGGTAAGCCGTTATTTGTTGAAAGAAAAGCAATAGAAAACAACTCTTCAATTCCGTGTCCTTTCTGCAATAAAAATGCAAAATAGAAAAATATACAAGAAGAAGTGATAATTAAAATTTATCGCTTCTTTTTTTACGGAATAATTTACATAAATATATATTGAAATGAATATTAATTTAATATGTGAAATAGTAATTACATGACTAAGTTTAGTGATGGAAGGAAGTGAAGTGAGTGGACAATTGCATCGAGGTATTACAGGTTTTACCGAAAAAAATCATAGAAATAATAGAAGGCAAAGTTGACACTAAGAAAATTCAAGAAATAAGGATAAAAGTTAATAAGCCAGTAATCATAAATATCACCAATGAGGAATTGGTACTTGATTATATAGTTTCAAAAGATGAACTTAAATATATCATAACTAAGATATCTAGTTACTCCTTATATGCCTTTGAAGAGGAAATGAAGCAAGGATACATTACTTTTAGAGGTGGACATAGAATTGGTTTAGCTGGACAATGTGTAATGGAAAACGGACGAGTCAAGATTTTAAGAAATATATCATCTATTAATATTAGAATATGTAAGGAGATAATTGGATCATCTAATAAGATAATGCCTTATATATCTAACTTTAATAAAGTATATAATACACTTATTGTATCGCCGCCCAAATGTGGCAAAACTACAATTTTAAGAGATATAGCAAAAAATATATCAAATGGATTTTCGCGAATAAATCTCAAAGGTAAAAAAGTAGCAATTATCGATGAACGAAGTGAGATAGCAGGTTGCTATAATGGAATTCCTCAAATGAATGTAGGTATTAGAAGTGATGTTTTAGATAATTGCTTAAAAACAAATGGAATAATAATGGCTATAAGGAGCTTATCACCAGAAGTAATTATCTGTGATGAAATAGGTACCATGAATGAGGTAGAGGCTTTAAGCATGGCCTTTAACTCTGGAGTAAATATGATATTGACAGTGCATGGTATTGATTTGGATGATGTTAGTCGTAGGAAAAGTTTAAAAGAGCTTATTAATGATAATATACTTGAAAGGATTGTTGTTTTAAGTTCTAAAAATGGGCCTGGAACCTTAGAAAAAGTCTATAAGATACAAGAAGGAGGGCAAATTAAGTGTTTAGATATTTAGTTTTAATATGTATCTTTTTAATATGCTCATATATTGGATTTATTATTGGGGAAAGTTACAAGAAGAGAAGTATTAACCTCAAAGAATTTCAAAAAGCAATAATACTTATGAATAACGACGTAATTTATAATAACACTCCACTGATTGAGGCTTTGTATGATGTAAGTAAAAAAATAACTGGTGAATTATCTTCAATGTTTAAGGAAATTGCATCTACTTTAGAGGAAGGAAAAGCAAATAGCGTTTTTGATATTTTTAATAATATTTATGGTAAGTATGAAAATGATTTAAGTTTTAAAAAAGAAGATTATGGGATAGTATCAGATTTCTTTAGAACACTAGGTGAAACAGGGGTATTTGGACAAGAGAAAATATTTAAACTGACTTCAGAACAAGTAAAACTTAATTATCAAGAAGCTTTAAAGGAAGCCAAAGTTAATATAAAGATGTATAGGACTTTAGGGGTATGCGCAGGAGCATTAATAGTAATATTTTTCATATAAAAGGAGGAATTTAAATGGTATTTGATGTAGGCGTATTATTTAAAATTGGTGCAATGGGCATATTGCTTATAGTAATTGAGCAGCTATTAAAGGCTAATGGTAAAAATGATATTGCTGTACTGGCTAATTTGGCAGGTATAGTGATTATTTTAATTACCATAATAGGAATGGTATCCACATTATTTGATACAGTAAGAGCAATGTTTACGATGTAGGTGAGATAAATGGAGATAATTAGAATAATATCTATAGCTTTAATAGCATTATTTTTATATATATTTGTGAAAGAAAAGAAATCAGATATTGCTGTATTGATTATTTTAGCAGCCAGTATAATAATTTTGCTATATATGATCACACAACTAGGACAAATTGTATCCTTTATAAATTCAATTGCAGCGAAAGCAAATATAGATATCGTTTATATAGAAATTATTTTGAAAATACTAGCAATTGCATATCTTGCTTCATTTTGTAGTGAAATATGTAAAGATGCAGGGGCTGGAAGTTTAGCTTCTAAGGTTGAGTTTTCAGCTAAAATAATGATTTTAGTATTAGCTATACCAATATTGATGGCGGTACTTGATTCAATTCTTCAGATATTATAGGTGATTTAATGAAAATGAATAAATGCTTAAAATATTCATCAATTATTTTATTATTGATAGGGTTGTTCTTTTTTTCTTATAACAGTCAATTAGCTTATGCCGAAGATAATAATTATAATGTAATATCTAATGATGAAATAAATGGTGATTTGGAGGGACTATATGATTATATAAGCACTATGAAGAGTGATTTTGAATTAATTAATGATTTGGACCCAGTATCTTATATAAAAAATTATATAACTACAGGAAAGGGCAATTTAAGCTTTAGTAAAATCTGTGATGCTGTTATTAGCCTATTATTTAAGGAAGTAAAAACAGTATTATCTATGTGCATAACTATTGTAGTAATTGGAATAATATGCTCTCTTATTAAAAACCTTCAAAGTGCTTTTTCATCGGATAGCATATCGGAAATTGCATTTTATGCCTGTTATGCATTAATGATAATTGTTCTTACAAGAACTTTTATAATTTCCTTAGACTTGGCTAAAGATATAATAACGGAAATAAGCGGTTTTATGTCTAAATTACTTCCTATATTGGTAGTTATGTTAGGTGTGGCAGGAGGTTTTACAGAATCAGCAACAATGGATCCTATAGTCTTAGGAACAACAATAATTATACCTAAGATATATTTAAATATAATTTTACCGTTAATATTGATTACATTTGTTTTACAATTCACTAATAACATTTCAACGGAGCCTAAAATCTCTAACTTATGCAGCTTGGTGAAAAGTGCAGTATTATGGATTCAAGGATTGATTTTGACAGTTTATATAGGACTTTTGACTGTGAGAGGAATTACAGCATCAACTATTGATGCCGTAACACTTAAAACAGCTAAATTCACAATTGATAATTTCATACCTATTGTAGGTAAAACTTTTTCTGATGCAATTACTTCTGTAGCTGGATACTCCTTAATAATAAAAAATGCTATAGGATCAGTGGGGCTTATTGTATTAATACTTATAATAATATATCCAATCATAAAGATATTTTTATCATCAATAATTTTGAAAATTTCGTCATCATTATTAGAACCTATAGCAGATAAGCGAATTACAAAAGCAGTTTTTTCCGCTGGGGATTCTTTAGTTTTAATATTATCCAGCGTACTATGTGTAAGTTTAATGTTTTTTGTATTAATTGCCATGATGGTTTCAGCAGGTAAATTTGTAATTGGGGGATAGCTATGGAATATATTAAAAGCTTTATTGAAACATTAGTAACTATAATAATTTTATTTTCTGCAATTGAATTAATATCTCCAAACAATTCAATGAAAAAGTATATTAAATTTGTTTTAGGTTTGATTTTAATAGTAGTAATGTTAAACCCCATAATAGATTTTTTTACGGAAGGCGAAGATAAGATTGTATCTACTATTAAAGAATATGAGGGTATTTTAAGCACAGATACTGAAACAAGCTCCGATGTTGCAGCATCAAATGAAGTGGAAGATGTTTTTATAGAAAATTTAAATAAAAATTCTGCCACTGAGTTAGCAGAGAAATTTCCAGATTATAAGTTTGTATGCGATATAGATTGCAATATAGATTTAAACAATTTTAGTTATGACATAAGTCATGCTAAAATTAGTATTTCCACCAATAAAATTCAGGAGGTAGAAAAGATAGAAAAGGTTGAAATATCTAATGACAATAAGACTAATAGCCAGGCGTACAGTGATGATGAACAAAAAATATTAAGTTATGTTTCAAATATGCTTGGTATTTCAGAGGATAAAATAGAAATTTATACTGTGAGTTAATTAGGTAGGTGATTGGATGGATAATAAAAAATTAAGCGATAACTTGAAATCTTTAAGCAAAAATAAAGGCTTTATTAATGCATTAATATTTTTGCTAGTTGTTTTGTTTATATGGTTAGTTTTGACTAGTTTCAATAAGGTGAACTTTTCAAATAACAATAATGGCAATGATGGTAGTAATACTAATGGAGCATCAGAAGTAGATGCAGCTTTAAGTACTGAAAGTAATGTAAGTTTAAGTTATGAGCAGGCACAAAAAGAAGAGCTAGAGGAGATTTTAAGCAAGATTGAAGGTGTAGGTAAGGTATCTGTTATGATTCGTTTTGAAAGTGGTGAAGTTAAAGTGCCAGCAGTAGATAGTTCTAATCAGATTTCAAAAACAGTAGAAGATGATGGAAATGGTGGTACAAGAACAACAGAACAGGAGAGTCAGGGAGATACAGTGGTAATGAGTTCCAATGGTAGCAGTAGTAATCCATTTATAACTAAGACATATAATCCAGCGGTAACAGGTGTTATCATCACTGCTGAAGGTGCCACAAGTAGTAAAGTTAAATACGAAATACAGCTAGCAGTTTCAAAATTATATGATATAGGTTTAGACAAGGTTAATGTATATCCATCAACAAATTAGCATATAATTTGTTAGAAAGTATATGGGAGGAGTATATATGACAAAAAGACAATTTGCAATTATTTTTACACTGATGGCTTTAATTGTTTGTGTAGGTGTACTAGCATCTAAGCTTAATAAGGATGGATTTAATGATCCAGGAGATTTGGGTGCGGTATTGCAGCAAAATGATGATAAAACAACAGATGAGGATAAGGAAACATTGAGCACACAAGATTATTTTTATAATATGAGAGCAGCTAAAGATCAAGAGGATTCCCTTTATGTTGAAAATCTAGAATCTATTAAAAATGATGAAACTACTTCTCAAGAGCAAAAAGACATAGCAAATCAAAAGTTAATAGATAAAACTAATATAAAAGCTCAAGAAAGCAGTGTAGAACAGGATATTAAAAATCAAGGATATGAAGATGCAATATGTATGATAGATAATAATAAGGTAAAAGTTTATGTGAAGGTTGATGCGGATTTAACTAAAGAAGAATCAGGTTTAATTCAAAAATCTGTGGAAGATATAACTACATTAACTGATATTACAATACTAGCAAAGAAATAATACGTTGTCATAATTAATGTATTTTGTTATAATGTACCTATGATAAATGAGGTGTGCTAAACTGTATACCTTGAGGAGGGTGAAGTATGGAAAATATTAAGGACGAATCTACTTTAGGCGTAGTTAGAATATCTGATGAAGTTGTAAGTGTTATAGCCAGTATAGCTGCTGAAGAGATACAAGGAATAGTTGAAATTCCAACAGGAGTTGGCAATAATATATCTCAAATTCTAAAAGGTAAGAAGACTACAACAGGAAAGAGCGTAAAAGTAACCTTAGGTGAAGATGCTGCAACTATTGAATTAACTGTTGCTGTTGAGTATGGAATAAATATTCCCGAAGTGATAAGTTTAGTTCAAGAAAATGTTAAGAAGACCGTTGAAGCTATGACAGGGTTAAATGTTGAAGCAGTTAATGTAAATGTTCAAAACATATATGTTCCTAAAAAGGAACAAAACTTAGAAAAAGAAGTTTAATTGATAGCCCTCTGAAATTCAGAGGGTTTCTCATTGCAGGAGAGAAAGATAATAACTTTTAATAGACATAATGTTAATAATATTGTAATATACATATGTTTAATTAATATGATGAAAGTTTATAATAAAACTAATATATGATGTTTAGAGGATACTTAGGAGGAAATATGAAAAGAAAAAGATCAAGAGAAATAGCAATGGAATTATTATTCAGTATGGAAATAAGCAAGAATTCCTATGAACAAACTATAGAAAGCTTTATTGAAAACTACGAAATGGATTTAAAGACTATAGATTTAGAATATATAAAAGAAGTTATGAAATCTGTTACAGATTACAAAGAAGAAATTGATGAAATAATAAAAAATTCATTAATTAACTGGACTATAGAGAGAGTTTCTAAAGTTAATTTAATAATCGTAAGATTAGCAATTGCAGAAATGCTTTATATTGATGATGTTCCAGAGGTAGTTGCTATAAACGAAGCAATTGAGCTTACTAAAAAGTATTCAGATGATAAGAGTGTATCATTTGTTAATGGAGCTTTAGATAAAGCATTTAAGAATATAAAATAAATATAAGTTGTTGGGGAGTTATAGAGAATGGGAGAAATAATAAACGTTATAGATTTAGCTAAGAGCATAAAAGGGCAAATTGCTGAATTTGTTTCTCAAAGAGCAAATAATGGAGAAATTATACCTAAGATAGCATCAATTGTTGTAGGTGAAGATGGTGGATCTATTTTTTACATTAATAGTCAAGAAAAAGTGGCTAATTCTTTAGGCATATTGTTTGAAAAAATATTATTAAAAGAATCTACTACTGAAGAAAATTTAATTAATGAGATAATATCATTAAATAATAATGAGAAAATTCATGGAATTATACTTCAATTACCATTACCAAAACATATTGATGAGAAAAAGGTAATCTCATACATATCACCAGATAAGGATATAGACTGTTTAACTTATATCAATCAAGGTAAATTATATGCAGGTCACAAGAAATTCATACCATGTACTCCTAATTCTGTGGTAACAATCTTAGATAGCTTAAATATTAATCTTCAAGGAAAAGAAGTAGTTGTTGTTGGACGTAGCAATATTGTAGGTAAGCCTGTAGCTGTTTTAATGCTAGAAAGAAACTGTACAGTTACTGTTTGTCATTCTAAGACTAAGGATCTTCAAAGTGTATGTCAAAGAGCAGATATACTTATTTTAGCTATTGGCATTCCAAATTACATCGATTCTTCATATGTAAAAGAAGAAGCAATTGTTATAGATGTTGGTACATCTTCTTTAAATGGTAAAATAACTGGTGATGTTTTAATTGATGATGTTATAGGAAAAGTATCTTATATGACAAAAGTGCCAGGTGGAGTAGGATCATTAACAACTACACTTTTAATGAAAAATGTTTGTGAGGCATTGAAATAATTATGAAAATTAAAACATTATCTGTATCAGAATTGAATAGTTATATAAAAAAAATATTAGATAATGACTTTATATTAAATAATCTCTCTGTAAAAGGGGAGATTTCTAATTTAAAATATCATTCATCAGGACATATATATTTTTCTCTAAAAGATGATAGTGGTAAAATAAACTGTATTATGTTTAAGAATAAAGCATATGAATTGGCATTTAATTTAGAAGATGGTATGAATGTCATTGTAAGAGGTAAAGTATCAGCTTATGAAGCAAATGGAACTTTTCAAATATATTGCAATGAAATTGAAAAGGAAGGTCTTGGAGATTTATACATAAGATATGAACAATTAAAGAAAAAGTTAGAACTCCAAGGATATTTTGATTTAGCGAACAAAAAGCCAATTCCAAAAGAACCTGTAGCCATAGGAATTGTCACATCATCAACTGGTGCAGCAATTGAAGATATAAAAAACGTTATTAGAAGAAGAAATAGATTTGTTGATCTCTTCTTATATCCAGCACAAGTCCAAGGAAAAGGTGCTTTTAAGAGTATTATAGATGGAATTAGGTATTTTAATAATAAGAAGAACGTTGATTTAATAATTGTTGGTAGAGGTGGAGGTTCTATTGAAGAATTATGGAATTTTAATGAGGAAGCTCTAGCAGAGGAAATTTTTCATTCTGAAATTCCTATTATTTCAGCTGTAGGTCATGAAGTAGATTATACAATAGCTGATTTTGTAGCGGATCTTAGAGCTTCTACTCCTTCTCAAGCTGGAGAATTAGCTGTACCTTTAGATAGTGAGATTTATTTTACTATTAGTGAATATGAAAACTACTTAAATAAGTATATGATTGAAAGATTTAATGATGAAAAATCTAAGATTAATAATTTTTCTAGAATATTAAGTTTAAATTCACCAATGAATAAGGTTGTAAATAGTTATTTAGAAGTAGAAAAAGTAAAAGAAAAACTAGATAGTTTGCTTAATAAGAAAATTGCTCTTGAAAAACAAAAGTTAATTTCACTAAATAACGTATTACAAGCTCATAGTCCTTTAAATATTTTATCTAAGGGTTATGCTATAATAGAAGATGAAAATGGAAATATACTAAAAGAAATAAAAGATTTTAATAAAGATATGAATGTTAAAATAAACTTAAGTGATGGAATTATTAAGGGGAATTTAAAATTATTGTAGAGGAGGAGAATGCTTTGGCAAAAAAAGAAAATTATAATGAAATGCTAAATTTATTAGAATCCACTATTGAGACTTTAGAAAACAATGATTTAGGTCTTGAAGATGCTATGAAAGAATATGAAAAGGGAAGCAAATTAGTTAATAAGTTATATAAGACTCTAGCTAATTTAGAGGGTAAATTTATAACACTAAAAGAAGCTTCAGATAGGGTAAATGATCATGAAAATTAAACAATTGAAAGAATTAGTTGATAATTATCTAAGTAATTACTTTAAAAATAAAGGATCATATAATTCATTAATATATGATGCTGCTAACTATAGCTTAAATGTTGGTGGAAAAAGGATACGCCCTATATTATTTATGCTGGTATACAATATGTATAAAGGTAAAGATAAGGAAATAATTGATATGGCAGCGGCTATTGAAATGATTCATACTTATTCACTCATACATGATGATTTGCCTTGTATGGATAATGATGACTTAAGAAGAGGGAAACCAACTAATCATAAGGTATATGGAGAAAATATTGCAGTGTTAGCAGGAGATGCCTTATTAAACGAAGCGATGATTTTACTTATGGATTTCTCGATAAAAAATGGAAAAGATGCACTTGTTGCTGCAAGAGAAATTGCCTATGCTGCTGGTGCAGATGGAATGATAGGTGGTCAAGTCGTAGATATCATAAACGAAGGAAAAAAAATTTCTAAAGAGGAATTAAATTATATGCATCTAAAGAAAACTGGAGAGCTTATTAGAGCTTCTATAGTAGCAGGTGCAATTTTAGCAGAAGTAGACAAAAGTGAAATAGAATTATTAAATAAATTTGGGCTGAATTTAGGATTAGCTTTTCAAATTAAAGATGATATACTTGATGTAACTGGTGATGTGAAGAAATTAGGCAAGAATACTTTAGCTGATGGAAATAAATCTAATTTCATTACTATGTATGGATTGGAAGAATGCAAGGTAATGTGTGAAAATTTAACAGATGAATGTATTGCTATTTTAGAGAAGATTTCAGTTAACACAGATATCTTAAAAAAGTTAACTATAGAGCTTTTGGAAAGAGATTTTTAACAAAGGAAGGATATTTATGTCAAAGTTATTAGACAAGATTAGTTCACCAATTGATGTCCATAAGTTTAGTAATAAAGAATTAACAATACTTTCAAATGAAATAAGAGAATTCTTAATAGATAATGTTCTTAAAACTGGAGGACATTTATCATCAAACCTTGGAGTAGTTGAGTTAACATTAAGTTTATATAAAAATTTTAATTTAGAGAAAGATAAGATTGTATGGGATGTTGGTCATCAGAGCTATGTACATAAAATGTTATCAGGTAGAAAAAATCAATTTAGTACACTAAGAAAATATAAAGGAATTAGTGGATTTCCTAAGATAAGTGAAAGTGAATACGATGCCTTTGGAACAGGTCATAGTAGTACATCTATATCAGCAGCTTTAGGGATAGCAAGAGCAAGAGATATATTAAAGGAAGATTACAATGTTGTAGCAGTAATTGGAGATGGAGCACTTACAGGTGGAATGGCCTTAGAAGCCATAAATGATTTAGGCTTTAATAAAAGCAAGATGATTATTATTTTAAACGATAATCAAATGTCAATCAGTAAGAATGTTGGGGCATTATCTAATCATTTAAATATGCTTAGAGTTGCTCCTAATTATAATAAAATAAAGAATGAAATAAATCAAACGCTTAATACTTCAGTAGTTGGTAAAAGTGTTGCCAACTCAATTCATAAAATTAAAGATAGTATTAAAAATCTAGTTGTTCCATCAAAGATGTTTGAAGAAATGGGACTAAAATATATAGGTCCAATTGATGGACATGATATTGAGTTAATGAATGAGGTATTAACACGTGCTAAACAAATAGATGGACCAGTGCTTATTCATGTGATAACAAAAAAAGGTAAGGGATATGAACTTGCTGAGGAAAATCCTAATAAATACCATGGAGTATCTGGTATAAATGATAATATAGAAAAAAATAATGATAACCCTGAAATAAAATACTCAAAAGCTTTTGGGAATTTTGTAGTTGCAGAAGCAGAAAAAAATGAAAAGTTAGTATGTTTAACAGCTGCAATGCCAGATGGAACTGGCCTTAATGAATTTGCTAAACTTTATCCTAATAGATTTTTTGATGTGGGAATAGCTGAAGAACATGCAACTACTTTATCCGCAGGTATGGCCAGTGCTGGTTTAAGACCAATATTTGCAGTATATTCAACATTCTTGCAAAGAGCTTTTGATCAGATTATACATGATGTTTGTATTCAAAACCTACCAGTAATTTTTGCAGTAGATAGAGCAGGGATTGTTGGTGATGATGGAGAAACACATCAGGGAGTTTTTGATTTATCATATCTATCTTTAATACCAAATATGACGGTACTTGCTCCTAAGCAAGTAGAAGAACTATCAGTGATGATGAAGTGGGCTCTAAAAGAAAATAGGCCTATAGCAATTAGATATCCAAGAGAAGGGGATTTTTATCATAAATTAACTCCACTAAGTGAAATAAAATATGGGAAATGGGAAAAGATTATAGATGGTGATAAAGTAGCTATAATTTCTGTAGGTAAAATGGTACAATATGCAATGATTGCCAATGAAGGACTTATTAAAGAAGGAATTAATCCTACAATTATTTCAGCTTCATTTATAAAGCCTTTAGATTTAGAAATGTTGAAAGAATTAGTTGAAAATAATTATGATATCATTACAGTTGAAGATAATGTTGGCAATGGAGGATTTGGAAGCTATGTTATAGAATCATTATATAATTTAGGTTTTAAAGGCAAATTTAAATCTCTATCATATAAAGATGAGTTTATTCCCCATGGAAAAGTTGATTTGCTTTACTCAGAATATGGATTAGATTCAGTCGCAATAAAGAATACTGTTATTACAATGATTAAATAAAAAAGGAGAAACCAATGGCAGTTAAAAAGGAAAGATTAGATGTACTTTTAGTTGAAAAAGGTATATGCACTTCAAGAGAAAGAGCAAAAACAAGTATTATGGCTGGCTTAGTTTATGTAGATGGACAGAAAGTAGATAAAGTTGGAGAAAAGGTAAGTGTTGAAGCTGACATAGTTTACAGAGGAGAAAAGATGCCTTATGTAAGCCGTGGTGGATTTAAGCTTGAAAAAGCAATGAAGGAATTTAACATTGATTTAACTGATGCTGTATGTATGGATATAGGTGCTTCAACAGGTGGGTTTACAGATTGTATGCTACAAAATCATGCAAAAAAAGTATTTTCAGTGGATGTTGGTTATGGGCAATTTGCTTGGAAACTAAGAACTGATGAAAGAGTAGTTTGTATGGAGAGAACTAATATAAGATATGTAACACCAGAAGATATAGGTGAAAAACTTGACTTTGCATCAATAGATGTATCTTTTATATCTCTGAGAACTATTATGCCAGCTGTAAAAGAATTATTAAAGGATGATGGATGTGTAGTTGCATTAATTAAGCCTCAATTCGAAGCAGGAAAAGATAAAGTAGGTAAGAAGGGTGTTGTAAGAGATAAATCTGTTCATAAGGAAGTTGTTACAAATATAGTTAATTTCTTAATAGATAATGAACTGACAGTGCTTGGACTAAGCTTCTCACCAATTAAGGGGCCAGAAGGTAATAGAGAATACCTAGTTTATTTCACTAAGAACAAAGAAAGAGAAACTGATTTTAAATTTGATGTTATAGATCAAATTATTGAAGATTCACATAGCCAGCTTTAATATAGCTGGCTTTAGGTGTATTATAAATTATTAGGGGTGAGGTTATGAAGCATGTTTTAATAGCTTTAAATCCTTCTAAAGATAAAGACGGACTTATATTATATAATGTTATATCAAAGGTATCACATGAATTTGAGGGCGTTAAAATTAAAGTTTTAAATAGTTATGAACTTGCATCTAATGAAATAGATGATGATATTGATCTTGTAATTGTTTTAGGTGGAGATGGTACTATACTTAGTGTAGCGCGAGATATAAATGGGTATAAAGATATTCCTATTTTAGGAGTGAATATTGGTAATTTAGGATTCCTGTCCAGTGTAGAATACGGAGAACTTGAGAGTTCTTTAAAAAAGATAAAAAAAGGCTTATATAGTAAACAGAAGAGGATACTATTGCAATGTAATAATGGAGAAAAATCTAATGTATTAAGGGCTTTAAATGATGTGGTAATAGCAAGAGGGACTTTATCAAGAATAATTAAATTTGATATATACATTGATAAGAAACTTTATATATCGTTTAAGGGTGATGGACTTATTATTGCTACACCAACTGGCTCTACAGCATATTCTTTTTCAGCAGGAGGACCATTTATCTATCCAGATGTTGATGTTGTAACAATAACACCTATCTGTCCACATACAAAGGCAATGCAGCCTATAGTATTAAATAGCAGCTCTGTGATAGAAATCAAGGTTGATAATAACAACGAAGAGATATATCTTACTGTTGATGGACAAAAAGTCATTAAAAAGGAAGATGATGAAATAATAACTATTACGAAATCTGAACATTATGCAGAAATAATCCTTCTTGATGATTATGATTATTTTAATGTTTTAAGAAAAAAAATACTATATAACTCAGAGAAAGAAGAAGGTGAGTAGATGAAATCAAAGAGACATAATAGAATTTTAGAGATAATTAATGAAAAAGAAATAGAAACACAAGAAGAGTTAGCGGAAGAGTTAAAGGCAAGTGGTTTTGAAGTTACTCAAGCTACTATTTCAAGAGATATAAAGATATTAAAGCTCTTAAAAGTACAAAGCATGTCAGGTAAATATAGATATGTTGCTCCAACTAAGGAAGAAAGAAACCTAAATGATAAGCTTTATAGTATACTTGCTAATTCAGCTATATCAGTGGAAAAGGTTGATAAGTTTGTAGTAGTAAAAACACTAACTGGTGCTGCTTCTGCTGCTGCTGAAGCTATAGATAGCTTATATTCAGCAGACATTGCTGGAACAATAGCTGGTGATAATACAATATTTATATTAATAAGAACTGAAGAAAAAGCTTTAGAGTTAATAACAAAAATTAGAAAAATAATTTTATAAATTTAAAAGGTGGGTTATAATGCTTGTTGTTTTAAATATAAAGAATTTTGCTTTAATCCAAGAATTATCTGTTGAGTTTGGAGCTGGATTCAATATTTTATCTGGAGAAACTGGTGCTGGTAAATCGATTTTAATAGATACTATAGACTATGTATTAGGTGGAAAGTTTTCTAAAGAGCTTATTAGGTATGGCGAAGATAAAACTTATGTAGAAGCTATATTTGATATGGAAAATGATGAAATATATACGTTATTAAATGATTTAAATATAGAAAATGATGAATTATTAGTTGTATCAAGAGAAACAACTATTTCAGGAAAAAGTATAATTAAAGTAAATGGAAAAACTATTGTCTTATCACAGTTAAAAAGAATAAGAGAAAAGCTTTTAGATATTCATGGTCAACATCAAAATCAATCTTTATTAAGTAAAGGAACACATATATTATATTTAGATGAGTATAACTCTGAAAATATAAGTCCTTTATTAGAGCAATTTGAAATAGTTAAAAATAGACATTCGCAGATAGAAGATAAAATCAATGAATTGAAAGGTAATGACGATAGGGAAAAGATTCTTGATTATATAAAGTTCCAAATAGATGATATTGAAAAAGCAAAGCTTAAGCCAGGTGAAGAAGAAGATTTGCGAGAACAATATAATATTTTAGCAAATGCTGAAAAGATATCTTCTAGCCTTATAAATTCATATAATTATTTAAATAATAATCCACAAGGAAATTCTGTTTTAGAATTATTATCTAAAGTTATTTCAGAATTTTCACATTCAGAAATGCATTTAGAAAAGATAAAAGATAAAAGAGTTCAAGTGGAAGAAGCGTATTATTTACTTGAAGAATCAACAAGAGATATTAGAGATATAGCTAATGAAATATATTATGATGAAAATGAATTAGCAGCAATAAATGAAAGAATATATGAAATTAGTTTATATAAGAAAAAATATGGTGATTCAATTGATGAAATACTTAAATTTTTAGAAAAGCTTAAAAATCAATATGATGAATTTATTAATTCAGAGGAAATAATACTAAATTTAAAAAAAGAATTAAGTGTTATTGAGAAAGATATGAGCGAAATAGGAGTAAAATTACATGAATTTAGATGCATGTCAGCTAAAGACTTAGAAGTAAGAATTAAAGAAGAATTATCATACGTAGGACTAGAAAAAGCTATTATAAAAATAGATGTAAATTTAAGTGAAATTGCCAATAATAGAGGATATGATGATGTTCAATTTCTAATTTCGGCAAATCCTGGTGAACCATTAAAACCGTTGGAAAAAGTATTATCTGGTGGTGAATTATCAAGAATAATGCTTGCTTTAAAATGTGTTTTTGTTGATAAAGATAAAATCCCAACGTTAATATTTGATGAAATTGATACTGGAATAAGTGGTGCCATTGGAAAGCGTGTAGGTGAAAAAATGTACCAAGTATCAGTAAAACATCAAGTTCTATGTATTACACATTTACCACAAATTGCAGCATTATCAGATAATCATTATTTTGTTTCAAAAAAAGTTGAAAATGGTAAAACATTTACTCAGATTAGAATGCTTAATGAGCAAGACAAGGTTTGCGAAATTGCAAAAATGATTGGTGGAGATAACTTAAGCGATGTTGCCATCGATAATTCAAGAGAGATGGTTAAATTAGCTAATATTAAGAAAAATGAAATAAAAAATGAATTTATTTAATACATAATACACTAATTTACTGCAAAAAATAAAATCATGGAATTTCTCCATGGTTTTATTTTTTTATATAAAATTTTTAGCTTATATAATTTTTGACTTTTATAACAACGTTACTATAGCATATAAAAATAGCTACAGGGAAAATTAAAATCAGAAGCAAAGGAGGAGATAAAATGATAAAAAAGCTTATAAAAAATTTTAGCATAATAACTGCTCCAATCTTCATTCTGGTTTTAATTGGAGTCTATAATAATTCACAAGCTGATGAATTATCTATAAAAAACCGAATGAAAGATACAACTTCATATGTAATGAATGATGTACAAAATGCAGATTCTATTGATTGTTACACTAGCTTAATAAATTCTAAAGAATTAACAACTTTGCATAAAGAAAAGAGAAAAAATATTGAAGTTTATCCTGGTGGAATAAGTATAGGCGTTAAGATAAATAATAAAGGTGCTTTAGTAGTAGGTTATTCAGATATATCAACCTATGATGGATTAAGTGAAAGTCCTGGGAAAATAGCAGGTATAGAGCTTGGAGATATTATAGAAGAGGTAAATGGAGAAAATATTGAAACATGTTCTGATTTAATAAGTAAGGTTAAAAGCTGTAGAAATGATGAGCTTACTGTAAAAATACTAAGAGGAAACTCTGAAATAACAAAAAAAGTTCCTTTAATAAAGGAAGATAATGAATATAAAATTGGTTTATGGGTAAGAGATTCTACAGCTGGTATAGGAACATTGACTTTTTATGATAAAGATAGCAAAACTTTTGGAGCTTTAGGTCATCCAATTACTGATGGAGATACTAATGTGTCATTTAATATTAAAAGTGGTACACTCCTTAGATCTTCAATTTTAAGTATTAAAAAAGGGGAAAGAGGAAATCCTGGGGAAATAAAAGGATTATTTATTAACGAAAATGAATCTATAGGTACTATAGAAAAAAATACTAGTTCAGGAATATATGGTGATGGATTAACAGAATTAATAAATCCTAATTTTAATAAAGCAATGACCGTAGCTTATCGAGATGAAATAACGGAAGGTCATGCACAAATAATTACTACTGTAGAAGATGATGGAGCCAAAGCGTATGATATTGAGATATTAAAATTACTTCCTCAAGATGAACCAGGATCAAAGAGCATGATTATTAAAATTGTGGATCCAGTATTATTAGAAAAAACAGGTGGTATTGTTCAAGGGATGAGTGGTAGTCCTATAATACAAAATGGTAAAATTATAGGAGCTGTAACTCACGTTTTAATAAATAAACCTGATGTAGGATATGGGATATATATTGAATGGATGTTACAAGATGCAGGAGTAATTAAATAAGTAGAAAAGGCTGCTATTAGTTTTAGCAGCCTTTCTTCAATAAAATAACAAAAATATTTCAAAAAAATGTAAAAAAACTGTTATATTTATTTTTTTTATGGTATAATATACTCAATTAAATTAAAAAGTAGAAAAACAATTAATATTCAGTTTTAAAGTTTAAAATTATCTAATGAATAATTTTACCAATGAAATTAAAAATAGGTAGAAAGGGAGAGAAATATGGAAGGAAATAAAATTTCAGTTTTAATTGCAGATGATAATAAAGAGTTTTGCAGTATATTAAATGATTATTTACTAAATCAAAGAGATATAGTTGTTACAGGTATAGCAAAGGATGGAAAAGAGGCTCTAACATTAATTGAGCAAAAACAACCTGATTTAGTTATTCTTGATATAATTATGCCTCATTTAGATGGATTAGGGGTTCTAGAAAGATTACAATCAATGAATCTTGAAAAATTTCCTAGAATTGTAATTTTATCAGCAGTAGGTCAAGATATGATTACTCAAAGAGCAATTACATTAGGAGCAGATTACTATGTTGTAAAACCATTCGACATGGATATATTCACAAAGAGAATTAGAGATATGTTCAATGATAATGTTCCTTCTGAGCCGGTAAGAAGACCTGTGGCGGTAACTGCAGTAGAAACTCCAGTTCAAAAAGGACCTGTAGATTTAGAAACAGAAATTACAAACATAATTCATGAGATAGGTGTGCCAGCACATATCAAAGGGTATATGTATTTAAGAGAAGCTATAACAATGGTTGTTAATGATATGGAATTGTTATCAGCTGTAACAAAAGAATTATATCCATCAATAGCTAAGAAGTACAATACAACAGCTTCAAGAGTAGAGAGAGCAATTAGACATGCTATAGAAGTAGCTTGGGGAAGAGGACAAATAGATGCAATAAATAAACTATTTGGATACACTATTCACACAGATAAGGGCAAGCCTACAAATAGTGAATTCATAGCTATCATTGCTGATAAGCTAAGACTTAAAAATAAAGTATCTTAAATATATAAGAAAGTCAATAAAATGGCTGTTGAACAAATAATATGAAAAAATCAAATCTATTTTGTTTATAGCAACAAAGTGTATTTGATACCAACAAATAAATATTAAATCAAGTAGATAGACACTTTCTATCAGTTGGATAATTTTCAAACTGTTAGGAGGTGTTTTTTTGGCTAAAATTTTAAAAGCTAAAAGAGAAGTTTTATTTATGTCACAAAATACAAGTATTGATGTTTGAACATAAATTATTAATTTATCAAAATAAAACCATTAAAATTAAATGAAATGCTGTTTTGTCACTGGGGAAATAGGATGTATTTTATTAAATTATTAAAATAATCCTAACTATGAAGTGATTTATATTTTAATATATAAAAGTATAGACTATATAATATATATTTTTTTGTAAAGAAAGGATAATTATATGAAAAAAGAATTATTAGAAAAGATAACTGACCATTTATTAACAGATATAAAGCCATCAACATATGTAAAATCAATAGAAGATGATTTATGGGGAACACCATTGCAAATAATTAATGAACTTAAAACTGTAGAACAATCACCTAAATATCATCCAGAAGGAAATGTATATAATCATGTAATGCTTGTGGTAGATAAAGCTGCACAGATACGTAGCCTGGCAAATAGTAAAAAAGAATTTATGTTAGCTTCGCTTTTACATGATGTTGGAAAAAAGGTAGCAACAAAAAAGAATATCAAAGGAAACTATACATCATACAATCATGATAAAATTGGAGAAAAAATAGTTAATGATATATTAGTTCAATACGATATTAATAATATAGAACGAGAAAAAATAGTTAATTTAGTCAAATATCATATGCATCATTTGTACATATTGAAAAGTTTACCTTATGAAAATACAGAAGAAATGATTAAAGATGTGGAGCTAAACGATATGATTCTATTGTTTATAAGTGATAGGTTAGGAAGAGGTCAAAAACGTAAAGATGATATTGAAAAGGAACTATCAGATGTAAAAACTATTATAGGGATACTAAAGAAAAAATATAATGTAGATATAGATGTTTTTGAAAAAGCATATAAATTAATAATTAAATAATAAAATGGTATTTACATATATTTAATTATGAATAACTTCATATATTACCTCATAGTATATATGGAAAGAAAAAACTGGAGGTTTAAAATGAATGTTATTGATAAGTTGAATAATAGCTATAGAGAAAATAGGATATATTATTTTATGGTTTTAATTTTCTTTTGTGTTGGCATAGCATTAGGAGCTTTTATGGTTAAATATATGAATATTAATGATTCAACAGATCTGTCTAATTATTTTTCATCTTTTACAGAAAGCATACTGGTGAGCCAAGTAGAAAGTACTAAATTATTCTTTAATATATTGATTAAAATATCAATTACAGTCGTAATAATAATTATATTAGGATTTACCGTATTTGGTATACCATTTATCTTGCTAATTGATTTAATAAAGGGATTTACATTAGGCTATACATTTACTTTTTTATTAACAACTTTTAATGGTAAAGGAATCTGGTTGGCAATAGTATCAATTTTACCACAAAATATTTTTTATATTCCAAGTTTTATTGCATTAAGTATAATTTCTATTGAATTTTCCGCTACAAAACTGCGATATAAGTTCTTTAATAAAGGGACAATAAATACAATAGTAAAGAAGGAATTAATTTTTAAAATAGGGGTTTTGGTATGTATATTTATAACTGGTGTGTTTATTGAAAGCTATATATGTCCAAATTTAATGAAATTTATTGTTAGTAAAATTACTTGATAAATTTCTGAATTCCAAGAAATTTATGAGACCAAATAATAATTAAAGGTGAAATGGGGAGAGTTATGAAAGAAATAGTAAATGAATATAAAGAATATTTATTAAATAGTCACAAAAGTGAAAATACTGTTTATGCATATGTAACAGATGTAAATTTATATATAAAATACTTGAATACAAAGGATATTTACCTTGATGAAACAGATAATCTAACTGTACTTGGGTATATACAATATTTATTACAAGAAGGAAAGTCTGAACGGTCAATTAGCAGGATAGTAATAAGCTTAAGAAGCTTCTATAACTATCTTAAAGAACATAAGATAATACGTGATATCCCTAAGATATATTATAAAAGCACAGATACTACTAAAAAACTTCCAGAGATTCTTACTGTGGAAGAAGTAGATAAAATAATAAAAATAGTAGATAAAGATTGTAATAAAGGGATTAGAGATAATGCCTTACTGGAACTTATGTATGCAACTGGTATGAAGGTGTCTGAAATAATCTCTTTACAAGTAGAAGATATTAATTTAGAACTATCATATGTCAGATGTCATGATAATAAAAATTATGAAAGACTTATTCCTATTGGCAGAAGTGCTGAAGCTGCACTTAAGGAATACCTATCCATAAGAGATATGATTGCAGCAGCAGGTGTTCATAATTTATTTGTTAATTTAAATGGAAACAAATTAACAAGGCAAGGTGTTTGGAGAATAGTTAAGGAATATTCTCATAAAGCAGGAATAAAAAAAGATGTAAATTTAAATACATTTAGGCATTCTTTTGCTGTACATCTATTACAAAATGGTGCAAATGTGAGAGCTGTACAAAAACTTCTGGGCAATCAAGTGTTAACTTATATGGACACATATTATGAAATTATTAATAATGATAAAATTAATGTGGTATATAAGAATTCACATCCTAGAGCATAGATATTATAAAAAAGGTGAATATTCTTCTATTAAAGTGGTATAATTTGTAGTATTACATGGTGAAAGCATGTATAATAAAAAATGGTTAGCAAATGCTAATTTAGATAAAGATTATTGCAGAATGGGTAACATATAAGGAGGAAAAGTAATATGAGAATGTATGACATTATAATGAAAAAGAGAAAAGGTTATGAATTATCTAAAGAAGAAATAGATTTTTTTGTTAATGGGTTTACAAAAGGGGAAATACCTGATTATCAGGTTTCTGCTTTGTTAATGACACTTTTTTTCAATGAAATGTCTAAAAGTGAGACAGCTAATTTGACAATGTCAATGGTTAATTCTGGAGATGTAATTGACTTATCTAAGATTAAAGGAATTAAGGTTGATAAGCATTCCACAGGGGGAGTAGGAGACAAGACATCAATATGCTTAACTCCGCTAGTGGCATCTCTTGGAATACCTGTAGCAAAAATGTCTGGAAGAGGTCTAGGCCATACAGGTGGAACTATTGATAAGTTAGAAAGTTTTAATGGTTTTTCTGTTGAATTGACGGAAGAGCAATTTATAAATAATGTCAATAATATTAATATTGCAATTATGGGACAAAGTGGTAACCTTGTACCAGCTGACAAAAAACTTTATGCTCTTAGAGATGTAACAGCTACTGTTGATAATACAGCTCTTATTGCTTCAAGTATCATGAGTAAGAAACTTGCTTCAGGGGCAGATGCAATCGTACTAGATGTTAAAGTTGGTGATGGTGCTTTTATGAAAACAGCAAAAGCAGCAGAAGAGTTAGCAAGTGAAATGGTTAGTATAGGGAAAGAAGTTGGAAGAAAAACTGTGGCAGTTATTTCAGATATGGATCAGCCTCTTGGTTTTGCCATTGGTAATATTCTTGAAGTGAAAGAAGCTATTGAGCTATTAAAAGGCAATGGACCTAAAGATCTACTAGAATTAACACTTACTTTAGGTGGAAATATGCTTCTTTGTGCAGAAAAAGTTTCAAGTCTTGAAGAAGGTAAAGCATTTTTAAAGGAAAATATATCAAACGGAAAAGGGCTTGAGAAGCTTAAAGAGTTTATCAAGGCTCAAGGTGGTGATGTATCACCAATAGATAATCCAGAGTTATTCCCTGTAGCAAAGTACATAATTCCTGTAACAGCAGAAAATGATGGATATATTACCAAAATTAATACTGAAGCAATGGGACTAATAGCTATGGAGCTAGGAGCTGGAAGAGCTACTAAGGATAGTATTATAGATTTAACAGTAGGGATAGTTTTAAACAAAAAACGTGGAGATAAAGTAAATAAAGGTGATGTTATAGCTTATATCCATAGTAATAAAGAAGATAATAATAAAATTGAAATGAAGATAAAAGAAAATATTATGATAAGCGCAGAGTTTAATGATAATATTCCTTTAATATATAATGTAATAAGTTAAATTTAAAAAATATGATAGAGAGAAGTAGTTCTTTCTATTATATTTTTTTTTCTTTTGGTAACACTAAGCTTGAGAGGAGGAAGAAAGATGAAAAACACGCTAATTAAGACAATATCTCTTGCTATTTTAACTTTATTATCATTTAATACATTTGTATATGCAAGTATAGGTGAGTCAGTAGATATTGGTGAAGAGTATAGCATATTATCTTCTATTACTTATGAGGAGGGAATGAATGTTGATGCAAAATCAGCCTTATTAGTAGAGCCTGTTAGCGGTACTGTACTTTATGAAAAAAATTCTGAAGAAAAATTTGCACCAGCATCTGTTACTAAAATAATGACAATGCTTTTAGCTATTGAAGCAGTTGATAATGGAAGCATTACATTAAGTGATAAGATAGTTTGTAGTGAAAACGCTAAAAATATGGGTGGAAGTACAATGCTATTAGATACTGGAGAAGTTAGAACTGTAGAAGAAATACTTAAGGGAATTGCAATTGCTTCTGGAAACGATGCAGCAGTTGCTATGGCTGAATATTTAGGTGGAAGCGTAGATAATTTTGTCTCCATTATGAATAAAAGAGCAAAAGAATTAGGTATGGTAAATACGAATTTTAAAAATTGCAATGGGTTGCCAGAAGAAGGTCATTACACAACGGCTAAAGATATTTCAATAATGTCTTTAGAATTATTAAAACATCCTTCAATTTTAAAATATACAGGTACATATATGGAAACCATATCTGAAGGAAGAAAAAGTCCCATAGAACTGGTAAATCATAATAAACTTGTAAGATTTTTTGATGGATGTGATGGACTAAAAACTGGCTATACAGAAGAAGCTAAATATTGTATATCTGCTACAGCTGTAAGAGATGGTGTAAGAATGTTAGCAGTAATAATGGGTGCTCCCACATATAAAGTGAGAAATCGTGATGCTAGTATGCTTATGAACTATGGATTTTCAAAATATGAAGGCAAAAAAATCTTTTCAAAAGATGAAGATGTAGAAAAAATCTTTTTAGGTAAAAATACTGATAGATATTTCATAGCAAAAGCAAAGAATGACTTGACTATAGTACTTGAAAAGGGTACTACTGGAGAGCCTGAAAATAAAATTACATTAAATTCTGAAAATTCTGAAAAAGATTCTTATAAAGAAGGAGAAATTATTGGTATTTGTGAAGTTCTTGTAGGTGATAAAAAAGTAGGGGAAGTTGAGCTGTATTGCGATAGAGATGTTGAAAAAGCAAACTTCTTTGAAAATATAAAATATAATTTAAAGAACTTATTTAAGGAAGGAATATAGTACATAATGAAGGGTATCTTAAGATACTCTTTTTATGAAATTTATCTTAATCATTAACAAAAGAGATATATTATACAATATTTATTATGATATAATCTAATTGGAGGTGATGGGATGAATAGAAGATTAAAGTATATATCATACATAGTATTAGCTTCGATGCTTTTTACAGGATGCTATAAAAATACATCTAATAACGATCAAAATAGCGATAAATCTGCAGATAGAATAGATGTTACTATAGATGAAAATACAGGTGCTACCGAGGAAAATGGTAGTGGAGTGGTGGAAGAAGCATATACTGAATTTAATGCCCTTGGTAATACTTACTTTGGAAATAAGGGATATGAAGGTTTTAATGTCAATGATGAAATAGTTAATAGTAGCAATTATGTAAAAAATGAATATAAAGAAATAGATTTTGCAATAGATTTAGTATCACAGCACTTACTGGGAAGTGAAGATGTATATGATTTCCTAGTTTCCAGCAATGAAAATGGTGAAGTAATTCCTCTGACTGATAATGATAGAGCACAAATAGAAAAGGATTTACATAGCCTTAAAGTTGACCAATATGGTGTTTATGAAGATACTCCTCTATATTTTAATTTCATGTATGCACAATTTCTAGGTTTTGATGATGATGGAGTTAAGTTATACATTAGAGGTCATATTTCAGGGTTTGCTGTTTCTTATATCGTAACTGTATATGAACAAGAAAATAATTTAGTAGCTAAGATAATATAAAGTCAATAAAAAAGTCTTTAGGAATCCTCTTCCTTAAGACTTTTTTATTTAATGAAAATTCATAATTTATATTTGTAGTTCATAAAATTATTTATGAGTGAATTGATTAATTTATATGGATTGAATACTGTGATAAAAAAAGTTGATATTATTTCTGGATTTTTAGGAGCAGGAAAAACTCGTTTTATTAAAAAGTTAATAAATGATGATTTCTATGAAGATAAAATTGTTATTATTGAAAATGAATTTGGTGAAGTTAATATAGATAGCTCAATATTAAAGAAGTCTAAGGCTGTTATTAAAGAAATTACTGCTGGATGCATTTGTTGTGAAATTACAGGTTATTTTAAAGAAGCTCTTATGGAGTTAAATAAAAATTATGAATTTGAGTGTATAATTATTGAGCCTACAGGAATAGCTAAGCTGAGTGAAATAATTAAAACCTTTAAGGATGAAGATTTAAAAGCACTATGTAGTATTAATAATGTTATTACAATAGTTGATTGTTTAAAGTTTGATATGTATATGAATAATTTCAGAAGGTTCTATATAGATCAAATTAAATATGCGCAGCTAATTGTATTAAGTAGGATACAATTAGCTGATAAAAATACAGTTAATCATGTTAAGAATGAAATAATAAAGATTAATTCTAATGCAGAGATTTTAGATTGCATTTGGGATAAGACTAATTTAAAAGATAAAATCAATAGTACCTATATGCTTCAAAATTTTCCTATGAGTAAAACTGCCTTAAAAAATATCAAATCAGGTATTGGAAAGGTATCTACTAAAAAAGTAAATGAATCTTTTCAAAGCTTCACATTAAAGCTAAATAGAAAAATATCACCTGATGAATTGAGCAGTAAGTTTAAATTTATTGCTTCAAGTAAAAATTTTGGAACTATTCTTAGAGCTAAAGGGATAGTACAACTTTTAAATGGACAATATGGACAGTTTGATTTTTCCTTAAATGAATATAATATTGAAAAGATAGATTATAATGAGGAAAACATAATCTCCTTTATAGGAGTGAATATAAATAAGAAAGAATTAGAGTATTTCTTTAAATGAGGTATGATAATGAGAGCTGATTTAGAAATAGTATGTGGCTTTATAGAGGCTGGTAAAACAGCCTTTATAAATGCATTAAATGAATTAACAAAGATAAAGGATGAAGATACATTTATAATTTTAACAGAAGATGGACATAGCAAGATAGAAGAAAACTCAAAAGAATATAAAGTTATTTATTTTAACGATGATATATCTTTGATAGCCTCAAAGATTAAGGTAGCTATTTGTCAGTATAAACCTTACAAAATTATAATTGAGTATAATGGAACTTATACTATGGAAGAGTTTTATAAGACATATGCAGAGACTCTTAATAAGTATTGTAGATTAAAATGTGTATATTATATTATTAATGGAAAGACATTTTTATATTATTTTAAGAACTTATCGGAGTTATTTATACCATATATAGAAAATAGCAATTTAATATTGATAAATAATTGTAAAGAAATAACTAATAAAGAAATAGATGAAATATACCATATTATTTCTTCCATAAACTATAGTGGTCATATATTATTTAGTGATGATAATAGTGCTATACTTAATGAATTGAGAAAATCAAATCTGTTTTTAAATAATAAGTATAGGAAGATTAAGATGAATTTTCGTAAAAGGTTTAATTAATTAGTAAGAGATGGTGAATTAATGATTTTATTTAGACATTGGTGCTGGAGCTTTTTAGGTGTTGTTATTGAATCACTTCCATTTATAGTTATAGGAGCTATTATTTCAACAATTATACAGTTTTATATTTCAGAAGATATTATAAAAAGGATTGTTCCTAGAAGAAGAGGATTAGCTTTTCTTGTGGCTGCTTTTATAGGATTGGTTTTTCCAATGTGTGAATGTGCTATAGTACCAGTTGCTAGAAGTCTTATAAAGAAAGGTGTTCCTATTGGAATTACAATAACCTTCATGCTTTCAGTACCAATAGTAAATCCATTTGTTATTACATCAACATATTATGCATTTGAAGCTAACCTTACCATTGTATTAATAAGAGTTGTAGGAGGCATATTATGCTCCATTATTGTTGGAATGTTAATAACATATATTTTTAAAGATTCTACTATAGAAAGTATTATATCTGATGGATATCTTGATTTATCTTGTACCTGCTGCAGTAGCAATAAAAAGTATTATATATCAAAATTAGATAAGCTCATTACAATAGTATGTCAGGCTTCAAATGAATTTTTAAACATAAGCGTATATGTAATACTTGGAGCATTTATTTCAAGTATCTTTGGCAGTATTATAAACGAAGAAATTTTAAATGACTATACTTTTAACAATATACTAGCGGTGATAATAATGTTAGATATATCTTTTTTATTATCCCTATGCTCAGAAGCGGATGCTTTTGTTGGCAGTAAATTTCTAAATAATTTTGGAATTCCAGCAGTTAGTGCCTTTATGATACTAGGGCCAATGATGGATTTAAAGAATGCCATATTGACATTAGGCTTATTTAAAAGGAAATTTGCAACTATATTAATTATTACAATATTGCTGGTAGTTACAGCATTTTCTATCTGTCTTTCCTTTATAAGTTTATAGGAGGAATTATGAAAAGAATAAATTATGATGAATTAATTTTGTTTATGCTGCTAGTAATTTTAGATTTATTAATGATTGTCTTAATAGAAAGTGATGAAATACAAAATTTTATTAATGGACATATGCTTATATTTTTTAAAATTTCAGTTATAATTTTGGTTCTGTTTTCTATTTGTCAGTTTCCTAAAATTTTCACAATTCCAAGTAGGATTTATATTACTAATAAATTTTTCCCTTTAATATTCTTTGTAATAATTTTTCTTTTGTATTTTGCTTATGCTGATGATAAAGATGAAGTTATAAGTGATAGTTTCAATGATATTTTATTTATTACAGAAAATATTGATAATTATGAAGGAGATATGCTTTATTTTAAAGGAGTTATATATCAAGATAAAGAAAATCCAGCCCAACTATATTTAGCTAGAGAAATGCTTACGTGCTGTCAATATGATTCAAGGATTATTAAGATTCCTCTTATAAATATGGATGAAACTATAAATGAAGAGACTTGGATAATAGTATATGGAAAAGTAATTAATGATGATGGACTAAAACTTAAAGTAGCTTGTTATGAAAAATGTTCTGAGCCCAATGATAGATTTTTGAAAGAACACTAATGTCTGCTTGTTATTTTTACTTTAGCTTGCTATTATTAAAATTGAACTAAAATAAGTGAAGGGTGGATTTGTATGGAACTTCCAAAAATTAAAGTGGCTGATTTTGAAGGTCCATTTGATTTATTATTACATCTTATAAGGAAAAATAAAATGGATATATATAATATTGAGATATATAAAATTACTAATCAATATTTACGTTATTTAGATGAAATGAAGGAAATGGATTTAGAAATAACTTCTGAATTTATCGTAATTGCTGCAACTTTAATTGAAATAAAGTCTAAAAGTTTATTGCCAAAAGTTAAAGTTGAAGATGAAAATGAAGAGGATATTGAAAATAAGCTTAAGCTAAGGCTAATTGAATATAAGCAAATAAAGGCAGTGTCAAACTTCTTTAAAGAAAGACATATAAACTCTGAGGAAATATATAGTAAAAAGCCAGAAATTATTGAAGATGAAAAATCACCTAAGTCTAATGATGATATATTTAAAAATTTAACACTAATTGATTTATATAATATATATAATAATATTTTAGAAACATACCATAATAAACAAAACAATATCAATTTGGTACAGAGAAAGATATATACTGATAAGTATAAGGTAGAAGATAAAATGAAGGAGTTGTTAGATAGATTTAACAATACAAATATTATTGAGTTTAGAACTATTATTAAAGAAAGTGAATCAAAGTTAGAGACTGTTGTAACATTCTTAGCATTACTTGAATTAATTAAGTTAAGAGTTATTATTGCTTATCAAGAAGGTAATTTTAAAGAAATACTAATGAAAAGGAGAGTAGAACATGAGCAATATAGACATTAATCAATACGAATTTGCAGAAACTTCAAGAAAAAACAAAATAAAATCTGCTATTGAAGCAATGCTTTTTGTAGCTGGAGAGCCACTAAATATAAAAGATATTTATACCAACCTTGAGCTGGATAGAAAGACTGCAAGGGAAATTTTAAATGAGATTACTGAAGAGTTTAAAGCTGAAAGTAGGGGGATAAAGCTTATTAATATAGATGATTCATATCAATTTGTTACTAAGCCAGAAAATTCAGAATTCATACAAAAGATGCTTAAAAAGAATAAAAGACAATCATTATCACAAGCTTCTATAGAAAGTTTAGCAATTGTGGCATATAAGCAACCTATAACTCGTGTTGATATTGATGAAATCAGAGGTGTAAAATCAGAATCTGCATTACAAAGATTATTAGAGCGTGATTTGATAAAGGATGTTGGAAGACTTGAAGTTCCAGGAAGACCTATATTATATGGAACGACAGATGAATTTTTAAGACAATTTGGTTTACAATCATTGAATGAATTGCCTTCTCTTGACTTATATGAAGATAGCGATGAAAATAATTCTTTAGAGTTATTAAGTTCAGCATTAGAAGAAATTGAAGAATAATGAAAGGAAGAATATATAATCTTCCTTTCATTATTTTTTATTTTCTTTTGTGGAATCTTTATTAAAGGTCTTAATGAAATCAAAAATTTGGGGTATATAATCAACTAATTTATCCATAGTGGAATCATGATCTACATTTAAAAGTCTAACGAAATCATCTTTAATAACTAAAAATGCCACTGGTTTTACACTTACTCCTGCACCAGATCCACCTCCAAATGGATATTCACTTTCTTCTGTAGTCAATTCCTTTTCACCAAATTCACTTCCACCAGAAGCAAATCCTAAGGTTACTTTTGATATTGGAATGATATATCCTCCATCTTGTAATTCAACTACATCTCCTACAACGGTATTCACATCAATCATATCCCGTAAATTTTCCATAGTACTTCTCATTAAATTTTCTAATTCATGCTTATTGGCCATATTATTTCCCCTTTATAGGGCACCTCCTCGAATAGGTATATTACTTTTTTTTATTAAAAATAACATATATATAATTTTTGCAATATTTATAGTTAATATACACATAATTGATATATTGATAATGTACTTATCTTTAAAAATTGGGTTAAATTTATTATTAAAGTTCTTTATTTTAAAAAAGGATGATAATAATTTAAAGATAATTGGGTTTAATGAATTTAAAAGTCCATAAACTATAGCTGTCACTGCAGCATCATTAACAGAAAAATCAATATTGCTACTAATGTTAAGATATGGCTTATAACTATTATTAGATAGATTCTTAAATAATAGTTTTATAGATAATTTTTTATATCTCAACTTTTCACGATACTTTTCTTTTGATTCTTCTTTTGCATTATCACTAGAATCATACTTTTTTACCTTATCATCCTTGATGAATTTATATATTACTCCGCCATCAGAAGAAAGCAAATTTATTTTATAAAATTTTATTTCATAAAAATCTTCTAAATATTTTATAGATATCTTTAAAGGAATTGGCATAAAAATCAAGAATAAAAGCAAAAATACAATTAATAAAACAATCATAGCACCTACTCCTAACATTGTTTTATATTATTTCCTTTATAAGAAAAATTATACTTAATATTTTTTCGAAAAAGATGAGTAAAAATATCTTTTTTGAAAAAACTATTGTCATAAATGGATTTTACTAGAGGGTGATTTTATGAAATTAACCAAAGTTATATATTGCATTTTGTTTTTTACTATATTTTCCTTTGATTTATTAATGAGTCCTGTATATTCGTTAAATATTGAAGAAGATGACTTAGAAGATGATGTGGTTAATATGGAAAACGCTAATAACTTTGAAGGTAACAGATATTTAATAGACAATCTAAAGGTAGATGCAAGATGTGCTATTGCCATTGATGGTGAAACAAATCAAATTTTATTTGCACAAAATGCTTTTGAGATTGTTCCTATGGCAAGTACTACCAAAATAATGACTGCTTTAATTGCTATTAATTATGGTGATTTAGATAGAGAAGTTGTCATAAGTAAGAATGCAGCTAGTATAAGAGGATCTAAAGTAGGATATTCAGAAGGTGAAAATATAAAGATGAAAGAACTTATCTTTGGTCTTATGTTTAAATCAGGTAATGATGCTGCTATTGCTATTGCTGAAGATATAGGAGGATCTATCGAAGGGTTTTCGAAGATAATGAATGATTTTGCCAATAGTCTTGGAATAATGTGTTCTAACTATGAAAGTCCTCATGGTCTTGATAGCCAAAAACATTATTCTTCTGCTTATGATTTAGCTATACTAGCATCCAAAGCTATGAAAAATGAATTATTTAGAGAAATTTGTGGATCAAAGACTATCACAAAAGAAACTTATGGTTTTACCAGAGATTATCAAAATATCAATAAGATTTTGTGGAAGATTCCAAATGCAAATGGAGTAAAAACAGGTTATACAGGTCAAGCTGGTAAATGTTTAGTAACCTCTGTAAATCACGAAGGTAAAGACATAATAATAGTAGTATTGAATTGTGCTGACAGATGGAATCAAACTGAAAAAATATACAATCATGTATGTAGCAAATATATCTTTAAAAATGATTCTACTAAAAATTTAGTTGAATCAATGGGGATGATAAAACTTGCATCAGTCTTAGAGGAAAATGATTTTGCTTATGGATTTAAAGAAAATGAAAAAATTGAAATTGAAGTATTTGCTCTTCTTGGGGATATACATAAAGGTGATACTTTAGGAAAGCTATCATTATATGATGAAGATAAAGAAACAACAAAAACAGGTTTTAAAGCATGCAAAGATATAAGAAAAGAATGTTTTGAAAAAATTATAAGTTGATAAAGAAAAAAATATAGTAATTTTATACTATATTTTTTTCTTTCTATATAGATTTTATAAGGTATAATAAGGTAAAATTATTTTAGTAAGCTATATAAAGGAGAGAAATATATATGAGTAAAATTAATAAACTTACTACATTAGCAGAAACAAAATTTTTAAATCTATATAATGCTGAATATAGTAACAAAGGTGGCAATATAAAAAACTGGATAATAGCTTCAAGAAAAGAAAAGGAAAATCTAGAAGGGGTTTATTTGAATAATAAAGAATTACAAGATGATGCAGTTTTAATAGTACCTTTTCATAAAGAAGAAGAAAAAATAGTAGTTATTAGACAATTTAGAGTGCCAATAAACTCTTACATATATGAAATGCCAGCAGGGCTTATAGATAAAGGAGAAAGTCCTCAAACAGCAATAACAAGAGAGTTAAAAGAAGAAACAGGGCTAGATGTTATAGAAATCCTAAAAAATACAGTTAAAGGACAATTATTTTTATCACCTGGTATGACTGACGAATCTGTTACTTCAGTTTTTTGTACTTGTGGAGGTACCATAAGTAAAGCATATATGGAAGAAGACGAAGATATTGAACCAATTTTATTATCACAAAAAGAAGCACAAGAACTTCTAATAAAAGATGTAAAATTTGATATAAAATGCTATATATATTTACAGGAATTTGCAAAATCAGGAAATAAAATGTTTAAGTAGAATAATTTTTTATAATTTATATTTACTAAGTAGGTATAAATATGTTATATTATAAAAAATTATTCTAAAATATTAACAAATGAAAATTAAAGGGGGAACAATATGAAAAAAACAGGTTATGGCCTATTTACGACCATTGCAATGATTATTGGGGTTGTAATAGGTTCAGGAATATTCTTTAAAAGTGATAATATCCTTGTAGCTACCAATGGAAGTATAGCATTAGGGGTATTAGTTTTTTGTATAGCAGCAATAGCAATAATATTTGGAAGTTTAACTATTTCAGAATTAGCAGCAAGAAACTCAGAAGCAGGAGGATTAATAGCATATGCAGAGCAATCATATAATAAATCAATTGCTTGTGCTTTTGGATGGTTCCAAACATTTTTATATTTTCCAACATTAATAGCTGTAGTAGCTTATGTTGCTGGGATTTACATATGTTTATTATTTGGAATTAATGGTTCATTAGAACTTCAGATACTAATTGGATTAATAGTAATAGTAATGATTTATATATTAAATGGGCTTTCATCAAAGTTAGGTGGGCTTTTCCAAAATGCATCTACAATAATAAAATTAATACCTTTAATTTTAATTGCAATTGCAGGTATTATTTTAGGTGAGCCATCATCAATAACATCAGTTGAATTAAGTAGTGCAGTAAAATCTACAGGATGGATTGCAGCTATTGCACCAATAGCATTTTCATTTGATGGTTGGATTGTTTCTACTACAATTGGACATGAAGTAAGAGATTCTAAAAGGAATTTACCAAAAGCTTTAATTATTGCACCAATTTCTATACTTATTGTTTATTTATTATATTTTGTAGGTATAAGTATTTATGTAGGACCTGAAACAATAATGAGTCTTGGCGATGCACATGTTGATTTAGCAGCTAATAATTTATTTGGTATGTGGGGTTCAAAAATTGTTTTAGTATTTGTAATAATATCTATAATAGGAACAGTTAATGGCTTAATAATGGGAATAATAAGATTACCATATTCATTAGCCATAAGAAATATGTTTCCTAAATCAGAAATATTTGCTAATGTTGACGAAAAGACTAAAATGCCAATTAATTCTACAGTAGTAAGTTTTATAATAAGTGTAAGTTGGCTTGCAGTACATTATTTTACTACAAAAACAGGATTACTTCCTAATTCTGATATATCAGAAATTTCAATTACCATGAGCTATGTATTATATGCTTTACTATATGTTAAGGTATTACAGCTTGGTATTAAAAAAGAAATTAAAAGTATAATTAGAGGTATTATAAATCCAATTCTTGCTTTATGCGGATCAGCAATAATACTATTGGGAAGTATAGGCAATAGTTTATTCTGGATATATGCAGTAATATGCTTAGGAATATTATTAAGTGCTGTTGTATTCTGGAGAAATGTGAGTAAAAATGAATTAAGTAATAATCTTAGTGAAAATATATAGGAGACTGCCATATGGCAGTCTTTTTTTAAAGTACAGGAAAGTATAAAATTTTCGATGGCTGAAAGTTAGATGTTATCTAGCTTTCAGCCTTTAAATATGTTAAATTTATTAATTATAAATTAGAGGTTTTTA
>PPYF01026703.1_pt1 | contig 63386 bp, 59 predicted proteins | sample 1559871 | NCBI WGS metagenome assembly PPYF01 (sample SAMN08240021, study PRJNA423297) | Human gut metagenome, whole genome shotgun sequencing project. | reverse complement strand
AAAGAACGTGTTACAGAACTTATTTAGCCTATCAAACAATTCTCTAATTAACAATCATTTACAAACCAGCAGACAGACGCAAATGTTTAACCATCCGTTTAACCAATGCGAAAAACGAGGTAAAACATCTTCGGAAATATGGCCGTAAAACCAAATAAACCAGCCAGTTACTGCGTTTTGCGAAAATAGCTCAGTTGGTAGAGCGCAACCTTGCCAAGGTTGAGGTCGCGGGTCCGAGTCCCGTTTTCCGCTCTAAAACAGGCGATTAAATCCTTGCGACAAGCCAATCAGCGAGTTGTGAGGATTTTTCGTTTGTAGCGGTTAACGAGTTGCTAACTGATCTTTTGCGCCGTATTGCACGGTATCTTACCTTGAAAAAGAACTCATATTGCAAATATACTGAATAAATCAATACCAGATTCTTTTTCGGGATGCGGAATCATAGTGTAACTCCTCTCGACAATAAAAATAGAGATTGTCCAGTAAAGACGCATCTTGTTCGGCATCCGGTTCCATGGTGAAAAGATAATCGGCGGTGTATTTGCGGATAACGTTTTCGATCTGACCGCCGCTCAAGTCGAACATGCGGGACAGTTCTTCGACTTCGGTGATCTTTAACGACGGCAACATCGTTTGCCAGATAGCACGACGGGTCTCGAACGTCGGGCGACAAAATTTGATTTTATAGAGGAATCGGCGCTCGAAAGCCTGGTCAAGGTTTTGTGTCAAATTGGTGGTAGCGATCAGGATGCCGTCGAGTCGTTCGATCTCCTGCAATAGGATATTCTGCATTGCATTTTCGGTTTGGTCGAGAGAGCCGCCCATCGTCGTACGTCGGCGGCCCAATACAGCATCCGCTTCGTTGAACAACAGAATCGGAGCTGGGTCGCAGTCGCGCACATAGCCGCGATAGCGGTCGAAAATCTCTTTGAGGCGTTTCTCGCTTTCGCCAAACCACATGCTTTTTGTTTCCGAAATATCGACCTGCATAATATCCCGGCCGCTTTGCCGTGCTAATTGATAAACCGACTCGGTTTTCCCCGTGCCGGGCGAACCGTAAAACAGGCAGGCAAAACCCTGACGCATACCGTTTTGCCATAGCCGCTGCCTGACGGCATTGAATCGCTCTGCTTCGAGTAAAAGCCCCAGCCGGTCGATTTTCGCCTGCTCCCCGGGATTGAACCAGAGTTTTTTCGGAGTAAGGCTGGAAGCTATAATCAACTCTTTCCGGCTGCGCGGAGACTGTAATTGGATCAGGATTTCGGAAAAGAGAGTTATTTTCGCTTTGTCGGTCAGGCGGAACGCTTCGCGGTTGCCGAACATGCCGCTGTCCGGGGCATTTTCCAGGATGTTTAGGTCGAACAGCTCGCTATAACGGGCCAGCAACGCGTCTTTCTCGCAACGTGCAGCCCATTCGTCATCAAAAAGTACCTCTATATCATGCCAGCCGATATGGTCGTCCCGATTATTTACATAGAGATTGCAGCATTGTGCAAAGACAAGCGTATCCCAAATATGGAGAGACTGTGCAATTTCCCGAAAACGGCAGCAAAATTCCAACTGCTGGTTTCGGTCGATTAATTGTTGCAACTCTTCGGCGAGTTCCGTTTGTGACATCTCCTGTTGGGATGTGTAGCTGATTAATTTCCCCAGTCGCACGAAAAATTGGTCGATCGTAAGGCCGCAGATTGGGGGCGGAGTGAATATCTTTCCGGCCTGCAACGCTTCGAGTACCATTTTCGGGATGCGATAGGTATCCGGTTCGGCCGATCCGCTACGCCGTCGGCGAATAAGCTGTCGACGGATTAATTCCTCGAAATCGGCCGCATGGTTCAGCAACTCGACTTTGCGGCAGCCGAGAAACTCGGCAAGCTGCTTCATACGATCTTTCGGTCGTCCGACAACTCAATCAATACGGCGAACAACATCGTCTGCACGGGCGTCAGATCGAGTCGCCGTCCCAAGCGCTCAAGGAGAGGTGTCGCGTTGCCCCAGAAATCGTCCGATAAGTGCGAACCATTTGCCAACTGCACCACTTCGCAGATATCCTGCATCAAAGTCCGTTCTTCCATAATTCCATTGCTTTTCGGCAAAGTTAGGGGTGTGATATGCGAAAAAATGGCATGGGCAGTTGTGCATGCAACTCTTTTTGTAACTGTTCCAAAGCATAACCGACTATAAAAATTCGGTTTTGCCGCGGCGAATACAAGCGAAACGGTTATTGCCCCGCTGGTTTATGGGCAGGATCGCATCGTAAACGAGCGGCCGCACCCATTCGCCGAGTCGGTTCAGCAATCCGTATTTTCGTTGCCGGCAGATGATGTTGAATTGTCCGTAATGGCGGGTCAGCATATCGTATTCAACCGGAATAATGATTTGCCCGTCCCGGTCGAGTAATCCGTATTTCCCGTTGCGGCGAATTCGTACCAGACCGGTACCGTACCGATCCGCACATTCGCAGTCGAGAGGAATCAGACGTCGGGGATGGATTCGTAACAGAGCATACCAGGCCACATCGCAAACGATTCCCGTCCGGTCGTCGAGCCGTTCCGCATATCGCCACCGGGCCGTTGTGAGATGCACGCCCTGTTCGGTCTGAAAACCCATTTTCCCTCCTTTACAGTAAATATCCAGCATGTCGTTTCTTTTTACTGCAAAATAAAAAAACCGCTGTGCGGAAAAGTTGCACAGCGGAGTGTAAAAACGGATTCGGCCCGACTATTTCACGAGGAAATCTATCCCGTCGATCGTTTGTGAAGCCGTAACGATTTTCGACCGCAGTTCGTCGCCGATGTCGAGCGAGGCGAAATCGGAGCCTTTATCCCGATGGATTGGAATGATTGCTGTACGCGGAGAAACCGTGCGGCAAACGGCGGCCAGCGTATCGGTTGTCGCATGTCCCGATGTATGCACGTATTCAGAGTGCGGAAACCGGGCGACGAATGCCTTCAGATCCGGATTATAGGCTTCGTGCGTCGGAAGAATATAGCCGCGGAACATCGAGTAAATCAATAGGGTTTCATCCGGATTCAGTTCCGGTAGCAACGTGTCGACCCACCGCCGATACTTGGGGCTGGTGCGCAGCAACATCGTGAATCCCGTATCCAACATCCATTTCCGCAGTTTTTCGTTCCGTTCGTCGGAACCGTAAACCTTGTGATCGAATTTGAAAAGCGGGCTTTTCACCCCGGCATGGCCGGCGAATAATTCCAGAATCCGCTGTTGATAGGCATCGCATACGAACGGACGGTTGCGCATTTCCCGATTTGCCCGGTGAAAAGTCGCTAACCGATCCATATCCGTCGAGGAGCAGAGTACGAAGACGTTTTTGTAGCGTTTCATCAACTCAATAGCCTGTCGTTTCAGGTCGTTCTCGTGGACGATTTTCTTCTCGTTACGGTCGAGCATCGTTCCCTCGGTAATCAATACGTCGATACCTTGCGGTACGATGTATTCTTCGAGCGTCGGCAGCAGTCCTTTCCCCAAATAGCCGTGCTGCCGGAAATCGCCCGTATGCAGAATCCGTTTGCCGTCGGCCTCGACGAGAAACATATAGGCGTCGGCTGCCGAGTGACTGACGAAATAGGGCGTAATCCGAATATCTTTTCCGACCCGTATACAACGGGCGGGTTCGTAGGTCTTGAATCGCTCGACGGCCGTCAAATCGGCTTCCCGTCGCTCTTTCTCGCCCGGAACATGCGTCAGGTGTTCCAGCCGGATGCGCATTACGGCTTTGGCTAACGGCCCGATATATTGATCGACCCGCTCCGGCACATGCCGGAATAAATCCACGTGATCGCCGTGATAGTGCGTGTAGAATACCGCATCGCATCCCTCGCACAGTTGTGCAATGGCCCTGGCATTGTCGAACCGGTCTTCCGACGGGCCGTTGCCTTTGGGAAGGTTATGTCCAAGATCGATCAGAATTTTCGACCGGGCGGTCCGGATTTCGGTGATGCACCCGCCGATCTGGTCGATGCCGCGGTGGATGGTTATTTGCATGTATCTAATAACTTAAAGTCATTTAAGTATATTATTTTGCCCGAAAAATTTTCTTTACGACATCTTTGCATGAATATTTCGTATTCTTGGGTAGTTCCAGCAAAGGCGAATACAAATTTCGGCGGCGTATTTTTAATAGTAATACTACTATCAATCAAACCCAATTTACATTTTTGATCGCACAAGTCTTTCATCTCTGCTAAAAATAGATTTTGTTCATCTCGGCCAATAGTATACTTAAAACTCTCACAATGGTCTTCTATTCCCGATTTCCCATTTATTGCACCCAGTCCTTTTTTAAGTTCAATAATACATAGCTCGCCGGTTTTATTATGAATGGCAATAATATCGAATCTTGGGCTTGTTTTCTTCGGTCGTCCTCCGATATAACAGAATTCCGATTTGGTGCTTACCTGATATTCTAAATCCAGTACGGTATAATCTGAATCTTGGCCTTTATTATGTCTCGATATTTGATGCTGCACTTTTTTTTCATTATGAGCGATACCGATCTTTTCCATAGAATTCCACCATGAATCCATAACTTTTTTCGCTTCCGAAAAATAGTCGGAATAATTGCCGTCCTTGATGAGGCCGATAAGTTTATTTTTACGATCCCGCAACTCCTTTATCTTTTTTATAGCAACAGGATCTTTTTCTTTAGCAGCATTAAGAAGATGTGTTTTTCTTTCCGTTTTACAATCGTCATAAAAGTAAAACTCATCGAATTCGAAGCTCTTCTCGCCGCGAATCCGCAGGATGTTTCCTCCTTTATAGTAAACGTTAATATAGTTATCCCGAATTTGAATATCTAATTCTTCGTCTCCGATAATGTAATTCAAAAGTAGTCTTAGATATCCATTATTCAATGATTCCAAAAAGTTTTTATCACGAATCCTTCGTCGCAAATTTGTCATAATTGGTAGTTTTTTAAAGTTTCTTTCTCCAAAATTATCTCCCCCCCCCGAATCGGCCTCGGGAATAAGTTTTATTCATAAAGATTTAAGCCGAGTAATTACATCGTCTAACAATTGTGCACCCGAATAGTCTGATACGAGGTTTGCCTGGATAATATGTCTTATTGCTGCGCGGAAGGCTCCGAACTCACCGCCACTTATTCCGGAAGTAACCGTACCACAATCAAGACAGTGTACCGAGTGGAAACTCATTCCGCTCATGGGCGAACCGCTGAAATCGAAAACAAGCGATCGCCCCTTGCATTTCGGGCATGGTTTGCAAAAGGTGTTCGGATAGTCTATCCATGCCTTAACAAGTATTCCCTGGCAAATTTTTCCGAAACCATAGACCCTAAGCGGCGTTTCGGTAAAGAAGAGCTTAGGGTCGGAGAGAATCTGTTCCCGATGATGCCAGAAGAGAGGAATATGCTCCGAGTAGACCTTCCACCGATGTTTTTCCGCCTTACACCGCTGCGCTTCGCGCGCGTGTCCGAACCAGATGTCGTAAAGACTCTCCGGGATGAGCAGGCGGTTTTGCAAGTCGAAAGTCAGCCCGTTGTCGGTAATCAGCGACCTGTGGATGCAAACCTGCAACTGCTCTTTGTTTTGCAACGTGTATTCACTCCCGTCGTATCGGACGATTGGAACGGCAATCGCTGCCTCAGCCGGTTTTTGCCGGTTCGTTTTTGCAGTCATCTCTTTAATTTAATGATTCAAAATCTCAATCGCTTGCCGCGCATCCTCTTCCGTGATGCCGCGCTCGGGATCGATACGAATAAAATTCGGTCGCTGTTCGGGTAAAATATCCGATTCGTCATCCAGAATGACGTAGCGGTATCCTTCGAGCGTATGCTCAAGCAACCAATGCTTGATCTCGTTGCCTTTGCCGATAAACATTTCGGGATCGTCGAAGTCGGGATTTATTGCCCGGATTTCCTCGGCTGTCATACACCTTTCCGTGATGTCGATCATTCGACCGGGCAAACAGCGTTCGCGCCACATCGCCGCCATACGTTCCGCTCCTTCGAATTTCCACGAGGAGGAAATAACGACCGATGCCCCTGTCGTGTCGATGATCGTGCCCAAATTGGCGACTGATTCGGGATCGAACAGATAACCGTATTTATCCGACAACGGTTTGCCGGCTCTTTTCAGCGCGGCAATATGCCGCCCGGTGTTGAGTACGCCATCGAAATCGAGAAAGATCATACGCCGCTTATGCCGTGAATAGAGAAGGTTTATCTCGTCGATGATCCGCTCTGTTTCATTTCGCACGGCGATCGGCGACAGTACCTCAATATCGATATGCTGTGCCAATACAGCCCGGTAAAACTCGTAAGTAGGAGCGACCCGATATTCGAAATCGGCATAATTGGCCGTCGTTTCGATCTCCTGCTGCGAATCGTGCAGAGGCAGTGTCCGCAAGTATTTCGGCCCGTTGCCGTAGGCGCGGATCCGGATCGTACAGGGTTTGATGTCATCGTAAACGGCCACGCCGAAGGCACCGGACAGATAATCCCCGGGATTGAGATCGGCGGGCGGCGTAAAACGCTTTTCGGTCAACCGAACCGCCTGCATCCGATCGAGTGCGTAGAGTTTGATTTTCGCTTCATACGGTTTGTCGGCATAGAGATACCAGCGGCGTTCGTAGAGCTTGACGAAAAGCGGGCGGAGCATCAACTCAAACGGCGTGTCCCCGTAAAACGGTTGGTAGGCAACGCCGATCTGCCGGTTCTCGCGCATCGCCTCCAAAATATCGGTCAGAAAACTTTTCGATGAGGGGATATTCTCTACCAGTATGCGGTTGCGCAGCGATTGAGTCTCGCGCAGCATGTTGCTAACCGAGAAACTGTCGAGCAACCAATTCGCCATACTGTCGCGTTGCAGGTCGTCGCTGTTAGCGATGTAGTAGCGGTTCGTTCGCTCGTCGCAGGCGATGCAAATGCTGAATAATTCCTCTATCGCTTCGCGGTGGTTGTGAAATGTTCGTAACGCGAGCCGCTTTTCGTTCGACAGCGTACTGCGCTGCCAGCGTTCATTGATTTCAGCAAACGTAATCGGCCCAGCCCGACGGATCGTGTCGGCCAGCCAAATGTACTTTTTGAAAAGATCCGATGCCATACTTTTTAATTCCTCTGCCAAAGATAGCAAATCGGTATGCCAAATTATTGCATAGGACAAATATATTTAATTTCCAACGCTATATTTATTTCCTTTGTTTTGCCTTGGTTCGATATTTATCCCGATTTTCTGGTAAAACTCCTTTCGTTGCTGTCTAAACCACTCGTCGCCGTCCTTTCCGTTTATGGTGAACCGGAATCCGCCGGGGCCGTCCTTGTCGGGTTTAAGTTGCAGGACAACATCGTTGGCCCTTAACGTATGATTATACTTTGTCGAGTGCAGCTCTCCCGTGTATCGGTAAGGCTGCATCGTAGATAACGTTTTGGTTCCCTTCTTGTCCAAGTCCGACGTTCTTACAATCAATAGTTTTCCTATTTCAACAGCCCCTTTACGTCCGGACATAGGTCATCGACGCACATCAATGCTTTCACGATCTGTTGAACTTCCTGTTTAAGATCGGCGACCTCTTTATCGTGCCTGGCCTGTATTTCCCGTTGCAGGCTCTTAATACCTTTTGTCTTTGGCCTCTATCTCGTCCCGTAAGTCTGCGATCTGCTTTTGATACCTCGCGTGCTTCGGATCGTGGAATAATGCCCCGATGCGTTCGATGGCTTTCGTCGTGGTGTCCAGTTTCGGACGCTCTATGCTATTTTTATCGAAGAGATGAATAGGAAGGAACAAAACCGTTTTTCCCGTATTTCGTTTATGCATATCGGCTTTTCGGCTTGATAGCGATAAATGCGAAGGTGATTCATTTTAACGATTCTTCGAAATATTCACGTTGCCGGTATTTAAAACATAATGATTTTAAGATAGTGAGAACGGTTTATTTTACAAGATTTTTATGTCGATAATAAATCCTTTATTGTATATTTGTGTTATAATTTCTATGTTTCATTTATGAAATCACACTTTAAAAAGCTCCTTAAAGGAGTCGTCGTTTCGTCCATGGCAACCTTAGCGAACACTTACGGAGCTGGAGCGATGCCGACCTACCGGTTTTCAGACAATCCGCCCGACGATGTTTCGGACGAATATGACAGATCTTCTAAAAACGAAAGCGTTAAAATGCTGTTGCATCTGAATTCAGACGATACCTATACTTTGGCAGGACATCGCAGCCACAGTTCGCACCGGTCACATAGTTCTCATCGATCGGGATCATCTCATTATTCCCATTATTCGTCCACTACTACATCCGGTAATACGTCAGCATCGACCGTGTCGCCAGCCGACTATATCCTCGGATCGAGAACATTATCAATAAATTCCTACGGTGCGGATGTCAAAGCATTGACCGATTTGTTGATCAAACACAAATACATCGCACGATCGTCCGTCAATACGAACTATTTGGGTTATGTAGTCTACGATTCAGATGTCCGAAGTGCAGTCATGGCTTTCCAGAAAGATGCAGGTTTATCGCAGGACGGTATTGCCGGAAATGCCACGATTGCCAAATTGCAAACATGGATTCCGAAGATCTACAATCTGGGTGATCGGGTACTGGAGCGGGGAATGCGGGGTACGGATGCAACTCAACTGAAAAATATTCTCATTGACAAAGGTTTTCTCGAAAAACCCTTTGTCAAGGGAGAGATATTGTTCGACGACACGATGGAAACTGCATTGAAGAAGTTCCAAGATAGTATAGGTATAGATGCTACGGGAAAAGTCGATATGCAAACATTTTATTTTCTGAAAAAGTAAAATGACCGACATTGAATTAAATCCGCAAGGTGAGGTCGTGCTTGATGTCGATAGGTCGATTTATGACGAATCCGTTATCGATAAAGTATTATATTGGTGGGGTGGCGATTATGTAATCACCCGACGAAATATCCCCGGTACGACCATTCAGACGATCGTTTTCTCTGCCCCGAATCCGATCACGCAGGAGACGTTCGATAAAATGCGGCAAAAATTGAGCGCCGATTTTGTCGATTATAAAAACCGGGCGATCATCGCTTCGGAAACCCGAGACCTGCGGAACATTCTTTATGCCAAGGCTTTCGCCAACAGCGACGATTTTGTCGAGTTCGAATTCAACGATTGACGATGTATTACCTGCTGCCGTTCCGGTTTCATGTTTTCCGCAATCAGGAGTTGCTGACCAATGACCTTGGGGACTACCTGCTGTTGCCCCGCGGCAGCGTACAACGCATCGTCGATCGGAAGGTGCTTCCGGAAGAGGAATTGTACAAGAATCTGACAGCTTCATTCTTTATTTGCGAAAAACCATTGCCCCGGCTGATTGACACGATGGCGGTCCGTTTGGCTACCCGCAAGGCATTTCTCGATCATTTTACTGCGCTGCATATCTTTGTGTTGACACTTCGCTGTAACCAGAACTGTATTTATTGTCAGGCATCCAGTCAGGAATGTTGCCGGAATGAGTATGATATGAGCGAACAGACGCTCCTGCATGCCGTCGATCTGATGTTTCGTTCTCCGTCCCCTTGCCTGACAATGGAGTTTCAGGGAGGCGAGCCTACGTTGGTCCCGCATCTCATCCGCCGGGCCATCGAATATGCCGAAGAGAAGAATCTGACCGAAAACCGCAAACTTACCTATGTAATTTGTACCAATAGTGTCAATCTGACGGACGAATTGCTCAATTTGTGCAGACAATATGGCGCGGTTATCTCGACTTCGCTTGATGGCCCGCTGTACCTGCACAACCACAACCGGGGAAAAACGGACAGCTATCAGCGTGTTGTTGCCGGTATTGCAAAGGCTCGCGAAGAATTGGGCGAAAGCCGGGTTTCCGCATTGATGACGACCTCGGAGTATTCGTTCGGCTACCCGCAGGAAATTATCGATGCTTATCGGGAAACCGGATTTCACAGTATCTTCATTCGGGCGCTCAATCCTTACGGACTGGCGAAAGACAATGCCGATTGGACTGCTTATTACGATCGTTTCATTGAATTTTACAAACAAGCGCTGGATTATATCATCGAACTCAATAAATCTGGCGAGATGTTCGTCGAGGAGTTTGCAACGCTGATCCTACGTAAGATTCTGACGCCTCTCCCGATCGGATTCGTTGATCTGCAATCTCCAGCCGGAATTATCAACGGGGTAGTCGTGTATAATTATGACGGATATGTCTATGCTTCCGATGAATCCCGAATGCTGGCCGAATTTCGGGATTATACATTCCGGTTGGGATCGGTAACGGATCGGTACGAAGATTTGTTCTACGGCCGCAAAGCGCAGGAGATTTCCCGCCTATGGGCGACAGAATGCATTGCCGGTTGTGCCGATTGCGCTTTTCAGTCGATTTGCGGGGCCGATCCCGTGAGGAACTACTCCACGCAGGGCGATATGTACGGATTCCGGCCGACCTCGACCTTCTGCCGGAAACACAAGGCGATTATCGAACACATCTTCGGCCTGCTGGCGGATCGTAGGGAAGAGGTACTGCCGATTTTCAAAAATTGGATCACGGGAACACGGGGATAATGAGAGATACGATCGACATAAAGTCCAACGACAACGCGCTGTTCATTACTTCACAATGCAACAACCGTTGCGTCATGTGCTGCCAGCCGCCTTTGCTGCGAAACGATCTCGACGGCTATTTTCAGAAAAACATGGCTCTGATCGACTCCGCTCCGCGGGAACTGCGTTCGCTCGGAATTACGGGAGGCGAACCGACCCTGCTCGGGGACCGGCTGTTCGAGCTGCTTCGCCATATTCGTTTGAAACTGCCGGAAACCGAAATTCACCTGCTGACGAACGGACGGGCATTCGCTGACAAGGAGTATGCCCGAAAACTCGCCGAATGCGATACGGAAAAGATACTTCTCGGCATTCCGCTCCATGCCGATTATGCGGGCGACCACGATGCTATCACGCAGGTGAAAGGCTCTTTCGAGGAGACAATGCTCGGCTTGTATAACCTTGGACGCTATGATATCGGAATCGAATTGCGGGTAGTCATTACCAAGATGAACTATCTCCGGTTACCGAAATTGCCGGATTTTATCTACCGCAATCTGCCGTTTGTCGAATTCATATCGCTGATGGGACTGGAATACACGGGATATACGATCAAAAACCGGAAAGCAGTCTGGATCGATCCGATGGATTATCAGGCAGAACTCACGCAGACGGTTTTGGAGCTGCGGGACTGGCGTATGGACGTCTCAATCTTCAACCTGCCGCGGTGCATTCTCCCAGAAGCGCTATGGCCCTTTGCCCGCAAATCTATATCGGACTGGAAAACCAAGTATCTCGATATTTGTCAGGGATGTATGGAACGTCAGGAATGTTGTGGGTTGTTCGCTACGTCACGAGCACAAAGCAGAGGCTTAAAAGCACTATAATTCAGGAGAAATGAAATAAAGTTTTTCATCAAAACATGGTAAAGGAATGTCGAAATATCGCTCGTCTGTGACCTGCATCGGCGTATTGAACGCCGCCAGAAAACGGCCCTCGCCCCGGTCGATCTTATCCTTGTTGTAATAAAGAGCACCTGCCGGTGTAGCACCGGCGGTTATCCGCGCGACCATAGCTCGTAAAGTTCGCGGCTGAGCGCGATGACCTGCTCCGAAAGGGCTTTCAGCTCGCGCGTGCGGCGCTCCAGAAGGAGCACTTGTCGCGGAATCGCCGTGTGCGAAAAATGCGTGTTGACGGCCTGCACGATCTGGTTATAGTTGTTACCTACGCGCTGTATCTGCTCGTAAAACTGGCTCAGACGGGTCACATATCGGCCCAAGGTCGGGTCGATACGCACCACGCGAAACTCTTCGGCGAAAATTCTTTTGACGATAAACCGGCTGCGGTTGTGTTCCAGTCCGGCCTCTGCAAGCATCCGACAGAAGCGGATATTCTGCTGCTCATCGAGCCGGAACGAGTACTTGTAACTGACTTTTCTCTCTTTGTGCTGTTCTTCCATCTGTTAAGGTTTAAGGGAGCGCGACTCGGGAGCGGCACCCGGCCTCGCAGAGCAAGGTGTACCTTGCTTCCATCCGACGACGGTAAATGCGTCGAAACGACGCAAGGTACGACCAACGGATCGAACCCCTCGGCTCGCGGTGCTTTCCGGGCTGCAATATTACAACGCTTTTCGCTTGATAACAAGTCGTTCGATCGGCCTGGAACGGCCTCCATGCGACATACGTCGAAAGCCTCCGGAGGGATACTATCTTCACACCCCGAGATGAATGACAGCACCTCCTGCTATCATGCGATGACAGCTGTCTGTCACGGATGTACTGCTATCGATGAAATATTGCAATCATGGATATACCGGAAACAAATATTCAAACCCCGTTTTGCCTATGGATAAACAACCCGTATTCTTCTGCGTCTGCTCACAAAAGGACGGTGTGGGAAAATAGACCATCACGATTCTGCTCGCAAGTTGGCTCCACTATACTTTGAGGCACGATGTGCTGGGCGGACGGTATGAATACCGAAGACCTCAAACAACTGTTATTTCTCTTTTTATCATGCGAGGCTGTATAGATGTCGGCCATTTCGTCGAAAACCTTTGCCAGCATATCATCCGTTACTTTGGCATATATCTGTGTCGTTTTGATGTTCGTGTGCCCCAACATCCGGCTGACGACTTCGATGCGGATACCTTGCACCAGCGCGTTGGTCGTGGCGAACGTGTGGCGGCTTTGATGATAGGTTATCGTCTTGTCGATGCCGACTTCTGCCGCTATTTTCTTCAACACCCTGTTGCAGTAGGCGATATCGGGCACAAGCAGTACGAGGTTCGTTCCCGCGACCTCACGTTTGTAACGGGCGATGATGCGCTTCGTGATGCCGCACAATTTGATTACGAACGGCGTGCTCGTCTTTTGCCGCTTCTTAACAATCCATAAATCCCCGTCGAATGAGCGTTGAATCATCTCCTGTGTCAGCCCCTTGACGTCGGCATGAGCCATCCTCGTAAAACAGGAAAAGACGAACATATCGCGCACCTTGCCGTAACCGTCGAACGTGAATTTGTGGTTCATCAACGCCTGCAACTCGGATTCGATCAGATAACCTCGCTCTTTGGTCGTTTTCTTCGGATGATAGTCGGCAAAGGGATTCCGGGCGATAACGCCGGCGTTGTGGGCTTTCGTCACGATCATCTTCAACGGTTTGGTGTAGATGCAAACGCACGAGGGTGCCAAACCCTTCTCACCGTGCAGATAGAGGTCGTAGTCGGTAATGAAAGTTTCGGTCAACTCTTTCAGCGGAATATCCTCCCGATGTAGTTTGTCGGAAAGAAGCTCGGCCAGCCGTTTACGTACGTTGTCGTATTTGCGATAGGTGGACTGGCCCGATCCACGCCGACGTGCTGTTTGAAATCGCGGTTGAATTTATCGAACGCTTCCAACAGCGTTTCGTACTCCTCGCCCATGCCGAGGTAGGCTAACTTTACCCGCTCGGCTGTGACATAGGCGTCGCGGTCGGAGATACGTTGATAGTGGTGGAACAGTTTGGCCCGGATGCGCTCCAACTCGGCATTGACATTCCGGGCCTCGGCACTCTTACCGGTGGCCTTGTTCACCGCAGAATCCCACAAGGCGAGCGGGATAGTCAGGCGCAACGATATGAAAGTGCTTTTGCCGTTGACCGTAAGCCGGACACAGATCGGGACACGGCCGTCCTTTGCGCGTTGTTTGTTGACGTAAAACAGAATCCGAAAGGTGCTTCTCATAACACGTAACTTTAAGGAGTGCAAAATTAGTCCGTTATGAGTCCCTTGTCAAGATGAAGGATATCGCAATACAATGTATATTTTGCAAGAAAAAGCAAGCAGAGTAACGGGGTAACCGGTTAATAATTTCGGTTAACGATTTGTTAACTCAACGCCTGCATTTCGTTGCCTAAAACCGCTAAATCGCCGAATTACAAAATATGGCAACAAGATGCATATCAAATTATCCGACAATCAATTAGCCTCAATCGGCTCTCTATGGCGCAAACAATCTCGTTTTCCGCTCCAGAGGTCTTCGAAAGAAAAGGCGACAAAAGAAAGAAACCTTATGTATCAACGATATGTAAGGTTTCTTTCTTTTTCAGAGCCTGCGGGAAATGCATTCGGAAGCAGGTCATACGAGTGCGATTCGTGTCCCATCCGGCCCGGACCGAACCGGCCCAACGGCCGCAATCGTTCGGTCCTCATTCCCCAAAATCCAGCACAACCGGTCTCCGGATAAGACGTACCATCCGAAAACCGGATGCACACGACGTCGCCAAAAAACCGTAAAAATGGTATAAATTCCCCTCATACGGTTAGGTCCAGTTCCGGTACGATACGCTACCTTTGTTCCCGACAAAGAACAGAAACGACGGACAGAAACTGTCCGGAAAACGGAACGACTATGACAAGAATCATTTCAAGCATCGCACTTCTTTCCGTTCTGCTGTCGTGCGGCACGGGAGAGGCGAAACGGCCGGGCATGTGCGCCAAAGAACCGATGGCTCCCGACGGCATCGTGCGGCTGTCGAAAATCGAGGTTTATCCGCAGTATCTCGACGAGTACGTAAAACACGCGGCCGAAGTGGGCGAGGTCTCCCTGCGCACCGAACCGGGCGTGCTGACCATGTATGCCGTGCAGGAAAGGGAGGCTCCCTGCCGCATCACCATTCTCGAAACCTACGCAAGCCGTGCGGCCTACGACAGACATATCGACTCGGAACACTTCCGGAAATACAAGCAGGAAACGCTGCACATGATCGAATCGTTGGAGCTGTCCGACCAGTTGCCGCTCAATCCGGCGAACCGAATCGACAACTTCATGCAATAAACGCAACCGCCATGAACAGGATTCTTTTCATTTCACTATTCAGCATTCTTACACTCAACGTTATGGCACAGGAAAAAATCGTACAGACGGCCGGGCGCGATCAGCTCGGCGATTTCGCGCCCAAATTCGCGGAACTCAACGACGACGTGCTCTTCGGCCAGGTGTGGAGCCGCACCGACCGCCTCGGCCTGCGCGACCGCAGTCTGGTAACCCTCACTTCGCTCATCAGCCAGGGCATCACGGACAGTTCGCTGACCTACCATCTTCAGTCGGCGAAGGAGAACGGCATCACCCGCACCGAGATCGCCGAGATCATCACCCACATCGGCTTCTACGCCGGCTGGCCCAAGGCGTGGGCGGCATTCCGTCTCGCCAAGGAGGTCTGGGCGGAGGATACCTCCGGCGAAGATGCCCGGGCCGCCTTCCAGCGCGAAATGATCTTCCCGATCGGCGAGCCGAACACGGCCTTCGCACAGTATTTCACCGGCAACAGCTACCTGGCCCCGATTTCGCGCGAGCAGGTCTCCGTTTCCAACGTGACCTTCGAGCCGCGCTGCCGCAACCACTGGCACATCCATCGGGCGAAGAGCGGCGGCGGGCAGATGCTCGTCGGCGTAGCCGGACGGGGCTGGTATCAGGAGGAGGGAAAACCCGCACGGGAGATCCTGCCGGGCACGGTGATCCACATTCCCGCCAACGTGAAACACTGGCACGGCGCAGCCGCCGACAGATGGTTCGCCCACCTGGCGTTCGAAATCCCCGGCGAGGACGTCTCGAACGAATGGCTCGAACCCGTCACGGACACGGAGTACGACAAACTCAAATAGACAAACCGATCCGATATGCGAAAACTGCTATTCGCGCTGTCGGCAGCAGCGGGGATCGCCGCCGCGGCATGCGCACAACAACGACAGAACATGTACAAGGAAACATCCGACAACCGAATCCTGATAGCCTATTTCTCGGCAACCGGCACAACGGCGCGCGCCGCCGAAAGGCTGGCCGAAGCCACGGGAGGCACGCTTTACGCGATCGTCCCGGCCCGGCCCTACACGCCCGACGACCTCGACTGGCACGACAAGCGGTCGCGCAGCTCCGCGGAAATGAACGATCCGCAGGCCCGTCCGGCCATCGGCGGCAGACAGCCGGACACGGAGGACTACGACACGGTTTTCATCGGCTATCCGATCTGGTGGGACCTCGCGCCCCGGATCATCGACACGTTCATCGAAAGCCACGACCTGAAGGGCAAGACGGTCATCCCGTTCGCCACGTCGGGAGGGAGCGGCATCGCCCATAGCGCGGAGGCCCTGAGAAAATCCCATCCCGGACCGGACTGGAAGGAGGGAAGACTGCTCAACCGCACCGACGAAAAGAGCCTCCGGGAGTGGGCCGAAAGTCTGCAACGATAGTCTTTTCCCGGCGGTAGCCGGCAACGGAGCGTATGCCCCGGGCCGGGAGGTTCTCCGGCTACCGCAGACAAAGTGGGCAGCAATGAACCGGGGCCCTTCCGGACGGCTTTTCGGAGCCGCCCGGAAGCGGGTTTCCGGAAAATCCGTCTCCGCGGTTCTTTTCCCGGCCAGGACGGATTTCATGCTGCCGTCAGGTTCCGTGCCGTCCGGAAGAACTGACAACCGTCCGGAAGGTCCGTTCGCAAAACCGGACGTCGCATTTTTTCCGAGAATATTCATATATTTGCAGGAGCGGGCCGTCTTTGCCGGACAAACCCGCGGCAACGGAAAACAGCTGTCACGGAAGAACGTATGAAAAATTATCGGAACCTGCTTCTATACACCGGTGCATTCGCCGCACTCTGCCCCGCGGACGCCTCGGCGCAGGCACGGAAATCCGTTCCGAACATCCTCCTCATCCTCTGCGACGACATGGGCTACGGAGATCTGGGATGCTACGGGCAGAAATACATCCGCACACCCCATATCGACAGCATGGCCCGCCGGGGGATGCGTTTCACGCAAGCCTATGCGGGAAGTCCGGTGAGCGCACCGTCCCGCGCCTCGCTGATGACGGGACAGCACGCCGGACACGGGCATGTCCGCGGCAACCGGGAGTACTGGCCCGGCTCCCCGGAGATCGTGTACGGCCAAAACCGCGACTACGGCGTAGTGGGGCAGGAGCCCTACGATCCCGGACACGTCATACTGCCCGAGATCATGAAGAAGAACGGATATGCGACGGGCATGTTCGGGAAGTGGGCCGGAGGCTACGAAGGCTCCTGCTCCACGCCGGACAAACGGGGCATCGACGAATTTTACGGGTTCGTCTGCCAGTTTCAGGCGCACCTCTACTATCCCAACTTCCTGAACCGTTACAGCGCCTCGAAAGGCGACACGACCACGGTGCGGATCATCCTGGAGGACAACATCCGGCATCCCATGTACGGGGAGGGCTATGAAAAACGGCCCCAATACTCGGCCGACATGATCCACCGGGAGGCCCTGCGATGGCTGGACTCCCGGGACGGCGAACGGCCCTTTTTCGGACTTTTCACCTACACTCTGCCGCACGCCGAGCTGCGCCAGCCCGAGGATTCCATCCTGCAATACTACAAAAAACGGTTCTTCGTGGACAAGACGTGGGGCGGCAGCGAGGGGTCGCGCTACAATCCGGTGGAACACACGCACGCCGAATTCGCGGCCATGATCACGCGCCTCGACATCTACGTGGGGGAGATTCTCGCCAAGCTGAAGGAGAAAGGGCTGGAGGAGAACACGCTGGTCATCTTCACCAGCGACAACGGCCCTCACGAGGAGGGCGGGGCCGATCCGGAGTTTTTCGGCCGCGACGGCAAATTGCGGGGACTGAAACGGCAGTGCTACGAGGGCGGTATCCGCGTTCCGTTCATCGCCTACTGGCCCGGACACGTCCCGGCCGGCACCGAGAACGACCACATGCTGGCCTTCTACGACGTCTTGCCCACGTTCTGCGACCTGATCGGCGACAGACGCTTCCCGCGGAAATACCTGAACCCGGACATCAAGGGCGACTGCTTCGACGGCATCTCCTTCCTGCCCGCGCTGCTGGGCGACGACACCCGTCAGCAGCGGCACGAATTCCTCTACTGGGAATTCCACGAAACCGACCAGATCGGTGTCCGAATGGGGGATTGGAAGCTGGTGGTCAAGAGCGGAAAGCCCCGCCTCTACGACCTGTCGCGGGACCTCCACGAGGACCGCGATCTGGCCGGCCGGTATCCCGAGGTGGTGGAACGGATGGTCGGCATCGTCCTGCGCGAACACACGCCCAGCGAACTGTTCCGGGTCACACTGCCGGAAATATAAACCGCGCGATCCCCATACAGCATTGAATCAAAACCTACAAAACCAGATTACATGAACCCGAGAATCAATATCCTGGCAGCGCTCACGCTGCTGTCGGCGCAGACCGCCGCTGCCGACAACCCCTACCGGTACGACGTACAGACCGTGTCGGTGAACAAGGTCCCGCCCCGCACCGACTTCATGTCCTATCCCTCGAGGGACGGGGCGCTGACCATGCGCTACGAGAAGAGCCCCTTCTATCTGCCGCTCAACGGCACGTGGAAGTTCCTCTTCGCCGAGGATGCCCGCGATCTGCCCGCCGACGCCACGGACCCCGCGACCGACGCCTCGGGGTGGGATGACATCGAAGTGCCCGGAAACTGGGAGCGCCAGGGGTTCGGGACGGCCATATACACCAACCATCAGTACGAGTTCGCGACCTACCGTCCCCAGCCGCCCCGGCTCCCCGAGGTGAATCCCGCAGGGATATACCGCCGGGAGTTCGAAATTCCGGACGAATGGAACGGCCGCAACGTTTTCCTGCACCTCGCAGGAGCCAAGTCGGGCGTATATGTCTATGTGAACGGACACGAGGCGGGCTACAACGAGGATTCGAAGAACCCCGCGGAGTTCCTCATCGACGAATACCTCCGGCCCGGACGGAACACGCTGACCATAAAGATCTACCGCTGGAGCACCGGCTCCTGGCTCGAATGTCAGGACTTCTGGCGCATGAGCGGCATCGAGCGCGACGTGTTCCTCTGGTCGCAACCGCGCGTCGCCGTGCGGGACTTCCGCATCAAATCGACGCTCGACGAGGCATGCCGGGACGGAATATTCGCCCTGGAGGCCGATCTGACCAACCGAACCGAAGGCGATGCCGAAGCGACGCTGAGCTACGAGCTGCTCGACGACGCGGGCCGGCAGGTCGCGGCAGGGCAGCGCGACGCAATGATCGCAGCCGGCGGAAGCCGCACCCTCCGGTTCGAGGCCGGCATCCCCGGCGTCAAGGCCTGGAGCGCGGAGCGCCCCGATCTCTACACCCTGCTGATGACCCTCCGCGGCCCCGGCGGGGAGACCGAAACGGTGCCCTACCGCGTAGGGTTCCGCCGTTTCGAGTTCGCCCGGCTGGACGAACGGGCCGAAAACGGCGAGCCCTACCGCGTACTGCTGGTGAACGGGCAGCCCGTGAAGTTCAAGGGCGTGAACATCCACGAACACCATCCCGTGACGGGACACTACGTCACGGAGGAGGTGATGCGCCGCGACTTCGAGCTGATGAAACGACACAACTTCAACGCCGTGAGGCTCTGCCACTACCCCCAGGACCGGAAATTCTACGAGCTGTGCGACGAATACGGGCTCTACATCTACGACGAAGCCAACATCGAGTCGCACGGCATGTACTACGACCTGCGCAAGGGCGGCACGCTGGGCAACGACCCCGCCTGGCTGAAACCCCACATGGAGCGCACGCGCAACATGTTCGAACGGAACAAGAACCACGCATCGGTCACATTCTGGTCGCTGGGAAACGAGGCCGGAAACGGATACAACTTCTACCAAACCTACCTTTGGACGAAGGCCGCCGACAGCGCCTGGATGAACCGGCCTGTCAATTACGAACGGGCGCAGTGGGAGTGGAATACGGACATGTACGTTCCGCAGTATCCCGGCGCGGGATGGCTGGAAGAGATCGGACGCAAGGGCAGCGACCGGCCCGTGATGCCGTCGGAGTACGCTCATGCGATGGGCAACTCGACCGGAAACTTCGCCGGGCAGTGGGACGCGATCTACCGCTATCCCAACCTGCAGGGCGGATTCCTCTGGGACTGGGTGGACCAGGGCCTGCTGGAGCACGACGCCCAGGGACGCCCTTTCTGGGCCTACGGAGGGGATTTCGGCGGGGAATACACCCCCAGCGACGGGAACTTCTGCTGCAATGGCCTCGTACTGCCCGACCGCACGCCGCATCCGGCGCTCGCGGAGGTGAAGTACGTGCAGCAGGACTTCGGGTTCGAACCCGAAGGAGCGGGCCGCGTGCGCATCACCAACCGATTCTACTTCACACCGTCGGAGAAGTACCGTTTCATCTGCCGCCTCGTGCGCGACGGAAAGACCGTGCGCGAAAAGGAGCTCGACGTGCGCCTCGCGCCGCAGGAATCGGCCGTCTTCACCACATTCGGTCCCGAAGAGATGCGCGGCGAAGGGGAGTATTTCGCCGATTTCTCCGTCACCACGCGCGAAGCCTCGAAGGCCGTTCCAGCAGGTTATGAGATCGCCGCGGGGCAGATCCCGCTGGGAGGGACCCCGAAGAAGACCGACGTGCCGCGGAAAGGCCCTGCACTCGGAGTGGACGACGACGGGGAGCGGATCGCCGTCTCGTCGCCGCGCGTGCGCTTCGTATTCGACCGCCGGAGCGGTTCGGTGACGTCCTATGCCGTGAACGGCGTCGAGTACTTCGCCGACGGATTCGGTCCGAGGCCCAACTTCTGGCGCGCCCCGACGGACAACGACTACGGAAACGCCATGCCCGAGCGGCTGCAGGTGTGGAAGACGTCGAGCCGTGAGTTCGACGTCGTGGAGGCCGCGGCCGTGAAAACCGGAGACGCCGTACGCATCGAGGCCGCCTACCTGCTCGCCGCGGGAAACCTCTGCATCATGCGCTATACGGTCCATCCGTCGGGTGTCGTCGAAACCCGCATGACCTTCACGTCCACCGACGCGGAGGCCGTGGCCACGGAGCTCTCCGAAGCCGCCCGGACCGCGACGTTCTCCCCGGGCAGCGAGAAGGCCCGCAGCGAGGCGGCGAAGCTCGACGTGCCGCGCATCGGAGTCCGCTTCCGGATGCCCCTCGCTATGAGGCAGGTCGAGTACTACGGCCGCGGCCCCGGCGAAAACTACGCGGACAGAAACGCCGGGGCGTTCGTGGGACTGTACAGCACATCGGCCGACGAAATGTATTTCCCCTACGTCCGGCCGCAGGAGAACGGACACCGTACCGACACGCGCCGCGTGCGGTTCGGCAAACGGCACGGCCTGGAGATCGTGGCCGACAGTCTCTTCGGATTCAACGCCCTGAGAAACGCCGTGGAGGATTTCGACGGAGAGGAGGCTGTCCGAAGACCGTACCAATGGCGCAACCTGACCCCTGCGGACAAGGAGCACGACGAAGCGGCCGCCCGCAACGTCAAACCCCGGCAGACGCATATCGACGACATCACGCCCCGCGACTTCGTGGAGGTCTGCATCGACATGAAGCAGCAGGGAGTGGGCGGATACGACAGTTGGGGAGCCATGCCCGAACCGCAGCACAGAATCCCCGCGGACAGCACGTACAACTGGGGATTCGTCATCATTCCGTTCTGATGCAAAGTATGAAATAACCGAATCGAATACCTGACAATGAAACGATTATTATTGCCGTTGCTGCTGACAGGCGTAGCTGCCGCGGGCGGAGCGTGTTGCGGCTCCGGAGCCGCACAGCGGGAGGAGACCTACTACGAAAAACACGTCGCATTCGGCGACGCCACGCCGGAGGAGAAGCTCTCCATGGCCGCGCGGCTCGTGCCGACCCCCGAACAACTGGCCTGGCAACAATGGGAGCTGACGGCATTCATCCACTTCACGGTCAATACGTTCACCGACAAGGAGTGGGGTGACGGCAAGGAGTTGCCCGACGTGTTCGCCCCGACGGAAATCGACACCGACCAATGGGTCGAAACGCTCCGGGACGCCGGCTTCGGAATGGTGATGCTCACGGCCAAGCACCACGACGGATTCTGCCTCTGGCCCACCCAAACCACGGAGCACTCGGTGAAGAACTCCCGCTGGATGGAAGGCCGCGGCGACGTGGTGGCAATGCTCCGCCGCTCATGCGACAAGTACGGTATGAAAATGGGTCTCTACGTCTCGCCGTGGGACCGCAACGCCGCCTGCTACGGCACGGGGAAGGCCTACGACGATTTTTTCGTGCGGCAGATCACCGAACTGCTGACCGGCTACGGCGAGATCGCCGAGGTATGGTTCGACGGCGCCAACGGCTCGGAGGCCGACGGCAAGCATCAGGTTTACGACTGGGCCCGTTACATACGCACCGTGAAGGAGCTGCAACCCGGAGCCGTCACGGCCATCATGGGCGACGACATCCGCTGGGTGGGCAACGAAGCGGGCAGGGGACGCGCCGAGGAGTGGAGCGCCACGGCCCTGGCCCCTGCGAGTGTCGGGCTGAAGGACCCGACGCCCGCCGTCGAAGCCCTCACCGAGACCTCGCCCGATCTGGGCAGCCGTGCGATCCTCGACGAAGCGAAGGAGCTGTTCTGGTATCCCTCGGAGGTGGACGTGTCGATCCGCCCGGGCTGGTTCTACCACGCCTCGGAGGATGAGAAGGTGCGGTCGCTCGAGGCGCTGAAGGAGATCTATTTCGCCTCGGTGGGATCGAACTCCGTGCTGTTGCTCAACGTGCCGCCCGACCGCCGCGGACGGATTCACGAGAACGACGCGCGACGGCTGCACGAGTTCGGCGAATGGCTGCGCCGGAGCTTCGCACGGAACCTTGCGGCGGGCGGGGACACACTCTGGACCGCCCGGGCGGGCGAAGCGCGGGAATTCGACGTGAAGGACGGGCCGTTCGACGCCGTGATGTTGCAGGAGGAGATCGCCAAAGGGCAGCGCGTGGAGCGGTTCCGCATCGAGATCTCGGACGACGGCCGGACGTGGGAGACGGCAGCCGAGGGTACGACGATCGGCTACAAACGGATCGTCCGCCTGCCCGAGGCCCGCACGGCGCAGAAACTGCGCGTCACGATCGACGGAACCCGCGCCCCGGCCCGGATTTCGCATGTCGGACTTTACCTGACCGAATAGCCGCACAGGAACGGACCGCACGGCGGACCTTCTTTCGCGGCGCATGGCGGAGCGGCACGACCGTGCGGACAGGAAACCCGTCAAACACTTCCGGAGCAGGAAAATGTCCTCGGGCTGTTGCACCGAACGGAAACAAACGTTATCTTTATACGACAGTTCCGAAAGAAACCGAGAAAGGTCGTTCCCCGCATCCGGCCGACGCGGAGCGACCCGAGAAAAGCGAATCCGGCCGGAAGACGACACGGAAGAATGATACGAATCGACCACACGGCCATGTACGTCCGGGACCTGGAGGCGACCCGGCAATTCTTCGTCCGCTTCTTCGGCGCCGTATGCGGCGAGCCGTACCACACCCGCGGACGGGACTGAGAAGCTGTTTCCTGCGTTTCGGCGACGGCGCACGGCTCGAAATCATGCACCGGCCCGACATGACGGATCCCCGCAAGGAGCCGCTGCGCAGCGGCTACATCCATCTCGCATTCGGCACCGGAAGCCGCGAGGCCGTAGATCGGCTCACCGGGGAGCTGCGGGAGAACGGGTACCGCATCGTCAGCGGCCCGCGCATCACGGGCGACGGCTGCTACGAGAGTTGCGTGGAGGGACCCGAGGAGAACCTGATCGAGATCACGGAATAAGCGCATACGCCCCCGGTGGAGCCATCGACCTGCCCGCCGTAATCGGCATCGCATGCATCATTGCAGGCGTGGTCATCATCAATCTCTTCTCGAAATCGGTGTCGCACTGAACCGTCCGCACGCTTCTAAAACCGGATCATCCGATGCGGCGGATCGGCCGGGCGGGAACTCCGCCCACGACCGTAGCGGCCGGCACGTTCCGCGTCACGACCGCCCCGGCCGCTACGACGGCGCCGTCGCCGATCGTGACACCCTGAAGAATCGTCGCATTGGATCCCACCCACACGTTGCGCCCCAGCACGATAGGGGCGGGCGTCATTTCGGCGCGCCTCGCGGGATCGAGTTCGTGGTTGAGCGTGGCGAAAACCACGTTGTGGCCGATCATGCAGCCGTCGCCCAGCGTCACGCCGCCGTGATCCTGGAAGTGGCAGCAGGCATTTATGAAGACGTTCCGGCCGACCGAAATGTTCTTGCCGAAATCGGTATAGAACGGCGGAAAGAGCCGGACCGACGCATCCACAGGCTTTCCGAAAAGCTGTTCCAGCAGTTCGCGCACCTCGTCGGGCGTATGGTAGGAGGCGTTCAGCCGGCAGGTGATGCGACGAGCCTCGTCGCTCATGCGATCCATGAATTCAAGCGTTTCCGCCGAAGCGAGCGGCCGGCCCGCCCGGGCGAGTTTCAAAAAATCATCCAGTGTCATCATAATTCCAGTATGTTTCTCCGTTTTCCGGTCCGCTCCGGCGGATCCGGCTATTTCCCGCACTCGACCGCCACTTTCACCACACCGTCCGACCGGGTCTCGAACAGGCGGTACGCCTCTCCGATCCGGCTCAGCGGAAAGCGGTGCGTGATGAGCGGCGTCGTGTCAATCTTTCCCGCCGCGATCAGGCGCAGAATCTCGGCACAGTCGCAGCCGTCCACGCCTCCGGTTTTGAACGTCAGGTTCTTGCCATACATATCCGGCAGGGGCAGCACCTGCGGTTCGTCGTAAAGCGCGACGACCGTCACGACGGCATTGGGACGGGCGCACTCCCAGGCCAGACGGAACGTGTCCGACGTACCGGCCACCTCCAGCACGACATCGGCCCCGCCGTGATCGCTGTACCGGAGCACGAAATCCCGGCATGTCTCGGGTCCGGTCACGAGCACGTCGGGATAGTGCTCCCGCACGAACCGCATCCGTTCGGGCGACTTCTCGCAGACGATGATGCGCCGGGGCCATTTCAACATGGCGCAGAGCAACGTGCAGACGCCCGTCGGTCCGGCGCCGATGACGAGCACCGTATCCTCCGGCCCGATCTCCGAAATCCGGGCGGCCCAGAACCCCGTGGCCAAAATGTCGCCGACGAACAACGCCTGCTCGTCGCTCACCGTATCGGGAATGGGGGTCAGTCCCTGATCGGCATGGGGTACGCGGACATATTCCGCCTGCCCGCCGTCGATCCGGCAGCCCAGCGCCCAACCACCGTCGGGATCGGTGCAGTTGTTCACGTAGCCGTGCCGGCAGAAAAAGCACTCGCCGCAGAACGTCTCGACATTGACCGCCACCCGGTCGCCGGGCCGGACGGATGCGACACGGTCGCCCACCCGCTCCACGACGCCGACCATTTCGTGACCTACGGTCACGCCCGGCACGGCACGCGGCACGCTGCCGTGTTTGATGTGCAGATCGCTCGTGCAGATACTTCCGAGCGTGACGCGCACGATGGCGTCGCGCGAATCCCGCAGTTCGGGGCGGGGCTTGTCCAGCAGTTCGAACCTCCCGGGTCCGACATAAGCGTATGCTCGCATGATTCGGTCGTTTTATGCAAAATCAGGTGTCTATCTTCGGATCAGGTAATTGACTGCCGCCCAGCCGCCGAATACCTGGAGCAGCATCCCGGGAATTCCGATGCGGAAATCCTGCGCCGCGGCGTAGAGGCTGCCCGACAGGGCCCATTCGCCCAATGTGCCGATCGTCTGGTAAGCCAGCACCACGGCGGCGAACAGCGGCAACGAAGCCCTGCGGAAGCGGGCGGCGGCGAATCCGGCGATCAGGGCCAGCAGCGTCGATTTGAGCAGGATGGCGGGCAGCACGGCGGCGGCCGGCATACCGAAGAGCGCCGAGTTGAGCAGCGGCGAGGCGACAGCCGTCAGCAATCCGACGCAGCGGCCGTACTTGTAGGCCCCGACGAGCGTGAAGAGGTAGATCGGCAGCCACGTCGGTCCGCCCATGTGCACGGTGTGGCACAACTGCGGCAGGACGATGTTGCCCGCGACGAACAGCGCCGCCAACGAATAGGTTTTCGCCTCCCTGTACTCCAGCGAATAGAGTTTCACGGTAGTTTCCATAGCATGTTATTTCACGTTTTTCCTTCCTTACGGCAGATTCTCCAGAAATGCCCCGATACGGGGCAGGCACTCCCCGGCCGTGCGGCAGTCGGCGCAGAGACGCTCCACGGGACAGATGCCCGTCCGCGTGCGATTGACGATGTGAGGAACCTCCTCCCGGCAAACGACCCGGATGCCCGCCGCGGCGAAAAATCCGAGGGCCGGAGCGCTCGCCACGTCGGCATACACCTCCTTCACGCCGCCCAGAACCATCAGGGCCGCGGCACCCTTGCCCACCACCTTATCCGCCACGGAGGCCCCCCGGAGCGTTTCGGGTTCGCGCGTCAGCAGCCCGTACAGGTCGGAGACGCCCCGGCCGGAGAAGGTGCGGATCGCTCCGTTGTCCACGACCAGCGACCAGCCGCCCCCGTGCAGAATTTCGGTCAGACGGCGCATCGTCATAGCGTTCCCTGTTTGAGGTGTTCCACGAAGCGGTCGATACGCTGCATCTCCTGCGGAATCCGGATGTTCTGCGGACAGTGCGGAACGCACTGATTGCAGCCGATGCAGCGGTCGGCCTGCCGCAGCCGCGGAACCGAACGGTCGTAACCCACGAGGAACGCCCGCCGGGCCTTGCGATAGTTCTCCGCCTGGCGGTCCTCCGGCACGTTCCCCTCATTGACGCATTTGTTGTAATGGAGCAGGATACCCGGAATGTCCAGTCCGTAAGGGCACGGCATGCAGTATTTGCAGTCGTTGCACGGAATGGTGGGGTACTGCATCATCAGGTCGGCCGTGGCGAAGAGGAACTCCCGCTCCTCGTCGGTCAGCGGTTGCAGCGGACAGTACGAACGCAGGTTGTCCTGCAGATGCTCCATGTAGGTCATGCCACTCAGCACAGTCAGCACCCCGGGATACGACCCCGCGAAGCGGAAGGCCCACGACGCCACGCTCCGGCCGGGTTCGCGCTGCTTGAGGCGGGCGACGATGTGATCGTGGACCTTCGACAGACGGCCGCCCAGCAGCGGTTCCATGATGACGGCCGGAATGCCGCGCCCGGCCAACTCGCCGTAGAGGTACTCGGCGTCGGTGTTCCGCGGGTTGATCTCCCGGGCATGCCGCCAGTCGAGGTAGTTCATCTGGATCTGCACGAAATCCCACCGATAGCGGTCGTGTCCGGCAAGCAGACGGTCGAAGACGCGTATATCGCCGTGGTACGAGAAGCCGAGGTTGCGTATGCGGCCCGCCTCGCGTTCGGCGAGGAGAAAATCGAGCATCCCGTTCCGGATGTAGCGGGCCTCGAACTCCTCCATGCCGCCGCCCATGCCCACGCCGTGCAGCAGCATGTAGTCGATGTAATCCACCTGCAATTCGCGGAACGAATTGCGATACATGGCCAGCGACGCCTCGCGGCTCCAGGTCGAAGGGGCGAAGTTCGAGAGTTTCGTGGCGATGAAATACTTCTCGCGGGGGTGGCGCTTGAGAGCGATGCCCGTGACGCGCTCGGACTGCCCCTTGCAGTAGGCCGGGGAGGTGTCGAAATAGTTCACCCCGTGCGCAATGGCGAAATCCACCAGCCGGTTCACCGTCTCCTGGTCGATCTCGTCGGCATCGGGTCCGTCACCGCCCACGGTCGGCCAGCGCATGCAGCCGTATCCGAGCAGCGAAACCTTCTCGCCCGTCCGGGGATTGATGCGGAAAGTCATCGCATCGGTCGGAATCTCTCCGGAAGCGGAGGTACCGTCCGCTGCGGGACCGCGCTCCGGGGCGCACCCGGCCAATGCCGCCGTCGATACGGCGGCCCCGGCACCGAGCCGTTTGAGAAACTCCCGGCGGCCGATCGCGTGTCTGTTCTTCGTATCCATACGTTTTCGGATCAAATGATTCTGTGCTGTTCGTGTCCTTCGACATAGATGGCGCTGAACGGCCGCGCCGGACAGAGGTTCTCGCAGGCGCCGCAGCCGATGCAGCGCTCTTCGTTCACGACGGGAATCTTCGGCGAACCGGGCGACGCCGGATCGGAGGCGACCATCGTGATGGCCCCCACGGGACAATGGCGGGCGCAGTTGCCGCACTCCACGCCGTCGGTGAGCGGCACGCAGTTCTCCCGCACCCAGACGGCATGGCCGATCTGAACCGCGGACTTCTCGTCCGCCGTGAGCCTCAGGATGGCACCGGTAGGGCAGACCTCCGAACACTTCGTGCACTCGGGGCGGCAATAGCCGCGTTCGTAGGAGGATTCGGGCTGCATGAGCGTCTCGGGCCGGGCGGAGGGCCGCAGAACGTGATTAGGACAGACCGAGACGCAGAGCTGGCAGCCCGTACAGTGCGTCGCCAGATGGTGCAGGGACCGGGCGCCCGGCGGCACGAGGGGCGTGATGCGGTGCGGCGCCCGCTTGTCCAGAATGACGGCCAGACCGCCGTCCACTTTCTTTTCCTGCGCCCGGACGACCGCCGCACCGAGCAACAGCCCCGTTCCGGTCAGGAAATTCCGGCGGCCCGTATCGGCAGGAGCCGCCGATTCCGTCCGTTTTCCGGCCGCCGCTCCCGGAACGGATGCGGCGGTCTTCGTGCGAAACCGGTAGCCGACCGCCCCGTGCCTGCAAACGTCGAGGCAGTCCATGCAGGCCACGCAGCGCGAATAGTCGATCCGGCGGTTCCGGTAGTCGATACAGGCGGCCTTGCACCCCCGGGCGCACAAGCCGCAGTCCCGGCATTTCTCCGGGTCGATCACGGGCCGGAACAGCGCATATTTCGAGAGGAACCCCAACACCGTCCCCACCGGGCAGACCGTATTGCAGTAGGTCCGGCCGTTGCGCCACGCCAGCACGACGAGCACGGCGCACGTCGCAGCGGCGATCAGCAGCGTCGGCAGGCCCGCCACCCGGACCTCCGTTTCATAGAACGCATAGCTTCCCACACGCTCGGCGACCGCGGCCAGCGCATTGTTGCCCCAGAGATAAACCGGACGGAAGAAGTTGGAGGCGATACGTCCGTAGGCGCTGTACGGCGCAAGCAGGGCGACCAGCGAACCCACGCCGGCGACCAGCGCCGCGACGAACAGCGCCAGCGTCCCGCAGCGCAGCCACCGCCGGGCCGGAGAGTAGGAGAAACGATACTTCCGCCTTTTCCCGCGGCCGCCGAGCCAGGCGACGAGATCCTGAAACACCCCGAGCGGGCAGACGACCGAGCAATAGACCCGGCCGAAAAGGAGCGTCAGCACCGCAAGCGCCGCCACGACACCGACATTCAGCGCCAGCACCGCCGGCAGGAACTGCACCCGGGCCATCCATCCCAGCCAGGCATGGAGCGTCCCCGTGAAATCGAGGAAGAGCAGCGTGATGCACGCGAAGAAGAGAACGGCGAGCGTCCGTCGGATTTTCCGCAACATAAACTTCCGAATTTATGTTGCAAAAATACCGAATAAAAATGAATTTCCGTGTAGATGGATTACGGATTCTCCAACCCGGATTACGGATATGCGCCGCACGAACGGCCGGAAGGGAGAATCCGGAAGGTCGCCTGCGCGGGAAACGGCCGCCGCGTCCCGGAACGGACGCCGGCAGGGAAACTCACCGTATCATGAAACCGACGGACACGCCGGCCCGCGTCGGACCGAAATAGTTCCGGCGGCCGCTGCCCAGAAACCGCCCGCAGCGCTTCCAGACATAGCGGTCGTATTCCGACCGGATGTATCCCACGCCCAGCATCGCCTCGATGTTCCATCTCCGGCCGACGACCCACTGGTATCCGTAGGAAAGCCCCGCGCCGTAGAGGAAGCCCTCGTAACGGCGGTCGCCCATGCCGAAGAGCTTCACACCCCCGGCGTTGTAGTCGGCATAGAGGACATGAAGCCCGAAAAAATGCCCGGCGAAACGCCTGCGGAGCCAGTAGCGGAATTCGGTCTGCGCCGTCCAGAACTTGAGTTTCCGGTTGTCTCCGAAGGTCCAGGGGTTGTAGCCGCCCGCCACCTCCCACGAGGTCCGCGGGTCCAGCCCCACCTCGAATCCGGCGTTGAGCGACGCCGTCGCCCAATAGAGCGCGTTCGTCCGGACGGCGAACCGCGGCCCGGCCGTCCGGAGGGCCGAACGTTCCTGCGCCGATGCGCCCGAGCCCGGGAGCAGTGCCAGACAGAGCAGGACTGCCGTTTCGTACAGATAGTTTTTCATCACATTGCGATTCTATGAAGTTCCGGTCCCGGCCGCATCACCCGGCCCCGCACACGCGTTCCACGATCCATGCCCAGAGGTTGGCCATCAGCCGGTCGAAATCCGTCGTCACCGTACCGTCGGCATTGGCCTGCGAACTGAGCCGGTTGTACTGGTGGAGGCTGGCGTCTCCCAGGTAAACGATCCGGTCCGTACCGTTCACCCCCACGATGAGCGTGCCGCCCTGCCCCGAAACGTCGCTGACCACCAGCGGCGTCACCCGCGACGGATAGTCGGAGCAGTAGGCCGCATAGTCGTCCGCACGGACGACGGGCGCATTCTCGGCCACCGTTCCGAAAGGCATCGTGAAGAAGCGCGCGTTGGCATCGGTCCGCGCCGCCCGCCGGAACTGCCCGCCCAGGTTGTTCCGGTAATAGTATTTCCACGTGCCGTCCGAAGTCAGGTATTGCCGCAACTGCGCGTTGCTCGTATCGGTGTCCGTGCCGACGATCAGCACCCGGCCGGGAGCAGCCCGGAGCCAGGCGAGGACCACCTGCGCCAGCTCGTTCGAAATCGGGGTGTTGTATGTCAGATAGATCACGTCCTGCGCCCCGATCGTCGCCTGCATGCTCCGGAAAATCTCCTTGTCCGCGGCGCTCCCCGTCCCCGTGGCCTGCATCTCCGCCCGCGACGCCTCCGAGAAGGAGAAGCCGCCGATGACGACCGTTCCGCCCGGGGAGAAATTCTTCGCATTGTCCAAGATACGCCGCATGGGCAGTCCGCTGGCCGAAGTCGGGGTGTTCGTCCCGAGGTCTCCGATCTCTTGCACGGAGAGCACGCGCACGATCCGGGTCCTGAACTGCGAGGGATTTCCCTGCGTCACCGCGATGTCGAACGTCCAGCGCCCTCCGGTCACCCGCAGCCGGGCCGTTACATCCCGATCCGTGCGGTTGTCCGCGAGCGCCGAGAACGACAGGTAGGAGAGCGTCTCTCCGGCCACGGCGTCGCGGCCGATAGCGACCGAGAAACTTCCGTTCTCCAGCACCTCGCCGGTCTGCGACGCCTCGCCGCCGGTCGGAACGCCGGAAGCGTCGAGCCAGCGGACCGAGTAGGGGACCGTGGCCTGCACGTCCACCCGCGCCGTCTTCCCGGCGACATAGCCGAGCGACACGCTGCGGGCGGAGACCCCGAGGTAATTGTCGCCCTCGAAATACATCTCCGTCGTGAAATCCTCCCACGCCTCCGTTTCGACCGCAATGCTCGTCGCCCGGCTCGTCGCGGCCGTATCGGGATCGCTCCATCCCTCGCCCAGCACCTTGCGGATGCGGAAAACATACTTGTAATTCCGCAGCACCTGTCCGAACGGATGCCCGTCGATACCCGGGTCGAAGTCAATCCGGTAGTAGGAGAGCCGCTCCTGCCCGTCGTAGTACCCGCCGACGACGATGCAGGTTGCCTCCGACAACTGCGCCGCCGGGTCGCTCTCGGCCGCGGACTCCGGGAGACAGATTCCCGCGACCGACGCCGGGTCGGGTTCCGCGGCGGTCACCTTCACCGGATCCGCCGACTTCTGTGCCCCTGCAAACACCGAAGGCGCCGTGACGCGCGGCGACTCGGCCGAACCCATGTCGTCCGGAACGATCCTTATTTTGTCGTTCGGCCGATAGACGTAAACCTCCCCGATCCGGAAAGGACGGGAACCGGCATCGAGCGCCTTCGTCACATCGACCCGCGCCACGGCGCGCAGCAGCCTGACATCGAAGCGGTTCTCCGCATCCGCCCGCAATCCCGACGGAAGAGATATCTCGCCGTACATCGGCAGATCCCCGGTCAGCCCGGAGAACGACCGTCCGATCCGCTCCCGGACCGTCGCCTCGTCGCTCCCCGCGGCAGGCGCATACCTCTCGAACGCATCGCCGTAATTGCACACCAGCGCCAGTTTCACCGGGTTCGGCGTCCCGGGAAGCCGCACCTCGAACTGCGTCGCACTCCCGGAGAACCGCACCTGCTCGCCTTCGGCCATATTGCGGTAAAGGTAACGGCCGCCCTCCTGCTCGAAGACGAGCACCCGGACCGTTCCCACCCGACTCTCCGCCTCGTCGAGGTCCTCCGCCGCCCGCATTTGCGGAAGCGAAGGCCGCGGCGGGGCGATCGTCAGGCGCACGACCGCCTCACCGCCGGCCGGTTCCCGCTCAGGGGCCCCGGACGACGGGTCTTCGGAACAGGCCGCCCCGAACAGACAGAGCACCGCCAGCGCAACCGCCGCCTGCGACCGGATCGTTCCGGCCCGCCGTCCGCAGCGGACTTTCCTGCTTTTTTCGCATTCGTTCATAACCGTTACCAGATTTCCCATTGATACACTTCGTTCCAAGGCGTAATCTCCGTGCGGATCGTCACTCCGGTTCCGTCCCGCAGGTCGATCAGCAGGTTGGACGTCCGCCCCGAGGGCAGGGCGATGGGCAGTCCGTCGTCGTTCTCCGTCACCGCGATCACCGCACGGTCCGCGACGGCCCTGCCGGCCGCCCGCTCGTAGAGCGTTACGGTCACCGCTTCGGCCACGGTTCCGGAGTGGATGACGTTGAACGCCGCCCCGGTCGTCAGATCGCCCCGGTCGTCGAAAGCGCCGCTCCGGCGGATCGTGGCCGTTCCGCCCGCCGGATTGCCCTCATAGTCGTAGCCGTCGTCGGGCAGTCGCACGGTCAGGTAGTAACGCTCCTCCGGCAAACCGGCGTCCAACCCCCGGACCGTAATATGCATCCGCGCGTTCTTGCGGACGACGACCACCTCTTCGGGCGTCTCTCCACCCGCCGGAGCCGGTTGCGCGCTGCCGAAATACAGGTCGTCCGGCACGCCGTGGTAGCCGTCGCCGTCCCCGATCAGGGAGACGGCCGCTTCCCCGATACCACTTCCGTCGGCGGGAATACGCAGAAGCTGCCCCTCCCCGGCATTGGCCCAGACCAAGATCCGGCACGCCCCGGGATCCGCACCCGGAAGCGGAACCGGCACGTGATGCACGACCTGTTCCGATCCGACGGAGACACGGCCCGCGAAGGTCCCGTCCGGCGAAAAGAGGAACAGTTCGGCCTCTCCGGCCGCACCGCTCTCCGTGATGTCCCGCCCGGTCGCGGCGTCCACGATCTTCAGGACGACCGACCGCCCCGCCTGCGACGGCGGACAGCCGGCCCGGTCCTCGCGGATACATCCCGCAAGGAGCGCGAGCGCCAGCAACGCTATGGAACGTTCCCGCACGGCCTACCACTCTACGTTCTGGACGAGTTCGGTCGCCCATTCCTGCGGCTCGACGGTGACCGTGAGCGACGCGGGATCGGCCGTGACCTCCGGATCGGTACTGCCGCCGCCCAGCCGCCTGAGCGTCACATTGACCGTATAGACGCTGTTGCGCCGGATGAAGGTTCCGTCGTTCGTACCGCCGCCCGTCACCGTTCCGTCGTTGATGCGGAACGAAAAGTAGGTCGGCTCCCCGGCATAGGTTCCCGCCAGCGTGATGAGCGTCGTGTTCCCGTCGGCGTTGTCGCTCGGCAGCACGTAGAAGTAGCGGTTGGCGTGATCCTCCGTCGTAACGGTCTCCGCGAGGTAGTCCCGGGCCTCGCTCTTGCCGCCCTTCATGCCTCCGTAGAAGAGATCGGGCGTATAAGCCGCCGAAGGCACGCCCATCTGCGCCGATCCGCGGGCCTTCATGACCATCACCCCGGTCAGAGCGAACTTCGCCGCATCGTGTCCCGCCTCGGGTACGATGGAGACGGTTCCCAGCTTCACCTTCGCCACGAGCCGGCTGACTGCCACGGTGCTTGTCTCGGAGGCGTTGGCGGTGAGCGTCACCGAGCCTTCGCCGCTCATGAACAACCCGTCGGCCGCGGTCTTCTGCGTGTCGAGGCCGATGACGTTCCGCACATCGGCGAACCAGTCGTAGTCGATACCGTCCGGGAAGGAGACGGTCGAAGGGACGTTGGCCAGCACCACCAGCTTCTTCGGTCCGGCGAGCAGTCCGGTAATCGTCTCGGAAAGGACCGACGGAGCGAAGGTATGCTTCTTGTCCAGCGTACCGTTGGCATTGAAAACGAACACCGTGACGTTATGCACGCTGTTTTCCGCCGCGGCGAGCTCCTCCTGCTCCGGATCGCCCGCAGGAGCCACGGCCCGCACGGAAGGCTCCTGTCCCTTCAGCGTAACGGTAAGGGAGGCCGTCGGTCCGGCCGCGGGCCCCTGCTTCGTCTCCCCGCCGTCGCAGGCGGTCATTAAAAACACGATTCCCAGCAGCCCTGCGAACACGGCCCGGACACTTCCTCTCCCGGAATGGATACTCTCTTTCATGGCAAATGATTTTATGTTGATACAAACTGCGAAGGCCGGCAGGTAGCTCCGCGCGGCGTTCTCCGACCGGATACTGCAAAAACCGGGACATTTCTCCGGCCGCCCGTCCTCCTTTCGGGCGCATTCAGCCGCCCCGACGCACGCCGTCCGGGCGGACGCCCATGTTTCCGGCCGAAAGGCGGCACGCCCCGGAGCCGCCGCCGGGAACATGCGGCGGACGGCGGAATTCCGGTCCGGCCGAAGGAAAACGCCCCGCACAGTTGCAGATTAGCCGTTTCGATCGTAAATTTGCCTGCGGCGGCGCGCCGGTCCTCCGCGGACGGCAGCCCCGCAAACCCGAACTCGCCATGAAAGACCTGAATCTCGAAATAGCCCGGCTGCTGCAACGGGCCGGCCTGGGCGGCCTGCACTCCGAATGGGAGATCCGCATCGTCGTCATCGCCGGAATACTCCTCGTCTCGTACCTCGCCACGAAGGCGTTCCGCCGCCTCATCATCCCGGCATTGCAGAAAATCAGCTCCCGGACCCGGGCGACATGGGACGACCATCTTTTCCAGGACAAGGTCATGCACGGCGCCTGCCGGCTCATTCCGCCGATCGTGTGGTACATACTCCTGCCGCTGGCCTTCGACAGCTCGCCCGTTCTGCTGGAGCTGCTCCGCAAGGGGTGTCTGATCTACCTGATCGTCGTCGCGCTGATGCTCGTCAGCGTATTTCTGGACACGCTCCGCGAAATTTCGGACGAACACGAGACACTGCGCAACCGGCCGCTTCAGGGCATCTACCAGATGATCAAGCTGCTGTCGGTCTCCGTCGGCTGCATCCTCGTGGTCAGCATCCTCATCGGCCGCGACGCCACGACGATCCTGGCCGGACTGGGCGCCTCCGCCGCCGTGCTGATGCTGATTTTCCGGGACAGCATCTTGGGACTGGTGGCCGGCGTGCAGCTTTCGGCCAACGACATGCTGCGCCCGGGCGACTGGATCACGATGGCCAAATACGGCGCCGACGGCTACGTGACCGAAGTTTCGCTCACCACGGTCAAGGTGCAGAATTTCGACAAGACGATCACGACGATCCCTCCGTACGCGCTGGTCAGCGATTCGTTCCAGAACTGGCGCGGCATGCGCGAATGCGGCGGACGGCGTATCAAACGTTCCGTCCTGCTCGACGCCTCCACGGTGCGGTTCTGCACGCCGGAAGAGACGGAACGGCTCCTCAAAGAAGGACTGGCACAGAAGGAAGATTTGTCGGAAGACGCTGTGAATATGCGTATTTTCCGCAGTTACATGCAACGTTACCTGAAGTCGAACCCCGGCATCCGCCCCGATCTGCTCCAGATGGTGCGGACCCTGCAACCCACCTCCGAAGGCATCCCAGTCGAGATCTACTGCTTCACCAAAGCGACCGATTGGATTCCCTACGAAACCTTCCAAAGCGCGCTTTTCGACCACATCATCGCCATCCTGCCCCGGTTCGGATTGCGCATCTACCAGCGCCCGGCGGGCACGGACTTCCGGAGAAATCCGGCCGGAAATCCGTGATGCGGCCGTGCCGGGGGAATAATAATCCGGCGATTATTTGGTATTCCGGTTTTATTTCCGTACCTTTGTAAAACAGGAGGTCTGGAAAGACCTGTCCATGAACGAAGTCTTTCTCCGAAACCTTTCCGAAAAACCGATTTGGTATAACTTATGCAGCGTATAGGTTAAAACGAACCTATACGCTGCGATTTTTTTTATTCATTCTCAAAAACACCGACATTATGAAACATGCATTTTTAGGGGCTTTCGCACTTCTGCTCTCCGCCGTATCCTGCTCCGACGACGACAACAACAACGGCTCCGGAACGCCCGAAAATCTGGTAACCCCGAAAATCAGCGCCCGGATCACGGAACAGGTGGCGCAGGACGCCCCGTTCACCGGCATTCTCGAAATCTTCCCTTGCAGGGCGGGCGGATCCGACTATTTCGGCAACTACATCAACGGCAAACTGACGATCTTCAACGGGTACTACACGATCGTACAGGGCGACGTCTACGGGAACAACAACCGGGAACTCCATCTGCCGATCGGTCCTTACAACATGGTCTATTGGGGCACTCCCAAGCACGAGGAACCGATTCACAATTCGCCCGAGATCAACAGCCCGGGCATCGTCAAGGGAGCCAATCTCGCCGACATGTACTTCAGCCTGAGACCCTACGGCGACGGAACCTACAAACCGGTCTATGACCTCGTACACGCCGTACAGGAGACCCGGATCGGATCGGAAGAGCTCCATACGGGCCTCATCCGCGTCAGTGCCGGACTGATCGTAAACCTCAGACAGAAGGACAACGCCGTGTTCAACTCCAACGTCAAGAGCGTGAAGGTGCAGATCGGCGGCATCGCCGAAAAGCTGAACTTCTACACGGCCGAACCGGTGAACCAGACGAAAACCGTACGCTTCGACCTCTCGCGCTCGGAAGACAATACGACGATGAGCAACGCGACGGTCATGCTGTTCCCTTCCGCCCCGAATCCCACGCTGGAGTTGTATATCACGCTGGCCGACAATTCGATCCACAAGCTGACGCAAACCCTGAACTCCTCGCTTTCGGCCAACACGCTGCTGACGCTCAACGTCGTGATCGGCGAAATCCTGCCGGAGGGCAATCCCGGAGACTTCACGATCACGGACTGGAACGAGGAGAGCGAGACGATCGAATTCCCGACAGTCGAATGATCCGCCGGAGATTCCGGAACGGGCCGCCGCGCCGGACCTGAGAACACCCCGTCCGGAATCGCCGAACCATGAAGACAACGCCCCTGCCGCCTTTTTGCAGCAGGGGCGTTTCCGCGGAAACATTCCTCGTCCTCCCGACAAAGCGACCCGGATTCGAAGCGGGGCGGAAGGGCGGGGGAGGGACCTCCGGCCGCACCGTCCCCGGCAGTGATGGAAACGGCGGCGCGCAAAGCGGCCGCTATCCGATCCGGACCGGAACGACGGGCTGCCGCCGCACCTCGTCCAGCGGCTCGGAACGATACCGTACCTGTCCGAAGTCGATCGCACGCAGGTCGATGCTGCGGATCGTACTGTCGTACATCGTGCGGTAGTAGATCGTCCGGCCCGCAGGATCCGTCGCCGAGGTCCACTGCGTGGCGCTCGGAATATCGGCCGGAAGCTCGCCCTGCGGGAACTCCACCCCGACCGGAATATCGAAATTGTTGAGTATCTGGAAACATTGCAGCACGGCGTCGAAGGCCGTCGCCCGCTGCGGAGCGGTCGTCTGATAGAACGCCGCCCGGACGAACCGCGACGGCGGCGTGACGTCGCCCGGCAGCCCCAGCATGCCGCTGCCGGCCCCGAACGCCGCGAGGCGGACGCCCTCCATCCGGCGTTCGGGAGCCGATCCCGGATAGAGATTGATGTAGTTGTTCAGATTGGTCAGTTGCCATTCGAAGCCCGGCGAGTTGGTCAGCACGCCCAGCTCGTTCTCATAGAACACCGCATGGCGGTCCACGATCTCCAGCACTACCTGACGACCCGAAACGTCGGCGAAACGCCAGTGCACGGTCGAGGCGCGCGGGTCGATGCCGATGACACGCACATTGCCGAGCAGCTCCTTCACCTCGTCGATCGTGCGGCATGCGCCCAACACCAGCGACACGAGCTGCAAGTCGGCAATGCTCTCCTCCTTCCGCGCCGGATCGTAAGCCTCGTACTCGCCGTAACCCGGAAAGTAGAAGAGTCCGGCCGACAGCCCCTCCTCGTTCAGTCCCTCGGCCACGAACTCTTCGCGCTCGACCGACAGCCCGACATAGCCGTAGCGGGCCGTGAACAGCATCCCGTCCATACCGTCGGGCGTGAAGGAGCGCCGGGCATACCCCCTCGGCACGACGACATAACGGCTGTTCAGATCGCTGCCGCCCCATTCGATCGTGCGGGCGACGACACCGGTCCCGTCGGCGGCCCGGAGCGTGATGCCGGTGCAGGCCCGGAGCGGCTGCGGCACGACGGCGACAAGCGCGGCGGCCAGCGACAACAGGAAATACGTTCGTTTCATAACGGATGATTTTTACACCGGCGAAACCGTTTTCCCCGGTTCTGCAAATATAGCGATTATCCGGGGAGTTTTCCCGAACCGCCGCGCATATCGGTCCGCCCGCGGCATCTTTCGGCCCGGCCGGGGCGGAACGGCCCGCCGTGTCCGGGGAAGGGAAGGCGCTTACGACCGTTTCCGGTAGCTCAGCGCCGCCCAAAGGTTGAACAGCACGGCGAAGAGCGCGAGAGCCGCATAGTCGGTCCGGAGATCGGCGACGGTCGCCCCCTTGAGGTAAACCGCCCGCATGATGCCGATGAAGTAGCGGGGCGGCAGGAACCAGGTGATCCGCTGCGCCCATGCGGGCATCGACTCGACGGGGGTCAGCAGGCCGCTCATCAGGATGAAGATCATCACGAAAAAGAACATGCCGAACATGGTCTGCTGCATGGTCGCCGAATAGTTGGCCGCGATCACACCGAATCCCGACATGACGAAGATGAAAAGCGCCGCAGCCAGGTAAACGGCGCCGAGCGACCCGACGGGGACCAGGCCGTAAACCGCCCAGGCGAGCGACATGGCCAGCGTCAGCACCCCGAGGCCGATCGCCCAGTAGGGGATCAGCTTCGCCAGCGTAAAGGCGAACTGACTCACGGGCGTGACGTTGATCTGTTCGATAGTGCCCGTCTCCTTTTCCCCCACGAGGTTCAGCGCCGGAAGAAAGCCGCAGAGCAGGATAAGCAGCATGATCATCAGCGCCGGAATCATGTAATTGCGGTATTCGAGCGTCGGATTGTAACGGTTCTCGACCACGACGGGATCGGGTTGCGCCTGCAATCCCCGCTCGCCGCGCAGCTCGGCGACGGAGGCCGCGACCGTCCGCACGAGGTACTGCATTCCCAACGTGCCCTTCGTGGCGTTCACCCCGTTGGCCGAAATGCTCACGCGCCGCGGTGCGTCCTCTTCGAGGCTGCGCCCGAAATCGCGCGGAATCTCCAGCACGGCATCGGTATTCCCGGCTTCGAGACTGCGAAGCGCCGCGGAGAAATCGTCCGATACGCCGCAGAGCGTGAAATAATCCGAAGCGCCGATCTTCTGCACGATCCGCCGCGAAGCCGGCGAACGGTCGCAGTCCACGACCGACACGCTGACATGCCGGATATCCATGGTCGTCACCCACGGCATCACGAGCATCACCATCACCGGAAACATGAGCGCCATCCGCGGCAGGAACGGATTGCGGAAAAACTGCCGGAACTCCTTTTCGAGCAAAACCGCGAGTGTACGCATCGTCATTCGAGTTTATCGTTGAACTTCTTCAGCGCAATGACGACGAGCAGGACGGTCATAACCGAAAGGATGAGGAAATCCCCGAGAACCGCGGCGAAAGGCAGTCCCTCGATCATCAGTTTGCGGATGGCGTCGATATACCAGCGGGCCGGAACGACGCACGAAAGCAGGCGCAGAACGCCGGGCATGTTCTCGATCGGAAAAACCATGCCCGAGAGCATGATGAGCGGCATGAGCATAAGCATGGCCGAGATCACCAGCGCCGTCACCTGCCGGTCGGAAATCGTGGAGATGAACAGCCCGAGCGCCAATGCCAGGGCGAGGTAGAGCAGCGACAGGCACACGATTCCCGCGACACTGCCCGACATGGGCACGTCCAGTACGAAACGGGCCAGCAGCAGGATGGAGACCAGATTCAGACACGACAGCGCGAAGTAGGGGATCATCTTGGCGAAGACGATCCGGATCGGCCGCACGGGCGAGACGAGCAGCACTTCCATCGTGCCGGTCTCCTTCTCGCGCACGATCGACACGGAGGTCATGATCGCGCAGATGACGATGAAGATCAACCCCATGATGCCCGGCACGAAATTGTAGGCGCTCTTCATTTGCGGATTGTACAGCAGGCGCGTCCCGGGCGATGCGTCCGGAACCCCGGACGCCCCGGGCAGCAGCACGCTCTGCAGATAGGCGGCCCCGGCCGCGGCCATGTTGGGATTCGAAGCGTCCATGACCAGTTGCACGGTCGGGGCCGCAGCCCCTCCGCCGGCCGACACCGCCGTCCGGCGGTCGAAATCGTCGGCGAAGACCGCCACGGCATCGGCCCTGCCGGAACGCAACGTACGGTCGATCTCGGGCCCGGCGACATAGCCTTTGAACGTGAAATAGGGATTCGCTTCCAGCCGGGCCACGCATTGCCGGACCGCTTCGGTCGGATGCGGCGCGACGACGGCCACATTGACGTTGTTCACCTCGGTCGATATGGCGAATCCGAACAGGAGCAGCTGCACGACGGGAATGCCCAGCACGACGAGCATCGTGCGCGGATCGCGCACGATATGCAGCGTCTCCTTCCTGACGAACGACAAGAAACCTCCCATGCGACTATTCGGTTCGTTTGGCGCCGCGGGCCAGCGTCCGGAACACCTCGTCCATCGACTCCGCGGCAAATTCTCTCTTCAGTTCGGCGGGTGCGCCCAGCGCACGTATCCGCCCGTCCACCATGATCGAGACACGCGAACAATACTCGGCCTCGTCCATGTAGTGCGTCGTCACGAAGACGGTCATCCCTCCGGCGGCCGCCTCGTAGATCAGCTCCCAGAACTGGCGGCGCGTCACGGGATCGACACCCCCCGTGGGCTCGTCGAGAAACACCACCTCGGGACGATGCAGCGTCGCCACCGAAAAGGCGAGCTTCTGTTTCCACCCGAGCGGCAGCGCCCCGACGAGCGTGCGGCTCTCCCGCCGGAAATCGAGCCGGCGAAGCAGCGCGACCGCCCGACGCAGGATCTCGCGCCGCAAAAGGCCGTAGATGCCGCCGTACAGCCGGATATTCTCGATCACCGTCAGGTCGTCGTACAGGGAGAAGCGCTGGCTCATGTAGCCGATATGGCGCTTGATCCGCTCGCCCTGCCGCGCAATGTCGTACCCGGCGACCGTGCCGCCGCCCGAAGTGGGACGGCTCAGCCCGCAGAGCATCCGCATGGCGGTGGTTTTCCCGGCGCCGTTGGCTCCGAGAAATCCGAAAATCTCGCCCCGCGCGACCTCGAACGAAATGCGGTCCACGGCCTTGAAGCCGCCGAAACTCTTGCTCAGCTCCCGGACGGATATGATGGGTTCATTCATGGTGCATCCGTTTTATGAAAACATCCTCAATTCCGGGTTCGGCCGGGCGGAGGACAACGCCGCGGAAACCCTGGCCGGCGAGTCTGCGCACGAACCCTTCGGGATCGAAATCCGGTCCCGCAACGAGGTGGTGCGCCTCGCCGAAAGGATAGCACTCCTCGACGCCCGGCTCCCGCCGCGCCGCCACGAGCAGACCGTACATCTCCCCGCCCGAAAGCGTATAGAGCCGTCCGCCGAAACCGCGGACGATTCCCTGCGGCGTATCGACGCCCAGCAGGCGTCCCCTGTCGCAAAGCGCGATGCGGTCGCAGCGGCGCGCCTCATCCATATAAGGCGTCGAGACGAGCATCGAAATTCCACGGCGCTTCAGGTCGGAGAGCATGTCCCAGAACTCGCTGCGCGACACGGCATCGACGCCCGTGGTCGGTTCGTCCAGGAAAAGCACCGACGGGCGGTGGATCAGCGCGCAGCAGAGCGCGAGCTTCTGTTTCATGCCGCCCGAGAGTTTCCCGGCGCGGCGCGTGCGGAACGGTTCGATCTGACGGTAGATCGGAGCGATCAGATCGGCATTCGCGCGGCGATCCACGCCGAACAGCGCGGCGAAGAAACCGAGGTTCTCTTCTACCGACAGATCGGGGTAGAGCGAGAAACGTCCGGGCATGTAACCCACCCGCCGGCGGATCTCCCGGTAGCCGGACACGATGTCGAACCCGTCCACGGCGGCCCGGCCGCCGTCGGGCACGATGAGCGTCGCAAGCAGCCGGAACAGCGTCGTCTTGCCGGCTCCGTCGGGACCGATCAGTCCGAACAGCTCGCCCCGCGCGACCCCGAACGACACGCCGTCGAGCGCGGTCAGCGTCCCGTAACGTTTGGTCAGTCCTTCGACCGTAATGGCGGTTTCCACGGCGAAAGGGTCATTTGTCACCGGACAGACGGACCTCGCCGTAAAGCCCCAGCTTCAGCCGCCCGTCGTTCCGGACGGCTATCTTCACGGCATAGACCAGATTGGCACGCGTATCGCGCGTCTGGATGGTCTTGGGCGTAAATTCGCTTTCGGAAGCGATCCACGTGATACGCCCGGGATAGTCGTACCGCGCATCGCCCCCGAAGTCGGCCGTCACCGTGACCGGCTCGCCGAGCCTCAGCCCGGCGAGCTGATCCGAAGTGAAGTAAGCCCGCAGATAGAGCGTCCCGAGATCGGCGACCTTCATCAGCGGCCGGCCCGCCGAAGCCAGCTCGCCGGCCTCGGCATAGCGGGCCATCACGGTCCCCGCGACGGGCGACACGATGCGGCACTTGCGGAGCTGGTCCTCGACCTGCGCGATCTGCAGGTCGATGGCCGAGGCGTTCTCGTCGATCGACGCGGCGCTGTTCGCAAGCGTCGAGAGCAGCGCTTCGAGCTGGCCGTTCAGGACCTTCAACTGCGCGTCCATGTCGTCCAACTGCTTGGCCGTGGCCGCACCGTCGCGCAGCAGATTCTCCACGCGCCGCCGCTCGGTCCGCTGCTTGGCGATCTGCTCGCGCAGTGCGGCCGCCTGCTTGGCTATATCCGGCCGTTCCGAACGTACCGAGGCACGCTGCCGCTCCAACTGGAGCCGCCGCAGGTAAAGTTGTACGGTGTCGATCTCGCCGACCTGCTCTCCGGCCGTCAGCAGATCGCCCTCTTCGGCATCGAAGCGGAGGATGCGTCCCGCGGCTTCGGCCGACACCGTCACTTCCGTGGCCTCGAACGTCCCCGTGGCGTCGAAGTTCCCGCCGCGGTCACATGCGGCCAACAGAAACGCTGCCGCACAAAACAAGATTCGTTTCATCGGTTTATCGTATGTTTCAGTTCGTAAATCGTCTTCAGCAACTCGATCTCCCGCGCGCTGCGTGCCGCAGCGGCGGCATCCTCGTCGGCGATCTTCCGCAGCAGCCCGTTCGTATCCAGCACGCCGTTGCGCAGCTCCGATTCGGCCGCTTCGCGCACCGCCCGCCGCAGCCGGACGATCCGGTCGTCGTCGGCCAGCGCGCGCCGCAGCCGTGCGATCTCCCCGCTTTCTTCGACTGCATCCAACCGGTTGTCGAACAAGAATATATCCCGTTGCACCTCGACTTGCCGTTTAGCCGCATCGAGCCGGCCCAGCGAATTCCGCTTCGTGTAATATCCTCCGAAATTCCACGACATCCGAATCCCCACAAGGGCGTTCCACGTCCAATCGGAGGTCATCATACTACCGAAATAATCCATGCCCGGATAACCGTAATATCCCTGCACGAAAAGCCCGAAACGGGGCCGTGTCGCCGCCTTCACCAGCCGTTCCTGCGCCGAAATGCGGTCGATCCGCGCATCGAAGAGGCGCAGTTCGGGGCGCTCCGGTCCGGCGGCGACGGGTGCGTCCGACGCTTCGGGACGCCGCAGCGCTCCGTCGCCCAGTTCCCGGCCGATGAACAGTTCCAGCATCCGTCGGTAACTGTCGCGCGAAGCCTCCACCTGCGCGAGCTGCTGGCCCGCCGCAAGCAGCTCGGCCTCCACCGCATCGGCGTCGGACTGCGCCGCCGCACCGTTGCGCAGCAAAGAACGGACCTTGTCGAGATCACTCCGCAGCAGTCCGATCGTGATCCGCGTCTGCGCGATCCGTTCGTCGAGCAGCAGGATGCCGAAATAGAGGCCGTCCACACGCCCTTCGAGCGCATAGAGGTCCGCATCGGCGGTACGTGCGGCCTCGGCGGCTTCGGCTTCGGCCATCCGCTTGTCGGCCGACGACCGGCCGCCGTCCCAGATCGTCTGGCTCAGTTCCAGTTGCGCCTTGTACTGGTCCCTGTTCAACCCGGGAATCTCCAGTCCCTGTCCGGCGAGAAATCTCGTCATCTCGCGCGGAAATCCGGGAACATCGGTCTGCCAAGTCGCCTGCGCCGACAGGGAAAGCTGCGGCAGCCAGGCCCGGCGGGCATTCGACAGATCGTATTCGGCAGTACGCCGGATCAGGTCGTACTGCCGAATTTCGGGATAATGCCCGCGGGCCAGCTCCCGGCACTCGTCGAGCGTCGGCTGCGCCTGTGCTCCGAGTACGCACGGCAGCAAAACGGAGAAAAGCAACGCCCGTCTCATACGTCTCTCCGGTTTCGGGGCATCAGCCGCCGCATGACGACTTCGATCGTCTCCTGCTTGCGAAGTCTGAAAAACGTTTCGCTATCGGCTGCCAGATCGCCGAGCAGCGGCACGATCACCGGATAGGCGATGAACGGAAAGGCGTTGAGCGAAATGATATCGAGCATCAGCATCCGGACATCCATCGGCTCGGTCTCGCCGCGGGCGGCGGAGGCGTCCAGTTCCCGCTGGATGTCGAGCATCAGGACATTCGCGATGCGGCGAACGCTCCGCTGCATGCACTCGTAACGGTCGGGGCGAGCCAGCACTTCATTGACGATGAAGCGCGGCAGGTCGGGATTGGCCGCGATGAAATCGAAATGGCGTTCGATGCCATTGCGTAACCGTTCGGGAAGCGGCAGGCCCGGTTGGCCGAAAGCCGCCAGCACCGATTCGCTCATCAGCCGCATTTTTTCGTCGAGAATCCGCTCGAAGATATGTTCCTTCGTGCGGAAGTAGTAGTGCAGCATGGCGTGCGTCACGCCCGCCGCCTCGGCGATCGAAGTGGTCCGCGCCCCGGCGTATCCCTTCGTCAGAAACTCCCGTTCCGCGGCCTTCAGGATCGCCTGCTCCTTGTTTTGCTGAGGTTTCGTCATGCCTTTTCCTGTATTAACATTTATATTTAACAACTTTGTTTGTGCAAATATAAGCACAAAAAACCGAATCCTCCAACAATTCTGTTCATTTTTTTTCATCCGAACGTTCCGCGGAGACAGACAGCGGCCCGCAGCGGAGCGTCTCCGGCCGCACGGCCCGGGCAGCTCCGTCCGCAATCCGGACCGCAGGCCGTAACCGGTCGGGTATCCGCCGCATCCGGCAGGGGATAGCCGGACCGCCGCCGGAAATCCGCACGCGGTCCGGCAAGGCATTCGAATCCGCCGTTCCGGCCCGGCCGATTTGCATATCCCGGGAATTTTTCGCAAACTCGTAGCCCGAAAACCGCCTCAAGGCAGCTTTCACTCCGGCAAACGACCCGACTACTCTATTATGATGAAAACCCGAACTCTCTGCTGCGCGGCGGGCCTGTTGCTGCTCGCCGGCTGCCGCTCCGAGCAGCCCGTGCGCCCGAAGGAGCTGCGATGCGAGAACCTGACCGATCCGCTCGCCATCGACTCCGCCCGTCCTCATTTCAGTTGGAAAACCGACGCCGGCGGCGACTTCCGCCAAAGCGGCTACGAAATCCGCGTCGCGGCGGACAGTACGGAACTGCTCGGCGAAGGGGCCGGGCTCTGGAACTCGGGCCGCGTGGCCTCCGGCACTTCCGTGCTGGTTCCCTACGAAGGGCGGCCGCTGGCATCCCCCTCGCTGGCCTACTGGAAAGTCCGCGTCTGGGACGATGCGGGCCGCGTATCGGCATGGAGCGCGATCCGGCGGTTCGGCGTCGGCGTTCTGGAGCCGTCGGGCTGGACGGGAGACTGGATCGGACTGCCGGGAACGGAGTGCCCGCTGCTGCGCAGGCGTTTCGAGGCGGCGGATACGGAACGGACGCACCTGCTGCACGTCGCCTCGCTGGGTTACCACGAGGTCTATGTAAACGGCCGCAAGGTCTCCGACCGGGTGCTCGCCCCGGCCGTGTCGGAACTCGGCAAGAGAGCCCTTTCCGTCACCTACGACATCACGTCCCTGCTCGCGGAGGGACGGAACGAAGTGGTCGTATGGCTCGGTCCGGGCTGGTATCGCCGCGACACCTTCCGCGACGCATCGACCGACGGACCGTTCGTGAACGTCCGGCTGGACGAGATCGCCCCGGAGGGCCCCCGCACGCTCCTCGTCAGCGACACATCGTGGCAGGGCGGCGAGAGCGGCTATACGCCCACCCCGAGCGCGACGTGGCGGCCCCTGGCCTTCGGCGGCGAATGCGTGGACGGCAGCCGGGTCCCCGCGGACCTGACACCGGAGACGCTCGACGGACGCACGTGGCGGCCCGTCGCCACGGCCCGGCTGTCCGGACTGAAGATCTCGCCCCAGATGTGCGAGCCGAACGTCGTCCGCGATACGCTGCGTCCGCGATCGCTCCGCCGCATCGCCGACAGCGTATGGGTCGCCGACATGGGCCGCGAGTTCAACGGCTGGATCGAACTGCGCATGACCGGACTGAAAAAAGGGCAGCGCATAGCGATCGACTACTCGGACTGGACGAACGACGACGGATCGTACCGCCCGCAGGAAAACAACTCCAACTTCGAGGACCTCTACATCGCCTCGGGCGAAGGGACGGAGGTCTTCCGCAACCGCTTCGACCACCACGCCTTCCAATACCTCCGGATCAGGGGGCTGGCCGAAGAACCGGCGATGCTCGCGGGATACGCCATCCAGGGCGGCTATGCCGACGCTTCGACCTTCGAGTGCTCGGACACCGACCTGAACGCCATCTACGACATGGTGGAATATACGCTCCGCAATCTGGCTTTCGGAGGCTACGTGGTAGACTGCCCGCATCTGGAACGCATGGGTTACGGAGGCGACGGAAACGCCTCGTGCCGCACGTTCCAGACACTTTTCGACGCCGCGCCGCTCTACATGAACTGGCTGCAAATGTGGGCCGACTGCATCCGCGACGACGGCGGAATGCCCCACAACGTACCCAATCCGTACCCGGCCGGAGGCGGTCCCTACTGGTGCGGCTTCCTCATCACCGCCTCGTGGCAGACCTACCTGAACTACGGGGATTTCCGCCCCGTCGAGCGCTACTATCCCGTCATGCAGCGCTGGCTGGAGTACGTGGACCGATACACCGTGGACGGACTGCTCGGACGATGGCCCGACACGGACTACCGGGGCTGGTATCTGGGCGACTGGCTGGCTCCCGAGGGCGTCGATTACACGGCGCAGGAGTCGGTCGATCTGGTCAGCAACTGTTACTTGTGCGAATGTCTCGACGCCCTGTCGAAGATGGCCGCGCTGCTCGGCCGGGAGGAGGAGGCCGCACGCTACGGCGAACGCCTGCAAGCGCTGCGCACCCGCATCGGAGAGAAGTTCTACGACCCGGAGACGGCCCGCTACGCCACCGGATCGCAGATCGACCAGATCTATCCGATGCTTGCCGGGGTCACGGCCTCCGAGGAGGTTCCGAAGGTCACGCAGCGGCTTTTCCGCGAGACGCGGGAGCGGCTCGGCGGACACATCGGCTGCGGACTGGTCGGCGTGACCGTGCTCACCGACTGGGCCATCCGCGAGGGACAGGCCGACTTCGTCTGCTCGATGCTCCGCAAGCGCGACGTACCGGGCTATCTGGCCATGATCGACCGCGGAGCCACCACCACGTGGGAACACTGGGCCGGCGACCGCAGCCGGATACACAACTGCTTCAACGGCATCGGCGCATGGTTCGTGCAGGCGTTGGGCGGTATCCGCCCCGACGAACGGGACCCGGGCTACCGGCATATCCTATTCCGTCCGCAGACGCCCGCGGGCATACGGTGGGTCCGGGCGACCAAAGAGACGCCCTACGGCACGGCCGCGATCGACTGGGAAATCGCCGAAGGCCGCTTCGCGGCCGACATCGTCGTCCCGGCCAACAGCACCGCCACCTTCTTCCTGCCGGACGGAGTGCGCACCTGCGAACTGGACGGCCGGACGACGGAGACTCCGGACGGCAGGGTAGCGCTCGCAGCCGGACGGCATACGCTCGCCTGCGCAACCGGACACGGCAACCGCTGACGGAGACACCTGCCCGGACAACGGCATTCCCGATACGACGCGGCCCCTGACGTGAATTGCGTCAGGGGCCGCGTCATCCGAAACAGGGCCGTAATCTTCCGCACCGGCAGTCCGCACCCGAAACGAAGACCGCAGGCGCCGCAGCCGTCACTCGGACTGCGTAATGTCCGCCAGTTCGTCGGTGATGGCCTGCTGGCGGCGCTTGTTGAAGGTCAGCGTCAGGTCGCCCAGCAACTCCTGTGCATTGTCCGTCGCGGTCTGCATGGCGACCATACGTGCGGCGTGCTCGGCCGTGGCGCTGTCGAGCGAAACCTCGTACATCCGCATCCGCAGCGTGTAGGGCAGCAGCTCGCCGAGCAGTTTAGCGAGGTCCGGTTCGTAGATATAATCGGGCCGCACGTCCGGACGATACGGAGTCTCCGGCCGCGCTGCATCCTCAGTTTCGGCCGCGCCGGACGACGGAAAGACGGCCGGAAGGAAGGTCTCCCGCGTCGGAACCTGGTGTCCCATCGAATGAAAATGGTTGTACACCAGGCATACCCGGTCCGTCGCACCGGCCGTATAGCCGTCCATGAGCCGCTGCGCCAGCTCCGCCGCATCGCGGTAGGAGACCGCGCCGGCCCGGCGGCGGAAATCGTCGTTCACCGCATAGCCCGCCTTGTGCGCGGCCTGCGCGATCTTCTCGCCCACGGGCCACACCTCCACCTCCGCGAAGCCCTCCTCGCGGAGCGCGCCAACCGTATGTTCCAGCTCGCGGACGGCATTGGCATTGAAAGCGCCGCACAGGGAGCCGTCCGACGAGAAGGCCACCACGACGGCACGCCGTCCGACCTCGTGCGGCGCGGCCAGCGGCGACGACGCCACGATCTCCGGATCGCCTTCGCGCAGCGCCGCGGCGATCCGCCCGAGCCGCCGTGCATACTCGGCGAGCGCCTCAGCCGTACCCTGCACGCGGTGCAGTTTGGCCGAAGCGACCATCTTCATCGCCGAGGTGATCTTCAGCGTACTCCGGACCGATGCGATCCGCGCCCTTATCTCCTTCAGGGAAGCCATGACACGCTATGCTTTGAGCGAAGCCGCGACACGGGCCGCAGCCTCCTCGATTTTCGTCCCGATTCCGCCTTCGACCTCCGCTCCGCCGCGCAGTGCGTCGAACACGTCCGTGGCCGAGAGCGTCTCGACGAGCAGCCGCTCGAACTCGGCGACTTTCCCGATCGGCACGTCGCGCAGCAAACCGTGCGTGCCGCAGTAGAGGACGGCGATCTGCTGCTCCACGGGCATCGGCGCATACTGCGGCTGGACGAGCAGGCGCGTGTTCTTGCGCCCCCGGTCCAGCACGGCCGCCGTCACGGCGTCCATGTCGCTGCTGAACTTCGAAAAGGATTCCAGCTCACGGTACTGCGCCTGGTCGATCTTGAGCGTTCCGGCCACCTTCTTCATCGCCCGGATCTGGGCGTTGCCGCCCACGCGCGACACGGAGATGCCCACGTCGATGGCCGGGCGGTTGCCCTGGTTGAAGAGGTTCGTGTCGAGGAAGATCTGGCCGTCGGTGATCGAAATGACATTCGTCGGGATGTAGGCCGAAACGTCGCCGGCCTGCGTCTCGATGATCGGCAGCGCCGTGAGCGACCCGCCGCCGCGCACCTTGTCCCTGAGCGACTCGGGCAGGTCGTTCATCTCGCGGGCCACCTCTTCCTGCGCGATGATCTTCGCCGCCCGCTCCAGCAGGCGCGAATGGAGGTAGAAAATATCGCCCGGATAGGCTTCGCGGCCCGACGGGCGGCGCAGGATGAGCGACACCTCGCGGTAGGCCACGGCCTGCTTCGACAGGTCGTCGTACACGACCAGCGCATGACGGCCCGTGTCGCGGAAATACTCGCCGATGGCGGCTCCCGCGAAGGGTGCGAAATACTGCATCGCGGCCGGATCGGCAGCCGTGGCGGCCACCACGATCGTGTATTCCATCGCCCGGTGCTGCCGCAGCGTCTCGACCAGCGCCGCCACGGTCGAAGCCTTCTGACCCACGGCGACATAGATGCAATAGACCGGATCGCCGGCCTCGAAATTGCGCCGCTGGTTGAGAATCGCATCCACGGCGATGGCCGTCTTGCCCGTCTGGCGGTCGCCGATAATCAGCTCGCGCTGTCCGCGGCCGATCGGGATCATGGCGTCCACGGCCTTCAGTCCCGTCTGCAACGGCTCGCTCACGGGCTGGCGGAAGATCACGCCCGGCGCCTTGCGTTCGAGCGGCATCTCGACCGTCCCACCCTCGATCGGCCCCTTGCCGTCGAGCGGCTCGCCCAGCGGCGTGATGACACGTCCGAGCAGCGCCTCGCCGACACGGATCGAGGCCGTATGGCCCGTGCGGCGCACCGTGTCGCCTTCCTTGACGAGGTCCGTGGGTCCGAGCAGCACGGCGCCGACGTTGTCCTCCTCGAGATTCATCACCACGGCCTTCATGCCGTTCTCGAATTCGAGCAGTTCGTTCGCCTCGGCATTCCCGAGTCCGTAGATGCGGACCACGCCGTCGCTCACCTGCAGCGTCGTACCCACCTCGGCGTACTGCGCCTTGAGGTCGATGCCTTGCAGTTCGGCGAGCAGCACCTCGGACACCTCCGCCGGCTTGATATTATCCTTGTTCATAAGCTATACGATTCGATTGGGTTTGCATCCTAACTTGCGGCGCAGCAGCTTGAGCTGCGCCGCGACGCTCGCGTCGATCAGTACGTCGTCCATCCGGAAGACGAAGCCTCCGATCAGTTCGGGCCGCACTTCGCGCGCGAGCCGCACCTCCCCGTGCGTCCGGCTCTCCGCCGCACGGCAGACCCTTCCGGCGAACCGGTCGTCCACAGGGGCGGCCGTCACGAGCAGCGCCTCGCGGATGTTGTGCCGCCGCCGGTAGAGGTCCGTGAACGAATAGAACATGAAGTAGAGGTAATGTTCCCGGCGATGGCGCAGCACCAGCCGCACGAAACCTTCGAGCGACGCGCTCATCGGCCGTCCGAACGCTCCGCGGAGCACCTCCAGCTTCGCCTCGTCGCCGACGACGGGCGAGAAAAGCACGTCACGCAACGAACGGTCCCGCCGGTAAAGGCCGATCAGCCGCCGCACCTCGTCGTAGGTGCGCTCCTCGTCGCCGTTCGCCGCGGAAAACTCCGCCAGCGCCGATGCGTAACGGCTCGCTATCAATCCGGTATACATATCCTATGCCTCCTTTCGTTCGCTCCGGCTCTCCATCTCGTCGAGCATCTTCTCCGCGAGCCGCGTCTGCGACGCCTCGTCGTCCAGCCGCTCGCGCAGCATCTTCTCCGTAATGGCGATCGAGAGCAGCGCCACCTGATGACGGGCATCCTGCAGGATCGCCTCCCGTTCGCCCTCGGCCTTCTCCCGGGCTGCGGCGACGATCCGCGCACCCTCCTCGTCGGCCTTGCGGCGCGCCTCGGCCAGCAGGGCGTCGCGCGTCTCGGCGGCTTCGCGGAGAATCCGGCCGCGCTCGCGCTCGGCGGCAGCCCGGACGGCCTGCCCCTCGGCATCGAGCTCCCGGAGCTTCCGCTCCGCGGCGCGGGCCTCCTCCAGCGACCGGTCGATATACGCCTTGCGCTCCTCGATCGCCCGCACGATCACCGGAAAACCGTACCGTGCCAGCACGATGAAAACCACGGCGAACGCCAGCGTCATCCAGAAGAGAACGCCCGCTTCGGGTTGTAAAAGTCCCATGATCCGCTCGGATTTAAACCGTCAGAGCGCCAGGAAACAAACCACGACGGCGAACAGCGCGACGCCCTCGATCAGGGCCGCCACGATAATCATGTTCGTCCGGACCTTGCCCGCAGCTTCGGGCTGACGGCCGATGGCCTCCATGGCGGCCGAACCGATCTTTCCGATACCGAGACCCGCGCCGATGGCCGCGAGACCTGCGCCGAGTGCGGCGCCGATAGTTCCTAATTCCATAATTTCAATCCATTAACGTTTGACATTCGTTTTATCGTCTTTTTCCGCCCGGCCACGTCACAAAGGAGCCGCACCGGCCGCATCACTTTTCCGCTCCGGCATCCGCCTCGCCGCCTCGCTCCTGCGCCAGTCCGATGAAGACGGCCGAGAGCATCGTGAAGACATAGGCCTGGAGGAACGCCACGAGCAGCTCGAGGCAGTTCATGAAGATCGAGAAGAGCACCGAAAGCGCCGTCATCGAAGCATTCACCGCCGCGCCCATTTTCACCGTGACAAACACCACGCACGTCAGGCTCAGAATCACGGCGTGCCCGGCCAGCATGTTGGCGAACAGACGGATCATCAGCGCGAAGGGCTTGGTGAAGACGCCCACCAGCTCGATGAGCGGAATGATCGGCACGGGAACCTTGAGCCACGTCGGCACGTCGGGCCAGAAAATGTCTTTCCAGTAGTGGCGGCTGCCCGAAAGATTGACCACGAGGAACGTGGCGACGGCGAGCACCAGCGCCACGGCGATATTACCCGTGACATTCGCACCGCCGGGGAAGAAGGGGATCAGCCCCATCAGGTTATTCAGGAAGATGAAGCAGAAGACCGTCAGCAGATAGGGTGCGAAACGGCGGTAGGAGGGCCCCACGCAGGGTTCGATCAGATCGTCCACGAGCGACTCGACGAGCGTTTCGAACAGCCCGACCACGCCGCGCGGAGCGGCCGCATCGGGTTTGCGCCCCCGATACCACCGGGCCGCACCGAGCACCAGCGCCACGACGAGCGCGCTGTTGAGCAGCAGTCCGGCCACGGTCTTCGTGATCGAAAGGTCCAGCGGACGGAGGTCGCTGCCGTCGGACTGCCGTTCGACGATTTTGCCGGCATGGTCGCCGTCGGCGGCGATCCGCAGCCCTTCGTACTCGGCCCCTCCGCGCAGGCGTTTCGCCGAGAAGCAGTGCCAGCCGCTCGACGGGCTGTGCACGATGACGGGCAGCGGCAGGCTCCACTCGCGGCCGCCCGCCGTAGCGATGTGCCACTCGTAGCTGTCGCCGACGTGTCCCAGCACGATCCGCTTGACGTCCGGCTCCTCCTCCGCGATCTCCTGCGCCGCCGTGTCCTCCGCACGTCCGGCGGACGAAGCCGCCGCGTGCGCCTCCGCTCCTGCCGGGAACAGCGCCGCCGCAAGGAGCAAAAGCAGGACCCGGCAGAACGAGCCGAACGATCTATTCATACGAATCATTGGTTGTCAATATTTTTCATCGTTCACCTCGACGCACGCTTCAACTTCATCGCGCAGCACGCGGACGAATCCGCCCGCAATGCCGAGGCGGTGTTCTTCGCCCCCGTCGGATTCGGCATAGACGATCTCGCCCGCCGCAAGACCCGAAACGAGCGGAGCGTGGCCCGGCAACACGGTGAATGCGCCCGCCTCGCCGGGAAACGAGACTTTCGCCGCCGTCGTCCGGCTCAGCTCGCCGGAGGGAGAAACGATCACAAGACGCAACATATCCCGCCTCCTTCTTTATGCATTCGCCCGTCTGAGCAGCTCCTCGCCCTTGCGCACGGCATCGTCGATCGTGCCGACATTGACGAAAGCCTGTTCGGGCAGGCGGTCCGTCTCGCCGTCGAGAATCATCTTGAAGCCCCGGATCGTCTCCTCGATCGGAATGATCTGCCCCTTGACGCCCGTGAACTGCTCGGCCACGGCGAAAGGCTGCGAAAGGAACCGCTGCACGCGGCGCGCGCGGTTCACCGTCAGCCGGTCCTCGTCCGACAGCTCGTCCATGCCCAGGATGGCGATGATGTCCTGCAGTTCCTTGTTGCGTTGCAGTATCTGTTTCACGCGCTGCGCCACCGCATAGTGCTCCTCGCCCACGATATTCGGATCGAGGATGCGCGACGAGGACTCCAGCGGATCGACGGCGGGGTAGATACCCAGTTCGGCGATCTTGCGACTCAGAACGGTCGTGGCGTCGAGGTGCGTGAAGGTCGTGGCCGGGGCGGGGTCCGTCAGGTCGTCGGCCGGCACGTAAACGGCCTGCACCGAGGTGATCGAACCGTAGCGCGTCGAGGTGATGCGCTCCTGCATCTGGCCCATCTCCGTGGCCAGCGTCGGCTGGTAGCCCACGGCCGAGGGCATGCGCCCCAGCAGGGCCGAAACCTCCGACCCGGCCTGCGTGAAGCGGAAAATGTTGTCGATGAAGAAGAGGATGTCGCGCGTCTCGCCCGCCTCCCGGCCGCCGTCGCGGAACGACTCGGCGACCGTCAGCCCCGACAGCGCCACCGAAAGACGCGCCCCGGGCGGTTCGTTCATCTGGCCGAAGACCAGCGTGGCCTGCGAGCGGGCCACTTCGTCGTAATCGACCTTCGAGAGGTCCCAATGCCCCTCCTCCATGCTTTTCCGGAACGCATCGCCGTAGCGGATCACCCCCGAGGAGATCATCTCGCGCAGCAGGTCGTTGCCCTCGCGCGTGCGTTCGCCCACGCCGGCGAAGACCGAGAAGCCGTTATGCTTCTTGGCGATGTTGTTGATAAGCTCCATGATGAGCACCGTCTTGCCCACGCCCGCGCCGCCGAACAGCCCGATCTTGCCGCCCTTGACGTAGGGCTCCAGGAGGTCGATTACCTTGATTCCCGTGTAGAGCACCTCCTGCGAGGTGGCCAGCTCGTCGAATTTGGGCGGTTCGCGGTGGATCGACGCCTCGTGCGTGCGGTCCAGCGGCCGCATGCCGTCGATCCGCTCGCCCACGACATTGAACAGGCGGCCCTTGATCTGGTCGCCCACGGGCATCGAGATCGACCCGCCGAGCGCCGTCACCTTCATATGCCGCTGCAATCCGTCCGTCGAGTCCATCGCAATGGCCCGCACGGTGTTCTCGCCGATATGCTGCTGCACCTCGACGACGAGCTCCCGCCCGTCCCGACGGCGGATCGTCATCGCCTCGTGAATGCCCGGCAGCAGACTCTCCCGTCTCAAATCGGGGAAATGCACGTCCACGACCGGTCCGATGATCTGCGAAATGTATCCTTCAACTTGTGCCATATCTATCCGACAACTCTGTTTTTCATCCGTAATAATAATGTTATGTTCCGCGCCGAAAACCGCCCGCGAAACCGCTGCGGTCTCCGGACCGCCGGCACGGCGCAAAGGTAGCCGATTATCGTCGGGAAGACTTCGTCCGAACAACCCGAAAGATGTTCAATTTCTTCCCGGCGAACCGTTCCTGCCTCCCTGCGGCGGACAATCCCGGCAAATCTGCCGGAATCCTCCGGCGAACCGCAAAGATACGAAAGAACCGATAAATCGAGTGTATATCACATAAGAATTAACGATACGAAACGCAATTTATTGCGTCGGCGAAACATCCCCCAGATTCCCGCTGCCGGGCCCCCGGGAATTCGGACTCCGGCGGTTCCCGGGGGCCCGGCAGGCGGACACCCCCAAAAAGCGAGGCGCCCGCAGAAGCGGGCGCCTCTCGCCGAACGCCGTCCGGTCCGGCCGTCGCTCCTCCGACGTTCGTCCCGCGGGAACCGGATCCGAATCGTTGTATGGCAGACAACGTACACTAATCTCCAAACGATCCGGCTCCCGCAGACAGACATCGGACGGGGCGACGCGACCGACGGTTCATTCGCGTCTCATGCGGTAATCGTAGAATCCGAACACCTCGGTCGAAAGCTCTCCGAGCCAGCCGCTCTTGGCATTCACCCCCGTCTGGACCTTCACGAAGTCGATGTATTCCAGCCCGGCCGGCTCGCCCTCGAACGTCACGGCGTCCGCGATCCGGAAATGGTTGGGATTGGCCGCGGCCGAAACGTTGTCGTCGTCGGTCAGACGGTCGATCGGACTGAAATTGTCCGCATAACCCCACTCGTACGCGGCATTGACCCAATAGGAGCCGTTGCCCGACTGGTCGTAGTTGCGGGCCTCGAGGCGCGTTCCGCGCAACGTATAGCTCTCCGCCTCCACCCACGCAGGGTAGTAGTACCCTTGGTCGTGGAACTGCTTCAGGTAGTCGATCGACCCGCTGCCGCCGCGGTTGTCTGTCCAGCGCGTCTCCATTCCGGCGCCGCGCGGGCGGTAGTAGGTGACGGCATAATCCTGCAACGTCTCCGCCTTGCCCGTCTCCGAACCCTTCAGCTCGTACCACGTGTCGTTGGGCAGCCCGTCCCCGTTCTCGTCCTGCATGACCCAGACGATCCCCGGCTCGGAGGAGCCTTCGAACGAGTTGCCCACGATGGCCAGGTCGTAGCCGCCCGAAGCGTCGATGCTGTGGTCGAAGCCCACGACGATATACCCGCCGAAACCGCCCAGCGAAACGTAGGTGTTCCGCATCATCCGGTCCTCGGCATAGGCGCAGGCCTCCTCCATCGTCGCGGCGGTACAATTCTCATTGACGAACTGCCCGGGAGCGGGCAGAAACTCGTACACCCGGTTCCAGTCGGCGCCGCTGGTCGCCGAACGGGGGCGGTAGTAGCGTCCGGCAGGAGGGCAGACACGGACCGTGAGGGTCTGCGACACCGACAGATGCGAGTTGCGCATCGTCACCGTCGCGCGGTGTTCGCCCTCTTCCGCCGCGGTAAAACGGTAGGCGGGATCGGCGCCCCGCTGCACGGTCTTACCGTCGAGCGTCCAGACATACTCCGCATCGAAGGCGTTTACCACGTCGAGCGGCATGAGGCGGATGGTGCGGCCTGCGGAGACATTGTACTCGGTCCGCTCGAACGTCCAGCCGAACGGCATGTCTTCGGGCGCAGCGACCCGCACGGAAAACTCGACGGTATCCGTCCCGTCTTCGTTCGAGGCCGCGAAACGCAGGGCATAGGTCCCGGCCTCGGCGCTCCGGAAGGTATAGTCCCGCTCCGTCGAAACCTCCCTGCCGTCCACGCTCCACGAGTAGGAGACGGGGATCGAGACTTCGGCCACGGAAGGTTTCAGCACCAGATCGGAATCCGTGAGGATCGTGAAGCCCTCCTCCGCACCGGGAATCGAAACGGTCGGTACTTCGAGCGCCGTCACGTCCACGCGCAGTTCCTCGCTCGCCGTACCGTACCGGGTCGAAACCTCCAGCAGCACGTAAACCTTCCCGACGGTCTCCGCGCGGAAGACGAGCGACGGCTCCTCTCCGATCACCCGGCCGTCCACCGTCCAACTGAAACGGGCGTCGTCGGCGTACTCGTAACGGGGGCTGATGGTCAGTTCGCGCCCCGCCTTCACCGAGTACACGCCCGTTTCGCTGTCGAGCGCGATGACGGGAGCCGGAGACGCATCCGCCTCGATGACCCCGTCCCGGTTGCAGGCGGCGAACGACGTCAGAAGAAGACCGAACAGCGCGATCGCGGCTTTTCTCATCGGACTGCGCATATCATTTGCCGAGCCATTCCGACGTGTAACGATAGGCGAAGTCGATGCCCGCCGGGCTCGCGCCCTTCTGCGCGGAGTAGGAGAAACGGCTCTCCTGAACCGGCGAAGCGCCCGAGACGTCGTACACGCAGATATTCGAACTCACGTAATTCGACATGCCGACCCACAGTTTTCCGGTCGTCGGATGCTGGCCCATGATGCCGTAAACGGTCTCGCCGGCCGAAAGCCAGTGCACGTCAGCCGTTTTCGTCTCGTAGTTGTAACGTGTCACGGTGGTCGCGCTGAAGTAGTCCGTATCCACGAAATAGAGGTACGGACCGGTGAAGTCGGCGCACATGCCGACGGCAGGCGACCAGGTGGCCACGGGGAACCGCACGGCCTCGGGCAGTTCTTCATTCAGAATCTCGCGGCCCTCGTGGTCGATGCCCACGATCTTCGCCGCGGAGGTGAAATCGGCGCCCATGTTCTGATTGCCGGTGAAGGTTCCGGCCAGCGCGAAATAGATATTGCCGTCGGCGCCCTTGACGACACCTTTGACCTGACGGCCTTCGTAAGTAATCCGCTTCTCGACGGCATCCGTCGCCGGATCGACGATGACCAGACTGTGGCCGCATCCGGCAAAGAGCTTGCCGCGGGAGAGGACCATGCGGGTCTTGACGGCCCCTTCGGTGGAGAACGCCCCGAAAGTACCCTCCACCGTGGCGCCCACCTCGACGGAACCGTCGCCCAGCGTCAGCGCGCAGATGCCCGACGTGGTCTCCATGCCCGACTCGGAATACTGCACATAGGCCTTCGTCGGACTGACGACCACCAGATGCTGCGGCCATGTATCCTTGCCCTCGGGAGTTTTGATAACCAGCGGATCGGCATACTCCATGCGCATCGTCCGGGCGTCGCAGACGACGAACCGTCCGGCCCCGTTCATCGAACCGCCGTTCTGCGTAAGCAGGTAAATCCGGTCGTTGGCCATGAACATATCCTGCACGACATTGCCGATCTCCTTGCCGCCGTTGGCCTGCTCGAACACCTCCTCATACTCCTTGCCGGACTTGTCGTACCAGACCAGCATGCCGTTGGCCGAGGTCATGTTGCCCTCGCAGACGACGAATGTGCCTCCGGCGTCCGTGAAATCCACCGAAGCGCACACCTCGGCCGAAGCGAACACCGTCTCGCCCGTGGCGCGGATACCGATCAGCGTGACGATGCCGCCGGCATACGAAACGCCATCCGAAGCGGCCGGAGCCTTCAGCGTGACGCTCCTGCCGGCCAGATCGAACGATGCCGTCCACCCTTCGGGGACGTTCATGAAATCGGCCGTGGTCACGTCGGCCACACGCAGCGACAGCGTCCTCCGCTCCCCGAAACCGAACACGAAGCAACTGCGGCCGTCCTCCGGCTGCACGAAACCGAACACGGCCCCGGTCTTCGGTATGACGATCGTCTGCCCGTCGGTCAGTTCGAAAACGACCTCGGTCTCCCCGTCGGTCACCGACTTGAAGAAGGCGTCGCCGTCCTTGCCCGAGGCTTTGACCTCCTTGCCCGAAGCGTCCTCTACACGCACGCCGTCAACGGTCCAGTACCCCTCGGCATCCACCGCCAGCTCGGGCGCCTCGCCCGATACGGGAATCCTGTTCCCCTCGTCGTCCGTCAGGAAATTACCCTTGCCGCCGAGGGTCCAATAGTAAACGCCCTCGACGCGGTCGATACCGATGACCGGGGCGTCTGCCCCGTTGGCGATCGTCACCGAAGTCTTGTCGCTGAAGACGATCGTGCACCCCTCGTCGGTCTCGACGACCTCCGAGATCGTCTTGTTCTTCTCCAGCGCATCGACGACCGTCCGCAGCGAGGAGACCTTCTCGTTGAGCGCCGCCAGTTCGTTCCTGATCCCGTCGATTTCCGCCCAAAGGTCGTCGTCGTCATACGAACAGCTCCACGTCGCCATGCCGAGCACGGCGAGCATCAGAAGTGTAACCAGTTTTCTCATTCCTTCCGTTTTTTAAGTTTGACATATCCGATAAAAAAATCAGCCGCATCCTCCTGGCAGGATACGGCGGAAAATTCAAAACGGACATTCGCACACCTCCGAAATTTCGCGTTTCGCGACCGGGACGGGCCGGACGGCAGGGGGAAAATCGCTGTTCTGATTCTCGCCCGTAGTCCCGCAGGCAACAAATCCTCTGTAAAATGCTAAAGGCAGGTCTTCTGACTCGTTCCGGTTCCGCGCCTTCCCGGCCGCGCCTGCGGCCAGTGGCAAAGATTGCGAAACCTCTCGTGCTCCTTCACGGAGCGGAAACTCACAGCAACGGGTATTGTCGCAGACTTTCACTGCGTTCCCTTTTCATTCCCCGCCGCGGCCCGTCGCCGGGTGCGGAAAGGAAACCTTTGCGAAGACAAACATAGGCTAAAAAAACGAATCCGACAAGATTTTTCCCGATTTTTTTCATCGCTCCGGCCGCAGAGGCCCGGCACGGCGTTCCGCGCCGCCGTGCGGCAGGGGAGGGATGCACCGCGCGCCGCCCGCAAAAAACGCCGCCGGCTTTGTGCCGGCGGCGCCACCAAAAATAACACCAAAATCCGGATCAGGCCGGAAGGGAGATCGTAAAGCGACTGCCCTTGCCGATCTGGCTGTCCACGGTGATCGTGCCGCCGTGCGCTTCGACGAACTCCTTCGAAATAGCCAGTCCCAGACCGCTGCCCTGCACCTTCGTGCCGGGAACGCGGAAATAGCGTTCGAAGATGCTCTTGTGGTAGCGCGGGTCGATTCCCCGGCCGAAATCCTGCACGTAGATATTCACGACCTTGTCCTGCTGGCAGGCTCCCACGATGATGCGTGAATTTTCGGGCGAGTGGTGAATGGCGTTCGACAGGAGGTTCGTCACCACCCACGCGATCTTCTCGTTATCGACGAAGAGTTTCGAAATCTTCTCGGGATATTCCACTTCCACGAAACAGTGGAACCGCTCGGCAAGCACCTGCGTCGCGTGCACGGCGTAGTCGATCAGTTCGATCGGCTTGACAATCTTGGGCATCAGCTTCAGCTTGCCCGATTCGACCTGCGTCATGTTGAGCAGCTCGCCGGTGATGTTGAGCAGCCGGTCACTGCTATCCTTAATGCTCGTTATCAACGTCTTCTGTTCGTCGTTGAGCGATCCCAGCCGGTTGTCGCCGAGCAGCTGGAGGCTCATCAGGATCGACGAAATAGGCGTCTTCATCTCGTGCGAAACGGTGGAGATGAAATTCGTTTTCGCCGAATCCAGCTCCTTGTAGCGCGTCACATTGTTCAGGATGATCACGTTGCCGATGAACTGCTTCTGCTGTCCGCCTACCGGAACGATATGAAGCGGAATGTTCTCCATCTGGAAATAACTCTCCTTGTTGTCGGCATAGATCTTCAGCGGCTCCTTCTGTTCATGTTCGTCCTCTTTCGGTTCGGAGTAGAGTTCGCGGATCAGCCGCCGCAGCAGATCGTTGTTCAGGGCCACCTCCGCGGCCTTGCGACCGATCACCTCCCCCCGCTTCAGATTCAGAATCGTACAAGCCTCGTCGTTCATGAAGAGGATGTTGCGTTCCGAGTCCAGTCCGACGATCGGCTCGTGGAGGCTGTTCACGATCCCCTCAATGCGCTTCTTTTCGATCATGAGCGAATCGAGCGAACTGCGGCGGTACTCCGACAGCTTGCAGGCCATGTCGTTGAACGACTCGGCCACCTCGCAGAATTCGCGGTTGCCCCCGAAATCGAGCCGCTCCTCGTAGTTATGGTTGGCGATCTCCGTGATGCCCCGCTTGAGTTTGTCGATCGGGCGCAGGATCACCGCAGGGAACTGCACGAGGAAAGCCGCGGCGAGCACGACGCAGAGAATCGCCACCACCGTCAGCCACCACACGGCATCGGCCGCACGCGCCTCCATTTCGGAGCTTTTCATGCGGATCGAGGCCATGTTGAGATCCATGATCCGGTAAAGATCGTTGCGGACGAGCTGTATCCGATCCGGAGTCACCGAGTCCGTAAGGGCCGCAATACGGCGGCCGAGCGATGCCGTGGCTTCGCTCTCGTTCACCTCCGTAATGTTCTCCCGTTGCAGGCTGAGGCTGCGGATGAGCGTCGCCCGCGACGAGGAATCCTGCGAGAGACGGTCCAGCGACCGGAGCATCTCCTCGGCGTAATGCACCGAGTTGTAGTTGTCCGCGAGAATGTTCCCGGACGCGGCGGAGAGTTGCCGCACGTAACCGACGGAGAGTCCTCCGAGCAGCAGAATCAGGACGAACAGCACGCCGATTCCCAATGTCAATCTGTATCGTAGGTTCATATCACGACAAAATGATTAAGTCGATGTTCATGCCCGCCAGCCGGTTGAGCAGCCGACGCATCCGGGCGGCTGTCACGAGCAGCGAAAGGAGCTTAAAACGGGGTTTGCTGATACATACCAGGCTGATCTTACGGGATATGGCCACGTCCGCGACCGCCTCGACAAAATGATTCGAATGCACGCGCATCACCTCGCCGCCCAACTCCGCGGCCAGATCGAAGTTGTTGATCAGGTAACGCTGGTTGGCCAGCGGAATCCGGTCGGTGCTCTCCCTGTCGCTCTGCACGTAGAGCACGAGAAAGCCCGCATTGAGGTGCGTGGCCATGCGCGCCGTCTTGCGGATCAGTCGCCGGGCGCGCTTCTCGCTGCTGTCGATCACGGCCAGCAGACGGTCGCTAAGCTGGGCCGGCTTCTCGATCACTTCGTTCTCGACCTTCTTCTCCACACGCAGCGCGACCTCCTTCAGCGCCAGTTCGCGCAACTGGAGGATGTTCTCCTGCCGGAAAAAGTTGTTGAGCGCCGTGGGGACCTTTTCGGGCTTGTAGATCTTGCCCGCCTTGAGCCGGGCGATCAGTTCGTCGGCCGTCAGGTCGATATTGACCACCTCGTCCGCCATGGCCAGCACGCTGTCCGGCACGCGCTCGTGCACCTCGATGCCGGTGATCTCCTGCACCTGCTCGTTCACGCCCTCGATATGCTGAATGTTGATGGCCGAAATGACGCTGACGCCTGCATCGAGAATCTGCATCACGTCCTGCCACCGCTTGGAGTTGATGCTGCCCTCGATATTGGTGTGGGCCAGTTCGTCCACGACGACGATCTCGGGATGCAGGTTGATGACGCCCTGCATGTCCAGCTCTTCGAGCTCCTTGCCCTTGTAGAAAAGCCGGCGGCGCGGAATGACAGGAAGCCCTGCTACGAGGGCTTCCGTCTCGGGACGACCGTGCGTCTCGATGTATCCGATCCGAACGTCCACCCCCGCTTCGAGCAACTGGTGGGCCTCCTGCAACATGCGGTAGGTCTTGCCCACACCGGCACTCATACCGATATAGATCTTGAACTTACCCCGGTGCGACTGCTTGATCAGGTCCAGGAAATGGCGGGCGCTCTGTTTGGTATCGGTATCCATAAATTACATTCTGAAGGAAAATCCTCCCACAAAATTAACATCTTCCATGGCAGGATTCCAAACCAGATTGGTAAAAATTCCGATCAACATCGATTCCGTGCCCTTGATGTTCCAGCTCTTGCCGGCATTCAGGAAGACGTTCTGCACGTAGAAGTCGCGGTCGATGCCGTAAGTTCCGACGGCATTCCAGGGAACCATGCCCACGCCGGCCTTCATGTCCACGCCCTTCACCGAGAAGGGATAGGCCACTTCGAAATAGGAAGCGTAGGCGCGCTCGCCCTCGGC
>PPYF01303643.1_pt1 | contig 63407 bp, 63 predicted proteins | sample 1559871 | NCBI WGS metagenome assembly PPYF01 (sample SAMN08240021, study PRJNA423297) | Human gut metagenome, whole genome shotgun sequencing project. | reverse complement strand
CTTATATATTTGTTAAGAAATATAATTGTTCGATCGGAAAAATATTATGAAATTTTTTTGACAGCTTTGCTATGCGTATTGCTTATGAATATAGGTAATTTTTTTATGATACTTTATATAAGTAGGAAAAATCTAAAAGAAAGAAATACAGATTTGTTGCAAAAACAATTAGAGTTGCAAGAAGAAAATTTGCATAACCTTGAAAAAAAGTATGATGAAACCTCAAAGCTGAGACATGATATGAAAAATCATATTTCCTGTGCAATTGCATTAGCTGAACAGACTGACAATATGTCTCTTATAAATTATTTAAAGGAACTGTCAGATGAGAAATTATCTTCTGTTGATAACTATGTCAATGCTGGAAGAAATGTTATTAATGCAATTATAAATTCTAAATTTGAACTTGCGAAAAAATCAAATATAGATGTAAGATGCGTTATAGCTGATGAAATGTGCAATGTGTCAGATACGGATATTGGAATTCTGCTTGGGAATTTATTAGACAATTCTATTGAGGCATGCATGAAAAATGTCGGAGATTCGGATATTCTTTTAAAAATATGGAGCGATGCAGGATATTATTGTATTGAGTTGAGCAATACAGTAGAAAGAGATATCCTTTTGGAAAATCCAAATTTGATAACAAGCAAAAAAGATACAAGAATACATGGTTTAGGTTTAAAATCCGTTTTTTCTATTGTGAAAAAATACAATGGTATTATTAATTTTAACCAAAAATCTAACAGATTTTATGTGTATATTTCACTTAGCCGATATGTGAGTTAATCTCTTGCGGCTTAAAAATTGCAATTCACGACACAAAAATGCAATTCACGACACGAACTATTGATTAAAGAGAATTTTTTGAGTTATAATTTACTTTGGTGATGGAAATGATTTCATTCTTGAGTAAATTTATAGCTCTTTTTTTATTTAATAATAATATAATTGATGAAAGCTCTGTTTCAGTTTGTGAGTACGGAATGGAGATAATCATTTCAACTTTGATTGGATTTTTATTAATCTTTACATCAGGGATAATCTTTGGAGAAGTAGGGGCAGCAATGTTATTTTATGGATTGTTTGTCGCTGTAAGGTTATTTTCAGGTGGGTATCACGCTAATTCGCATTTAAAATGTAAACTTACAATGCTTTGCTGTTGTTTGTTGGTTTTAGTTACAGCGAAATATTTAATTGATAAGTTCTCTTTGGTTCATCATTTGTTATTTCTTGCTGTTTATATATTAACAATATTTACTTTTGCACCTATTGAAAATATTAATATTCCACTGGATGATAATTTGAAAAAACATAAAAAAAGGGTGTCAATTATTATAGCGATTATATTAGTGACTATTAGTGGTTGTGCATATTGGTATACTCCAAAATTTGCGATTGTAACATCACTTACACTCTTTATTATCGCAATATTAATAATAATTCCTAAATTTTTAAGAAAGGAGAATTTGCTTTATGAAAAAGACAACTGATAAAATGCTTAAGCTTTTGGCTAAGGTAAGCAAAAAGGTGGCTGTGAAGTCATGCGGTGCTACATCTGTTTATGATTTATATCAGCCTCAGGTTCCGGATGCTGTAAAGGTTTTAGCAATAAAAAATACAAAGTAATTTTCTTTGTATATATTGTATGATCGTTCTAGTTTCTTACATAAAATATGCTTTTGTATCTTCGTTGTCTTATATAGAATTTAACGCTATCTGATAGCAGTGTATAATATTCTATATAGGACAACAAATATGTAGTAGAATAAAAAGATATTAATATGTATAGCGATCATAAAGAAATATAATATTTATTTGTAGTTATGATGTTTTGAAATAATATGAGTTTGGGATAAATTACAAACTTATTGATATACTTTTTATTATTTTGTGAAGAATGGGGCGGTTTTATGCCAAATTATGAAGAACTTTATTACATAGCAAGGGGCAAATATAATCAAGCAGTGGAAGAAAGAAATCGCATCCGAAATGATACTATTGAATTGCAGTCAGAAAAGAATAGGTTAACTAGCTTGCTTGCTGAAAAGCAATCGGCACTCAAAACAATTCAGGATAAAAAAAGTTTAATTCAAGATGCTTTAGATAAATGCCGACATATTTTGGACGAGGAATATCCGAATATGAAGAAGGATCTTCAGATTACAAGTGAAGAATATAAAAAAATTATTACTTCTGATATGGGGGTCGCTGATTTAGAATCAATATATTCAACAGATTTTCAAAGCACAATGAATGATTTGAATAGTATTGTTACTGAACTTAATCGAATACTTAAAAATTTAGAATCACAGGAAACAACTGCTCAAAATGAGCTTAATAGCTGTAATTCTGAACTTAGTACAGTAACAAGTAGGCTTAATAATGTTGGCAACGAATCAACAGCTCAATATTGGATAGATACTTATTATGCAGAAATGAAGGAATATGAAATTAGATGGCAAAACGGCGAATAAAGGGGGATGTAACAGCCTATGGCAGTAATTACATTGGCTGGAAATACAATAGGTTGCTGTATTGGAACTGGTAGCTTTGAAAGTGTTGGTTCAGCATTTTCAAGTGCAAAGCAATCTGTAAAATCACTGGCACAGGGCATTTCAACACTAAAATCTAAGATTGATATAGCACGAGTAGCTGCTAATGTAGACACCTCCCATACACAAGCACAAAATGCAGAAAAACGAGAGGAAACAAAGCAGGGTGCATTATCTAGAGGTTATGATAAACTGGAAAACCTTATATCGGATGTTGGTACTGTAGACAATAAGGCAGCCGACAAGATACGAGAGCGAAAGAATGATTTTTATGCTCAGTATAGTTATTTAAAGCCTGAGTGCGAGAAGTCAACAAAAGAAAAACGAAAAGAGTTTTGGCAGGGTGTCGGAAATGCCATTGGTGGTTTCTTTAAGGATGCATGGGAATGGTGTAAAGAGCATTGGAAAGAAATATTGGCGACACTTGTCATAGTTGTAGGAGCAGTTTTAGCAATAGTTGCTGTTGTTGCAACTGGTGGTTTAGCTTTAGTTCCGATGTTAACTAGCTTAATTACCGCTGGTGGGGCATTATTTGGAGTAACTATTGCAACGAGTACAGCAATTGCAATTGCAACTGCAATTAGTGTAACGGTTGCAGTTGTAGCAGTTGGCTCAACGCTTGCGTCCAGTACAATGAATATTATTGATACGTGGTGTGACATGAGTGATAATGTTACATTTAAAAAATGGCAAAAAGGCTTAAACATAACATCTGCCATTTCAAATGGACTGTATTCTATAGGAAACTTATATAATTCGATTAAGGGCGTATCAGGGAAAGAATTCATTGCAAGAAATAAAGCGATAGAAAATGGTAAAATGGGGTATTCTAACCTTGATGCAAATCATCCCAAAATGAAACATAAACCAGGTGCAGAATATGATAGTAAAAGAAAAACAGATATTCTAAATGAAAATCGAGCAAGAAACAATGGACAGTTAAGAAGTGACAAAACTGGCAAGCTTTTAGAGCAACCACAAAAATCAGCCCGAGGAGTAAAACCACCAAATAATGAAGCTCAAGTCGATCATATTATTCCAAAATCTCAAGGTGGGGCTAACAGTTTTGATAATGCACAAGTAATTGAAAGAGTTGTTAATAGAGCAAAGTCAAATAGTCTTAATTTTACCGAATTGGACTATTTCAAATACAGTATTCCAGATAAACCGAATATTGGTGGTATAATTTTTTCTGGTTTTAACGGCATAGACTCAATCGTTAGTGGCATATTAACAACGACAAAAGGAGATTGAATATGAGTCGTAATATAATTACAAACGTTTCATATAGTGATTTTTATTTTAACTGTGTTTATTCATCAGTTGCAAAAGCTATTTTTTCTTTGAGAGAACCTTTTTATGCCTATTCACAATCATGGGATAAAAATAATTATTGCTTTCATTATGGAAGAACACGAGGAACAATTTCGTTTTATGCCGACAAAAATATTGTCGTTGGTGCTGCAAGAGATGAACGGAGCAATAGGAGAAAATGGTATCCTGAATATGATGCTGTCAATTTGTTTGATTTTTCTTCGAATATAATTCAGATGTTAGCTATGAAAGATTCATTAGAATACTTGTATGATGAAGAAAACGGTATTACGAAACCGATGGCATCTATAGGATTTTGGATTGAGAAAAATAATTTATGTTCTCGGGATAACAAAAATGATTTCCTATGCAATGGTGGCGAATATATAGAAATTATTTCTCAAAACTTATCTGATATAAAAGAATTTTGGAAAAATGAATATGAATTGAGTAATTTAGAAATAAAAACAATTGACCATATTTTCCGAAGCGTTAAAAAAAATAGATTAATTGATCTTAATGAAATAAAAGATGTATTAAATATTAAATGCAATGGATATGATGAGTGTATGGAATCACTTAAAGAATTAGAAGTAACTATAAAATAAGATGATGTAAACTATATTAAATTTGAGTATGAAATTTATGTAGAAAAATTCTAAAGAGTAAATAAATCACTGAATGGAGAAGTCTTTCTTAAAGATTCATCTTACAAAATTTTTACTTTTTTATCACAATCAGGAAATATTTTCAAGGATTGGAACTGACGAATGCTATGAAAAAAATAAAAAAAATTAAACTTAAAGATGGCGTTAATGGAATTAAGATATCTGGAACTAAATGGTATGTAACTATTGAATATAAAGGTAATATCGCAAGGTTCAATGGCGAATTGTGCATTGATGGATTCTGTGCACGTGGCGATGCAGTGGCATGGCTAAAACACAATGGATATGCTGATGATTGTGAACGTTTAGAGCTTATACGAGATGTGACTGAATATACACAAAATGATAGGTTTAAAATTTATTTTATACATGAAGATGGAAGCAATTATTAATGAGATTTTTTTATTTATGTGACTGAAATTTCCGTTAAATTAGATTTGAGGTGAGATTTATGGCTGTTATTGCATTGCCATGAAGTACAATAGGTTGTTGCATAGGTGTAGGTAGCTTCGAGGGTATAGGAAGCTCTTTTAAAAGTGCAAAACAATCAGTAGGCTCACTTGTAAAAGGTATTTCCACTTTAAAATCCAAGATAGATACTGCACGAATAGCTGCTAATGTAGATACTTCTCATACACAAGCACAAAATGCAGAAAAACGAGAGGAAACAAAGCAGAGTGCATTAACTACAGGTTATGATAAACTTGAAAACCTTATTTCTGATGTCAGCACTATTGACAATAAGTCTGCTGATAAGATACGTGAACGAAAGAATGACTTTTATGCTCAGTACAGTTATTTGAAGCCTGAGTGTGAAAAAAGTAAAGAGGAAAAACGAAAAGAGTTTTGGCAAGGTGTCGGAGATGCCATTGGTGGTTTCTTTAAGGATGCATGGGAATGATGTAAAGAAAACTGGGTAGCAATAGTCACTGCTATCGGAGTGCTTATAATCGCTGTGTTAATTGTTGTTTTTACTCCATTGACTGCTGTTTTTGTTGCGTGCATAGCTGGAATAATAGGTTTGGTTCTCTTAGTGGCAGATATTGTTGTGGCTTGTTGTAACGATGGAAAAGGTATAGCAACTTTGTTAGCAGAAAATGGTCACCCGATTCTCGCTCAAATGTTTACAGGTTTCCAATGGGGATGTGATCTTGTTGAAATTATTTTGCCTTTAGGTGCAGCAGTAAAAGTTATGAGCAAAGTTGGTGTAAAACAGTTTTTTAAAGTTTCATGGTCCGCTATGAAACAAACCTGCAAGGAAACTTTCGAGTCAGTATTTAAAAGTGGTTTTAAGAATGGCTTCAAAAATGCACTGACTATTTGTGCTAAGAGTTTCTTGTTTGATTGGGATGACTTGAAGCTCTATAAAAAGGATATTTTGAATTTTGCAACAGAACCATTAGAGAATATGGCTACTCATTTTGTGAAGGATGGCGATAAGCTTGTTCCAAAATCCCAAGAGGCAATTAAAACCTTGAATGAATTCGGATTAGATTCTTTGAAGATTCTTGATAGCGGTGATTTAGATTGGGATTCAATTGCTGTGAGAATTGCTGATATGGATATGAGAAAAATCAATATGTCAACCGATGAAATATCAAGATATTTGAATGGTGATCTGGTTGATGGTTGGTCGGGCAATACATCGGAAAAACAAATGGCAAGCTATTTGAGAAGCAATACATATTCGCAGGCATATTCAGCTTTGAAAGAAGAATATAAACTATCATCCCGAGAAAAAGTTAATGCAGCACTTTCAAAGATTGCTCAACAGCAATTTGACCTTGACAGAATGCCTAAGATTACTCCACATGATTTCTTTAGTACAAAGAAAATGTATTTTGTACCATATGATATTCATAAATTAGTAAATCATAATGGAGCAATTGCTGTATATAAGGACGCAGTAAAAACGATAGCAAGATCCTTTGAGTCTTCAATAAAGAATACTCCATGGGGAAGAATATTTGTGAACGCATCATTTTAAGGAGTTTATATGCTTTGGAAAAAAGATTATTTGAATAATGCGACGTTCGGAAAAATTAGATTTTTAAACGGATGGCAGAAAACGGAAAAAGTTGTCTTAATCCTATGGGGACACGAATTCCAAATATATATTCGTGCAACAGCATCGAATAAAAGGGATAAAATTTCTGCTGAGCAGGAAAAAGCTTTTCTGAAGCTTTCTGATTCTGTCAAAGATATTGAAAGAATAATAGAAACTGTTATGCAGGATCATTTCCCGAATTTAAGCCAAAAAGAACTTATCGAGCGTTTTATTCCAGACGAAATCATTATTTCTCGCAATGGCTGTTTTGGTATATGTATCAGCGATAGGGAGGATGAAGATTGTGGAATACAACCTGATGCTGATTTAGCGATTGCGCTATCGCCTGAGGTTATGTATTACGATAGTCAAAATGATTATATTTGTTTGGTAGACTAATTTCAAAGGAGTGTTTAAATGAATTATGCAGAGTTAATTACAGAAGCTAATCTTTCTTTCGCAAGCAATAATTTTACTATGTCATTAGACAAGGCAAAAGAAGCGATTAAAAGTCAGCCTAAGGAATCTGAGGGATATTATTGTGCCGGAAAAGCCTGTATGTCAATGGATCAACCTAATGAGGCAGTTGGTTATTTTAAAAAAGCAACTGAAATTGACAAAATTAACGGCAACGGATATTTTCTTCTTGGTTATGCTCAGATAATGTCTGACGATACTGTCGGTGCATTAAAGAGTTTAACAAGAGCACTCGAAACAAATTGTGAGTCTGTTCTAAAAGGTCAAATCTACAAGATGATGTCCATGATTAATACAGATCAGGCCGATTATGAAAATGCACTGCTCAATATCAAACAAGCGGAAGCTCAGATAGGTCTTGACTATAAGTTGCTTCAGCAAAAAGCCGGCTGCTATGCAAGTTTGCAGGATTATCACAAGACAGTATTCACCTTAAATCAGATGAAGTTGCTTAAACCTAATGACTACATGGCGTATAGTCTAGCATTTAACGTTTTCATGGAACTTAATATGTATGATGAAGCAAAAGCTGAACTTGAACGAGCAGAAGAATTTGCAGCATTGAATATGTCTTACTATAATGATGTGATTTCTTATACGTTGCTTCATGATCCGGATAAAGATACAGCTGAGAACATTAAGCCTAAATGGTTGGGAACAATTAAGGCTATTGACAATGCTTTGAAAAAGGGACAGCCTACTGCAGAACAGGCATTTGAGTTGTACTTAAGAGCCGCTCAGATGTATGTCTCTTTGCAATCTCCTGATTATGCCTTGGCTTGTTTGGGTGCTTCGATGAATCCTGTAGCGTCATTTAATAATGGTTTTTCTGTTGTGTTTGAAAATGATGCAGCAGATGAAATGGATATTCCTACAGGATTGACACCGGAAGAGGAAGAAATTCTTATGGAAGAAAAATGGGAGAACGGTGAGTTTGATGAGATCCGTGAAGGCATTAATGAAGCTTTAATGGATACATACAGTGACGATCCGGAAGAAATTTCGGAGGCTGTCGAGCGATATCTTTCCCCTATTGATAATATTCCGTCATCTAATCCTACAGATGAAGAAGATTATACAATTTCTGGTGAATTTACAGCAGATTCAATGCAGAAGGATATAAGAAATTCTCTTTACATTTCAGTATATGAGTTAACTTGTGATTACTCTAATATGCTTCAGAAAGCAAGAGAATTACAAACCTCCGATAATATTGCCAATCAGTACACAGGCATATACTATGAACTAAAAGTTGGAAAGTATACAAATGCCGAGAACTGGCAGCGTAAGTATCGTGAACGCATTAATTTCTGGACGAAACGTATGCTGGAAGATCCTACAGATTTTGTATCAGCAAGTTATCGTATTCGTTCATATATTGATCTTGAAGACTTCGACAATGCTGAACAACTGTGCAGTTGTCTGCCAACTGATGTGAAAGAAGCATTGATGGAAGAAATAAATAAAGCTAAGGCACAGGGAGGCGGTGAAGATGAGCATACATCTTGACGATCAAGCTTTGAAAACTGCAGCGGCTGATATGATGGCACTTCGACAACGTAATCAGCGATTGAAAGAAAAGCTTGAAACAATGTATAAAAACCTTACAACTGCGTTAGATACTCCGGCAGGACATGCAGTTGAGTGGACAGGAAAAGACGTTTTACTGGAACCCATAGATGATATGGGAAAGGTACTTGAGCACGTTTCCGATACTTTAAATATTATTATCGGTCAAGATGGAAAAAATGGCGGAGAATCCAAGGGCGTATATTACGACAAACTCTTTGCACAATACCGGGAGCTTGATCGTATTTTGAAATCCAAATCAACAACTTAAGGAGGAAATTAACAATGGCAATGGGATCAAATGATAGAGTAGTTCTCGATGGTGAGATGCAGACTGCAAAGCAGAAGTGTGCAGATTATCGTGCAAAAGTGAGTACATTACTCGGATCGCTAAAGGATACTGTCGACGGCTTGCTGGCAGACGGATTTAAGGGTGAGGCTGCCGATGGCTTTAAGGATTTTTATACAAAGAATATCGAGGCTTTCTTTGCGGCTAATGCTACATTCGACCAGTATATCGGAATGTTTGACAAGGAAGGCGAAGGTCTTTTCGACAGTATTGAGAAAGCGTTGACAGTTGGCGAAGGTGTAGATCCTTCTCTTGGACAGAACAACAAGAGTATTGGTCAGCCCGCTGAAGGTCAGTCATAATTGATAGGAGGAAATGGAAAATGGCAATGACAGCTGATAATCAGGCAATTACCAATGCAAGAGATGCTATTTGTACCGCTGGTGAAGGTACAGGATATAGCGGACTTGCAAAAGAATTTAAGGATGCAGGTGAAACATTTATCACTGAACTGACGACTGCACTCAGCACGTTTGAAGGTGCTACAAAGGATGCTTTGATAGAGAAGAAAATCGGTGCAGTTGGTTCAGAAACAGAAGGAACGCTCGCTTATTTCGTTTCCACACAGATTCCGGATCTTATTAAGGGTCTGTCATCTCTTCTTGAGGGAAATAGAAGTACAATTGAAGAAAGTGACAGAAAACTTGCAGAGGCTATTTCCGGAAATGGCGAGGGACAGGGCTAATATCACATTTTAGTTGTGAAAAAACTCAACCGATATATCGAAAAATTATGAATTAGGGCACAGTCATGCATTCGGGACATCTTCTCTCTGTGCAATTTGACTGTGCTTTATGTTTTATGAAGGGAGAATTACAATGTCATCTCATAACGATGTTTATTATGACGCACATATAAAGACTCATCAACGTCATCTCTTAATAACTTGGCTGGAGTCAGCTAAATCGGAAAAAATCAGAGCAATGAAAGACAGCATTGTAATTCCAACAAAGCGTTATGTTGTTCCTACTGCAGCTCCGGTGACTCCGATTTCTGTGGAAATAACAGAAGAAGAAAAGCAGAATTTAAGAAAAAAATTTGAGGGTATTAATCCGTCAGTTTCAATCAGTGAAAGCGAGATCGTTAATGTTCTTCCTACAATGGATAAGAATGCATTATCAGAAAGATTTGCAAGTATATTTCATGCATCACTAATTCGCCCATCTGACGATGTTTCTTTATCACATATCTCTAATAGTATAGGTGCATTGATTTCGGAGAATCTTTCAAGTGTTGCTGTGGCAACGAATAAAGAACAAGCAAATACAAACAAGCACAACACTTTTGTATATGAGATCGATAAAAAGAAATTCGAAAACGTCAGAGTAGGAGTATTAGCGTTATCGTCAATACCTACATCCGAACAAATAATGACTGCTATTAGTTTGGATACAACCAAATTTAATGATATTCACGCAGATACTATTTCATTGTCATCCACACCAACCGCAAAACAATTAGGTTCAGCGGTAAGTATTGATTCTAAGGTTTTTGAGGATGTACACACTTATGTCACAATCCCTCCTACAATCAATTTTGAAGAGAATGCAGCTGAGATAAATAAATTAGTTAAAAGCTGTGTATCGGGAGTGACACTTTCTAAGAATATTGCACCAATTACAAAAGCTGTTATTCCGGAAAGTGTTGTATCCATTAAAAAAGAAAATAATGCCTCTGTTTTGTTTGCTGTACAAATACCTGATGTGGTTGCTGTACCGGAACAAGATGCTGAAGATAAAAAACGATTATCTGAAAAATTTACAGATATTTATAAAGTCGTAACGATTCCTGATAAACTTTCCTTACAGGAACGAATTGATAAAAATAGAAATGCTGCGCAAAGTTGCATTTCACAGGCAAACGTATTAACGTCAATAACCATTCCTACAGAAGCTCAAAATGCAGTGGATACTCATTGTGATATTGACGATGAAAAATTTGCATCTGTGACTACCACTGTTGAAGTTCCTTCAATGACTGTTCTTCCTAAATTATTTATTGATGGTAAAAAATCAATTATAGGAGTGCCATCTTTAGAAACTTTGAACGATATTCTCAATCGCAACACAATAGTCCGACCTGATTTTTCGGATGTTGGTCAAATATCAGTATCATTACCAAGAATAATCCCTATGGATTTTTCTGATATTTTTGAGACCTTAACTACTGATTGAAACAAGGGAGTGAATAAGCTTTAATGAAAAATAATGAAATGCTCTTATCGGTAAAATTCGAATCTGATGGAGAAGAACTGTCTCTTTTATTGCATAAGGATATAACCTTAAAAGCATTGCTTGAGGTTTTATATTATGGATTAAAGGAAAATGATTCAGAACACTTTGCAATTTTCAAAGAGTATACAAAAAAGCACTCCCAGATTGTCGTTTATTTTCGTGCAAAAAAAGAGCTTGAGTTAATTAATGTAAAAAGTCATCTTGACAAAAAACTTTATGAATTAGGCATTGTAACAACAAGCTGTATTGTAGTACCAAAGTCAGACAGAATAAAATTAAAAACTTTGTTCAAACGTTATGATTTGCCTGCTTTGTGTGACAAGGAAAAAATGGAGTATAATATCAGCACCAGAAGAATTGCTGTCGCTGAGCCATCTGTTGTTGATATTCTTCCTCCCGGTGATATGCCATCAGGGCAGAAAAGAACATATCTTGATGTTATTGTTCCAACGGCAATTTCAATGGGTGCGTTGTGCATGAGTCGTGGTTTGATGGCGCTTTTTAACGATAATGCATCTGGTTTTTCAATGATGGCAATGATGATGATGACATCAATATCCACAATGATAACTCAAAGCTATAATTATGTAAAACAAGGAAAAGAAAGCAATAAATCCATTGAAGAATGGAAAACAAATTATGAGAACTACTTAACTCGAATTTGGGACAAAATTCTCGATTGGCAGAAGAGTGATATCAATTATCTTTGTACAACATATCCTTCATTGAGAGAACTTTTTGAACGAACGGCGCAGCTTGACCGTGCAATTTTCGCACGTTCTCAGAACGATCTCGACTTCTTTAAAATCACTCTTGGAACTTCAGAAGAAGTTGATCCGATGTTTGAAATCAAAAATGAAAAGAAAGAAGAAATATTTGAAGATATTGGTTATTTAATTCATAAGGATGACAAGAAAAAAAGAGTAGAGATAGTAATTCCATTGGAGAAACTGCCAAGAAAGAAAAGAGCATCCGCACCGAAAGAGTCAGATGGACTTCTTTCAGAGCTCCCATATTTCCTTTCATCTAAGCAATTCAGATATCTGCAAGCAGAAAACAACGGACAGCTTCCTCCTCTTGTACTTAATTTGAAAAATTGCGGCGTACTTGGCTTAATAGAAGCACAGAAAAAGTATTCTGAGCATTTCATTGAGCATCTTGTATTTGAACTTGCATATTATCATACGCCGGAAGATCTGCAATTTGTATTTTTCTTTAATAGAGAGGACGATAGAAAAAAGCAGGCAGATATTATCAAAAACTATAGGAACCTTCCACACACAAATGAATTATTTGAAGATGCATCTCAGTTTGTATTTGATAAGGAGAGTGCGGCTATTGCTTTTGGCAAACTTCAAGCAATAATGGGTGAGCGAACTAAGTCCACTGAAGAAAATGATGAAGAAAACAAGTCAACCGAACAGTATACGCAGATTGTTTGTATTATCTTTGATGATTACGATATAAAAGAAACAGGTTTTTCCAAATATTTGCCGAAACCGCCAATTGAGGGCAAAGAATATGTGAATAACAATGGTTTGACATTTATTTTCTCTTGTTCTAATCTTGCACAGTTGCCAAGATACTGCGGCAATATCATAGAAGTCACTGATTCTACAACTGAAAGAGCTAAGGTCAGCAGCAGATATAATGTGCTTTCCAGAGATACGTTGAATAATCTTAGCAAATCCGATGGCAGAAATTCAGATTTGCAGACAACCAGTAAAATCGAAAGACTTATTGACTATAAGAGATTTAATAACGATTATATATTTTATGAAGATACCCAGTCGAATGGTCTATCTATTAGAAATGAATATGAGAAATCCTTCAGGCAGCTTAGTGCCATATATTACAGACGAATTGCTGAAAATGGTAATGTTCCATCTATGGTTACGCTATTCAAACTTTATGGTTACACGCCAGAAATGGTGAAAAATGACGAGATTATTGGAAAAATAGAACAAATGTGGAGCAAAAGCGATGTAACAAAAGACCTTTGTGTTCCAATGGGTGAAAATGAGCATGGTGTTGTAACTCTTGATCTTTATGAAAAAGCGGATGGACCTCATATGCTTGTTGCAGGTACAACCGGATCGGGAAAATCTGAAACTATCATAACCTATCTCATTGGACTTTGCATGAAATATTCTCCAACCTATTTGAATCTTATGCTCGTTGATATGAAGGGCGGTGGGTTTTCTGACAGATTGCAATCGCTGCCGCATTGTGTTGGTGTAGTTGATGATACTGCCGGTGAGAGTGAAGGTATTTCTGCAATCTATATGTTAAAGAGATTCCTTGAAGTGCTTAATGCTGAAATCAAAAGAAGAAAAATACTCCTTAAGGAATTTGGAGTTGATAATGTTGATGCATATATTCGTGCCGAAAGAACTATCACTAAAATTTTAAAAGGAGATAACAATCCGGATCTTGTACAATCATTAAATCCGGCTCAGGCGGCACAGTTAGGGAAATTAAAAAGAGAAACGAAGCTGCCGCAGACCTTGTCACATCTTGTTCTTGTTGTGGATGAATTTACGGAACTTAAGAGATTCAGCAGTGAAAGCGATAATGTGGACTTTATTGCTGAGATCACAACAATTGCCAGAGTTGGAAGAACACTGGGGTTTCATATTATTCTTGTTTCTCAGAATATTGAAGGTGCGATTACAGAGGATATTCGTATCAACTCCAAATCAAGAATCTGTTTAAAGGTTGCAACACGCTCAGCATCAAAAGAAATGTTGGACGGCAGACCGGATGCAGCTTCACCTACGATGCCCGGAAATGGCAGAGCTTATCTTTTGGTAGGTACCGGTTCAAAGTTTATGTACTTCCAATCGGCTTACACAGGTGCAAACAAGGATGAAAATATTGAACCTGTAGTTTCTGCAACTCAAGTTTTTCCATGCGGTAATCATAATTCTGATTTCTACATTTCTACAAAGCATAATGCAAGAATAAGAAAATCGTCTAAAAACGTTAAGGCACATGATACACAGTTGTTTTATATTGTAAAGTTAATTGAAAGATTTAAAGCTCAGAACGGGAATTCACGCTATTATCGTGAACCTCGTATGATATTTAAAAGACCGCTTAAGAGTAAAATTCCGGATCAGACACAGTGGAGGTGAGCGTTGTGGCAATAGAAAAAATGCTTTGTGTATTAGGACAGCAGGATATTCCTGTCATTCAGGAACAGCCTCCTTTTTACGTTGATTTGCTTGATTCAAATGTTATTTTATTCGGAACGGCAATGAGTGGAAAATCTAACTTTATAAAATTGATGGTTACCATTCTTCATAAATGCTATCGTGAAACCGCTGAGCAGATTTTCGTTCTTGACTTTGGCGGAGCACTTGCTGAACTTGAATCACTTCCTTTGGTTGCGGCTTATTTCGATAATTCCAACGAGGAGTATGTTAAGCGTGTTTTCAAGCTAATGGAAGATCAGCTTAAAGATAATAATAAAAAATTAAAAGGTCGAAACTTTCGTGACTGTACTGAAAATCAACCGATACATACTACGTTATTTATCGACAATGTAAATGCTTTTTTTGATGATCCGCGTTACACCGCATATCAAGAAAAACTTGGTAAGTTGTGCAGAGATGGACTTTCAAAAGGCATCACTGTTGTTATGACTGCAAGCTCTACCAAGGGTATTATGTCTCTTATGGGCAGTTTTAAACAAAAAATTGCTCTTGAAATGTCAGCAGAAAGTTATGTAGATATTTTCAATCAAAAGGTGATTCCGGTTGGTAATAATCCTGGACATGGTTTTGCAAATGTAACGATTCAACCGGAAGACATTACAGGAACATTCCCATTGCAAGTTCCGTATGAATTACAGCTGTGTATTGCTGATGATATTCATGATGAGACTTTTGCAAGTGGACTTGAATATTATTTTGGAGAAAGAACAGTAGTGAAGCATAAACGCTTCCCGGAAATATTGACAGAAGAACTGTTTGCAAAGTTCTCAGGAAAGACAGATGAAAACGATGAAATGCTTGTAAATGTTGGTCTGGATTATACGAAATGTCAGCCAGTAATAATGGATTTCAGCAACATACGTTCTGTAGCAATATACGGAAAAAAGGGATTTGGAAAAACAAATCTACTCAGGAGACTTTTGAAAGGATTTATTGAAAGTCCTTTATCGGATTATAGGTTTGTTTTTTTGGATGATGGTCGTGAACAATTAAAAGAAATTGCGGCAGAAATCATGGATGAGTCAAGGAAGAAGTATATATGTTATCATGAACAGCACACAATCCATCATAAGAGTTCACAAGGTATTACGTCAGACGATACAAAGCTGTCACCATTACAGGTATTCATAAAATATGTTCATGAAGAATATATGGATTTGTCTGATACTCGTAGAATGAGTAATTTAGTTTTGGATGATATATTTGGTCCCCGTACTGTTATTCAGTCGAATGCGGATCTGCAAAAAGGTAAAAATACCATTTTTGTTTTACAGAGTAAATTTTTGTATGTAAATTCCGCAGCTGCCAGAGATTTTATGGAAGTAATTCTGCCAACACTGGTTGCTCGCGCAGATGAAATGAAATGGATATTCTTGTTCACAGATGTTAAGCCGATAAATGATGCAGATGCGAGAGAAAACTTCCATTCTGCCATTGGCGCTGCATTTTTATTGGATAATATCGCCGAATTTGTAGGCGAACGAGGCAGAAAGTCCATATTTGGTAATATGGATGTTAAAAGCCTGAAAGAGGAATATGCTCCATGTGAAGAAGGTGACGGATATTATTATTCGATTGAAAGAGATGCTCTGATAAAACTTAAATTTATCAAGGAGTCTGATAAGGAGGATAAAAATGGCTGAATTTATAAGGGCTGATATAGCAAAACTTGAAAGTTTTGTAAGTGAAAGTGAAGAAGCAATCCGAGAGTTTGCAGATATTCGGACGGAATTTGATCGAATCAATAATACCCTTCTTGCAAATTGGGATGGTGTTGGTTCCAGTGCATACAGCAAGGTTGCAAAAAATATCACTGAAAAAATCGGAGGTATTAAGGATGTCCTTGATACTATCAACGATAGCGTCGTTAAGGATCTGATTGAACAGTATAAACAGTTGGATAAAGATCTCGGCGATTATAACAGAAAGGCTGGAGAACCTGAGGAGGGAGAAGCCTGATGTTTGAAGAAAAAAGTATGGGTGTATTCAGTTCATTCAACAACGGAAATGAAGATAACTCCTATGAGTCAAAGATTTTTGATTTGGAAAGGTTTCAGCCCGATGATAAGTCAGATACAATATACAACTTGTTATTTAGAGAGTTTGATGAGGAGAAGAAAAGTTAATGGGTGGAGTAATTTGCGGCACAGAGTTTAATTACCGTATAGATGAGGATTTTGGTATAAACGGAGGCTTCATTGCAGAAGGTACTGAAAGCATTGTTTTCAAGGGGATTAAATATGGTAATGATCTGCGTTACTCATGTGCGTTAAAATTTAAGCCTATTAATCGCTTGACTGATTTCATGGAGCGCGAGTATCGGATACTTGAATCGATGCAGACTTGTCGTTCGGTGGTTCGTGTTCTTGATGTTATTGAGGATTTAGGAGAATTCGCATTGCCATACGGAAACGACGAAATCAATAGGAACAACAGTTTCTGTGTTGTGGAAGAATATATAGACGGAGAATCACTTCAAGATTACTGCATTAACCGTTGGTATAATTATAATACGAAAACGAGAAAGTGGGAACGAAATTCAACACCATACACATATAGAGAAATTGTTAAGTATCAAAATCAGATGCTCCAATTTATGATTAATCTATGCGAAATCATGAAGTTTGTCTCTAATATCAACGGTATGAACGGAAAGATTAACGGCAATACTCCAATCGTTCTTCACTGTGACATAAAGCCTGAAAATATTATGGTAACAAAACATGGAAAAGAACTTGTTCTTATTGATTTCGGTCGTTCACAGCAGTTAATGAATGAGCGAACTTACCAGCACTACAATAATATTTCCAAAGGAACCTATGAAGCGGATTACAGTGATAAACAGTGGCAAACAGTAGGTAAGGATAACTTCTACGCTTATGGTACTGTAGGTTATTCCGCACCGGAATGCTACGCTGCTCCAGTTAATGGAGTCTTTCCCTTTATAACACAACGTCCGGCATTACAATGCGGTTGCGTATCAGTTGAAAGTGATATATTTGGATTCGGTACTACTTTTTATGAATGTTTCTCAATGTATGAAAAATGTCAGCAAATATTTGAAAGCAATGATAACCATGGTGATCCACGGATGTTCAATCGTGCTATTATGGAAGAAGCTGAATTAACAGTAAGAAATGGAACAACAGAATATTACTGTGACAGGGATTTTCGTGGGCTAGATATTGCTTATCATGAATCAATAGAGGATATTATCAAGAAATGTACCCAAACGAGATATGTTGGATTTCAAAATCCGGATTCGACACCACAAGAATACTATCACAATTTCTTTCAGTTGCAGGAAGATATAGAACGTGCACGTGATGTAATTCCTTCTCTTGATAGAAAGTCGGATCCTTTAGTGCGTCAAATGCTTGGCGTTTCCGGCTTTTGTGCGGCATTTGGAAGCTGTTTTTTAGCATTATGGTTTATTTTATTTATTCTCGCTAACCCATTGGCAAGGGATAGATGGAATACTTTAAAGAGATCATATACCGATAATCAAACTGAAATGCTTAGAATTGTAGCTGATGATATGCTTGATGTTCCGTCAAAAAAAGCAAAACAGCGTAATTTTGAGGATATCATGCAATTTATGTATGGCGGTGCACCAAACGACGATGTGATAGATGGTGTCGAGGCTGAAATATTAACAGCGCTTTTAAAGGACAAGTTAAAAGGTTCTTCAAAACAGACTGATTACCTGAATACAATCATACAAAAAGCAAAAAGTGATAATTTAGATGATATAGCAGAATATGTGTACCAGATGAATATATCTGATAGCAATGTTTGTGAAGGATATGAGCTTGCGCAAGCATTGACACGAGTAAATAATGCTGATGACAGAGATAGCAGCATTTTAATCCCTGCATATGAAACATTGTTAAAATATTCCGATAATGAAGATTATGCTACTATTGTTTCAAAACTTGCTATAAAACTTATGTCAGGCAGAAAAGTTGATACATTGGCAAATGAGTTGGACAGAAATCGTGAAGATATTCAAAATGAACTCGCACCATTAACAAAAACAGCAGGAGGTGAATGATATGCCTGTTTTATCAAATTCAGAAGACAGGAATCATCAGGTTGTGGAAAATGAACATAAAGAAACTCTCATCAAGTTTTTCAGCGATTTTAAGACGTCATTCTTAATTTGGATAAAAATTGGCGGTATTGCTATGGGCAGCGTCATACTCCTTTATTTATTTGCGAGATTTATACTTAAATGGGATATCCTGTATGAAACAAATGTTAATTTCTCCACTGGTTTCTTTATTGTTGCGATGGGATCTATCATTTCAATTATTGCTTGTTGGCTTGTTGCATTCTTCCTGTATAATACCAAGCATCGTAGGACTACAAAGTACAAGTCTCTTGATATTGGTCGGGGAGGAAACTAAAATGAGCAATAAGATGAAAGCGTTGAATTCTCTATCAGCTGTAGCCTTTGTTATTTCATCACTTAGTCTGCTTATGATACCTTTTATTGAAATTGATGATGATTTACCAAAGGAAGCATATGTAATTGCTGCTTTTTTCTGGTTAGGCTTTTTGGTGGGCGCAGTTATTCAATTATATCTGTTACTCGAATGTAAAAAGATGAAACTGAAAAACAAATATACAGCACATAGAATACCGCTGCTGATTTCAGCAATATCATTTATAATTTTATTGATGTTAATTATATTAAAAAGTTCAAGTAAATTAGCTGTGATCATCAGCTTGTTTATAACAATCCTATCATTGCAATTCTCAGCCGTCATCAAAAGAAAGGGGTGTTTAAAGTGAATGGAAAGAAAATATTAGCATCCATTTGCAGTTTTTTGCTTATTTGCAATCAAATTCCATTCTCGTTTACAACAGCTTTTGCAGAAGAATCTATACCAACTAATACCAATGAACCCATTGAAGAGTCTACAACTGAAAAAATCGAACTTACTCTTCCTGTTGATTTTGCTAACAATCTATCCTTTTCTAAAGTATACGATGGGACTACGATTGTAGCTGATACTGACAAAGATTTTTCAACGGTGGAACTTGTTGGAATCTTACCTGAAGACGCAAATAAAGTCACACTGCAAGCTGCCGCAGAATATGAATCTATGGATGCAGGGGACACAAATGTTATTATATCTGATTTTCAATTACTATTCTCAGATGATGCGGATGAAGCGATAAGACAAAAATATGTTTTTTCCTCTATTGAAGACATCAGCGTTCCCGGAAAAATTGAAAGACGAAAAGTATGCGTCAACCCCTCTGATGATTTTAGAATTGTTGATAACTCTTCGCTGCCTGAACGAGTACCATATGATGTAGTAGTGAGTTGTGATGAACATAAAGAAAACTACGTTCTGAATGAAGATGAGAATTCATTAACAAACACAGAAGCTATTCTCAGTGTTGAGAAAAATGAAAATGGTTCATTAAGCTTTTTCTTTGCTGATGGAGAATCGATTAAGACTGGAAACCCAAACTATGAATTTGTACTTCATAGTGATATACCGATACAGCCTGTTGCACCAGAAGAAATGCAAGTGAAATCTGCTATTGTCTCCAAGAATAAAGCTACGGTTTTGGAACAAAATAACCATGGAATCTATGCAAATGACAGCGTTTATATTGATATCATTTCAGAATCAGCTGAGAAATATGAGGATGTTAAGTTTCAGATCTCAGCAAAGGGTAAAGATTTAGGGTATCTTACAACGTCTGATTATCATAAAAACAAAAAGATTGAAAGTGAACTTAACGCAAGTGAACTCGAAAAACTCGAAACTGTAACTTGTGAAGAAGTTACATATGACGAAAACGGTAATGAACTGGAAAATCCAATATACAGATATACAGCTCGTTTTGAACTTGGTCATGTTGGTGATGATAAGACAGCAAACTATTCGGATTTATCATGTGTTATTGATAATGGTACGCAAACGACTGTTGATGGATTAGAACTATCAAAAGAAAAGAATAATCGAAAAAGTAAAGTTTTAATTATTGACAAACAAGAACCGGCAATTGTTGAGATCAATCCGAAAAATCATAGTGATGGTAAGTATTTCGATTTCTATGGAAAATTTCTTGATAATGAAAGTGGTATTCGTGAAATTCAGTGGAGATGGGATTCAGATTTGAAATCAAGTATCTCTTGGAAAATAAAAAATGATTTTTCACATAAAAGTGGAGATACTATTGAGATCTATGATAAAGTATGGTGGAACGAATGTGAAGTAGATCCAAGAGAATATGGTATTGAAAATGGTCGTCATTATCTTGAAATAAAAGTTATTGATAATGCAGGTAATGAATTCATATCAAGTTATACCACAAATGGATCGGACTCTAAAGCACCAGTTGTAACATATATCAATCTTAATGTTCCAGAACTGAGTGCATGGGAATCTATTATTAATTTTCTTTCATTTGGTACATTTGTAAATAAGGACATTACACTTACATTAAAAGTGGTAGATGAAGCAGAAGACAAAACTCAAATTAGTGGCGTAAAATCTGTTGAACTTTATGATGGCGAAGACAAAAATGCAACTCATCTCGAACAGTTTCAAGCTAAACAAAAAGATGACAAATATATATTCACAATAGGACCAAATAACGTTATTAACAATTGGTCTGTCAAATTGACAGATAATAATGGAACGTATATGTTTTACTCCATTGACGAACTTTTAAAAGATGGAAATCTAAGCAAGGAAGACACAGTAATTGAAATCACAACTACCACTGACGAAAATAGCGAATCAGTAACTGAAACAACAACGACAGCTATTGACTGGAACGCTCTCGAAAGCAACAAATGGGTATTTGATGATAAGGCGCCAACTTGTGATGTTAAATGGGCAGAATCAAGTGTTTATAATGAGCAGACGAAATCTCATTATTATAACAATACAGGCGGTGATTTCGTAATTGAAATATCAGATGAAAACGGCTTACAAGATTGGAGCGTAGTTTCAATTAATGAAGATGGTGAAGTGTACACTAATATTGAGAAGTCGGGAACATTTGATGATGAGCAAAGCAGTACAATATATTCAATCGACACTGCAGCATTAGAAACAGGATGGTACAGTTTTAATGTGACTGCGACCGATAATGCCGGAAATACCCTTGATGAAAACGCAGCCACATTTTATGTAGATCACGAAGAACCTTCAGGCAGAATAGAAGTTTTATCGCCTTCTCTTGAAACATTTACTGAAGAAGAAAACTGGATTAAGGAACGAGTAAATGGTAAAATTGCTGATATCAAAATGCGTCTTTATATTGAAACTAAGGGATCGGCTTTAGACACAGCCGCTATTATGGTGAACGGCGGAAAAAAGACTTTTATTTTCCATGAAAGCGATATAGTTACTGATGTATCTACCGGTGAAATGTATATTGATTTTGAATTTACACCGGGTGAAAAGAGCGATCCCAACGGACTGTCTTACAACGATGATCATACATATGATATATCGGCTGATATCACTACATATTCTGGTAATTCCGGTAAGGCAGATTACAAACTTCATGTTGATACCGATAACCCGACTGTTGACACGTTTATTGTTGAAAAAACAAATAGTACAACAGATGATATTTTAAATATTCTAACTTTTGGCGTGTTTTTTAAGAATTCACTTACGCTGACTGTAAAAGTATCAGATGCTGAATATGACAGCGGTATTGATCGTGTTGAGATTCAGTATGCCGGTCTTAGTAAAGTTGCAGAAATGAAATCGATTGGCGATAGTAAATTTACATATATATTACCATTAGGAACCGATATATTCCAAAGTGAAATTAAAGTAACTGTTTATGATAATACAGGAAAGGTCAACGTATCATGCCCTGATATTCAGAATACAGATGGTGACAGGAAAACGAAGGACAATCATTTTGTAATGATTGAAACAGTAGTTCCATCACTTGTTGTAGATCTTCCTGAAACAGACAGCACAATTCGCAGCGATGGGCAAATATGGTATCGTCAGCATAGTAACACAGAAAAAGACGTTGAACCGGTTGATAGTGAAAAAATGATTACTGTTTCAGTTCAAGATGAAAATTCCGGATTGCGGTATGTTCAGATGCTTGTCAATGGTAAGGATGTTGTTGAATATAGTCAGAATCTTGAAAAATCAGGAATTGCTCTCCCAACAATAACTGCTACTGAACAAGCAGAAAATAGAATAAATGATAAACTTACATTTCAGTACTCTCTTGAGAAAATTGCCGAGTTTGCTCAGGCAAATGAAGATGGAAGCTATATAATAGAATTCAGAGCGGTGGACAATGCCGGCAATGCAAATACGCAGCCTGTAAATTCATCTGGAACAGAGTACAAAGATGGAAAGATTATTTACTATCGTGACACTGTTTCACCCACTATTACACAGTTTTCTTTTAATCCGACGACAGCTGATGAGATTGTCGATACAGATCAATTTATTGATGAACTTGAATATGGGTTCTATTTCAAAAAAGACTTTACAGCTACAGTTACCGTTGATGACGCAGCACCTTCTTCGGGATATGACAGAGTTGTATTCAGACTTGTTCCTTATGCTAATGGTGCAATGCAAGAGCCTGAAGAGTATATTGAAAAAATTACAGATGGAAATCAGGTATCATACACTGTTCGTGCAGGCTTTAAAGGACAGATTTACGCAACAACTTATGATAAGGTCAATAACAAGTCGGAAGAAAAAACACCGCAGGCTTTTGTAAGCGATGAAAATGCACCGATTATTACCATTGAGCCGCTTTCGGAAACAAGTAACGGTACTGATAATAATGGAAACAAGATGTTCACTGGACAAGTACAATTCAAAGTGACTATTTCCGATACTGATGTCATTATCATCAATATCAAATGTAAATATCTGAGAAACTTCTGTTACGAGATTTTCATCTGTTCCGGTAATTTGCCATCCATTTGCAATGGTATCAGGATTCTTACCGTCTAAATTTCCAATTTCAGTAACTATACTGTCAAAGCTATCTTTTTCTGATTCCTTGAAATAAGAAATTGTTCTTAAACCGGATTCAGTATGACCTTCTCCGCTACGGATCGTTCTAAAAATACTTGTGAGCCCCAAAAAAGTGAAACATTTACTATTGACACAATTCCTCCGCAGATATCTATTGTAAATGAATCGACATTGATTAATGACAAATTTTATGCAGGAAGTACCACTTTTAGAATTACTGTTACCGAAAGAAATTTTGATGAAGCTCTAATTATTCGCAGAATTGAGAATACTTTTGGCAATGCAATTCCAAATATAGTATTTGATGGCGATTCTAATTCAGACATTCATAGTGCCACTGTCGTTTTTGGTGAAGGAGATTATAGCTTTTCGCTTTCCGGTTCTGATAGAGGCGGTCATACTGCGAGCATTACGTATAATGGTAATGACAGTGAGCAATATTTCTTTACCACTTTTAATGTTGATGCAACTGCACCTTTAATAAAGACCAATTTTGAAACTTTCGGTAAAGATGATGATTTGGAAATTTACTTTAATGCGAAACAAAAAGCAGAAGCAGTCATCACTATCACTGAGCACAATTTTTATTCCGAAGATGTAGGTCTCAAAATTGAGCAAAAGCCGTCAGGATCATTTCATACGAATGATAATTGGGATGTTTTGAACTATTTTCCTGAATGGGATAATAGCGAGAACCCTGATATTTACACGACAAGCATCGTTTTGGATAGAGATAGTGTCTATCGTATTTCCTTGAATCCAGTTGATAGAGCTAAGAACACAGGTGTATTTGAAAAAGGTTCACCGGATCATACTCCTGTATTCGAGGTTGACACAATTGCTCCGACTTTCGAAGGACGTAATGATATAGCAAAAAATGATAAGAATATGTTTGATACATCATTCTATGTTGTTTATGCACAATCTGACAAAACTGCTGATGCCCCGACAGTTTCTTTTGAAGATACAAATTTTGATAGGATTGAATATGAATACAGCATTTGTACGCCACAATATGAAAATGGTTATGAATTACCAAACATCGCACCAAATACAAATGGCGATAATATACCCAGTATACAGAATAAGACATTTACTTTAAGTGAAGTTCAATCAAATTGGTTGTCTGAAGAAAAAAATACTAAAGATGATGCATATAAGGAAATTCCCGACGGTGCATATGCTATGACATTTACCGCAGTAGATAAGGCAGGTAATAGAAGTGAAACCATTAGTGCAAGTTACTTCAGAATGGTGAATACCGATGTTTTGGCGTACATTTATAACAGCAAAAAAGGTGCTAATGGTGAAAGAGTCGGTACAGGCTTTTATTCGTTGATGGATGATGATGGTATTGCATTAAGTAAGAAAGCCGTAGATTTCCAAGATTTAGATATTTTGGTAATCAAACCAATTGAGAATGAAGATGCAGGTTTACTTGTAATACGTGAAGATGAAAAAGAATATAATCCACATGAATATGCAGGATTTACCGTCGAAAGTGAAAAAATATCCAATACTGCTGTATTGAACAAAATGCATCTTCCGGGAAGCTACTTCTCAGAAACATTTAGAGATGATGGCTTAGATACACGAATGGAGCTTTCTGTTAGTGTAAGGGATGACGTTTACCAGTGGCTTGGCTCCATTCATATTGATAATGAAATTCCGACAGCCGCTTTACCTGATGACTTAAAAAATTGGCACAACTACTTCTTTGAGAATGAAACAACAATCACACTTACAGGCATATCTGAGCCTTTAGACGATAAATTGTCTGTTGTATATGAATGTCCAAGAAATGGTGACAGAGTTGAGATTCCTCATATATATAACGAAGAAGATGGAACATATTCTTTCACACTTTCAAAAGGAGTTCATCATATTGACATTACGCTGACAGATGAAGCAGGAAATGCATGGAATATCGAAAGAATTCGTTATCTGCGTGTAGGTAATTTCAGACTTTACATTTGCGGTGGAGCGTTTATTCTTATCTCAGCCATTGTATTTATCTTATGGAGAAAGAAAAGAAGAGCCTAAAGTGTTTGATTCATCTTTGTTGAATGTCAAATAGTTTTTCATAATAAGAAACTGCACTCTTTTATGACGGAAGGAGTGCAGTTTTGCTTTGTATGTATAATCGTGTGATGTTTATTATTCTCAATGTGGATGTGGCGATATTTTATACCTTTGATTCCTTTGTAGTTAGTATTTATTTTATGAATGGCTTAGATTGTATCAAGAAATTCTTATGAATAGATATTAGAGTAATTCTATAAAAAAGTTTCAATTTATCAAAAGAAAACGTTTAATGCAAAAGAAAACGCACTTCAAATTGTATCAAAATAAGCGTTCTTTGGCAATGTAAATAGGGCGTTTGAAGTAATTCATACGTCTTATTTTTTTGACTGAAAACAAGTAATAGTGCGCTATTTATATAAAAAGCTGAAGTCTATCGATCGTATGGCTGGAAAAACGGATTATAAAAATCAATATGCGGCAGAAAAGTATGACAGAATTGGTATCATGGTTCTAAAAGGCGGTAAAGAAATAATAAAAAAAGCCGCTGAGCAAAGCGGAACTTTTTTCCGAGTTTCCGCAAGCTCCACAGTGTTCCAAAGAACAGAACGCTCCCTGAACTTTGGCGGAGCATTTGTCGGGAGCAGAATTTCCTTATGTACCACCTCGTTTTTCTTGCGGTAATCATGAATTTTGCTGTCATATTGATTCTTGATTTTCTCACCCGAAATGTACGCCGCCTTTGCAACTGCACTTGCGCCTTTCCCTCGGCTCACCACCTTGACGTTAAAATGATAGATTGCGATACGTAGTACCTCCTCACAGTAATTTCATTTACATCATTCCTTTCCTTGAATTGAGAGAGCGGTACGCCCTTTCATAAGTACCTATATTTCCTTACGCCGCACTGCCACGCAGTCAGACGGAGAAAAGCCTACCCAATGCCGAGCCTGAGCAAATCTTCCTGAAAGACCTGTCAAAGGAATATTACCGTCTGAACTTCCTCGTTGCTGACCGTGACCCATATTCCAGCATTTCCTTTCAGCCGTTCTTAGTAGCTTATTTGCGCAATGACAACGCCCCTCTTTGCGGTATTGGCCGGTGGCATTTTCAATGTCTTTGGTGATATATTCTTTGTTTTCGACTTTGGCTTCGGTATGGGCATCGAAAGTGCCGGCATGGCGACTGCCATCGGTTGCCTGATCACCAATCTAATTATGCTCAGTCACTTCGTCAGCAAGAAGAATACGCTCCGGATAAGTCGTGTGTTTGGTCATATTCACAAGACACGGTTGGTCACCGTCAGCAGATTTTCCACCTTTGTATCCGATATTGCGATGGGTGGTGCGGCAATGCTGTTCAATCGCCAAATTATGCACTACTTCGGTGCAGATGCGTTGACTGTGTTCGGCGTGATTGTTCAGGTGAGCAGTGTTGTTCAGTGTTCATCCTATGGAATTGGACAGGCAGCACAACCGATTCTCTCTGCAAATCTTGGTGCGGGTCTGGATCAGCGAATTCGGGAAACACGAAAATATGCCCTTTGGACTGTTGCAGTCTTTGGTGTATTTTGGACAGCAACCATGCTGCAGATTCCGAATGTCTTTGTAAGACTGTTTATGGCTCCAACAGATGCCGTTCTACAAATCGCACCTGCCATTATGCGTATTTATGGATTTGCGTTTTTTACTCCTGCCGCTTAATCTTTTTGCAACATACTATTTCCCATCTATCGGAAAGTTAAACATCGCAATGGTCATATCCCTTGCTCGTGGTATTGTGATTTGTAGTATACTTGTATATGTATTGCCGGCGGTTCTGGGCAGAGATGCCATTTGGTGGGTTATGCCAATCACAGAAACGATTGTGGCGGTATATGTTTTGTTATCGATGAGAAAGAAAAATAGCGTCAAAAACTCCTCACCGCCGTAATGGTAGTGAGGAGTTCGTGTTATCTGCTTTATTTCCAACTAAAGTTGTCTTTCCCGGCAACTACCTCAAAGTGATATTTTGCAATGCCGAGGTCTACATTGGAATAAAATCCACCAAGGGATTTTGCGTCCACAGTGTTTCCATCGAGGATAAACTTGAACTTCTGCTGGTTCATGGCCGTGGGTGCAAGTGCGGTATTTCACCCTCGTTGACCTTTTTCTCCTTGGTGAGGAAGTTCACTGTATAGCTTTTCTGAAGAAGGGCATCCCCCTTGTACTTCTCGTTGGTGAGGATGCTGCGGACTGCCCCGGCACTCCACTTGGGCTTACCACCGGGGGAAAGGATGCCGTCAGCAGTCAGTTTGGCGGCAATGCCGTAGGGTGACATCCCTTGCAGGAACATACTGTAGATGCGGCGGACAGTTACCGCCTGTTCCTCGTTCACCACCAGGTTGCCGTCCTCACCACGGTCATAGCCGAGGAAGTGTCCGAAGGGTACAGTGACCTTGCCGTCTGCAAACCGCTTTCTCTGACCCCAGGTGCAGTTCTCGGAAATGGAACGGCTCTCTTCCTGGGCAAGGCTCGACATGATGGTAATCAGCAACTCACCCTTGGAGTCAAGGATCCAGATGTTCTCTTTCTCAAAATAAATCTCCACGCCCTTGTCCTTGAGCTGCCGAACCGTGGTAAGGCTGTCCACGGTATTGCGGGCAAATCGACTGACAGACTTGGTGACAATGAGGTCTATTTTGCCATCCAGGGCATCCGCCACCATCCGCTTGAAGCCCTCACGATGCTTGGTGTTACAGCCGGTTATGCCCTCGTCTATGTAAAAGCCGTCTTTGATACAATGCCGTTTTCACATAAAGGGCGAAAAAGCCCATAAATAAAGGCTTTCAGCGGATTTACTCAGTCTGCTGAAAGCTTCTTTTTTTGTTTATGCTATTTTGGGTAACAGAGAGAAAATCGAATTTAAACCCGCTCTGAGGAAAAATAAAATTGTATAAGCAAAATAAAAAGGTATATGAAAAATAAAAATGTACAAGGGAAAATAAAAAGGTTTATTCCTCGTAATTTCCGCAATCCGAACAGCCGTTGCAGATCAGCCGTAGCGTTCTTTTATCAGCGTCGCCAGCTTCTCTGCCGGATAAAAATATTCGGATTTTCCATTAACCTTTTACGTCACAAAATAATCCGTGTTCAGAAAACGATTCAGCTTTCTGGTCTGAAGAATGCCATTCTCAATGTAATCGTAAAGCCTGTAGCCGTCTTCAAGATAATAGGTCTGCAGTCTGTTGAGCGTGGAAATAGCACTTCGATCTGTTAGCTTTGCAAAACACACCAAAGGGTAGTTTGCAAAGAATTTTTTCAGAAGCTTCGTCATTTCAGCGTTATCTGAGTAAATGTCAAACATATACTGTGCAATGGCATCTCCGACACTTTCCAATTCAGCTATCTTGACATCGACCAAAATAATGGTGAATTTGCTGGCGAAGTTGCAAACCTGAATGCATTTACGTCGGTCAAAGTAAAATAACTTCGCTCCCCATTCAAGCAATCGGTCACCATGTTCCTTTTTGTAGACAGCCTCGACAATAGACCGCATAACAGGATCGGTAAATTCCTGCAGCATTTTTATTTTATATCTTTCGATTGTTTGCTTTGTTGCATAAATAATCATCAATGCCTCCAAGGTTCATACGTTGCAAAATAGTAGGTTTCCGCATTTCTTTAAAAACCGTTTACTCTTTGCGTGATTTATTCTTCCTGAAAATTTATATTATCAAAAACAGCCAAGCCCTCAATCGGGATTGCTTTTCTGATATAATCTGTTAAATCCACATCTCCGACAGTTACGCCGCCAACCAAAGAACCACGCAGTTCTTTTTTATCTCCATTCGGATATGTGACGGTCAAATTCCAATCTCCAACATCCTTAGCCCAGCAAATCAGAGAATTCGTTTCTATGTAGTCAGCCAAAAGCGAGAGAATTTCCGTTGCTTTTTCTTTTCCGATGGAATATTGCACTCGTCTGCCGAGCGGATGCTTGTCTTCTCCGATTTTTCCAAACAGATACTCTGTAAAGTAAATGGCTCCGCTCGATGAGATGGTGAACCGCTGTTCGATAGCGTCATCAGGCTTCGGGCAAGGACCATAGCACAGCAGATTTGAAACAATCCGGGCGTTTTGCAAACGTTTCTTTCTGACGATAAAATCCAGATTAAACCGCACTCCCTCGCACTTGCCATCGTGTGAACTATAATCCAGAACAATGCCTGTTTTCTCAACTGTTTTAATTATCTCGTCCAAAAAGCAATAATCGAGAAAATCTATACCATCAAAGTTCTCATTCGGGCAAGCCGCAGCGACAGCATCACACATTGCCAAGTGTGTTTTGTCGGATAGACCGATCACATATTCAGCTGTCCTTTGTATAATTTCCGATTTCGTCATAGTTTATTGTCCTACATATCCTTACTGAGCAAACTCCATCACAAATTCCTGCTCGCACATTTTCATTGCCGCCACAAAGCCGTCATAGTCAGTCGCCTCCGTTGGGATTTTCAATCCGTGTTTTGTAATACCGACATCGTCTCGCGGCGTCACGTTTGATTCGTAAGTCGAGCCGCAATTCATATACAGTTTCAAATCATCCAAGCCTTCCGCTTCCGGGTAAAGGTAGTAGCCCGTCTTTGCATCAAAGCGGAACATATAGGCAAGCACCTGCAGGTAATCCCGATTTCCAATGTTGTCAATCAGTTTATATTTTGCGTCTGCAATCATTCGCTTTTCTGTGCTCCGGCTGATAAAATCAGGATAGATAAGCCCGATATTTCCGTCAAACAAACGCTGTGCGCCTTTGCCGCCTTTATTCATCGGATGGTAGAACACGTCTTCAATCAGCGAATTTACGTACTCCTCCCACAGCCATGCGCCATCGAACAGGATACCATATATCTGCCGTGAGCCTGTGCCAATCTGATTTTTCTGATGGCAAAGAATTAACAGGCACAGTCGCTGCAGTGCGCGATATTCCCTGAAATATGCGTGGCGGACAGTGTGCTTTTTATTCTGTTCTATAATTTTCTGTCGGTCACACGCCTCATATCCCGGAGTAGCGTTTACGACAAGTTTGACCTCGTCTTTTACTTTCAGCAGGAGATGATTGCCGTAGGGCTTGCCTTTGATAAATTCTACTGTATGCCGCACCAGTTCCATCAAACTATTGTCATACGAAAACTCTCTCTGACTGTATGCAACGCTCCCGGTAAACGGCGTATTCTTTTCAATGTGCCTTGCAACATCGATGGTTCCTTTTACATTCCCATCATTGTACCTGTTACGAATATATTTCTTAAACAAGCCTTTTCTCATAGCTGTTTTAAGATAATGCGGAAACAAAAACAGCAGGAAATTAAAAAGCCGGTTATCTTGATTCGCATCAGACTTCAAATTCACAAAATTCGGAAAATCCAACACTCTGTCCAAGAGGTACTGAAAGAAATAATCCTCCCCGTTACTGAATCGGGATTCAATAATCAGCCGTTCGTCTCCGCAGCCGAGAAAGCCCATCACATTGCTCGAACGGTATCCATCATTGACGCTTTGCAAAATCATCTGCTCCCGCGTCAAATCCTCCGCATCGTCCACAAATTCCGGAAATACAAAGATGCCTTCCCGTTCAAGCTGCGACAATGTTTTGTCAGCTATCCTGTTTGCAAGATTTCCTATATCCGCTAAAGTATCTTTTTTCTGCCATGAATTATCCTTGATTTTGAATACCTTCATCCGCACCGCCCTCTGTAGGTTTCTGATAACCATACGCCTTTGCAAACTTCTTCATAATCCCTTCTTCATCATACATTCCCTGAACATATTCCTGCAAAAGCGGCTGGAGATAATCCGTCCAGAGCTGGTCAAAATCAAGCGTTTTTAGTTTCAGGAAGTAGGACGCACCAATCTGATAGTTTTGGTTCAAATCCTCAACGCTTGCTATCTCGTGGTTTAGTGCCGCCATTCTTCTGATTGCCTCGGCTTCCAGTTCGTCATTTTCAAGTAACGCAAGCATCTCAAGACGCTCATCCGCTCTAAGCTCCACAAAACGGAAACGGCGGCGCATAGCAAAATCGAAACTGTCCACTGAGCGGTCGATATCATTCATCGTGCCGATGATATAAATATTCTCCGGGATATAGAACTTCTCGTCTGGGTCTGAATGCAGGTTTGTATATTGCGTGGAAATCTCGCCCGCCTTGCCGCGATATCCGGGATCAATAGCAAAGAACAGCTCACCAAATATCTTGGAAATCTCACCACGGTTTATCTCATCAATGATAAATATGTACTTTTTCAATTTTTCCTGCTTTGCCGCGGTCTTTGAACCAGTCCCTTTCTTAGACTTGATTGCTTTGTAAATGGCAAAGTCATAGGAATAATTCTGTGTGTCAAACTTTTTACCGAAAAATGTTGTTATATCCTTTATCTTGCTGAACTTCTGCCCGGATTCCAACATCTTTCTGACTTCATTCAAATTCAAGGCAAGCTTTTTGACGGTAGCATTTCCCGGAATAGAAAGATTGATATGCTCATCATCAATGCTTGTGATAGTGAACTCATTGCCATTGATGGTTTTGAACGTGTCAACACCAAGCTCAATACCTCCGAAAAATTCTGCCATCAATTCCTGAACAGAAAGTTCTTTCTCAATGGTTTCTTTCGACTTCCGGGAATCCTCATAGTTCTTTCTTGCACGGGCAACAAACTTCTTGAAAATACCGTCTTGCAGTTCAAAGCCCATGCTGCCGTCATCATTTACCTTCGGACGCAAACCTTCAACAAAGTCGGAATAGTCATAGCTCGGATGGAATTGCACAAATTCCACCTGCTTTTTCTGTTCATCGGAAAGCAGGGTATAGTCATCAAAATAGCCGTCACTGATGATATCCGCAGCTATTTCCTTTGCAAGATAGGATTTTCCTGTTCCCGGCGCACCTCTGAAAATAACGTTCTTTGACTCAATCAGCATAGAGGAGTAAGGATTCCGATAACCTTTGAATTCCTGAACGAGTTCTTCCTGTACCGCTGCGGCAGCTTCTTCGGTTTTAGTTTCCTTTTCATCCTTTTCACGATAGGTCAGAATGAACTGATCGCCCGGCTCTCCGAAGCGTTTCAAGCACTCTTGGACGAAGATAACGGTTGAAAAGATATTCCAACAATAAATGACAAACTGTCTGCCGTTGTCATAGGCATAGGTCAAGTATTCTATTGTGTTGCGGTGCTTCTTAAACTCATCCACACTCGAAAAGATACCGCAAATCATATCGCTGTCGGGATTGTATTTACAAATAGGAAAATTCTCTTTTTCCTCCACCGAAAGAGCAGCAATCTGTTTCTCAAATATCTGGCAGGCGATACGCGGCATGGTTTGGTTGGAATTTCTTCTCTCGCCTTTGCTGTATGTTCTTTTTATTACATCGCCGTTTGCTTTCTTGAAATACACATCAAGCTGCTTATAGCTATCACCAACAAACAGATTATCCATTGTGAATCTGTCATCGGTGGCTTCAATATTATCCGCTGAGATGGATAATACATATTTCTCCTGCAGCTTGGTTTCAATGGTGAACCCTTGGCTTTCAAGAAAATCTCTTGCCTCGTAACCGTGAATATTTTCTACAGAAATATCCGTCCCGTTTGCGGCATGATCAGCTACTGCCACCACATACTTCGGCGGATATTTCTTCCCGTCTTCAGTCACGAGTTCATACTTCGTGCTTTGGTTATGAAACGGCACTCCGTTTTTATCGATGTATTTTAGCGCATCGATGATATTCTGTTTCTCAATCTTTGGTATCGCCATGCTGTTCCTCCATGTTTTCTTTTTACGCTGCCGCCTGCAATGCATTGGCATTTATACTTGCTATTACAGCCATAATCCTCTGAAAATCTGCGATATTATCGCCGAAGATATCCACGATGTCATCGCCACCTGTAAATTCGTCATCATTCATTTCTTCTTTGTCCAATGTTCCATATGCAATAATCCAATCCATGATACAATGAACAAAATGAATCTGAGCTTCTGTAAATAATCCCTCATCCAAAAATTCGGAAAAGGCTGCGTGTGCCGCTTCCTCTGACAATCCTGTAAGACTACGTACAAATTTTCCAAGAGGCACATCTTTTTGCATAGCTTTTTTGTATTCCTCTGCCGTGCCAACTTCGTGCCAGAAAATTTTCTCCAATTCGTCCCAATCTTCTTTAGAAAGCGGGATATTATTTTTCAATTTATACAACACAGGTTTGTCTTCATTTTCCGTAACATATCTTGAGGCGCGTTCATAGTAGCACTCAAGATTGCTCTCGGCAGTGAAACGCTCTCCTTCACGTTCAAATAGAACGTCATCTGTAATATTTATGACTTTTGTTTTCATCTCCTTTTTTAGGAAATGCATCAGTCCACGAATCTCCTCACGGATTTTATCGATTTCTGACAGTGTTGCAGTTTTCCAAAAAGTATCCTCTTTAATTTCAATAAGAGTCTCCTTTGCAGCCATTACTTCCGGGATAGTCCCCTTTTGCGATAAGCTGACAGCTATCTTCTGAACCTTGCGAACAATACCGTTGTAGGTGTTTTCATCGTCAGATGCCTTAGCGAGTATCATTCTAAACAGAGGAATCAAAGAAGCAAGATGCGCTATGATAGCCTCAGATTCAACCAAATCTAACGACTGATAGGCTTGAGGCTTGCTGTATTTCTCTACAAATCTAAGATTCTGTTTTACTTAAAATTGCTCTGTATTCAGTGCGGCAACAGAACTTGATAAATCCTCTACCAGTGCTTGACGGAACGGTATAAGTTCATCTGTCTGGTATTTAAGATCTTGCAATTCCCGAATAATGCGAACCTTAAATCCAAATGTCTTTTCAGAAAGCGAGCCCGTATCTTCTGCATCCTTGCCTTTCGGATTCTGCTCGAAGAATGCAAAGTTGCCGAGATAATCAAAGACATAAAACTCCGTCTTATCTTCTCCGGGGCCAAAAAGATCTTCACACAGACGAGTACCACGGCCAAACATCTGCCAGAATTTTGACTTTGAGAATACCTGTTTATAGAATACAAGATTCAATATTTCCGGCACATCGATGCCCGTATCGAGCATATCAACGGAAATAGCAATCTGCGGATACTTGTTTTTATCCTTGAAAGCAGTAAGCAAATCCTCGTGGTACGGTTCTTTATTGTCAATAACTCTTGCAAATTGCCCTTTATATTGCGGATAAAGGATATTGAATTGTTGCTCTATAAACTGTGCATGGCTGTGTCTACGAGCAAAAATAATGGTCTTTCCTAATTTATCGCCACCCTCAACTTTCAAACCTTTTGTCATTAGTTCTGTTAAAATTTTACGTGTGGTATCCACATTGAAATAAACATGGTCGATTGATGAGCCGCTGATGAACTCCGGCATTTCATCATCTTCCTCAAAGGCATCTTCATATGCCTGCTGTTGTTCCTCCGTCAAATCATCGTAATGAATGCCTTCGGTCGGAATTTTATATAGCTTTTCTATGCAGTGATAATCCACAAGGTGCTTCTCATTTAATGCCTGCTCGTATTCGTAGGCATAGGTTGGCATATCATCTTCAAGGTCAAAAAACTCATAGGTGTTATGACCGACATCGCTCTTAGGAGTAGCAGTCAGTCCGACAAGCAACGCATCAAAATACTCAAAAATAGCTCTGTACTTTTTGAAAATACTCCTGTGAGCTTCATCAACGATAATCAAGTCAAAATGTCCCGGTGTAAAGAGTTTCTGACCATCGTCTGTTTTCTCATCATTAATTGCGTTCATAATAGTTGGATAAGTGGAGAAAATTGCTCGGTCTGTTGGTTTATCGTCTCCACGCTCCAATAAATTGCAGGCAGACAGATTCGGCATATGCTTTGTGAATGCATTTTTTGCCTGCTTTACAAGTTCTTTTCTGTCAGCAAGAAAAAGAATGTTTGTAATCCATCTATGGTCTGTCAGTACATCAACGAGAGACACTGCTGTTCTTGTCTTACCCGTTCCTGTTGCCATAACAAGTAAAGCTTTACGGCGTTTATTTGTATACTCCTCACAAACACGCTGAATGGCAATTTTCTGATAATCACGGTCGGTGATAGATGGATTGATATTCAATTGATAAAGGGGCATAGCGAGTGTACGGCGGTCAACGATACGCTGCATATCCTGCTTAGAAAAGACAGAGTAAGCCTTTCTCTCTGGGTAGTTGGTATCATCCCAGAACCATGTGGTATAACCGTTGGTGTAGAAAATCAAAGGACGCTGTCCTGTCATCTGCTCAAGGCAATTAGCATAGAGATATGCTTGATGTTGCCCGACCTTGGGGTCAACGGTTGTTTTCTTGGCTTCAACAACAGCCAACGGCTTACCATTATCGCCAAGAAGAACATAGTCGGCAAAGCCTGTTTTTGACTCGTTCGGCATACCAAAAACAGGATATTCCTCAATGCAGTCCTTCTTAAAAGTCCACCCCATTGACTTGATATCCACATCAATTATGCTCTTGCGCGTTTCGGCTTCGCTAATATTATCAGAATTAAACGTGCGTTTTTGCTGATTCTGCTGCCGCAAAGCAGACATTTCATCCTGCATTTTCTTGATTTCTTCAGCCATCTTTGCTCGTTCCTCAGAGCGAGCATCTAACTCTTTTTGAAGTTTATCAAATTCGGCTGCTGAAACATTCTGATTCGTATTCGCCGCAAGTAATGTTTCATCAAAATGCCGTTCCTCGTAGTCAGAGCCATAGCAGTAGTCTATAAACAAGATGAAATCAAACAAATTTGATAATGCCAACACTGCTTCTTTATAAGTAACCTGCTTACTTGTATGAGCCGCAAAGTTACCTAATTTAATGATATAGCGGAGTCGATTCAGAATATCTTCATCTACCGAATCCGTAAATGAAGGATTAAATACCAGTGCTGAAAAATTATCTTTATAAGGCATAGTGAGGGATGGGTCTGCCGAATACAGCCATTTCACAGCAAGCTCCGCACTTTTACGCACACCAAGTGCGCACAGTGCCGGGCTGGCTGAAATTGACTTCTCAGCCTCGACACAGGCACCTGAGAATGCCTTAAATTGATTATCTTTTTTTAAGAAATCAAAGTTAGTCATACAACTTTCTCCCTTCGTTGTAATATTTCTATCGTTAACGCTAAAAGCGTACATACCAATTTCGATTTGTCGACATCCGCTACGAATGCGGCGAATTCTTGTTGCTGAGCAAATGGAGCATCAACTACGGGAACATTCTGCAAAATTCCAAGATTGATATTGGCTCTTGCGGCTTCTGGTGCAATTCGTTTCAACTCTGGCTGCCAAAATTGAAGAAGCACCTCTAAAAAAACGTTATCACATTCGCCACGATTAACCGTTATTCCGATGAGGCTATCGGGCGCATACATTGGAATTTCCAGTATTGCTGTTGCACCGATAGTGGCTCCGACAAGAGCAATAAGGATTGTTCCGGGTTCAAAGCGTTTACTTACTTTTATGCCTTCTTCATTAAGCGTCTGATGATATTGGCTAAGCCGATGTCCACAATTAGCAACATCACCTGTCTGCACAAAAGGATAGTTACCATCATAATAGCGTGGGTCGTTGCGTGGACGTGGAGAAAATTTTCCACGTTCCAATAATGCAACCTCACCAAGAGGGCGGCTCTTTTCGGGTTTGAGAGGATCACCAAACATCTCAACAAACCGTGATTTGACAATGTCATCAAGCCGTTCCAAAATCCTATTGCATAAAAGCACAGCGGTATCCAGTCGGTCGAGTTTATCTGAAATTTCTGACTGCTCACCGATATCCGGCACAGAAATCAGAATTTTCTCCAATCCTTTATTGGTTATAGCTTTTTGCGTAGCTCCGGAGCAGTTCTTATCTTTCTGCCGTAAGAAATCGGTACTTGTCACAAGATGATACAAGCAACGCTCCGATATCATGTCAGTCTTGGGACGAACCGCTACAAAGCCGGTGGAATAAATGTAACCGCTCGTTTCAGTGTCAAGAACTAATGTCTTTTTAGTACCCTGCATTTTTGCAAAAAGAATATCTCCGTTCTCCGCACACAAATTTGCACGAGATGGCTTATCCTTGAAAGATACGTCTTCAACTTGCGAAAAATCTATATGGTCGCAATCTAAAGCTCCCGTACTGACATATAGTCTTGTGCCATCATATTTTTTTACCGCAGAACCGACTAAATCAACACATTCTGTAAAAGGTTTTCTTTCACTCATAGCTTGTCCTCCAATTCTAACAGGACATCGCCGAGTTCATCATACAAGCCCTTCAGTTCTTGCATGATATCAGCGGTTGGCGCATACTCCTTTGCCACATATTCAATTTTCTTGTACTTGTTGATAGAGAGGTCATAATTGTTTTCTCTGATTTCGTCAACAGGCACAAGAAAACTCTGCTCAGTACGCTCACGACTTTCTTCTGCGGCAAGATTGTGGAAACGTGTCACAATATCATCAATATCGCCGTTGTTTCCAAGGTCTTCACGTTTATCATCAAGGCTGAAGCCGTCCGACTTCATATCGTAAAACCATACCTTGTCTGTGCCGCCTGTTCCTGTCTTTGTAAATACAAGAACCGCCGTTGATACTCCTGCGTAAGGCTTGAACACACCACTCGGCATAGACACAACTGCTTGAAGCATATTGTTATCAATCAATTCCTTGCGGATGGACTGATGTGCTTTGGATGAGCCAAATAAAACACCATCGGGAACTATGCAGGCGCAACGGCCTCCTGCATCCAACATACGCAGGAACAACGCCAAAAACAGGAGTTCGGTTTTTGTTGTCTTAACCATATTAGTAAGGCTCGGTGCAACAGCATCATTATCCAAAGAACCCTTAAACGGTGGATTTGCAAGAATAAGTGTGTACATATCCTCATCCGTATTATTCTTTGACAGAGAGTCATTGAAACGAATATCCGCATTATCCATTCCGTGCAGAGTTGTATTCATGGCTGTGATACGCAACATCGTCTGGTCTGTATCGTAGCCTGTAAACATCTTATTTTGATAATGCTCCTGAGCTTTCTTGTCGAGTCGTAGTGCCTTTTCGTTCTTTTCACGAACATACTGCCCGGAAACTATCAAAAATCCTCCTGTTCCACAAGCGGGATCTGCGATAACATCCGTAAGCTTTGGCTCCATCATACGAACCATCATTTTTATGATATGACGTGGCGTTCTGAACTGCCCGATACGACCGGCGGTCTGCAGTTTAGATATCATATACTCATACAAATCGCCCTTAAGGTCACGGTCATTCAACGGCAAATCAGAAATGGCTGTAACAACTTTCTCTGTTATCAGGGCATTTGGAAGAGCAAATGTCGCATCTTTCATATACCGAGCGTAAGCACTCTTTTTCCCAGTCTTCAGCTTCTTTATAAAGGGGAATACCTTTGTGCCAAGAATGGATAAAATTTCCTCTGCTTTCAAATTACAAAACTTACTCCATCGGAGCATTTGTCCTTCTTCATCCTGCGGAAATATCCGTTCACTTTCAATACCAAGCATGGCGTCACGTTTTTCATTCGCAGTCTCAACATCGTCCAGAGACTTGATGAAAAACAGGTAAGTCAGCTGCTCGATAACGACTAAGGGATTGGCTATGCCGTATGAATACATATCGTCCCATATTTTGTCGATTTGGTTTTTTAACTGTCCCGTAATCATTGCCTTCTTCCTCCTAACATAGGCTATATAGTTCGCACCAGTGAAGTGCTAATTCAGACTTCGCACTCTTCTAAGCAAAAGCCTTGTCTAATACGAAAAACCGAATTTCCGCATTGTTCGCAAAATGATGCGTCCGATGACTGTATGTTGTCGCAATGTTCGGTAGAGCGAATAAGCCCTTTTTTCAATGCAGTCCCACAACAAGGACAATAATTTGCATTTATGCTATGTTTGCTTCCGCAAAATGGACATTCCCCAGCCACTCGCAAAAAGGGTGCTTTTGGCTTCGGAAATTTCCGAGCCGGAGGATTTATCTTTGCAAACTTTGCCAGTTCCAAATCCTCTTTATCACGGCAAATGGTTATTTCTTTCAGATAGTCACCAAACTGCTGCAGAGTAAAAACCACATTTGCCGGAGTAAACTGATAGTCTTCAGTTGCCTTGCGATAACGATTTCTCGCAGCCTCATCCGTAATCCCACAGATAAAAGTAATGTCTCGTTCATCGTAAATTTCTAAGTTCCGCATCAGCCACTTAGATGCGAGAACCTCACCTGCGAACATATCAGCTTCAAATTCCATCTGGGCATATAGATCAGGCGGCAGTTCATCCTTCTTTATCTCTGTCAAATGGTTCTGCTTCAAATGGCCGAGGTAAATATGCCCGATTTCGTGCATCTTTGTCCACAGAACACGTCCCGGTGGGATTTTGTCTGCAGCATTAATAATGATATCATAGCAATCGGCTTTAACATCATATATAGACAACCCATCTTGACTTCTCATTACATGGTCCAAAATATGTTGTTCTGTCTGCCCAGTCTCATAAGCCAGTTCAGATACATACTTTAACCGCCAATTCGGGCTTGCATCTATGATATCTTCAGGATTAATCGGGAGCCAGTGAATCCCGTATTCATAGATGAATTTATGTGCCATGTAAAATACCCGAAGTGTGCGTTCGCTGTCACTCAGAGAAAGCATTTGGATAAAGTGACTCCATTACCTTTCGTAATTTATCAAGGTCTTCATCTGAGAGAGTTGCTCCCGCTCTCATGATAGCTTTTAAGTCTGGATTTTCTATGAAGTCAGCAAGTTGCTTATCATCTGGAGCAATGCGGAACGCTTCTTGTGTTTGTGCCAGCGCTTTTTCATCGATGGACAAGCCACTATCAGCAGTTCTTGCTACTGCACGAAGTTCGTCAGCCTCGTAATCTCCTCCGGATATTTTTAATTTTGTAATAGCAGCCTCCATTTGCTCTCTCTTTTGTATATTAAGCATTGTCTCAAGTGGAGATTGTAGAACAACTGCTATTTTAGCAAGCATCTCAACCTGCGGCTCCCTTGCACCCGATTCGATATAATCCAAATACGACTTGGAGATGCCTGTTTTTTCACTCATTGCTTTTACAGATATTTTCTTTTCCCTTCGAACATTTTTGATATATTTTCCAAGCTTTTGACCCATGATTGCCTCCTATTCTCAATTTGTGGCTCTTATATTGACAACGCCCACAAATAGTGGTATAATGTATTTGAAAGGTCAGTCGACATCGCTTTGCTCGTACTGCTAATTCAGTACGAGCTTTTGCTTACTTTTATAATACCACAGATAGTGGGCGTTTGTCAAGTGCTTGACCACAAAAATTCAAAGGACGGTGATGCCTATGAGTACGAAAGAAAGGAGGCAACCATTTGAAACAGGTTAAAGACTGCAATAACCACACTATTTGCTATATAGATGAAGCAACCGGTTATGTTGAAGCCTCATATAAAAGGCAAACCACAAGCACTTATCTTTCTATCGGAGAGCAGTTCAAAATTGTGAGAGATAGTGCAAAAACAGTTATTACCCGCATTTCCAATACCAAAATGAAAATCGAGCGGTATCGTTTAGCCGCTTAAGAGTAACTACAAACAAAATCCGCAGAGCTGATTTACGGCCGCGATAGATTCTCTATGCAAGAGGACTATCTCGGCCGTTTTTATGTTTTGTGGACATTGCGGCTCCTGCGGATTCCACCGAATCTGAAAGGAGCCTTTTCAATGCTCAATTATCAAAAATTACACTACAACGAATACCGAATCATGTTGCCAAACGGAGACAGCTTCGAAACCACCCGCCGGGAGTGCTTCGCTCACTGCCGATGAAAAGCTATGCGAATATTGTTGAAGGCAACGCTCTGCGGCTTGACTGGGAGAGCGTTGTGTCGAAAAATGAGTTGAATTTTATTATGGGTAATCCGCCGTTATGGCGGCGTATGCGTTTTATAGGAAGATTACCGAGAGCGAATGCGTGGCGGAGATTATGAAGAAATACAGAGAACTTACTGAAAATAAATCATGAAAAAGAGAATTTAGATGTCAAAGCTTGTAAAAATTGAGAAAGTATCTCTTAAAAATCATCCAAACGTAAAAGAAGACGCTATACAGGAATTTATTTTAATGACACCTCAGCGCTTGGTTTGGTAGAACTCTCACCTATTCAGCGTGAAAAAACACAACCGTCCGGCGGCAGGTTTGACCTGTTGCTTGCGGATGATGACGGGACAAGATATGAAGTAGAAGTGCAGCTTGGCGCAACAGACCCCAGCCACATCATCCGTACTATTGAGTATTGGACAGCCAAAAGAAGCGTTATCCGCAGTATGACCATTGTGCAGTTATTGTTACAGAAGAAATCACAGGTCGTTTTATGAATGTTATTTCTCTCTTTAACGGTGCAATCCCGCTTATTGCACTTCAACTTTCAGCATACAAGCAGGGTGATAATATCACACTTGCGTTTATAAAAGTACTTGACAGAGTGTTTGTGGCAAATGAAGATGAAGAACAGTATGTTGTAGCCGACATAAAATACTGGGAGAACCGCAGTACTGCAAAGATACTAAAAAGTGTTGATATGATATTTGACAGTATGAAAGAATTTACAGGCGGTTACGAGCTTAAATACAACAAATTTTACATCGGCTTGGCAAAGGATGGTGTTTCAAAGAATTTTCTTATGTTCCGCCCCAAAAAGAATTTCCTTTATTTGATATTCAAAGGAAATGAGGATAATGAGCTTGTGAAGAAATGTGAAGATGAAGGACTTGATTTGTCATATAAATCTAAATGGAAAGAATTCCGTCTGCGCTTAAATGACTTTGACGAATATCACAGACATAAAGAATTTATCGACGGCATGATAAAGATGTCGATGGAGTATTTTAATGTTTTGGAGTGATGATCGTAAGCTACTTGACGGAAAGGTAAATATATGGACAATAAAATTGTAGATGAAAATGTGCCATTACCAAAGGCTTTTATAAAGCTTGGTAAATCAAAGTATATGAATAATTACATAGTTAGAAAATTATGATGATAGCGAACTAAAAATAAGAATTTCCAAATTAGAAACAAATAGTATAAAAACAGCGGCATTGTTTTTCGGGGTATTTCTGGACTACTTTATACCTACGTCTCTTGAAAAAATAGTATCTGTCGAAGTACCCTTTGCTTTACCCTTCGAAAAAGGATTGTTTATATAATAATTATGAGTAAAAAAGTATTTATAGGAGCAGGACACGGTGGTAAGGATCCGGGGACGTCTGTTTATATAACCGAAAAAGAATACAACTTAAAGACCGCAAAGCTTGTATCGCAGTATCTCAAAGAGGCAGGAGTTGAATACAAGCTGTCGAGAACTGCGGATGTCGATACCGATATGGACGGTAATATCAAGACAAATTACAGCAAAATAGCTAGAGCTTATGCGGACGGTATTCTGAAAACTCTGGGAATAACGGTTAAGATGACAGTGTTTCGGCTACTAAGTCTTAGTTAATTTTAGCAAACATCTAATAACGGAAATTGAAAAAAAGATGTAAAAAAACTCAGCGGCAGGGAGTGATCCTTGCCGCTTTATTATCTGCATATTATTGGTAAGTATTATTTTGGCAATTCCGCAATACCGAGTAAATAATTAGTTAATAAATCACTGTCATTTTGAGTTGGAACACCAAAACTTCCGTCTACATCTGCTGCTTTTAACTGTGATTCAGAAAGTGAAATTTGACCTTTTAAATATTTTGAAAGCATTAACAAATCGTTAGACAAAACTTCCCCATCCATATTTATATCGCCTACAAGTATAGATGTGCAAGAAACTTTTGATTTTGAAATATTAGAACCATTTGTATTTTTTACGCTTGTAATGTCAACCGATACAATATCGTTTATATTGGTTACGTTATTTAAAGCGTCAAAAGAAACGACCATTAATGTTCCGGCTGAGCTTGGAGCCGGTGTCTTATTATATGATATATCTATTCCTGTATCAAGTACGGAAAAACCATGAGTTCCGCCTAAATTTCCAATATAAACCTTTTTTACATCAGTTTCATTAAAATTATATCTAAACTGAGCGTCCATACTTGAAACTCCTGAACCGGCAATTACATCAAAGTAATATCTGTATGTTTTATTTAGGTTGGAAGCTGCATCTGCCATAAATAACGAACATACTGATGTGGCAGTAACTGCGGTGCAAATTAATGAAGTCAAAATTTTTTTATATTTTTTCATATTTTATTCCTTTACATCATGTTATAGGATTTTGCTAAAGAAACAGTTCCTCTCTCTGAAGGAAATAAAAATCGATCATGATCAATATTATTATATAACATATTTTGGTATAATTCAACATCTTTATAAATTGTTTACAAAATGTTTACAATTATTATCTAATATTGACACAAGCAAACAAACGAAAGCCGCTATAAATAACGGCCTTCCTTACGCATGCAATCCGGATATTATTCCGAAATGATAGTTTTATATCCAAATTTAAGAAAAGCAGAACGGGATTGCCGGACAGAATTTTATAAAAAGACTGCATACGGAGTTTGAAAAAAAGATGTAAAAAAATTAAGCGGCAGGGAACGATCCTTGCCACTTTTTTAGTTAATTATTAAAAATGAGATAATGAACCATTAACATAATTAATAAGTATACTTAAATCAGAATAGTTTACAACTCCATCATTATTCGTATCTGCCGAGCGAAGCGGATTACCAGTCAAAACAGTTTGTCCAGATAAATGATTATTGATAGAGCTAACATCATCCCAGTTAACTACTCCGTCCTGATTTATGTCCCCTACTCTAACAATATATACTTTTATGAAGTCTGAAGATATTTTTTTATTTGATGAATTTATTACGTCACATCCCTTATAATGCAGTATGTTTTCTGGATTGTCATCTAAACTCGTATAAACTTCCCACCTAAATAGAGTTCCTCCGATTACTAAGTCCGCATTTGCTTCAAAAACATCTACATTTGTTAAATAGTTGTCATTAGCGCTTCCAGTTAAATGATAATCTCCCGGAATGTTACCTAAAACAAAATCATCTTTATAAATTCCTCTTCTTAAATAAGTTGTATATAAGTATAACGTTTTCATGCCTGATGCCGGTACTAATTCAGCGTATAGCCGATATGTATTATACTGTGTTGTAGCAGCATTCACCGTAAACATAGTACAAAGGGATACCGCTGAAACAGCGGCTGCAATAAAAGTAGTCAATATTTTTTTGATTTTCATCTTTTATATTTCTCCTGTTTATATTATAATCATGATTACTATTTAATTATATACCAAAATGATCCAAATTTCAATCCTTGACAATAAGAGTTTACAAATTATTTACAATTATTATCTGATATTGACATAAGCTTAACACTTTCACATTTACTTTTAAAATCTATTCTCTGAATGCTTATCGGTTGCATTCAATATTAATATTAATATAATTTTTGCTTTTTCGGATAAAGGTATTTAATTTCATATTCATTTATTAAAGCGCCGAAATCAGTATGATTTATATTTTAGAGAAAAAATGAAGTTAGTGTATAATACATTCCGGGTCTATACCTAAAATCGGATTGTTATGACAATAAATATAAAGATTCAAGCTAAGCGGATCATTTGTTTTACCCAGATCAGAATCCCTTGATGTAAATCTTCCAATCTCTGATCATAGTACCTCGCCCTGAGATAAATCGTACCCGTTTCCGCATCGTAATACTCTCCGAAATAACGGAAAGCATTAGTATCGTTTTCGTCAATATTTTTCTCAACACCGAAAGCGTCATAGATATACTTCATTGTAACTTCGCCATTTGCACTTGTGAAATTTACAACATCACCGTGAGCGTGCAGTTTTTCCGTCAGTAAATCCGATCAGCTGATTTAAGCCATCGTAAGTGTTGGTTTCCGTCTTGCCGTCAGAAGTTTTTGTGATCTGATTACCGTTTTACACCTTCCGTCAGTCTTTTCAGACCGTATATTCATGTTATTTCTATATACCACGTTCACTGCGTACTTTGCAAGCGTCAGAACCGTTATTTAGCAGACTGTTTATTTTTTTGAGTTTCAATCATTTGGGACATTCTTTCGTCTATTCTTGCCTTATTTTTTTCGTTAAGCTGGTTAAATTTTTCAGTAAAGCATGATGAAGATATTTCTCTGCAAAATGTTTTATTATTAGTCCTTCCGGCTATGTAATCCAGTGAAACGTCATAATAATCTGCTAATTTGATTGCCTTTGAAAACGGTATATCGGTTTCTCCGCGCTCATACTTTCCATAATGATTAGCAGATACTTCAATTATCTCAGAAATTTCTGCCTGAGTTAAATCGGCATCCTCTTTTAAGTCTTTCAATCTCTGGTAAAATGCCATTAATATAACCTCCATTTATAAGATGCAATATAAAATTCTATCATATAAATTGGACGATAATTCAATTTTCAAATATATTTGGTATATTATGTCAATTTTTCAATCCTATAGCTTGTATTTATATAATTAACTTCTTGAAATAATCTGAATACTTCTGCCACCGCTATTGCAAACCCACATAATGTGTAGGTAAGATTTTGTTTAGAATCCATTGACAAAACAGTTAAAATAATCTATAATTATAAGATAGTCCATTTATTAATGATTTTTGATAAGGAGTTATAAAGACATGGCAAAAAAGCAAATATCCAGAGAAGGCTTTGAAAAGCTTCAGGAGGAATACACGAGACTTGTGACAGTCAGACGTGCTGAAGTCGCACAAAAGCTGAAAGAAGCGAGATCATTCGGCGATTTGTCTGAAAATGCCGAATATGACGAGGCTAAAAATGAGCAGGCCTTACTTGAAGCACAAATTGCTCATTTAGAAGAAACTATTTCAAATGCCGAGGTTGTTGAAGACGATAATATTTCGATTGATGAGATCGGTATTGGTTCAATAATAAAAATTAAAAATATCAGCTCTGAAAATATAGAAACCCTTCAGATCGTAAGTACGACAGAAGCAGACGCCAACGAAGGAAAAATTTCTGATGATTCGCCTATAGGAAAAGCCGCAATGAAAAAAAAGGTAGGAGACATATTTATAGTTGAAGCTCCTGTTGGCGAGATTAGATTTGAAGTTATTGATATATCAAAGTAAAAAAGGCGGATTTTGACAATGAATGAAAATCAGAATAATTTAACAGAAGAAATTTCAGAACAGGATATAAATATATTGAAAAAGGTCAGGCTAGAAAAACTTGACGAGCTTAAATCTAAAAATGCTAATCCTTATGAGATTACAAAATTTGAAGTAACCGGTAAAAACTCTGCTTTGAAAAAACAATATGAGTATGATGAAGAGCAGGCGAAGCTTATTGCAGGTGAAAACGACGAAAAACTTGCTGAGGAGTTAGATAAGCTAAAGGGTAAAATCGTTACTATTGCAGGGCGCATAATGAGCTGGCGCGATATGGGAAAAGCAAACTTCATCGACTTAAGGGACGATACCGACAGAATACAGATTTATGTCAGAATGAATGATATAGGTAAAGATGAATTTGCCGAATTTAAGAAATGGGACATCGGAGATATTATCGGAGTAGAAGGGTATGTATTCAGAACTCGCAAGGGAGAAATATCCGTTCACGCATTAAAGGTTAAGCTTCTTTCAAAATCTCTTCTGCCCTTACCTGAAAAATGGCACGGTTTAAAGGATCAGGATATACGGTACAGGCAGCGATATGTTGATCTTATTGTAAATCCCGGCGTTAAGGAAACTTTTGTAAAGAGAAGCAGGATCCTACGTGAAATCAGAAGTTATCTTGACAATCTGGGTTATATAGAGGTAGATACACCCGTTTTGCACACTCTTGAAATAGGAGCTGCCGCAAGGCCCTTTAAAACTCATCATAACGCGCTTGATATTGATATGTATCTTAGAATTGAAACAGAGCTTTATTTAAAAAGGCTGATTGTCGGCGGATTTGACAGAGTTTACGAGGTAGGACGCATATTCCGTAATGAAGGTATGGACACCTCTCATAATCCTGAATTTACTACTATCGAAATGTATCAGGCTTACACCGATTATAAGGGAATGATGGAGCTTATAGAAAATATGTACGAAAGTCTTGCATTGAAGATTTGCGGAAGTACTACGGTAAAATACCAGGGCGAACAAATAAATCTTAAGGCTCCATGGGAAAAGCTGACGATGATTGAAGCGGTTAAAAAATATGCGGGCGTAAATTACAATGAATGGAATACTGATGAGGACGCAAGAAAATGCGCTGAACTAAACGGGCTTGAAGTGGAGGAAGGAAAAAAAGCAACTAAAGGTCACGTTTTAATCGCCTTTTTCGAAGAGTTTGTTGAACCAAAACTAATACAGCCTACAATTATTTATGATTATCCGGTTGAAAATTCTCCTCTCGCCAAGAGAAAGCCGTCTGATCCGGCTTTTACTGAAAGATTTGAATACTTCATTTATGCAAGGGAAATGGGAAATGCCTTTTCAGAGCTTAATGATCCTATTGATCAAAGGGAGCGGTTTGTTCGTCAGGTTGAGGCAAAAAAATTAACCGGAGCTAATGCGGAAGTTGATGAAGATTTTATAACTGCTCTTGAATATGGAATGCCGCCGACCGGTGGACTTGGACTTGGTTTAGACAGACTTGTTATGCTTTTAACCGATAGTTCATCTATAAGAGATGTGCTTTTATTCCCCACAATGAAATCCTTACCTAACAACAAGGATTAAAAACCCAGTGTTTATGCGGGTTTGCGGTCACGAAAAATCGAGAAGTCTTACATCGCTACATCAAATCTACATCAAACGATGCTTAGATTTGTGCAGAGGTGGAAAAATCGTATAATTTACAAAATGAATGGGCAGTTCCATAGCGGGATTGCCCATTTGTCAAAATATTGTATTAAACAAATCTGAATTTGCGAGGTAACGAATATGGAACCGGTTAAAAATTATTATGGTAACCTATGTACAGAAATGTATGAGATTTTACACAAAGACGCACCTTTAGACGAGTTGTCATTTTATCTTTCTTATGCTGAAAAGGGAATGAACATTTTAGAACCTTTATGTGGAAGCGGTAGATTCTTAATTCCTTTTTTAGAAAGAGGATTCAATATATGTGGTATGGATATGTCTACAGAGATGCTTGCAAAATTGAAAGAAAAGACATCCGTTGCCAAAGTAGTTCAAGGGGATATTCTGGAATATGATTCGGAAGAGAAATATAACTATATTTTTATATCCTCTGGTTCAGTATCCTTATTTACAGATATGGAGATGTGCAGAGCAATTTTGTACAAGATGAAATGTCTGCTAAAAAAAGATGGTAAGTTTGTTTTTGCGGTTGATACAGTGGCAAATAGATGCCCTGACGATTCAGACTATCACATTTTAATATCTGTGAAAACAAAAGAAGGATTTGATTTAGTCCTTAAGGGAAAGAACTTTTATGATGAGAAAACGCACACCCAGTTCTCTCCGAGTATTTATGAGTTATACAATGGAACGGAATTATTGCAACAAGAAGAAATGAATTTTCAAACTCACCTTTACGAATTAGGTGAAATGGAATTGTATTTAACGAATATAGGTTTCAAAAAAATAAATGTATATTCATCTTATGATAAGTCTATCGCTGATAATAATCAGACTGAAATGTTTTTGTATGAATGTTCTTTGTGATAAATTTCAGTTTGAATTTCTATAAATTATGACCTCTTAACAGAAGTTATAGGTTATCAATAAAATCCTCCAAAAGCCTTGAAAATAAAGGGTTTATCGCAATGTGTTCGCCTTATCTCTTTATATGATTTCACACTGTTTTACCCTTGTCCTGCTCCCTTATAAGGGAAAAAGCAAGGGCAAGAAAATCTGATAACAAGATATAACAAAGTGTGGCAATCGGAGAACTGTGATGTATGTGCGAATATATTATACTGGAGGATTTATAAATGGACAAGTATATCTATGATGAAAACAACGGTCTTTGGTACGAGCTTCAAGGAGTTTATTATATCCCTTGTCTTATCTTACTAGCCGAAAAAGAACAGTCTATTGGTTTGTGGGGACAGCGGCATTTGCGGTATCTGAAAGAATACCGCAGAAGCACCTACATAAAGCTACTTTCAAGCGGCAGACTGAACGCTTACCTTGCCGACATTGATAGACAGGCGCAGGAGCGTATGGAAAGGCTCACAGCGCAGATGAAACGGGCGCAGGGTATCACGGAACAGCTAAAGGCGGAAAACGCATTGAAATGGGTGCGGCGAATGAATAATATACGGACGTGTGCAAAGGAAATTGTAGACAAGGAAATTATCTTTGCATAGGTACAGAAAGCGGTAGGGAGAAATCTCTACCGCTGTTCTTTTGGGGTTACTATTGCTTACTATTCATAATTCATTTCTTGATATTATTCGTTTGACCGACTATAATATATCTATCAGTACATTAGGGAGGCTCAATATGTTTGAATATATGACGGTACAGGAAGCTGCGAAGCTATGGGGAATATCTGAACGGAGGGTACAAATATTGTGTTCGGAGAATCGTATAGAAGGTATTATTCACCTTAGCCGTGTATGGCTGATTCCAAAAAACGCTCAAAAACCTGCTGACGGACGCAGAAAACGGAGTACTTAACATTCAGTAAACATTTCACTTGCTATACTGTTTATGATTATCAATAGAATGGAGAAAATATATGCGATTGCTTATCATTGAAGATAATAAAGAACTGGCTGACTCTATGAAAGCCGGACTTGAAAAGGCAGGCTTTCAAGTAGATGTTTCTTATATGGGCAACGAAGGAGAGGAGCTTGCTTTTATCAATAACTATGACGCCATACTTCTTGACCTGAATTTGCCCGACAAAGATGGCATTGATATTCTAAAATTCCTGCGTTCACAGCACATTGAAACGCCTGTTATTATCATTACCGCAAGGGACGAAATTGAAGATCGTGCATTGGGCTTAGACTTAGGGGCGGACGATTATCTGACAAAGCCGTTTCAGCTTTTAGAATTGAGGGCACGGGTACAGGCGGTAATCCGCAGATTTTATGGACGAACAAACCCTTTCATAGAAATCGGCAGCCTGACAATCCACCCCGCTTCCAGAAAAGCACTTTGGAATGGAAAAGAAATTATCCTTGCCGCAAAGGAATTTGATATTTTGGAGTATATCGCTGAAAAACACCCTGCTGTCGTATCGAGCGAAGAAATTGTTGAGCATGTGTATAATGAGGACTTTGACCCGTTCTCGACGGTTCTTCGAGTTCATTTAAGCAAACTGCGAAAAAAGCTGGAGGATGCGTGCGGGAAGAATATCCTTGTCACTACTCGTGGAAAGGGGTACTCGCTATGCACAGAAGATTAAAGAATCATGCCAAAATCGGCATTATTATTTTCATTTTTTCCATTCTGATTACTGCCGTGTTTGCGGGGACAATGCTATGGTTTGGAACGCAAGCAAGCCAAATACAAAACAATCTGGAGGGCGGAGTTTATCTCCTGTCTCCTGCAGAGTATGCGGAAGCAGTAAATAACAGCGGCGCCTTGCAGATGAAAGCGGAAAGTCTGATGGGAAGCAAACATTATCAGGCAACGCTTTTTGAACAGTTGCTTATGAGGCTGATTCCCGCAGCTCTTATTTTCCTGATTGTGCTTTTTATTTTATCTGTATTGCTATGGCAACTTCTAAAACGGCTGCAAGACAACAGAACGGTTAAAATCGCCAAACAGCTTCTTAATTCTGTAGAAGAACCCATTTTTACAAATGAACCGATTTTGGCAGAGACTTATGAAAAACTAAAAGAAAAATTTGACAACCGATTAGAGGATTTCAAAAGATTAAGCGCCTATTTGACCCACGAACAAAAAAATGAGGTTGCTATTTTAAGGACACGAATGGAACTTTCGGGAAATACCGACGGATTAGAAAAATTAGATGATATTGCAAATGGAATTGATGATATTCTTACGCTAAGTGAAAATGTAGATACTGCACCGCAAGCGGTAGTAGATGTCGCTGTAGTTTGCGCCGAGGTATTTGACAGCTATAAAAGGACTGCCCCAAATCTGAACTTCGATTTTGACGAAGCTGACGATACAGAAATTCTGGCAAAAAGCCGCTGGGTCTACAGAGCCGTTGCAAATTTGCTGGATAATGCTATTAAATATGGTAAGGATAATCCGATTTTACTGTCCGTAAAAGCAAAAAACGGCAGCGTGATTGTTACGGTGAAAGACAATGGAATCGGGATCAGCGAGGATAAGCAGGAAATGATTTTTGGAAATCGATACCGTATCAATGAATTAAATCAGGACGGATACGGGATAGGGTTATCCCTTGTTTCACATGTGTGCGATTTATGCGGTGGATTTATTACGGTAGACAGCGAGCTTGGGAAAGGTTCTGCATTTTATCTGTCTTTTCCTCAAAAGCCGTTTTGAGTTAGCATTCAGTTAACATTATATTTGTTATACTGAATGCAGCAAAACAGCAAAAGGAGCTTATGTGTATGTATATCTTAAAAAATGCCTTGAAAAATCTTGGCAGGAACAAGGGCAGAAATATCCTGCTCGGTATTATTATTTTTGTATTGATACTTTCTACCACGGTTGCTTTGGTGATCAATTCAACAACTAAGGGAATCATTGAGGATTATAAAAACCGTTTTGGCTCGAAAGTCACCCTTAGCGTTGATTTTGACAAGCTTATGTCAGAGCAGCAACCCAATCAGGACGGTAGCTTTTCTTTCCCGCAAGCACCCGAAATCACTTCGGAACAATATATGGCTTTTTCAAAGTCAGAGAACTTGAAATCCTATCAGATGGATATGCTTGCCGGCGTTGTTTTCAAAGAACTGAAAGCGGTCAACGATAAAGCAAACGATGGAATGGTAGGCAGTATCGGCGGTAGTGCTGATGATGAGTATATCAGTCCGAAAGCAAAGCTGCTCGGTTTTTCTAATCCTGAAAAACTGCCAGATTTTACGGATGGACTTCGAAAAATCATCAAGGGAGATATATTTAAAAATAAAAATGAATGCTTAATCAGCTCCGATTTCGCCGAACTAAATGGATTAAAGGCGGGAGATACCTTTGTTATCACAGATACCGTAAGTAAGAAAGATGTCACGCTTAAGGTTGCCGGCATATACGCAGATGCAACGAAAGCGGAGCGTGATCTGCCGTCCGGTGTGATATCTATGGAAGGTTCTTACGGAAATCGCAGAAATGAAATTCTCGTTAGTCTGGATACAATGACAGCGAATTTTGATGTAAATGATTTGAGTGTCAATGCGGAATACGAATTGAAGTCTCCCGATTTGGTTAAAGATTTTGAAAAAGAACTGCGTGAAAAAGGATTGCCTGCGGCTTATAATGTCGAAACAGACGAAGCCGGTTATAACAAAATTGTAGAGCCGGTTGTCGGATTGTCAAAAATATCTATGACATTTATGTGGGTTATTCTGATTGTCGGCGGTATTATCCTGCTTTTTATTACCTCTATGGCGATTAGGGAGCGCAAGTATGAAATCGGCGTTCTGCGGGCAATGGGAATGAAGAAAGCAAAGGTTGCGGCAATGCTTGTTGCCGAAACGGTGATGATTACGGTACTGTGTCTGGGAGTGGGTCTCGGAATCGGTAGTGCGGTTTCTCAGCCGGTTGCAGATTCTCTGATAGCAGGACAGGTCGAATCCATAGAGAATCAGCAATCACAGAATGGGAGCATGAACGGTTCAGTTAGCATTGGAGGTCCAGAAGAACCGGATGTAGAACCATTGAAAGAAATTGATGTGTCGCTGACGTCCGAAGCTGCTCTGCAAATTGTGTTGATTGCCTTAGTGCTGGCGCTTTTGTCCTCTGCCACAGGGGTAGTCTTTATTACGAAATATGAGCCAATGAAAATTCTGTCGGAAAGAAACTGAGGTAATTGTGATGAGCGTATTAACACTTGAAAATATAACCTATCAATATGAGGGAACAACAAAGAAAGTCTTAAAAAATGTATCAATGGAATTTGAATCGGGAAAGGTCTATGTGATTATGGGGAAATCGGGTGCAGGTAAAAGTACGGTACTCTCCCTAATTTCCGGTCTCGATCTTCCGACAAGCGGAGATGTTCTGTTTAAAGGCAAAAGTCTGAAACAGCTTGACCGTGACGATTACCGTGCAAAAAGTATCGGCGTAGTGTTTCAGGGGTATAACCTGCTTACGAATGCAACAGCTCTTGAAAATATCGTTTTGTCAATGAGTATCAGCAAAAGCGCAGAAAAGAATAAAAAGCAATTTGCGCTCACGCTTCTGCAAAAGGTTGGTATAGACAAAGAAACGGCTAACAGAAAGGTTTTGAAGCTGTCGGGAGGCGAACAGCAGCGTGTGGGAATCGCCCGAGCGCTTTCCCACAACCCCGATATTCTTATCGCAGACGAGCCGACAGGTAATCTCGACAGCGATACAGAACAGAATATTATGGAAATTTTGCAGAAGTTGGCGCATGAGGAAAACAAGTGTGTGATTGTAGTTACACATTCTAAGCAAGTTTCCAAATATGCAGACGAGCTTTGGGGGCTTAATCAGGGAAATTTGGTTTTTGTGAAATGAGTAATTTTGACGAAACACAATGGCTACTCTGCCCTGTATGCGGCAGAAAAACGCACGAAAAAATCAGAGAAGATACTGAGATGAAAAACTTTCCCCTCTACTGCCCGAAATGTAAGCAGGAAACAATCATCAATGTTCAGGATATGAAAATCACACTTGCAGACAGCAAATAATTATGTATGCCGCCGCTATGGATAACACCATATACGGCGGTTTTTCAATGCCTATCGGCTATCTCTGTCAAAGGACTTTTTGCGCTGTCTTTGGGGCGTTTTCTGCTTGTTGCGCTCCTGTATCTCACGCAGATGTTCTAACACGCTCTGCTTTTCGGGCGGTCTGTGCTGCGCCTTAGCGGCGGCTGTCGGTTTCCTGCTGATTTGATGCTCCCACTCGGCAAGGTCACGGTTATACTGTTCTACAACGCTTTCCATTTCTCGGAAAGTACGCATAAACGCCTGTACATCGGGATAACCGTCCTCTTTCAGAATATCGGGCAGCTTATCCAGCTTGGCGGAGATTTTCTTTTCCGTCTGCTGTATCTGCTCGGTAATCGTTTTACGCTCTTTCCCCTTAAAAATCCCTTTTGTATCGGCAAGCTGTGCTTTCAGCTTCGGAAGAATATTATCCTGCAAATGACGGATTTCCTTTGCTCCCTCCTGTACCTTTATCATCAGGCTTCGCATATGGTGGAACTCTGCCATATCAATATCAAGCGTAGGCTTGGGCGGCATATCCTTTTCTCGGATAAGGCTTTGCAGAAAGTCTTTTGCCTTTGCCACAATCCCACGGAACAGATTAGGCAGCCAGCCTTTACTTTTGATGGATTGGCTTGCTTTTTCGTGTATCTCGGTCTGCTTGACTTCTAAAATCTTTACTTCGGAAATACCCGATAATAGCGCCATATCCGCTGTCCTGTTCCATTCCTGCCTTGCGGTGTTGTCCGCTTCAATCTCGGCGGCTTTGGGATTGTTCTTTCCGATTTTCTTTGTAGGAAGATAAACGCTGTTCTTATCAAATACCTTTAACTGCTGTTCGGGATCGGAGATGTGGCGATTGATAAAGTCAGTGTAAATCTCCTTTACCTCCCGAAGAAAAGGCTCGCTTTTGAATTTATCATCTTTCACGGTAAAGAGATGGCTTTCGTAGATTTCGCCCTTTTTAATGACGGTGCAGTCTTTTCGTATCTGCCCGTCCTCCCCTGTGATTTCTTTCTTGGTGCGTACCCTTTTGCCTGTTTCATCATAGAACACGCTGCGTGCGGCTATTTTGATGTCAGGCTCAGGGAGCAGTTTTCTTTCGCTGAAGATAAGATGGATATGATAGTTTGTTTTGCGTTTGTTGTGGTGGAGGGCTGACACGCACTCCACACCATACCGCCTGCGGAACTCCTCTGTAAAATCTTCAAGGACTTCCTGTGGCTCATACCTTGTATAAATTTCGGGCAGAGTGATAATCAATTCCCTTGCTTCGATACATTTCCCCTCTGCTCCGCTTCGCTTAAATTCCTGCTGGCTTTCCCTTGCAAGATTACTCCAAAATTCATTGTCGGCGGTACGGTAGGTGGCATAGAGATTTTCCTGCCTTGCGTGGCTTGTGATATAGGATATTCTTCCCTTGACATTTGGTAGCTTCGACATCTGTACAAATGAGTGTCTTGCCATATACTCCTTTCTCCCGTGACGGGCATACTCTTATTGCAACCGATTTATCGGTTGCTGCTGTTTCGGCGGCGTAAGCAGACGGACAGCGAAGAAAAACGCTGCGGCGGTTTTCTTTGTGATAACGCTGAAAACAGAAGTGTCGGCGTTATCACAAGCCCCCTGCAAGGGCGAAATACCCAGAGTACAAATCGAAGATTTGTGCGAGGGGTGTATTTCGCTCTCATACGCCGAGGGCTTAGAGAACAGTTATTCTACTTTGCGGACATCATTCTCGTTCAGCAGGTTTCTGCCCTGATTTACGCTCATAAATCGTTCCAGAGTATCCCTGCGGATAATCGCTTTTCTGCCGACCTTGAGGACGGGGAGCTTGCCCCAGTCTACCAACTTACGCATTGTATTTCTTCCGATACCCGTACATTCCGCTGCTTCTTCTATGGTTAAACCCATTTTGCTGTTGTTCATTTTATCAGCCTCCTTTCAGAATACGCATTTTGCAACTATGTATTTGTAATTATACCTATTCTGCTATCTGTTGTCAACTTGTTTTGCAACCTGTTAAGAAAAATTTTTAATTATTATCAGAAAAATAGTTGCAAAATAGGTTTTACTATGCTATACTTAAAAGCGTCAGGAGGTGAAAACCTTGAAAAATGAAATCATATTCACCGCAAAACAGGTCGGTGAACGAGTAAGGGAACGCCGTACAGAGTTAAACTTAACAATGCCTGAACTTGGCAGGCGTATCGGCGTAAACAAATCTACGATTCAGAGATATGAAGCGGATGGGGTGAATCCTACCCGAAGTATGATTATCAATGGACTTGCGGAGGCATTGCTCACAACGCCTGAATGGCTGACAGGACTTTCCGAAGATAAGGAATATGACAACCGCACCTTGTGTGCAAAAGACATTGAGGAACATATCAAAAAATATCTTGATACGGTTTCCTCTACTGTAAAAGGCGAGCCGCACCAACAATTACTCACTACATTCCTCGGAAAGATGATTGACCTCTATACGGTTATGACTTATCACTTCGCAGACGCTATGGAAGAAGTTGACCGTGTAGCGGAGGACGAGGGACTGAAACAATCGCTCAGGAGATATGCCATTGAGTCGGGAGCGATTACGGAGAGAGTTTACCGCAAAGAAATGGAACAGCCCATTGAGGATATGAAACAGTTTTTAGACGGGATTTTACATATCTACGATGAGGGGCGCACAAAGGTATCTATGGGCGACCTGTTCGGGATAGTGACAGTAGCCGAGGAAAGGGCTGCTGAAAAAGAAAAATTCCGTGGCTCTTTGACAAGTGAAAATGCCGATTAACATTCATCGGCATAAGTGACACATTACTTTACGCACACCATATGTCACAGTTCCGATTGCCACGGATAGAAAGGAGAAATTTATCTATGGCAAAAGGTTCTGTAAGAAAGAAAGGTAAAAAGTGGTATGGTCGCTTTTACATTGAAGATGAAAGCGGCAAAAAGGTGCAAAAGGAGTTTGTAGGGACAGAAAGCAAGTCCGAAACAGAAGCCCTGCTCAGAAAGGCAATCGCTGACTATGAGGAAAAGAAGTTTGTTGCAAAGGCTGAAAACGCAACGGTTGGTATGCTGCTGGATATGTGGGTGGAAGAAGAACTGAAGCCCGGCAATTTAAGCAACGGTACGGTAATGTCTTATCAGGGAACGGTCAACCGTATCAAACAGCACCCGATTGGAAACCGCAAGCTGAAAACCGTAACTGCCGACCATTTGCAGGCGTATATGGACTTCCTCAGCTTTGGAGGTACAAATCCTGACGGAACAACCGCAAAGGCACTCAGTAAAGGGTATCTCCGATTGTTTTCGGCTGTTTTACAAGGGGCGTTCCGTTTTGCGGTATTCCCGAAAAGGCTGATAACCTTTAATCCGATGCAGTATGTGGTATGGCGAGGAAAAAAGGAAGAATATGAACTGTTCTCGGACGAGGACGGGGAAACTGCTTCTACACCAACGCTCAGCTATGAACAGTATCAACGGTTAGAGGACTTTCTGAAAAAGAAAAACAATCCTGCACTTCTTCCCATACAGATAGCCTATTATACAGGCTTGCGTATCGGTGAGGTTTGCGCTCTGACTTGGCAGGACATCAACCTTGAGGAGCAGTACCTTACGGTACGCCGCAGTATGCGCTACAATGGGGCAAGACACAAGACGGAAATAGGAGCAACAAAGCGTAAAAAAATCCGCACCGTTGACTTCTGTGACACGCTTGCCGTAATACTGAAAGCGGCAAAAGCGGAGCAGCGCAAAAATCGTTTCCGATACGGGGAACTGTACAGCCTTAATTACTATTTGGAAGTCAGGGAAAAAGACCGCACCTATTATGAGGTTTACAGTCTGCCGAGGTCTGAGGAAGTTCCAGAGGGCTACAAAGAACTATCCTTTGTCTGCCTTAGACCTGACGGAGCATTTGAAGCACCGAGTACGGTGGGGATTATGTGCAGGACAGCAAAGAAAAAAGTCGAGGGACTTGAGGACTTCCACTTTCATATGCTCAGACACACCTATACAAGTAATCTGCTTGCAAACGGAGCAGCACCGAAAGATGTGCAGGAGCTTCTCGGACACGCTGATGTAAGTACCACAATGAACATCTACGCTCACGCTACAAGGGAAGCGAAGCGTACTTCCGCAAGGCTGATGGATAAAGTAGTCGGCGGAGAATAAAAAAAGTTTCCCTTGTTTCGGCTCGTAAGGGCAAAAACAAGGGAAAATACATAAGGTTTGAACATTGAATAGGCGATATGCCTTGAAAATACAGGGTTTGTAGAGGATTAAATAGATAAATCTCAGTTTGTAGAACCAAAAAATTAAGAATAGAACGTACTCCTTCAGCAGATAGATGTCCCGATATTGCAGAAATGTGTTCTGCTGCAACAATACTTATGATGACTCTGCTTTCAAAAGTGTCTTTGAGTTACTTTCGAAGAAAGTAACAAAAGCTACATTGTAAAAGCCGATGAATACAAAGATTCATCGGCTTTCATAATTTTAATTATCCTATGCTTGAATGGCAGTAAATGTAGAATTCTTCCTGACTTGGTTTCCATTGCTTTTTCTTAGGCGGAAAATGAGAGTCAAACTCTTCTACGGCTTTTTCATCATTGCAAGGCTCGCTTGCAATGCTCTCGTGAAAGTACCATCTTCTTCCGTCAAGGACATTTTCTTTCAGTTCCTTAACCAGAAGAGGTGTCGGAAAATAACCGCCCTCAAGACAAACGTTATACCTCTTGCAGCTTTTCATTCCGCTTGAAACGTAATTACCTGGATTTCCAAAAATCACCACAGTATCATAACCCATTTCTACAGCCTTTTCAAATGAATGCTCAATCAGTGCCTTTCCGTATCCCTGTCGTTGAAAGTCAGGATGTATACTAATCGGACCGAATGAAATCACAGTTTTTACTTCTCCCTTTTCATCAATTAATCTTGACTTTGTATACATTATATTTCCGATGATTCTGCCGTTCAGCTCAATTACAAAAGCAAGCTCAGGAATAAAATCTTCATGGCTTCTCATAACATGAACGAAATAGTGTTCGTTACAACCCGGAGCATAAACATTCCAGAATGCTTCTCTTGTAAGGTTTTCTACTTCTGCATAATCGTTAGTTGTTTCTAAACGGATAATATGGTCATTTTTATTCATTATTTTTTCCTCCTGAAAATTGTTGACATCAATACGGGAGGTTTGGTTGAGATTGAATTTACGCAAACCTCCTGGTTAGCCCACAATCTCCTTTGTATCATATTTTTTCAAACAATACTCTCCTTGTAATTATTCTTTTCAGTTATAAGTGATTGACACTTTCATTATATCATGTCTTATAAAAAAAGTCAATCAGCGGTATGATTGGCAAGGGTGATCTTCATCATAACAACCGCAGTTTTATTGTAAAAATGTTGGCGGAAGACTATTGCCGGCAACATTACCATTATAAAGAAAGATGACCGAGAAGTTTATCACTAACTGTTCGACTCTGGCGGAAACAACGGCAAACAGAAGAGTAAGGACAAAATTATCAAAGACTACTACGAGCATAATCGCCATAGCCGACAGAAAAAGGAATTTCAAAAGATTATTTTCCAAATCGGCAACAAGGACGATACGCCCTGCGGCTCGTTTGGAATTACCGGAAGCAAATCCCCGAAAAATCGTTGTCTTAGGTGCATCAATCGCTCTAAATACGGTACTGCAAAAAAATAAATATTAATGGAGTTGAGGTTGGCTGTGATAACAAATTTATACAAGATAAGATTAAAAGCATTCTAGAAAAAAGCACAATGACAGTTGACATAATGCTTTATGGTATAATCAATCTCAAATGATGATTTAAAAATACAGGTCAATATTGCAGTTAGTGTAGATATCTGTGAGATAATTTCTGATTAGGACATTGCGACATCTGAGTAACGGCAAATGTCTATGCTGACGTACTTAAAAGCTCAAAAATGAAGGTTGCAGACCTTATTTCAATTACACTTGCATAATACTGGAAGATACAAAAAATCCCACTGTAATGAAACAGCGGGATTTGTCATAGAAATAATGACAGAAAAATGACACTTTTCTGTTTTTGTATGCCCCAAATGCCGTAAAATAGCCATTTGTAAGGGCTGAAATTATCTCTTCGAGAACTGAGGCGCGCGACGGGCTGCCTTGAGACCGTACTTCTTTCTTTCCTTCATTCTTGGATCACGAGTTAAGAATCCAGCCTTCTTAAGAATCGGACGAAGCTCAGGATCGTAAACAAGAAGCGCTCTTGAAAGGCCGTGTCTGATTGCACCAGCCTGACCTGTTACACCGCCGCCTGTAACTGTGCATATTATATCAAATTTATCGCTTGTATCAGTTAAATTAAGAGGCTGACGAACTATCAGCTTAAGAGTTTCAAGGCCGAAATATTCATCAATGTTTCTTCCGTTAATTGTGATATTTCCTGATCCTGGATAAACTCTGACTCTGGCAACAGAATGCTTCCTTCTGCCCGTACCGTAGTAATATTTAGTTTTTGATTCGTACATTTAAGCTTTCCTCCTTATATTATAATTCGTAAGCAACAGGCTTCTGAGCCTCATGCTTGTGTGCGGCGTTTCTGTAGGTTCTCAAACGCTTAATCTGATTTCTTCCCTGAGAATTATTCGGAAGCATACCGTTCACAGCCAACATCATAGCTCTCTGAGGATTCTTTTCCATCATTTCCTTATAACTGATAGATTTCAGTCCGCCGATCCAGCCTGTGTGCCAATAATAATTTTTATTTTCAAGCTTTTTGCCTGTGAGAACAGCTTTTTCACAATTAATAATAATCACATGATCACCGCAATCTACATGAGGAGCATAGGTAGGCTTATGCTTACCTCTGAGAATATGAGCGGCTTTTGCAGCAACGCGTCCGAGCGGTTTGCCGGCTGCATCTAATACATACCATTTACGGCTTACTTCATTAGCCTTTGGCATAAATGTTGACATAATTTGTTTTCCTCCGTTATTAATTTTTTGTAAGGCTTATAAACTCGGCGGGTTAATCCGGTTCAGTGTGCATTCCGCAAGTAAACTGCACCATAGCCTTGACATTACGAGGATAATTATAACAAATCAAAATAATAAAGTCAATACTGATTTTACGGTTTTTTTAATTTATATTCAGTTCTCGCTTGTTTTCTCTTCATTTTTCTCGTTTTCTCTCTTATTCTTAAAGTTCATTCTAAAATAAAAAAACTATATATCGCTTGAGAATTCTATATGTGTTTTATTACTTTTTTCTTTTCTTTTTTCTAACAGAAAAACCAAAATCGCCAAGTTTTCTTCCTAAAGCAAAATACTCTCCGTGAGAATAAGCCGCAAGTCCGCATTGCTGAAGATTAAGCTTGCCCTTGCTGTCTATATATCTTTCGTCAATATCTGTCCCGACAATTTCAGCGAGAAACATATCATGACTCCCAAGAGGAATAATCTGCTTAACAACGCATTCCAAGCTAAGAGGAGATTCGTCAATAATCGGAGCATTGATTTTTTCTGCTGCTGAAGGATGCAATCCGCAGCTTTTAAATTTATCTGTTTTTGCACCGCTTTTTACACCGCAAAAATCAGCAGTTTTAACAAGCGCCGACGTAGTCAGATTAATAACGAACTCACCAGACGACTTAATAATATTATATGAATATCTTTCAGGCCTTACTGAAATATAAGTCATAGGCGGCTTGGTATTCGCAATACCGGTCCAGGCTATTGTTATTATATTAGGCTTTTCTATCGTACCGCATGAAACAAGCACCGGAGGTACCGGAGACAATAGCGTCCCGCCGTTCCAGAATATTTTTCCCATTTAAAATCCTTTCAATATATGTAATTTTATTTTTTATATTATGCCGCTATATCCTTACGTTTAAATTTAATAATTCCGGTTATAACCGTAACGACGTCATTTGACAAACCAGGAAAAAACCAAAGTCTAATCCATATTTCCCAAACCGGAGGAAAACTTTATAAGCTCCCCTACTCTCATACCTGGATAAAAAATACGCCCTGACGGTTTTTGAAAGTATTTCAGTAGTTTTTTCCAAAGGATTTACGAACCTCGGCATAATCTATAGTAGAACGAATAAGTCCTAAAAGAATTCTGACAGTCGTTGATTTTTCTGCGCAGTACGGATCGATGAAGCCAAAGAACTCACCTTCTCCGACAATCAGATTTAAATCGGTTATACCCTTCAAATTAAATCTATAGGCTGAGTCATTATATCATATACTCAAAGAGGTCATGATATAATTATCCGATACGCAGGGAGCCAATCTCATATTTGCGCATCCGCGAGGACTTTTTAGATAAATATATAATAATCGCTTGCGAATATTATATCACATAATGAAATTTTTCTCAAGTTATTAACTAATTCTTAATTGTCATTTAATTTATAAATCCCTCCCCAAATATTTTACTTGCGTCAGTTAAAATTATAAATATTTTTTCATCTATTTTCTGCGCTTCCTTTTTAATAGCGTAGGCTTGAGAATTTGAACATGCACAAATCAAAACGTTCTTTTCATCCTTGGTAAATGTTCCGACAGCCCGTATTGACGTAGAACCCCTTCCGCTCACCTCAGAAATTTTCTGCGCTACAATATCAGCATGCTTGGTAATAATAACAAGCATCTTTGCGGCTCCTACCCTATACATAATCTTGTCAATAACCACAGACGCTATAAAAGTAGATATAACTCCGTATAAAACTGCATCTATATTTCCAAAAACAGGCCATCCAAGGGAAATAATAATCAAATCAATACTCATCGTAACAAATCCGATAGAAAAATAAGGCTTAATGGTTTTTATAGTCATTGTAAGAAAATCTGTACCGCCCGACGAGGATCCGCGCATATAAAAAATAGCTAAGCCGGTTCCAAGAAAAATACCGTAATATAATGCGGCAAGAACCGGTGAACCGGAATATGAAGGAAAATAAGGAAAAATTATATCTATAAAAATATTGCAGATTATCATAGAACGAACGCTTTTTATAAGAAAACTTTTCCCAAGAAATTTAAATGAAGAAATTATAA
>PPYF01469320.1_pt1 | contig 63489 bp, 51 predicted proteins | sample 1559871 | NCBI WGS metagenome assembly PPYF01 (sample SAMN08240021, study PRJNA423297) | Human gut metagenome, whole genome shotgun sequencing project. | reverse complement strand
GGTAGTCAGTATCTCCCACATGGATGGTCTGCCCGTTGAGCAGGCAGACACTGATTCCAAAGAGATCTTTGTTGACATTGGCCAGATAAGGGATATAGTCGGCATTCTTACCGCCTGTATTCGTTTTCACCTGATCGTATGCCTCCTGTACCACTTCTTTCAATTGAGCGAGTGTTACTTTTTTGTCCATAGATCAATTTATTTTTTAACGGTTTTATGACGACGACCACCGTGATTGAACATCTTGGCTTCTACCGGAAGATTCTTTTCCTGAGCCATGCGGGTAGGAGTCGGGAAATCAAGTTTTTCCAGTTCGGCAATTGCGTTCTTGATATCACCCAGCAACATATCTGCCATGTCGCGGCTGAATCCCTGGCGGACAACCACACGCATTACTACATAATCTTCCAGTTTAGAAGGTAATGTATAAGCCGGAACCATCCAGCCGTGCTGAGACAGTTTGTCCTGCAAATCGTACAATGTCCACTTGGCACTCTTTGCATATTCCGGTTTCAGATACCAGATGAACAATGGGTTCACTACATTTTCGGAGTAATTGACGAACGGAGCCATCTTGGCGATTTCACCGTGGATGTATTTAGCGATCTGCAAAGAATTATATTGTACTTCCTTGTAACCTTGGAATCCCAAACGGATGAATTGATAGTATTGTCCCAGAATCTGAGCGGCAGGACGAGAGAAGTTCAAGCCGACCTGAGTAATGTTGGCACCCAGATAGTTGACACTGAATGACATTTCTTCGGGCAGATATTCTTTGCCTTTCCAGCAAACCCAGCCAAGTCCCGGATATACCAGACCGAACTTATGACCGGATACACTGATAGAAAGTACCCATTTCAGACGGAAATCCCACTTCGTGTCCGGATAGAGGAACGGAAGAATGAAACCACCACTGGCGGCATCTACGTGGATAGGAATGTCATAACCGGTTTTGGCGTTGTAAGCGTCGAGAGCTTTGTCCAGTGCTTCAACGTCATCGTTCAGTCCTGTCCATGTAACACCTTGGATAGGTACAACACAGATCGTGTTTTCATCACACATCTTCAGCGCTTCTTCGGGGTCGAGAGTGGTCTTGTCAAGAGTCAAAGGCACTTCACGCATTTCGATCTGCCACAGTTGCGCGAACTTTTCCCATACTACCTGGAAACCTGTTGAGATAACGAAGTTCGGTTTGTCAAACGGTTTACCCTGAGCTTGTCTTTTCTTACGCCAGCGCAACCATGCAGCTACACCGCCCAGCATACAAGCTTCGGAAGAACCGATTGCCAATGCACCGGTTTTCCATGTATCTTTTTCCGGAGAGTTCCACAAGTTGGCAACGATGTTGATACATTTACCATTCATTACGGCGATACGAGGATATTCGGTTTCATCAATATAGTTGATGTTGATTGCCTCGTTCATCAGCTTGGTAGCGTAATCGTCCATATAAGTGGTTACGAAAGTTGCTAAGTTCAAGCGTGGCTGAGTCTGGGCAAAAGTTTCATCTTTAACCATTTGGTAAGCGACTTCAGGGGTGGTTGGTCCATCAGGAATTCTTTCTACCGGAGAGGGTTGTAACATTCTGTCTGAACCGAATACGTCGGTTTTTGCATCACCTTTTCTGAAATTTAAATCTTCCATACTAATTTGTTTTTTAAAAGGTTTAGGGCGATGGGGATTTTCCCCGTCGAATTTCCCTCAACAACAGCAGATGGTTTTGAAAGTTTTCGGCTTTTACATTATTTGGCGTTTATTAAGGGGCGGCTTTGGGGCAGGCGTAAAGTGGGGGGAACGGAAATAAAAAAGGCAAGAAGGGGTTGTTTCCCTCTTGCCTTTGGCTATTCGCTGACAACTGGCAGCTTATAGTTATCTGATACCTATTGAATTGTGTTGTTAAGGTTTAGCGGAAGTCTTTCAGTTCTTCCTGTAATTTCTGACGGGTGAAGAATATGCGGCTCTTTATCGTACCTAGCGGCAGGTTCAGCTTTTCCGCGATTTCGCGGTACTTGAAGCCGGAAACGTGCATGGCAAACGGGACTCTGTATTCTTTGGGTAATGAGTTGACTACACGGTGCATCTCTTTCAGGTCATAGGCTTTTTCGGTACTTTCAAACCCTGTGTCCTGCGGTAAATTCAGGTGGTAAAGGTTGTCCGTCCGGTCAACGAATGTCTGGTCACGAACTACTTTGCGGTAGTTGTTGATAAAGATATTGCGCATGATGGTATACATCCATCCTTTAAAATTTGTGTCAGGCATATATTTATCTTCATTGTCTAATGCTTTTAATGATGTTTCCTGCAACAAATCGTTTGCTTCTTCGCGGTCGGTTGTCAGCTTATAAGCGAAACGGAGTAATTCGTCCTGTACTCCTACTAAATCTTTTCTGAAGCTTACACTTTTCATATACGTTGCTTTTTAAATTGTGAATATTCGTTGTTAAATTTCGATGATGCAAGTTTACGGGATTTTTTTAAGTACGGCGGGGGTGAAACTGACGGAATTTAGCCTAAAAACTGTTTGCGGATAGTTTTTAGGCCATAATCTGATAGTTTTTGGGTGTTTTTCACCCGTTTTTTGAATATTCACTGTTGCCTCATTTGAACTTTATAAGGTAATCATTGTTTTCATCAGACCTAAACTTTTAACGAACCGGTATATGAAAATACAAACTGGAAGGGGAACAATACCTCTTATCACTTTAATAGCTATTTGGTCTATCTCGGCATTGACCTCTTTGCCGGGGCTGGCTGTTTCGCCTATATTGGGCGACCTTACCAAAATCTTTCCGAAAGCGACCGACCTGGATATTCAGATGTTGACTTCGCTGCCATCGTTGCTGATTATCCCTTTTATCCTTTTGGGTGGTAAGCTCACGGAAAAGGTTGATTTTGTCCGTATCCTGAAAATCGGACTCTGGCTCTTTGCAGCAAGCGGTATCTTGTATCTGATCTCCAACAAAATGTGGCAATTAATCGTCGTGAGTGCCCTGCTGGGCATCGGCTCCGGACTGATTATTCCTCTGTCCACAGGATTAATCTCAAAATACTTTGTGGGTACTTACCGGGTGAAACAATTCGGATTGAGTTCTGCCATTACCAATTTTACACTGGTGATAGCTACTGCCGTGACCGGATATCTGGCGGAAGTCAGCTGGCATTTGCCGTTTTTGGTCTATCTGCTCCCATTGATTTCTATTCTGCTGGTCGGTCACTTAAAAGAGAGCCGGTCTGACGCTGCCGTCGAACCTTCTTCTCAAAGTACCGCGCTATCCGGACAAACGGCTGCCGCAGATACCGGAGGAAGTAAATATGGAATCCATATCAGGCATCTGCTTCAGATCATGCTTTTCTACGGAGTGACGACTTTCATTGTGCTGGCAGTCATATTCAACCTTTCTTTCCTGATGGAGAAACACCATTTCTCCAGTGGCAATTCGGGACTGATGATCTCGCTTTTCTTTTTAGCGATTATGGCTCCGGGTTTCTGTCTGGACAAGATAGTGGATGAACTGAAAGAGCGTACCAAAGCATACAGCCTCCTGTCTATGGCTGTGGGGCTGGCGCTGATCTGGATTGCCCCAATCGAATGGCTGATTATTCCGGGCTGTATCCTGGTCGGTTTGGGATATGGCGTTATTCAGCCTATGCTGTATGATAAAACGACGCATACGGCACTGCCTCAAAAGGCGACAATGGCACTGGCTTTTGTAATGATGATGAATTATCTCGCCATTTTGCTCTATCCTTTTATTATAGATTTTCTCCAAAATCTGTTTCATACCCAGTCGCAGGAGTTTCCTTTTATCTTCAACTTGTTGATAACTATTGCTACTTTCTTCTGGGCTTACCTGCGACGCGATACCTTTTTGTTTAACGATCAACTGAAATAAAAAAAGATGAAGAATAAGAAACTGGAAGCCAATCTGAGTATGGCTGTATCAAAAATATTCAGCGGTTTGAATATGAATGCCCTGAAGTATCTGCTTCCCCTATGGATGAGCCCGTTGACAGGTGCGACGCTTCGTTGTACCTTTGCTGCCGCTGCATTCTGGGTGATCGGATGGTTCATGCCGCCGGAAAAGTCCTCCGTCAAAGACAAATGGCTGCTTTTCCTGTTAGGGGCATTCGGGCTGTACGGCTTTATGTTTCTTTATCTGGCGGGTCTGAGTAAAACGACTCCTGTATCCAGTTCCATATTTACCAGTCTGCAGCCTATCTGGGTGTTTCTGATTATGATTTTCTTTTATAAGGAGAAGGCGACATGGAAGAAAATTCTCGGAATCTCCATCGGACTGGTCGGTGCACTGGTCTGCATCCTGACTCAAAAGAGCGATGATTTGGCCTCCGATGCTTTCGTGGGGAATATGCTTTGCCTGATCAGTTCCATCGTTTATGCTGTCTATCTGATTCTGAGTCAGCGTATCCTTTCATCTATCGGGGCGATAACGATGTTGAGATATACGTTCTCCGGTGCGGCGGTTTCTGCTATTATCGTGACATTTATTACGGGATTCGATGCGCCGGTGTTTTCTATGCCGTTCCATTGGACACCTTTCCTGATACTGATGTTTGTACTCATATTTCCGACGACGATCAGCTATATGCTGCTACCGGTCGGTCTGAAGTATCTGAAAACAACAGTCGTCGCAATCTACGGTTATCTGATTCTGATTGTTGCGACCATTGCTTCTCTGGCTCTCGGACAGGACCGTTTTAGCTGGACGCAAACGTGTGCCATCATTTTTATTTGTATCGGCGTTTATCTGGTTGAGGTAGCCGAAAGCAAAGACAAGTCGCCGGACCCCTTGAAGAAATAATCATATATAATGTATGATATGAAAAAAGCGGGCGCCCTTCTCAGGGTGCCCGCTCGCTTATGTCGTCATCATGTTTTATAGAGAGGAGCTGATTGCTTGCGCAATGGATTTAAATTCTTCATCCGATAATTTCAGTTTCGGATTGGAGAACAACATATCCGATTCCTTCTGAATAGGAATTAAGTGGATATGGGCATGCGGTACTTCCAGGCCGATAACCGCTTCGCCTACCTTTTTACAAGGGAAGGCTTTTTCGATGGCACGGGCTATCTTCTTTGCGAATACATGCATTGCTGCGAGGTCTTCGTCACTTAAATCGAAGATGTAGTCTACTTCCTGTTTGGGGACTACCAGCGTATGTCCCTTTACCAATGGATTGATATCAAGAAAAGCAAAAAAACGATCGTTTTCCGCTATCTTGTAGCAAGGAATTTCGCCTGCGATGATTCTACTGAATATTGTTGCCATAATCTTTGATAGATAAAAGAAGGCAAGCCTCACACGGAGACCTGCCTTTCTGTTAAATTGATATGTTTACTACTTCTAATGCAATTTTACCCTGTGGCACGGTAATTTCTGCAATATCACCTACTTTCTTGCCAAGCAGACCTTGTGCAATCGGGGTGTTTACGGAAATCTTGCCTTCTTTCAGGTTAGCTTCGCTTTCGGAAACGATGGTATAAGTCATCTTCATGCCATTCTTGACGTTCTTCAGCTCCACTTTGTTCAGAATCTGTACAGAGTCTGTCTTTAGTTTGGACTCGTCGATGATCTTGGCATCTGCAATGACCGTTTTCAATTTGTTGATGCGCATTTCGAGCATCCCCTGTGCTTCTTTGGCTGCATCATATTCTGCATTTTCCGACAAGTCGCCTTTATCCCTCGCTTCGGCTATAGCCGCAGAGATTTTGGGGCGTTCCACTGTTTCCAGTTCCTTTAATTCTGCCATTAACTTTTTGTAACCTTCTTCTGACATATAAGCCATGATGTTTTTCCTCCTTTTATTTAAAATGGTCATATAAACAAAAAAGAATTCCAACATGGCACATGTTGGAACCCTCTCTTCAATTATTTCTCTGCAAAGATAGACTTTTAAGTGATATCTGTCAAGTGAAAAATGATGCTATGTAACATATTTAAATGAAATATGCTAAATTATAACAACTTAGAGTAATGACTTGACGGATGCTTCGAGGTCTTTGATGTCTTCGCCGCGGAGCTTCAGTTCGTTGTTCCGGTTGATCAGGAAGATGGATGGAACCTGGCGAACATTATATACAGCTACGTTGGTCGAGTAGACACCGTTGCCGTCACGTACGCAAACCCAGGGCAAATTGCCTGCTGCGGTTTTCCAGTAGTGCTCGTCTGCGTCGAGAGATACCTGGTAGATTTCCAGCCCATCCTTTGCGTATTTATTATATAGTTCGCGAAGCATCATATTGTGGGGCGCTCCTGCCGGTGACTGGAATACGGAGAAATCCAGCAGCACTACTTTCCCTTTCAGGTCGGTCAGTTTGCGGGTATTTCCTTTCACGTCACGCAGGGCGATGTCGATAATACCGGTCTCGATGATCTTGTCCTGTGGAATTTCCAGAGATTTGCTCTGTGGCTGACGGGTATTCTTCATCCCTTTGATTACGATATTATATAGATTTTTTGAACGTACGGCATCCGGATATGTATTGTTGAGGCTGGTAGCGACGGCTGCAAAACATTTTACGTCGTCCTTGTTGTTCAGCGGATCGAAGATCAGATAGTCATTCAGTTTCTGGAACAGGGCGAAGTAAGCGGCTGCCGTGTTTGGAGCTGCGAATATATAATTCACTTTGACGTCCTCCTTATAGTTCTTCAGCAGTGTTGCGAGGTTTTCTTCAAACGTATCGTGTCCCAGTTTGTTGGCACGCAGCGCATTCAGTTGTTCGTCCACATTCTTTTGAAGATTGATTTGTTTCAGCGTCAGTTCCTTTATCTTACTGCTGTTTTCAGATCCTTCTACCGTGTAGGCAGTAGAGAAATCAACGTATGGAGCGTTGATCTGTAGCGTTTCGGTAGAATCCACAGAAAAGTTGATGACTTTGTTGTCTACCCGCAAGCGATAAAACTCGGGTGATTCGGGGCGGGGTTGTTTAAACTTGAATGTACCTTCTCCTTTCAATTTAACCGAATCAAGCGGAACAATACCTTCCAGACCGGAAGCTTCGAGATAAAGCATTTTCCCGTCGGCCCCTGATATGTCTCCGTTCACTTCAAACTCAGGACCGGAACTACAAGCTGTAATGGTAAGTGCGGCAAGCGCTACAAAAGTTATCTTTTTCATATCTCGTGTGTTTTTTAAGAGTTGCAAATATACGTCTTTTCGAGATTACTCAAAGCTTTTTGCCTGCTTCTTCACCTCTATTTTGCAAAAAAAACATATAGCCTCTAACTTTTTAGCTCATTTCCACCTGATTACAACGAGAAATGTATATCTTTGCAGGAATTTTGAAAGAAAAGTATAGATAAAACAATTTTTATGATTAACCCAATTGTTAAGACGATCGAGTTACCTGATGGAAGAACCATCACACTCGAGACGGGAAAGTTGGCAAAACAGGCAGACGGTTCTGTAATGCTACGCATGGGAAACACCATGTTATTAGCTACTGTTTGTGCCGCTAAAGATGCAGTTCCCGGAACAGATTTCATGCCTTTGCAGGTAGAGTATAAAGAAAAATTTGCGGCATTCGGCCGTTTTCCTGGTGGCTTCACCAAGAGAGAAGGTAGAGCTTCCGATTATGAGATTTTGACTTGTCGTCTCGTTGACCGCGCTCTCCGCCCACTATTCCCTGATAATTATCACGCAGAAGTATATGTAAATATCATCCTTTTCTCTGCTGACGGTGTAGATATGCCGGATGCATTGGCCGGATTGGCAGCTTCTGCAGCACTCGCTGTTTCAGATATTCCTTTCAACGGACCGATCTCGGAAGTACGTGTAGCACGTATCGACGGTCAGTTTGTAATCAATCCTACTTTTGACCAACTGGAAAAAGCTGATATGGACCTGATGGTTGCCGCTACTTATGATAACATCATGATGGTAGAAGGCGAAATGCACGAAGTATCCGAAGCTGAACTGCTGGAAGCAATGAAGGTAGCTCACGAAGCTATCAAAGTGCATTGCAAGGCTCAGATGGAGCTGACTGAAGAAGTAGGCAAGACAGTGAAACGTGAATATAACCATGAAGTAAACGATGAAGAATTGCGTAAGGCAGTTCGTGAGGCTTGTTATGACAAGGCTTATGCAGTAGCTGCTTCCGGAAATAACAACAAGCACGAACGTTTCGATGCTTTTGATGCTATCCGCGAAGAGTTCAAGGCTCAGTTCTCTGAAGAAGAACTTGAAGAAAAAGCTCCGCTGATCGACCGTTACTATCATGATGTAGAAAAAGAAGCGATGCGTCGTTCAATTCTTGACGAAGGCAAGCGCCTGGATGGTCGTAAGACTACTGAAATCCGCCCGATTTGGTGTGAGGTTGGTCCTCTGCCCGGTCCTCACGGATCTGCTATTTTCACTCGTGGTGAAACTCAGTCTCTGACTTCTGTCACTCTGGGTACGAAGCTCGACGAAAAGATTATCGACAATGTATTGGAACACGGAAAAGAACGTTTCCTGCTGCACTATAACTTCCCTCCTTTCTCTACAGGCGAAGCAAAAGCTCAACGTGGAGTAGGCCGTCGTGAAATCGGTCACGGTCACTTGGCTTGGCGTGCCTTGAAAGGACAGATTCCTGCTGACTATCCGTACGTAGTACGTGTTGTTTCGGAAATCCTCGAATCTAACGGTTCTTCTTCTATGGCTACCGTATGTGCCGGAACACTGGCATTGATGGATGCCGGTGTGAAGATCAAGAAGCCGGTATCGGGTATTGCTATGGGACTGATCAAGAATCCGGGCGAAGAAAAATATGCTGTATTGTCTGACATCCTCGGTGACGAAGACCACCTCGGAGATATGGACTTCAAGGTAACCGGAACAAGAGACGGTATCACTGCTACTCAGATGGATATCAAGGTAGACGGTCTGTCTTACGAAATTCTGGAACGTGCTTTGAACCAGGCTAAAGAAGGACGTATGCACATCCTCGACAAGATCACCGAGACAATCGCTGAACCGCGTGCTGACCTGAAAGACCATGCTCCTCGCATTGAAACAATGACTATTCCTAAAGAATTTATCGGAGCTGTAATCGGCCCTGGCGGAAAAATCATTCAAGGTATGCAGGAAGAAACCGGTGCTGTTATCACTATCGAAGAAACAGACGGTATGGGACGCATCGAAGTTTCCGGAACCAACAAGAAGTGTATTGATGATGCAATGCGCATGATCAAAGCAATCGTTGCTGTTCCTGAAGTAGGCGAAGTATATAAAGGTAAAGTTCGTTCTATCATGCCTTACGGTGCATTCATTGAATTCCTGCCAGGTAAAGACGGTTTGCTGCACATTTCCGAGATCGACTGGAAACGTCTGGAAACAGTGGAAGAAGCCGGAATCAAGGAAGGTGATGAGATCGAAGTGAAACTGATCGACATCGACCCGAAGACAGGAAAATTCAAACTTTCAAGAAAAGTATTGATGCCAAGACCGGAAAAGAAGTAAAAAAGCAGATAGCTTTTAGATAATATGATAGCCCGATTACTCAGTATTCGGGCTATTTTTTTTGTCTATTATTTTGCTTTTCTGCGAAAATATGTGTTCTTTTGTACGAACTAATGAAAATAGCCTGTAAATCTTATGCGTGATGCACCAAACGAACAACATATCTTCTATTCAACTTTTTTCTGAATTCTTTCATGAGAATCAAGAGAAGTTTTTGTCGTTTGCCTATTCTTATATAAGAGACAGGCAGGAGGCGGAAGATATATTGATGGAGTCAATGATTACTCTGTGGGAAAACAGGGATAAGTGGGAAGAAGATTCCAATCTGCACGGTCTGCTGCTGACGATCATCAAAAACAAAGCGCTCAACTATCTGGCACATCTGCAGGTGCGTCTTCGGGCCGAAGAAGAAATAAATAGCCATAGCCAGCGGGAACTGGACCTGCGAATCTCTACACTGGAAGCCTGCGAACCGGATGCGATCTTTGATTCGGAAATACAGCATATCGTACAGAAAGCATTGAAACGTATGCCGAACCAAAGCCGGCAGATTTTTATATTGAGCCGTTATCAAAATACTCCGAACAAAAAGATAGCGGAACAACTCGGTATTTCCGTCAAAAGTGTGGAGTTCCACATCACCAAAGCATTGAAAATTCTGCGTACCGAACTGAAAGATTACCTGGTTTCTATTCTTTTTTAAAAATAATCGCATTTTTCGTTAGGGTTGTTCAGGGCTGACCTGTTTTATATATAGAAAGGGGAGAAAAAGCCTTTCTATAAATATAAATAGGAAAAGACAACATCTATGAACCAGGATTTACTACATAAATATTTTAAGGGCGAGACTTCTGTTGACGAAGAAAAACGCATTCTTAACTGGGTGGACGAATCGGAAGAAAACCGGAAGACATTACAGAAAGAACGTATGCTGTTTGACATCGCCCTTTTTACTGACTCTAAGAGAAAAATGAGAGAGAAAGCAGGCGCGGGCGCTCGCATCATTCCCATGTTAAGGTGGAGTGCCCGTATAGCTGCTGCTGTAATCGTAGCTGTCAGTTGCGGACTTCTGATTAATGAATACCGGTATGATAAATTGGCACAGTTGCAGACGGTTACTGTTCCTGCCGGTCAGCGGGCACAGATTACGCTGGCGGACGGAACCAAAATTTGGCTGAACTCTGAATCGACGCTGAGATATAGCTCTAACTTCGGATGTCGTGACAGAGATGTGGAACTGGACGGAGAGGCATACTTTGAAGTAGCGAAGAATAAGGAGATACCTTTCTACGTAAATACGGAGACCAATCAGGTCAGAGTGGTAGGCACTCATTTCAACGTCTGCGCTTATAAAGGAAGCAATGAATTTGAGACTACCTTGGTAGAGGGCATCGTTGATATCTACGCTTACGACAATGAACGTCCGCTGACCCGCCTGACTAAGAATGAGTTCTTCGGTTCCTATCAGGGAAAATATAAAAAAGCCGTTCTGCCTTCTTATGATTATCTGCGTTGGCGGGAAGGACTGTATTGCTTCGACGATTCTCCTTTCAGTTGCATCCTCACCAAGCTGGAGAAATATTATAATGTGAAGATCACCGTAGAGAATCCGAAAGTGCTGAATTATCGCTGTACGGGCAAGTTCAAGGAACAGGACGGCGTTGAACACATTCTCAAGGTTATTCAGAAAGATCACCCGTTTACTTATTCGATCAGTAGAATCGGAAAGTACCCCCATACTTCCCGATTCGAAACAGTCAAAAATCGACCTTAATCAATTTATTAACTTAACACGTTGCAAAGATATGAGAAAAATTTCTTTGAAAGGGCTTTTTTGCCCAAAAAGTTTAGAATCTAAGCAAATAATACTGACTATGAAGATCACATTATTCCTTCTTCTGTTCGTAACATTCCAGGCTTATTGTGAGAATGGATACTCTCAGAGTGCTAAAATAAGCATTCCGCGTTCGACTCTGAAAGTAAGCGAATTGCTTACCCAGATTGAGTCTCAGACCGACTATTTGTTTGTCTACAATAAAAAAAGTGTCGATACCAAGCGGGTAGTTAATGTAGATGCTACCAATCAGCCGGTATCCGAAATACTCGATAAGGCTTTTGAAGGAACAGGTATCCATTATGTGGTGGAAGGCAATAATATCGTGCTGACCAAGAACATAACGGAACATGCATCCACACAGCAACAGAAACAAATTACGGTGAAAGGTGTCGTGACCGACATGAGAGGCGAGCCTATCATTGGCGCCAGTGTCGTGGAAAAAGGTACGACGAATGGTACAATCACCGATTTGGACGGTAACTTTACTTTGAAAGTGCCAAGCGACGCTATCATTAATATCACTTATGTAGGTTACCAACCACAGAGCCTCTCTGTCAGCGGACAAACCACTTTCAAGATCAAGATGGAAGAAGAATCGATGGCACTGGAGCAGGTAGTGGTAACTGCTATGGGTATCAAGAAAAAAGCCGCCTCGCTGACTTATTCTACCCAACAGCTCGGAGGCGACGAACTGACCCGTGCCAAAGACCCTAACATGATTGCCGCCCTTGCCGGAAAATCGGCAGGTGTGCAGATCAGCAAGAGTGCTTCCGGTCTGGGAGGTTCGGCCAAAGTATCTATCCGTGGTACCCGCTCGGCCAACGAAGACGGAAATAACCAGCCGTTGTATGTGATTGACGGTGTGCCTATGCTCAATAGCACTACAGAATCCGTATCTACTGTTATGGGTGGTAAGAATGACGGTGTAAACCGTGACGCAGGTGACGGTATCTCCAATCTGAATCCGGATGATATTGAAAGCATGAGTATTCTGAAAGGTGCCTCTGCTGCTGCATTGTACGGTTCGCAGGCAGCCAACGGGGTGATTCTTATTACGACTAAGAAAGGTAAAGCAGGAATCCAGAGAATTACTTACTCATCCGGTCTGACAGTTGATCATGCGATCAGTTTGCCGGAATTTCAAAATAGTTATGGAGCGAAAGCCGGTTCAAGCTGGGGAGAAAAGGAAAATGTGAAGGACTATGATAATGCCGGAAACTGGTTCAACAATGGAGTGACCGCTATCAACTCGGTTTCTGTGATGACCGGTAATGAGAAACTGCAGACTTACTTCTCTTATGCCAACACGACCGCCAAAGGTATTGTCGACTCCAACAAATTGCGTAAGCACAATCTGACTTTGCGTGAGAGTGCTTCTCTTTTCAATGACCGTCTGAAACTGGACGCCAATGCTAACCTGATGGTGCAGACTATTAAAAACTCTCCTACTTCCGGAGGTATCTATCTCAATCCGTTGGTGGACGTTTATGGTTTCCCGCGCGGACAGGACCTGAGCGAATATGCCACTAATTTCGAAAAGTTCGACGAGAATCGTAATATGCCCGTACAGAGCTGGTTTACCACTCCGAGCGAATGGACACAAAACCCATATTGGGTAAAGAACCGTATCTTGAACAACAATAAGCGCTACCGTGCATTGGCCTCCCTGACTGCTAATCTGAAAGCAACCGACTGGCTCAACCTGCAAGCTCGTGGAAATGTGGATTACGTCAGCGATAAGTTTGACCAGAAAATGTATGCGAGCACTTCTCCTGCCATTGTAGGAAATAACGGCCGCTATGTATATGCCGACACACAGAACTTCCTGATTTATGGTGACGTGATGGCTATGTTCAACAAGCATTTCGGTGATTTCTCCGTGAATGCCGCTTTGGGTGGTAGTATTAATGTGCAGACCGAGAATTCATTGACATTGGATTCCAAGACAGCTTCTTTGTACAAACCCAACTTGTTCACTGTTCCCAATATTGTAATGAACACCAGTGCTTCTGCCGAGCAGGTGATTGACCGCAGACGTACAATTCAATCCGTATTCGCAACGGCACAGGTAGGATGGAAAGACGCATTGTTCCTCGACTTGACAGCACGTAATGACTGGTCGTCCACGTTGTCACATACCAATAGTGTGGACAAAGGATTCTTCTATCCTTCTGTAGGACTCTCCTGGGTGATCAACGAAAGCTTTAAATTACCGCAATGGATTTCTTTCGGAAAGATTCGCGGATCATGGGCGCAGGTAGGTAACGACTTACCGATTGGTATTACCGATTTGTCCGATATCATCGGGGCCGGAGGAAAGTTGCAGGCAGTAGACGTATATAACAGAGGTGACCTGAAACCGGAAATCAGTAACTCTATTGAATTTGGTCTGGAATGGAGACTGTTCAACAGCCGTGTTGATTTTGATTTTACTTACTATAAGACAGATACTAAGAATCAGTTGCTGAAAGTTCCGACCAGTGCGGGTGAAGATTATGCATACCGTTATATCAATGCAGGTAAGATTCGCAACAAAGGATTTGAAATCACATTGGGAGCTACTCCGGTGCTGACCGAAGATTTCCGTTGGAAAACGACCTTCAATTATTCACAAAACCGTAATAAGGTAGTCGAACTGGCTCCGAATTATACTTCCTTCGTATATGGTGACCCGGGTTTCTCTATGGCATATATGATGCAGATTAAAGAAGGCGGCTCTTTGGGAGACATCTATGGAAATACGTTCGCACGTGACGAACAAGGTAAGATTAAGGTATCCGATGAAGGCAAACCTATTTCAGAGTCAGGTAATAAAACATATCTGGGAAATTGTAATCCGGACTTTCTGTTGAGTTGGGCTAATACCTTCACTTATAAGGGTTTCTCTCTGTATTTCCTGATCGATATGCGCAAAGGCGGTGATGTCATGTCTCTGACACAAGCTACATTGGACGGCAGAGGGGTAACGAAGGCTACGGCTGAAGCACGTGACAGAGGTTATGTGGAAGTTGACGGAACAAGATTTGAGAATGTAGAAGGTTTCTATTCTGTAGTAGGTGACCGTAACGGTATCTCCGAGCGTTATATGTACAGTGCGACCAATATTCGTTTACGCGAATTATCTCTGAGCTATTCGTTCCCGTCTACTTTGCTGGCCAAGACTAAGGTATTCACCGGTATTGATGTATCATTGGTGGGACGTAACCTGTTCTTCTTCTACAAAGATGCTCCTTTCGATCCGGATGCTATCTTGTCTGTAGGTAACACTAATCAGGGAGTTGATGTATTCGGTATGCCGACAACCCGTAACATTGGTTTCAACGTTAAATTTACATTCTAACTTTAAAGCAAGCGAATTATGAAAAAAAATCTATATATAGCGAATCTGTTAGTAGCCGGACTGATGACATTTACCGGATGTACGGATGGTTTTGAATCAGATAATGCCAATAAAGCCGGATATACGCCTGAACTTCAGGAATATGATCTTCAGAAATATGTGCTGAACCTCGGAGTCATGCAACAGGGTATTTACTTTAATTACGATTGGGGAAGAGGTACCGACTGGACTTTCCAGACTATACAGAATCTGGGTCATGATATGTTTGCCGGATATTTTCACGATATGAACAACAGTTTCAATGACAAGAACTCTGTATATGCTTTGAATGACGGCTGGACAGGCTCGGCATGGACATATACTTATGGATATATAATGACCGCCGCTCAGAAATCGGAGAAGATCAATCAGGAACAGAAAGGTTTGCTGGGAGTGACCAAAATCCTGAAAGTCGAGTTGATGCACCGTATAGCTGATACTTATGGCCCTATTGTCTACACTAAATTCGGACAGGAAGAGGGTGATAATGTCGATAGTCAGGAAGCCGCTTACCGTCAGTTCTTCAAAGATTTGGACGAAGGAGTCAAACTGATCAACGAATATAAGAAAGCCAATGCCGCTCTCGAACCTTTTGCTGCTGCCGATATTCTGATGCCGGCAGGCAAACGTACACTGTCACAGTGGGTGAAGTTTGCAAACTCTCTCCGCTTGCGGCTTGCAATCCGTGTATCGATGAGTGCCCCTGATCTGGCGAGAGCAGAAGTTGCCAAAGCGATGGATGCAACTGCCGGTGGCGTGTTGGAGAGTGCGGATGAAACAGTTGCCGTTTCTACCGAAAGCGGTTATAAGAATCCGCTGGGAACAGTCAATGAAGGCTGGGGAGAAGTATTCATGGGTGCTACGATGGAGTCTGTTTTGGTAGGATATAATGATCCGCGACTGATTAAGTATTACTCGAAAGCGGAAGGTGGTGATATAAAAGACGAAAAGGGTAATTTGATTATTGCCGAAAGAAATAAGATTGCCGATACTTATAAAGGTGTTCCCCAAGGAACAGGAGTTACTGTAAAAGACGAAAACCGTTACCGTCTGCATTCCAAGAGTACGATTACCAAACAGACCGATGCTATCTTGATGACTGCTGCCGAAGTATGGTTCCTTCGTGCTGAGGCTGCCTTGCGTGGATTTACTTCCGAAAATGTGAAAGACTGCTACGAGAAAGGTATTACGGTTTCCTGTCAGCAATGGGGAGTGAATGTAGGCGATTATCTCACAAGTGATGCTACTCCTTCCGATTATGTCGATGCCTTCGAAGCAAAATATGATGTGAAAGCGCTGATTAAAGTGACTCCGAAGTGGGATGGAGGTGCTTCTCCGGAAGAGCAACTGGAAAGGATCCTTACACAGAAGTGGATTGCTTGTTATCCTGAAGGCTATGAGGCTTGGACAGAACAACGCCGTACAGGTTATCCGCAGTTGTTCAAAGTCTTTGTGAACAATAGTGGTGGAGCTATCGATACTGACATACGTATTCGTCGCTTGCCATATCCGTCAGACATTCAAAAAAACAATCCTACTCAATATTCTGCTTTGAAGAAAGCTTTGGGAGGTGAAGATAACGGTGGAACTCGCCTCTGGTGGGATACTGGTAGAAATTTCTAGAGGTTTATAAATATTAGGTGTAACTTTTTTTAATTCAAACTTGTTTTCTCCGTGTATTAGGCAAAAAGTAGAGGAGAAAGATTGTGGGGGAGTGAAGTCAAGGGGGGCTTCGCTCCCCTTGACTTAAAATAAAGTTTTATATGAGCTTACGTCCTTAACTTTGTTTCCCTTTCTTTTGTTCTTTTAGCCGGAATATACTTTTGTTTTATGCGTGCTTGCACGAACTGAACGTGTTATTCTGAGTATTTTGAAGGCGAACGTAATATTCAGGGCTTTTTTACCGCTTACCTGAGTGTGAATGCTTATTATCTGACAGCTCCGGAAGTTGAATTGAATCATGGTTACTGCGATTTATTTCTGATGCCGGACTTACTTCGTTATGAGGTGAAGCATAGCTATATCCTTGAACTGAAATATCTGTCTTTAAAAGATACGGCAGAGAAAGCAGAAGCACAAGGGCAAGAGGCTGTGGAGCAGATAAAGGGATATGCAGTTGCCCCAAGAGTACGCCAATTGATACAAGATACCGAGTTACATTGTATTGTAACGCAGTTTCGTGGCTAGGAATTAGAACGGATGGAAGGGGTCTGTCAATAATGTGACTTAGAAAAAGTATTTCCTATTCGTCCGTCATTTGTGTGAGTTAAAAACAGCTAGTCCCTTCACTGTTAACAGGTACTTTTGTCGAGGATGTTTAGGATTATTGGGATAAAGAAGAGTTACAAAACCACTTTGAATAGCCGGTGTCAGATAATTCGTTATAAAAGTGGGGCGATGCTTTAATCCTATTTTCTCCATTAATGCTTTTAATGAATACTGTTCTGTACCGATAGCTTTTATGATTGCTGTAAGTGCTGCACTGAGTTGTTCGGTTAGCATGTTCGGTACTTGTTCGGTACTTGTTCGGTCAACTTGTTCGGTCAACTTTTGTGGGGCGTTGATAATCATTGTTCTATTTTTCAGCTCATTATTTTCTCCTATCATCAGATTCCTGAAAAACAAAATCAAAAAACTCATATCAGATTCAATGCCTTTCCGTACATTTCTATAATTGGCACGAACTAATGCATTGCGAAAATACCAAGAGTTGTCGGCAAACAAGTCATTGTTCACGTCAAAGCCGATGCTGCGTAAATACTTTATAGTAAATACTGCCGTAGTACGAGTGTTACCCTCGCCAAATGGATGAATCTGCCAGATGCCTGATACGAACTTAGCTATATGTACCACTACATCGTCCATAGATAAGCCTTGGTATGAGAAGGTCTTTTCTTGCTCCAAGTCATATTCTAATGCCCTGCGTAAATCCTCAGAGTTGACGTAAAGTACCGTATCACCACGAAGTACCCATTCTTTTTTCGTTATATCATAGTCGCGAATTTTTCCGGCAAACTTAAATATCTCTTCAAATAATCTGCGGTGAATGGAAGTGAATCCTGCCACGGAAAAAGCAAACGATTGTTCGTTTAAGATTCGGGCAATATTGGCAGATACCTTATCCGCTTCCTCAGTCTCTTCATCTTGTAAAGTACGCGCAGTCTTTGATTGATAGTATCCATTGATGAGTTTCTTCACCTCATCAATGCTTATATCACCTTCGATATGCTTTACAGCTGTATCTTTAAGATAATCAGATGTCTGTAATCCATCTACAGCTTGTAAGCCGATAGCTGTTTTCCAAGCTGAAGCCTTTTCTTTTTTGTCAGGCTCGCTGCCACGGATGTATGATTCAAAATCTATGTCCATTTGTATCCAATCTTAAATAACCGTGAGCTTACTATAAACTAACGGTTAATTCTTTGAAAATAAGTAATAGCAGTAGTAGACTTATGGTCTTCAGTTATAATATTTACTGGATTTTACCGCTAAATTCATTGAAAGCAAAATTACTGAAATTTATTGTTTAGCAGGCGATTTCTGCCAAGAAATCACCAAATAACAAGAGAAATTCTGAAACGGTGGATGATGAGCTCAAAAATATTGTTCGGATAGGACATCTCAGACATAGATCTTTCTCACACCATTCAGCCTTTTCAGTCTCGTTCGCAAACGCCCTGATAGAAGGGGATAGAGGCTGAATGCGCTATTTTGTACCCCGTCTTTGGAAGCATCTGAGCGAGAGTTATTGATTTCAGCTCTTTCAGTCGGAAAAAATAAGAGCTTCGAACACTGTTAGTCTTAGGCTCAACAGAGCCTGTGTTTATCTCAATTTGAGGCTCCATTCGGTATAAACAGAGGGTCTGTCCAGAGTAAACAGACCCTCTGTTTGTTTCTGAACTATTGGTTTGTCTTTACTCTTTTGAAATAAGCCGGCATCCCACTTACTTTTATCTCGGTGGTGAGTAACCTTTACCTCGGTGGCGAATGAAACTCATCTCCGAGCTTACAGAATTTACCCCACGTGTTGAGGGACTATAACTTGTATGCAGAGTCGCTATAGTAAACAAACTATGGTTTTTATGTATTATCAACGCTGAAAGGACTGAAATCAGTTACTCCCGTTCAGAGGTTCCTAAATGCGGGGTACAAAATAGCGCATTCAGCCTCTATCCCCTTCTATCAGGGCGTTTGCGAACGAGACTGAAAAGGCTGAATGCGAAGAGTGACTCAATAAGAGGGTGGAGTGGAGGTAGTACATCTTTGCTCCAAATCTTGTACCGGAATCAGACAACTTAAGTACTTATCACAATCCAGTCTTGTACTTATTCGGAAGTACTCTTATAGAAGTTTGATTCCCTCTTGTATAAGGGATTTGCTCATTATTATTTCGAAATGAAGCTTTCCGTAGTTTGGAGTTGATGTCTTTATTTTAAAAGGGACGACCCCTTCCTTATAAAAAGAAAGAGGCCGTGGGGATAAAAAAAGACTGGTGGGGTATTTATATATAGATTAGGATTTATTGTTTTTGCTTAGATGTTGGGTGAATATCTCTTCTGACTGATATTCTTCTGCTATCTGTTTTATTCTTTCATCAGTTTGATCTAATATGTAATTTAGTTCTGTTTCGTCGAAACAATCTCCTAAGTGTATGGGAGTATGTAGTAAATCTGAATTCTGATTTGTTTCTGTTGCTAATTGTTGTCTATGAACTGTGACTTCAATTTCTCCCTTTTCATCTGTAGTGAAAAGTAAGTTGTATTTTTCTATCAGGGCAATGAATTCTTTTAAGAACTTGTATTCTGTTTCGGTCAATACTTTTATCATATTTGTTCGTTTGGTGTTTATTTTATACTTGGCAAAGTTCTAATTTCTTTTTGAACTTTAGAATGAAAGTAATATGATTTTTATTCCATTTGCTAAGTTGGAATATTCCTTTTATTCATATTACCACATCTATTCGTTTTTTTCGTATATTTGCTTCGAACGAAACTTTTCATTTGTATATTTGTTGGATTTTAAAAAGAAAAAAGAATCATGGAAGCAGAAGAATTAACTGTTGGGAGAGTTCATCATGGACATAACATACGTCGTTTTCGTATAGAAAAGAATATGAATCAGGAGGTTTTAAGCCAATTAGTACATTTATCACAATCAGCAGTATCTAAATATGAGCAGATGAGAGTGATTGATGATGAAATGTTACACCGCTTTTCACGGGCATTGGGAGTCCCTTTCGAGTATCTGAAGAGTTTGGAAGAGGATGCGCAGACGGTGGTGTTTGAAAATAATACGGTGAATGATTCGGAACAATATACAGGTGGAGCAAAGATTAGTTTGGGTACAGTTAAGTCTTATACAGAAGATAGTGACAATAGTGTTGATAATAGAGTGAATAACTTTAATCCTATCGAAAAAATCACTGAACTCTACGAACGTCTGCTGAAAGAGAAGGATGAAAAGTACGCAGCACTGGAACGTCGTTTGCAAAATATAGAGCAGAGCTTGCAGAAATAAAGAACAAATATAATGAAAGGAATCGTGATATGATGAAACAAATACCCTATGGATTGACGGACTTTGCCCGAATTCAAAAGGACAATTATTACTATGTAGATAAGACCATGTTCATCGAGAGAATCGAGATGCAACCGGCTTATCTTTTCCTGATTCGTCCTCGTCGGTTTGGAAAGAGTTTGACTTTGGCTATGTTGGAGGCTTATTACGATGTAGTATATGCTAATGACTTTGATGAGCTATTCGGGCATCTTTATATAGGTCAACATCCAACCCCGAAGCATAATCGTTATCTCATTATGCGGTTCAACTTTTCGGAAGTAAGTTCTAATGTCAATGAAGTAGAGCGATCATTTAAATTGCATTGCTGTAGTAAGCTTAGGGATTTTGTGTTCAAATATGAAGATCTTTTGGGAAAAGAAATTTGGGATGTTCTCGATGAAGAGATACAGCAAGATCCGGGTGCTTTTTTATCAGCTATCAATTCTTATGCTTCCCGTAAAGGAAATCTCCCTATTTATCTCCTTATTGATGAATATGATAATTTTACGAATACGATTCTTTCGACCTATGGTACAGAGTATTATCAAAAGGCGACTCATGGTGAAGGCTTTGTCCGTGGATTCTTTAATGTGATAAAGGCTGCTACCACCGGTACGGGGTCCGCTCTTCAGCGTATGTTTATCACAGGAGTGAGTCCTGTCACGATGGATGACGTCACCAGTGGTTTTAATATCGGAACCAATATTACGACTGATCCTTGGTTTAATGATTTAGTAGGTTTCAGTGAAGCGGAACTGCGTGAAATGCTTACTTATTATAAAGAACAGGGAGTGCTCATGCAAACGGTAGATGAGACAATTGTCATGATGAAACCCAACTATGACAATTACTGCTTTAGTAGAAGTAGATTAGCAGATTGTATGTTTAACTCCGATATGGTGCTTTACTTTATGAAATCTTTTGTATTGCATGGAGAAAAGCCTGATGAAATTGTAGACCCCAACATTCGTACTGACTTTAATAAATTAGCTTACTTGATTCGTCTTGACCACGGATTGGGGGAGAACTTCTCTGTTATTAAAGAAATAGCCGAGCAGGGAGAAATAACTACGGACATTGCTACACACTTTTCCGCATTGGAAATGACGGATGTATGCAATTTCAAGTCTTTGTTATTCTATTTCGGACTTCTTTCTATTAAAGGAGTCGATATGGTGGGAAGACCCATTCTGCATGTCCCGAATCTGGTGGTCAGAGAACAGCTTTTTAGCTTTTTGATCCAAGGATATATCAAACATGATATTTTCAAGATTGATATGAACCGGATGACGATGTTATTTGAGAATATGGCTTTCAGAGGAGACTGGAAACCGTTGTTTAATTTTATAGCAGAGGCTATCCGTGAGCAAAGCCGTATTCGCGAATATATAGAGGGCGAAGCACATATTAAGGGCTTTTTGTTGGCTTATTTAGGTATGTACCGTTATTATCAACTGTATCCGGAATACGAACTGAATAAAGGTTTTGCCGACTTCCTTTTCAAACCTAGTCCGTCGGTTCCTGTAATGCCGCCATTAACTTATCTGCTCGAAGTGAAGTATGCAAAGGCTGGCGCTTCGGAGAAAGAAATAAGGGCACTTGCCGATGAGGCGCGGGAGCAGTTACTTCGTTACAGCCAGGATGAATTGGTAGCGGAGGCGAAGGCTAAAGGTGGACTAAAACTAATTACGATAGTGTGGTGTAGTTGGGAACTTGTGCTACTGGAAGAAGTACTTTAGATTCCTACTGCCTTTATCCCCTTCAAGTAGTTCCAGCATTAGTTTTAAGCGGATGAAACTTTCAGTGAGAGCAAACGTTTGCTCTCACTCTGCTACCACAGTTGCTCCCATTGCTGTAACCACCATGAATAAAGGGATACAGATGAATAGTTAGAGCATGGGAGCAAAATCGATATATATTTACCGGGGGAGTAATATATAATGTATCTGCCCGAATCATTTATACTGTACACGAAGAAACAGTAACAATTGAGGTGATTGCCGTGCGGAGCTAAGAGCCATTATAGGTAAAAATAGGAATGGCTAAGTTAGTTATTTATAGATTTGTACAGGAAGTTCCCCTCTTAATGCCCCTAAAGCATTAAATGCTAATGACTCCATTTCCCCTTCACCGGGATAGACATGTATAGGGGCTAAGAAAGAGATTCTTTTCTTCAATCTTGAAATGATATAGTCCGAATAAGCAATACCTCCTGTCAGCAGAATGGCATCTACTTTCCCGCAGAGTACGGTGGCTGCTCCGCCAATGGCTTTCGCAACATTATATATCATGGCATCCAGTATCAGTTCAGCTTTTTTGTCACCTTCTTCTATGGCTTTGATAATGGCGGGAACATCGGTAGTGCCCAGATGGGCCGTCAGTCCGGCACGTCCAGAGATACGCTTCTTTAATTCATCTTTCGTGAACTGTCCGCTATAACAAATATCGATCAACTGACCGGCAGGAAGGGTGCCAGCCCTTTCCGGCGAGAAAGGCCCTTCGCCGTCTAAAGCATTATTGGCGTCAATGGCTTTGCCATGCTGATGAACGGCTATAGAGATACCGCCACCTAAGTGACAGATTATCAAGTCCAGTTCTTCATATTTCGTTCCCTGCTCCTTTGCGAAGCGGCGGGCGATTGCTTTCTGATTCAAGGCGTGCCAGATGGTGATCTTAGGCATCAGCGGAGAACCCGAAATACGCGCTACATCTTCCAGTTCATCTACCACTCCCGGGTCTGCGATGAAAGCCGGGCAATCAGGAAGGGAAGCGGCCAGTTCGGCTGCAATCAGTCCGCCTAAGTTGCAGGCATGGGTACGCATGGCGTGCAAAGTATCTTGCTTCATGGCTTCGTTGACTGCGTAGACTCCTCCCGAAATGGGTTTGACGAGGCCGCCGCGTCCGATGACAGCATCGAATGCAAAGGGTATTCCATTTGCCTCTAATTCCTGAAGAACCAGATTCTTCCGAAATTCAAACTGGTCTATCACCTGCGGATAAACGGATAATTCTTCGACCGTATGCTTGATGTTACGGACGAGCAACGGAGTTTCGTTCTCGTAGACTGCTATCTTCGTAGAAGTGGAGCCGGGGTTGATGACCAGAATCTTCATATCTTTGGAGTTATAAGGTTTGAATTATGATTAACGGTTCAGGTTGAGCTTCTCTCTGCATTCGCAGCCGGCCACTTGCAGGCAGGCCATTGCGATGCTGTAATACTTCGATAAGCCGGAATCACTGCGGGAAGGGAGCACTACCGGGCAGATAGGTCCTTGCAACAATCCGGCCATATCCGCATTGGCAAACAGGGAGACGGACTTGTAGAACGCATTTCCCGATTCTATATTGGGGAAAATCAGCACATCCGCCTGTCCGTTGATAGGCGAAACAATTCCTTTGATGTCCCCGCTCGCCTGCTCACAGGCAGTGCGTACATCCAGCGGACCGTCGATGATTACATTTCCGAACTCTCCCGCTTCGGCAAGTTCCACGATGTTTACATAGTCCAGCGAATGCGGGAATTTGGCGCTCACTTTCTCGGTACAGTGTATCAGTGCAACGCGAGGCTGCTCGATACCGAAATGGCGGCAAGTGCAGATGGCATACCAGATCATTTCAATCCGTTGTTGCAGCGTGGGGCGTGGAATCACTGCGGCATCGGAGAAGAACAGCAGTTTATGGTAAGTCGGAATCTCCATCACCGCCAAGTGCGTGAGGATTTTCCCTTTGGGGAGCAGTCCTTTCTCTTTGTCGAGGATGGCGTGCAGCAGATTGTCCGTGTTGATGATACCTTTCATTAAAATATCCGCTCCCCCTTCACGCACGATACGGACAGCTTCGCGTGCCGCTTCGTCCGAATCTTCGATGTGAATGGTCTTCACATAGTCGGGATATTGCTTCAAGGCAGGATATTTTTCCAGAATAGCCGAATCCCCGATCATGAGAAACTCTGCAATTCCTTCTTCCAAAGCACGGGTAATGGCATATTCCGTATTAGGGTCGTTGGCGCAGACTACGGCAATTCGTTTCCTACGATTCTGTTGTTTAAGATGGGCTGTTAGCTGGGCAAAGTTCTGAATAGGTTCCATAACGTTAGATTTTTAGCAAATATCAGAAAAATCATTGAGAAAATAATACTCATAACCCGAAAAATTGCGCCTGTTATGTAACATTTTGTTATATTTTAGTTGTTTTAGTGTGTAGATATACACCGAACCGTTTTTTCCTGTATTTTTGCAAATGAATCCCCCTTAAACTTTAAAACAAAATGAAACAGTTCAGAAATCTATTATTTATTAGCACATTACTCCTTTGTTGGGTACTCGTTTCCTGCAAAACGACAAGAGTTGCTTCCTCCGGCTGGTCGCTGGTATGGGAAGAGAATTTTAATCAGAAGAAAGGCTTTGACCCGCAGGTCTGGAGCAAGATTCCGCGAGGGAAGGCCGACTGGAATAATTATATGACAGACTTTGATTCCTGCTTTGCCATGCGCAAAGGCAAGCTGGTGTTAAGAGGCATTGCCAATCAGACGCTGCCCAATGATACGGCACCTTATCTGACAGGAGGTGTTTATACCAAAGGTAAAAAGGCATTCCTTGACGGACGCATCGAGATATGTGCCAAGCTGAATGCCGCAAAAGGAGCATGGCCGGCTATCTGGCTGCTGCCCGAAAATGCCAAATGGCCGTCGGGAGGCGAAATAGATGTGATGGAGCGTCTGAATGACGATTCTATCGCTTATCAGACAGTTCATTCTCATTATACGTACACTTTGGGCATCAAGGATCATCCCAAGTCACACTCCACAGGAGTCATCCATCCCGATCGCTATAACGTTTTCGCTGTAGAAATGTATCCGGACAGTCTTTCGTTCTATGTCAACGACATACATACGTTTACTTATCCCCGCATACAGACGCAGAAGGAAGGACAATTCCCGTTCGACCAGCCGTTTTATCTGCTGATCGATATGCAGTTGGGCGGTTCGTGGGTCGGAGCAGTCGATCCCAAAGACCTTCCGGTAGAAATGGAAGTGGACTGGGTGCGTTTTTATCAGCGAAAGTCACTCAAATAAAACATTAAATATGAATATTCAACTTCCTTCTTTTTTACAGAAAGGTGACAAAGTAGTGATTGTGTCACCTTCCAGCAAGATAGACAAAGAGTTTCTGAAACGTGCGAAGAGACGGCTTGAATCATGGGGATTGAAAGTCTCTGTGGGGAAATATGCCGGTGGCTCTTCCGGACGTTATGCCGGAACAATCCGGCAACGTCTGCAAGACTTGCAGAGTGCGATGGATGATCCGAAAGTGAAAGCTATTCTTTGTAGCAGAGGAGGATACGGGGCCGTGCATCTGGTGGACAAGATTGACTTCACCGCCTTTCGTGAACATCCGAAGTGGTTGCTGGGATTCAGTGACATCACTGCCTTGCATAATTTATTTCAGAAGAATGGATATGCCTCCCTGCATTCGCTGATGGCGCGTCATCTGAGCGTGGAGCCGGAAGAAGACCCTTGCGTGGCCTATCTGAAAGATATTCTCTTCGGTAATCTGCCCGTTTATACTTGCGAAAAGCATAAGTTGAACAGGCAAGGTACGGCCGAAGGTATCCTGCGTGGCGGAAATATGGCGGTAGCTTACGGGCTGCGCGGCACTCCTTATGATATTCCTGCCGAAGGAACCATCCTGTTTCTCGAAGATGTCAGTGAACGTCCCCATGCGATTGAGCGCATGATGTACAATCTGAAACTGGGCGGTGTGCTTGAAAAACTGTCCGGACTCATTATCGGTCAATTTACCGAATACGAAGAAGACTGTTCGTTGGGTAAGGAGCTGTATCCCGCTCTGGCCGATTTGGTGAAAGAATATGACTATCCGGTTTGTTTTAATTTCCCGGTAGGTCATGTGACGCATAATTTGCCGCTTATCAATGGCGCGAAAGTGGAATTGACCGTTGGAAAGAAAAATGTGGAGTTAAAGTTTATTTGTTAATAATCCATTCTATCTGAACGATACTGTGGTGAAAATGACTAATTTTGAGGCTTCATATAGATAAAAGGACGATGAAAAAGAAATCTATGATAGTGTTGACGAGTGCCTTTGTATTATTATCTGCTTTTTCTTGTGGAGGAGGCGGCAAGGCAACTGGTACGAATGAACAAAGTGAAAAAGTGGTGGTAAATGTACCTCAGTTTGATGCGGACAGTGCCTATTTGTATGTAAAGAATCAGGTAGATTTTGGTCCCCGTGTCCCCAATACGAAGGAGCACGTAGCTTGTGGCAATTATCTGGCCGGAAAGCTGGAGGCTTTCGGTGCGAAGGTAACGAATCAGTATGCCGATCTGATTGCCTATGACGGCACACTGTTGAAGGCGCGGAACATCATCGGCTCTTACAAACCGGAAAGTAAGAAGAGAATAGCGTTGTTTGCACATTGGGATACCCGTCCGTGGGCGGATAATGATGCTGACGAAAAGAATCACCATACCCCTATTCTGGGCGCCAATGACGGAGCAAGCGGAGTGGGAGCTTTGCTGGAAATCGCCCGGTTGGTCAACCAGCAACAGCCGGAACTGGGCATTGATATCATCTTTCTGGATGCGGAAGACTACGGAACTCCTCAATTCTACGAGGGAAAGCACAAGGAAGAGGCTTGGTGTCTCGGCTCGCAGTATTGGTCGCGCAATCCTCACGTGCAAGGGTATAATGCCCGTTTTGGTATCTTGCTCGATATGGTGGGTGGTGAGAACAGCGTATTTCTGAAAGAAGGATATTCCGAAGAGTTTGCTCCGGATATCAACAAGAAAGTATGGAAAGCGGCTAAAAAAGCAGGTTATGGGAAAACCTTCATTGATGAGAGAGGCGATACCATCACCGACGACCATCTGTTTATTAACCGTCTGGCCCGTATTAAGACAATCGATATTATTCCCAATGATCCGGAAACAGGCTTCCCCCCGACTTGGCATACCATTCATGATAATATGGACCATATCGACAAGAATACGCTGAAAGCCGTCGGACAGACAGTGCTGGAAGTGATTTATAATGAAAAGTAAATAGTTAACTAGTAAACCGTAAATAACTTCATGTCAATTAATGAATTACAAGACGAAGTGATTGCTGAATTCAGCGACTTCGATGACTGGATGGACCGCTACCAGCTGCTCATTGACTTAGGTAATGAACAGGAACCGCTCGACGAAAAGTATAAGACCGAACAGAATCTGATCGAAGGCTGCCAGAGCCGTGTATGGCTTCAGGCGGACGATGTGGATGGAAAAATCGTGTTTAATGCGGAAAGTGACGCTTTGATTGTGAAAGGAATCATTGCTTTATTGATCAAAGTCCTTTCGGGGCATACGCCCGATGAAATACTGAATGCTGATCTTTATTTTATCGATAAGATAGGTTTGAGAGATCATTTGTCTCCTACCCGTAGCAATGGGTTGCTGTCGATGGTAAAGCAGATACGTATGTATGCGCTGGCATTTAAGGCAAAAGAAGGGAAATAAAGATAAAAAGGTAATATAGAATGAACGGTGGATATCCTGCGGACCAGGTATCTACCGTTCATTTTCTTTTTCCTCCTCCTGATATTCCAGTATATCTGCCGGCTGGCAGTCCAGCACTTTGCAGATAGCCTCCAGCGTAGAGAAACGGATTGCCTTAGCTTTTCCGGTTTTTAATATAGAAAGGTTGGCGGGGGTGATATCTATTTTCTCTGCCAGTTCGCCCAGAGATATTTTTCTGCGCGCCATCATGATGTCAAGGTTTACTATAATTGCCATAATTTTATTTTCTCGGTTTGAGTTAAATGGTCAGTTCCTGTTCTTCTTTCATTTTCAGTCCGATAGCGAATGTTTCGGCTACAATCAGGCAGCCGAGTCCCAATAATAAATCAGTCGTCTGTAGCGCCAGGGGAGCGATGATATAATGTTCAAGCGCGAATACTTCTTTCAGTCCCCAGTAGTTGACGACCTGCGGAATCAGGTAAAACACGAAGGACATAATCAGCAGACTGCCCAGCCAGCGCAAGCGGCGGACATTCTTCCATTCGAATATCTGCGATTTGTTGATGCTCAGAATCAGCATGACAAAGATAATAAGTGCGGAGATGGTGAGCAGTGCATTCATGAGCGAACAGGAACTGCTGATAATCAGGTAACTGTAATTCACTTCTTTCCCAGTGCGTACCGCCATTTGCGTATACATGACAGGCACTTTCTCATTGTTTTGGGCATTGATGATCGTATCCGGTTGGATCATGGCGATCGTAGGTACGACATCCACAAAACGGAAATCGCCTGCAAGCATAGGTCTGTCACATGCTTTCGATTCCTTGTGCTGTTCTTTGGCCAGACTCATTCCGGCTTTCATGCCTGTTCCGAACTGGTATCCTGTGGTATACAGAGAAAGTCCCAGAACAATGAATACCAATATGCTGAGAATATTCAAACGTCTTTTCATCGCTGTTATTTTTTTTAGTCCGTGATATTTGTTTCTTCTTTCCAGGGATAATGGACGGTCGTACGACGCATCGCCCAGATAACTCCTGCCAGTATCAAAACTGCTACAAAAATAGCAATTAGATAGGAGGTAGTGTTCATCAGATCGCTCATATTTTCAGCTTCCGGATATTTCGTGCTGAGAAATACGGATAACGAATTATTCAGTATATGCATCAGTATGCAGGGGATGAGGCTGGCAGTCTTGTAATACGTCCATGCAAACAGGATACCGATCAAGAATGCCGGAAGTATCTGGGCAGGATTGATATGGAAAACACCGAATAAAAGGGCCGAAAGCAGAATCGCCTTTGTCGGGCTGTACTGCTGTAGCAATGCTTTGGTGATGGCTCCGCGAAATAGCAGTTCTTCGAGTACGGGGCCTATGACGGCTATGGCAAGAATGCCTCCCCAGCCGGACTGGAGGATATCGAAGGATTGTTCCATGATGTTGGGAATCCACTTCATCAGTTCCGCCAGTGCGGATACGACGAATCCGCAGGTGAGGACAGCCAATGCGCTGAAGAACAGATACGAGGATGAAACGGGCGACCAGGTTATTTTCTTTGTGCTGATGTATCCGGCTTTCCATAAATAGATACCCATCATCAGCTGACCGGCCAGTTGCGCCGGAATCATAAGCATGGTGATAAGCGCGTCTTTGTCTAAGTTTCCGGTAGTGGCTACCAGATAAATCACACAGGGGATCATGACTAAAATGGGAGCAATGATCTGTGCGATGAGCAGATTCAGTAATATCAGTTTAATAGCAGTTCTCATATTCGTTTTATTCTTAGTATTCTTGGATGGGATACAAAGATAATCGTTTGTTATTTACTGGCAATGAAGCTGCACAGAAACATGGCTATCATTGAGATGGATACTACCAGCATCGATATACTCATTAATGACTTTTTCATAAAGTGTTATTTTTTAATAGATGATTAAATAGGAAATGTTTGTTTATCGATGATTATTTATCGTTTATCGATATGCAAATGTATAGGTAAGTTTTGAGTTGGCAAAGGAAAAAGAGAACTTATTTATCGAAAAACAATAAAAAAGATATGTTTTTCGATATTATCGGACTCGTTTCAGCCGAAAAGAGGCTTATTAATGTGGTCAATTTAGAGAAAAAGGGGGATCATTTCTCCTGTTTGGCGGCGAGGAGAATGGCTTCAGTTTCTTCCGCATCCTTGTGAAGCTGCGCGATTAGTTCGTCGATACTATCGTATTTTAGTTCGGGACGTGTCCGCTTCACGAAAGTAAGCCGGATAAATTTGTCGTAAATGTCGGAGTGGAAATGAAGGATATTCACTTCGATTGTGCGGTTGGGACCATTGCCGATGGTAGGGCGGACACCTATATTCAGCATTCCCATATAGGTCTTCCCGTCGAATGTGACCCATACGGCATAGACTCCGTCTGCAGGAATCAGTTTGTCGGGATCATCCACGCTTAAATTGGCAGTCGGAAAACCGATCTTCCGGCCTACCTGATAGCCGCCTACTACCGTTCCGTCCAGAAAGTATTCATAGCCCAGACAGCGGGCAGCTACGTCTACATCTCCCTGATGCAGCAACTTGCGGATTAAAGAAGAACTGACCGGAGCACTTTGGATGGTATCTATCTGTATATCATCTGTGTAAGCCTGTGCACGGATGACCTCAATGCCGATTGCCTGCCCGTAGCGTACATAATCGTCAAACCCTTCGCTGCGGTTGTGACCGAAACGGTGATCGTATCCTATCACCAGATACTTTACCTGAAAACGTTCTTTCAGTATCTGAGTCATGAATTCTTTGGCGGTCAGACGGGAGATGTCGGGCGTAAAATCGAGCATCAGGCAATAATCTACTCCCGTGCCTGCGAGCAGGTTTGTTTTTTCTTCGGGAGTAGTTAAAAGTTCCGGATGGTAAGCGGCGTTCATCACTTTGCGCGGATGAACGGGGAATGTGACTAATGCAGAACGCAGACCTTTGGCTGCCGCTATCTCCTTCACCTGTTGAATCAGATAGCGATGTCCCATGTGTACTCCGTCGAAGAAACCGATGGTAGCTACGCATGGTTCGGGAATCATAGCCGATGTGTCATTTATAATCTGCATACTTACACTCTCATTTTTTTCTGAAAAGATGGCTCCAGTCTTCACCGGCTTTCGGTGTGTAGGTCGAGATACCCAGTTCCTGAGCTACTTTACAGTTTATTTCGGAATCGTCAATAAAAAAAGTCTCTTTCGGGTCAATACCCGCATCTTCGGTCACCGCCTTGAATATTTCCGGTTCGGGCTTGGCCATTTTCATTTCATAAGAGAGATACGTCTTCTCAAAATAGTCCTCTACTTTGAACGTACGGTAGGGGAAGGCATTCTCGCATACCCATTTCCAGTGGATGTCATTGGTGTTGCTGAGCAGATAGACTACGTATTTCTCGCGTAGTTTGAGCAGCAAGTCGAGCTTGTAGGTCGGGATGTCTACCAGAAAGCTGTTCCAGGCTGCGTCGATCTGCTTGTCGCTTACCATCTTTCCCATCATCTCCCGAATGCCGTCACGGAATTCGGCAGGAGTGATCAGTCCTTTCTCCTGCTGCAAAAATATTCCGTCCAGCTGGTGGGTGCAGAACTTTTCTTCTATGTTCTGGAACCCGATCTTTTTAAAGTTCTCAATACAACGTTCGCGGTCGAGATTTATCAGTACACCGCCTAAATCAATAAGTAAGTTTTTAATTCCTTTACTTTTCATTATTTTCTCATTTGTGAATACTACGTTGAACAAGGCGAATAAGTTCTCCAACCCATAACACCGTGGACGAAACGCCTATAATCAGAAGCCACGTCTGCCAGTCGAGCGGCTCTGTGCGGAATACAGCTCCACCGAACTGTACGATCAGAAATTGTCCGACCAGAATGGCCAGAACAATCAACTCCATGCCATACGATTTGGAAAGTCCCTTGAATGCCGAGTCGGTAGTGCCGAATACGCGGGCATTGAACAGGTTCCAGAATTGCAGCATGACAAAGAAAGTGAAGAAAATGGTGAGGTTATGTACATCCATACCTTGCGCGCTGTGGTCGAAATAATAAATCATTCCGAGCAATACGGCGAGGAAGATCGTACCTACACCTAATATATTGTTACGCATCGCTTTGCTGATAATAAAGTCAGTGCTGCGGCGCGGTTTTTCCTGCATGACGGTTTCGCTGGGAGGGATGGAAGCGAGGGCCAGAGCGGCAAAAGTGTCCATGATCAGGTTCACCCACAGCATTTGTGTCACTGTCAGCGGAAGTTCTGTTCCGATCATCGATCCCAATAATACGATCAGCAAGGCTACGAAGTTGATCGTCAGCTGGAATACGATGAAACGCTGAATATTCTTATAAAGAGAACGTCCCCACATGACAGCGGTACCGATGCTGTTGAACGAGTCGTCGAGCAGTGTGATGTCACTGGCTTCTTTGGCTACGGACGTACCTGTACCCATTGACAGACCGACTTGGGCATGATTCAGGGCAGGCGCATCGTTCGTACCGTCTCCGGTTACGGCGACTACGGCTCCTTTTTGTTGGAGCAGCTGTACGAGACGCTGCTTGTCCGTCGGGCGGGCACGAGACATGATTTTGAGGTCCATCACACGGTCCAGCGCCTCTTCGTCACTCAGTTCGGCAAAGGCAACACCGGTGATACGATTCCGGTCGGTATCAGTTTCCGGTTGCCACAGTCCGATCTGACGGGCAATTTCCGTCGCAGTTCCCGGTGTGTCACCGGTAACGATCTTGATACCGATACCAGCCGACTGGCATTTGGCCACAGCGGCGGGTACATCCGGACGAATCGGGTCTGAGATGGCTACGACTCCTAAGAAATTAAGGTCGTTGGCAGACACCAGTTCCGTGCAGTCATTCGGTTCGTTTTCTCCTACTATTTTGAAGGCAAAGCCGAGTGTGCGCATTGCCATATTCTGATAATTCAGTAGCTGGGCTTCTACTGTCGAACGATATTCGACGGCATCTACCTGTCGGCCGTCCAGCACGACTTCCTTACATTTGCCAAGCACGATTTCGGGTGCTCCTTTTATATAAAGTACTTTCTTGCCGATGATCGGAGACTCGACGAGAGTCGCCATAAATTTACGTTCGGTCGAGAAGGTGAGCTGGTCGAGGATGCGGGCGTGTTCACGGAGTTCGAGATAATTTCTTCCCTGGCTGTTGAGCCATAATAACAGGGCGACTTCCGTAGGGTTACCGACACCTTTCGGTTTTTCGCCCGTTGCCGCTTCTTCGAGGAAAGCGGTTGAGTTGGCGCTGATCCCTTCTGCGACGAGAGCGCTGATATCATCATCGCCCAGGTTGCCGCCATTCTTGATTCCGTAGAAATTGGGTTCGTGTACCTGCATCAGGTTTTGAGTCAGTGTACCCGTTTTGTCCGTACAGATCACGGTGATAGCTCCCATCGTCTCGCAGGCGTGCATCTTTCGTACCAGATTGTTGGTCGAGAGCATACGGCGCATATTCAGGGCCAGGCTGAGTGTTACGCTCATGGGCAATCCTTCGGGGACGGCTACTACAATCAAAGTAACAGCCATCATGAAATATTTGAGGGTCCGTTCGAAAACCGGAAGCCACTCGTGCCAGCCGTTCAGCGAACCGAAATCAAAGAACAACAGTACATCTTTTACAAAGAAGATAAGGAAGGCAAGTCCGGCAACGGTAAAACCGATTTTACCGATCAGGTTCGCGAGCTTGGTCAACTGTATATTCAGAGGGGTCGGTTCCAGATTTTCTTCGGTGCTTTGGCGTGCTACCTTGCCGATTTCTGTGGCATCTCCCACGTGCAGTACGCGCATGGTGCCGTGTCCGTCCACCACTGTCGTTCCGCGCATCACCAAGTTGGAGGCATAGGTTGCTTCTTCGTCAAAGTCCGCTTCGATCACAGTCTTGTTGATTACCGGTTCTCCGGTCAGGTTGGATTCGTTCACTTGCAGGGAGATCGCTTCCAGCAGTTGGCCGTCGGCCGGAATCTCTTCGCCTGTTTCCAGTATGATAATATCGCCTACAACGACGTCTTTACGTGGGATTTCCTGTACGTGTCCGTTACGAATCACTTTTACGAGTGTTTCTTCATTGACGGCGTTCAGTAAGTCGAATTTTTTATTGGCATCATATTCGAAAAAGAAGCCGATGCCTGTGGCTAATAAGATGGCAGCTATGATTCCGATAGTTTCGGCATATTCATTTTCGATGATGGAAATGATCAGTGAAAATACGGCGGCTACCAACAATACCCGCACAACCGGATCTTCAAACTTTTCGAGATAGAGCTTCCATAAGGAAGGACGCTTGGGGGGTGTTAACAGATTGACACCGTTCTTTTCTCTGCTTTGTAGGACTTCGTCATCCGTAAGGCCTACATGATAATAATCGTCTTTTTTTGTAGTACTCATGCAAATACATGCGTTTGATTAGGACCGCAAAAATACAACATAAAATTGTGATAAAATGTTTAATTAAAACTTTTTATGAAGTTACTTTATTCGGGACGTCCGCAAGTACGATAGGGAATGGTAAACCAGAACGTTGATCCCTTGCCTTCTACGGAGTCTGCGCCGATTTGCCCCTCCAATTTGTTTACGATGGTTTTAGAGATGGAAAGTCCCAGCCCCGTTCCTTTCTTGTCTTTGTTCAGTTTCACAAAGCGGCCGAAAACTTCCGGTAGTTTGTCGGCAGGGATTCCGGCTCCTGAGTCGGTCACATAAAAATGGAGTTCGGTATCTCTGGCTTCATAACCGATGCAGATCGTTCCCTCCTGCGTGAATTTTATGGCGTTGGTGGTAAAATTGGAGAGCACCTGCGCGACACGGTTCCGGTCGGTCTCTATGCTACAGGAGGGAAGGCTTGGTTCTGCTATTATTTGAATATTTCCTCCTGCATCGTTGACTTTCATTTGGAAAAGCTGTCGCAGGTCGGATAGTAACAGGTTGATATCTACCTTTGTATATACAAATTCCAGTGTACCGGCTTCTATTTTCGACATATCCAGGATATCGTTCACCAGTTGCAGCAGCAGATCGGCATTCATCTTTATGATTTCCTGATATTGTGCCTTTTCTTCTTCCGTATTGGCGCTGGCAAGTATTTCTGCAAATCCCGTGATGGCGTTGAGAGGCGTGCGGATTTCGTGACTCATATTGGCAAGGAAGGCAGACTTCGAAAGGTCGGCATTTTCTGCTTTCTCTTTGGCCAGTGTCAGTTCTTTTTCGGCTTGTTTAAGTTGAGTGATGTCATGCACCGTGAGTACCATGTTCTCTTCTTCGTTAAGGAGAAAATAGGAACCGGATATCACGGCGTCACATTCTACGGATTTCTTTTCGGAAGTAAGCACGTTCAGAGTAGCTTCCAGATCAGTGAAGCCTCTTCTTTGTTCGAAAGCCTGGCGGATGGCACAACGTATGGGGCAGGAGCCACAGTAAGCATGAGTACCGCAGCCTCCTTCCGCCGATAATGCGTTGCGGCATTGCAATAAGTCGCCCACTCTCTTTTCTTCCAGACCTTTCTGAGTTCCGGTGAGTTGATAGTAGTTTGTTTTTAATACTTTGAAGTCATTATCTATTAATAAGATATAGGCATGGACATTTTTCAGAATGGCGCTGGCAATGTGGTTGGTGTGTTCCAGCTTTCTGGATTCCCGGAATAGTCGTTTTTGCATCCGAAGACATTTTCTCCGTTCCCATAGATAGCTGAGCAGGAGGATTGCACATATAATTAGCAGGATAGGTAGCAATGCTATTAGCATGATGTAACTTGTTGGTTTTGTTCTACAAATATGTTACAAAGATAACTTTTTTACTTGGGATAAGAAAGAAGTTTGAACAATTTGCATTTTATTTGCGTTATATTATTTAGTAAACCAATAAAAAAACGAACGTTATGAAAAAGTACATTTGCACAGTCTGTGAATACATTTACGACCCCGCACAAGGAGATCCCGAGAGCGGAATTGAACCGGGAACAGCATTTGAAGACATTCCGGATGATTGGACTTGTCCACTTTGCGGAGTCGGAAAAGAGGACTTTGAACCGTACGAAGGATAAAAAAAATTAAGAGAGAGAAGAGATTATTGAAAAAATGACCGGAAAGCAGTGCTTCCGGTCATTTTTGCGTTTTAGCTCATGCTGAGCTTTTTTTGTTCCTGTTTTTATACTGTCGGGTCAGGTGCTTCCTCATCGCCACCGCCGTCGGGGTTGGGAGGAGTAGGAGTGTTTCCGTTGTCAACGATCTCGCTGCCGGTTACCAGTTTTTGAATACTTGCCTTTTTCAGCATATCCTTAAACTTGTATCCCGGAGTAAATACGATTTTCACCCGACGAATCGTGTCGGAATCCACTGCCGCTTCCGTCTCCTGGCTTTCGCTGCTGATGCCGGGACGGAATTGACCGAAATCACCCAGTTGTACGGAAATACCTTTGTTTAAGTTTATATTCAGCGTATCGATCAGTGCATCGAGTACAAACTTGACCGCTCCGCTGGGAACCATTCCCACTTTAGAAATCTCATCACACAAATCCTTGAAATTAACCGTATTGGTAATAAAATTCTGTGCTACATACTTTTCGGTTTTCTCTTTACCGAAACCAATCATTCTTTTTTTAACGACATACCTAAGTGCCATAATCTTTTTTGTTTTTTAATAGTTAGTAAATCTGTTTCTTTTGTTTTGTGATCACGATGCAAATGTATGTGTTTCCAAATGAACTGCCAAGCAAAAAACTCAAAGTGCGTTAATAAGTTTCTTCAACTAAAGAAATGGTCAGATGTTTTTTTGTTGTTCTCCTTTCATCTTTTTCCGATTGAAGATTGTCCTTTTCATATCATATCCATACCTTTGTAGATTCAAGAACCCAACGTGACTCCGGTGGCTCAGGAGCCGGGATGTCCGGAGAACGACCGGCTAGGCGATGGAAAGGGAATGAAGAATATGAATAAAGAATTAACGGATGTAGTATAAATGATGACTTCCTGTTTATTAAGAATACACAGTTTACGTTTTTTCGACGGAGGCTTGCATGAGGTTCCTGTGGAAGAAGTGATGACGGTTGCGCTTATTGCGATATTCATCTTTGTTCCGTGCCTGTGGCTTGTCCGGTATTTAAAAGATAAGAGGCTGGACTCAGATGAGAAAGACAAGTTTATACAAATACATATTATCTCGACCATTGTCCTGACTATTGCGGGCGGTGTTTTTGCACGGATGTCCGGACTTGTCAATAAATGGATAGACGAACAGCCATTGATTATCGCTGTTTACATCGCTTTGGCGCTTAGTTCTTTCGGTATCATTGTCGGAAAATTGATCGACTTTTGGGTGTATTGTCTCCGAAAGAAGATGTTTTAAAGTATCTGTATATAGATGCTTGTTGCCTCTGCCCGAAGAAGGTTGTAAACAGGCTTATTCATCTAATGAGTTCAATTAGGGACATACGCTATATGCTTCAAATCATTTTCTTCGCATAAACCACCTGTTTTCCTGCTCCGTAGCGCATCAGTATCCCTTTTTCGATAAAAGCGTTCAGTTCTTTTAGTGCACGCTTTTTGTCGTGACCGGTCATATGGCAATAATCAGTGCGAGTCATGCAAGGATATTTTTCAAGGTGGGCGGTTATTAGTGCCAGACATTCCGCTTCGCTACGTCCGTTACCTTTGGGGCGGGTGAGGGATTCGGTACGTTCCAATCTCATGTCATACCCTACTTCCCGCTTGAATTGTTTGGTCGGTAGATAGTTGATGTTTTTTAGTTTGATTGATTGTGCACGCACATCTTTCTTGTGCATTACGGGTGGTCCTTGCAGCGATACGGAGAAATAGCCGATCTCGCCTAATTCTACAATCCAGCCGTTAGCCAGTAAATCTTTTAACTCATTTTGAAAAGACTGCATTGCTCCTGCCAGCAAACTACGGCTGATTCCCGTAAATTTGTGCACGCGGTCCAGAAATTCGTCCTGACCGATAGTCCCTTTGGGAACAATGCGGGGATGAAGGGGCTGTTTTTCTCCTGTCTGCTTGATATCGGGAGTCTCGTAAAGGTCATACTGTGCGCTCATAACTTAAGTTATTTTGTTGTGTTATTAATGTTTTCGTTCCTATAAACTAAGGAATCCGGCTTAAATATTAATTCGTTCTACTACAGTTCCCCGTGCGGACCACTATAGTGGGGCACAAGGGGAACTATAGTTCTTCTTTCGTGCCACTATAGTGGTACGAAAGAAGATTTGCATACAAAGTTATTAATATTAAAGAGAAAAAGGTTAACCTTACGAGGTTTTTGCGTTAATTATTTATTTCCAGCCGCAATTCCTCTTGCATCACCTTGCTTTTCCCATCCTTTGTATATCGGTATGACAGCAGAAATACATTATAGGTATGACCGAAAGATTCCTCTACCTTGAATGTATTGGGGTATTTGGAGTCACCGTCTATCTGAGTTACCTCAATATCCTTGTACGGCTTTATCGTGACATGATTGTTTTCCTCCACTTGCAGTATGATAGCGGTTTTGTTGATGTGATCCACATTGCTTTCAAAAGACTCCGTTCCGGCTATCACGCGTACGCTGTTGTGGGTGAGTGGAAACATCTTCTTGTTACCTGCGGTTGCCATCCCGTCTGCCAGACCGGTCATTGAATAGTAAACGTTTTCGCCCTGCGTTGCATAATCGTTCTTGATAAGTATCTGATATAGAATGGTGTTTTTGCTTTCATTAATTTCGACGCCGGAGATATCCGTAGCTTTTAATCCTACGAAGTAGGTAGAATCCGGCGACAGTCCTTCGGGACGTATCCTGATCATGGTTCTGCCTGTCCGTTCGCCTGCATTGATCTGAATTTTGTAGTCTACGATCTCATATTTGTCATTGGACAGGAATTTGGCATAGCAGGCTTCATCGACGTCGTAAAGAGACCGGTTGTAGAATTCCAGTGAAGTCAGGTCTTCTTCCAGCCCGATCACCATATCTTGTTTCGGGGCATGGGTACCACCGGTGCAGGCTGCGATATATCCTGTCGCCTCTTCTCCGGTAGGGGACAAGGTGACTACTTCTTCAAATGTGTTATAGTAGTCACTGCTGATCAGGGCCACTACATTCTTGTACATTTCCTTTTCAAACAGCGCATCGTCATTGCATGACGAAAGCGCCATCATAAGTGCGAGTATCGTTATAAAATCTCGTTTCATTTTCTTTTTTGTTATTTAGATTAATAACCCGGATTTTGGTCGAGGGAAGGCAGTCTTCTCATTTCGTTACGTGGTATGGGCACCCAGACAGACCTTTTGTCAACCACTCTCGTCAGGAATGAGGAAGAACTAGGGATAACACGCTGGTAGTAGGTCTCTTTGGTTGCGCCGTCGGGATTCATTCCACGGATAGGTTCCTGCTCTGTTTCTTCATAAATACCCCAGCGGCGGACATCATAGAAACGTCTGTTTTCCCATAAAAACTCTACCATACGTTCGCGTTCTATCTGTTTCTGTACTTCCGGCGTACTGTTGAGTTGATTGGCTGTCAGCCCCGGCAGTCCGGCTCTGTAGCGGACTTGATTGAATGCTTTTTTAATTTCCTCTTTATCCCTGCTCATGGTATAAGGCTGACCGTCCAGTTCTACGGTGTGGGGGCCGGTCAGGTTGTTGAGTGCCTCCGCATACGATAGCAGGATTTCCGCGTAGCGGATAATGGGATAGGCTTTCTGGATATGGCGGGCTCCGGTACCGGTCCAGGCATCCATCGGGTTATTGTACTTTTTGATTACGTATCCGGTGATGGGATAGTTGGGTGAGGTGGCGGTAACACCGCCACGACCGTCTTCATCCTGATAGTAGTACTTGGCTGTGTGGTTGTTGAGAGTCGAACTGGACAATGCCTGCCATACTGCCTCATTGAATCCTACAGACGCGTAGAACCGCATTTCACGATTGGCGTACATCTTATATACACCGGCGTTGAGGGGATAGCCGGAAAAGTTACGCGGTTCGGAAGTGAAGCCTGTCTCCGAGTAATATCCGTCGGCGGCGGCTTCTTCTTTCGTACGGCCGTCGTCCATCAGATAGGCGTCTACCACTTTCTGAGTGACGCAGAAACGTCCCCACCCACCCATCGAGGGAGGGAAAGAACCTTTGCTGATGGTTTCGTTGAGGTACGTCGTGTTTCTTCCCCATATCAATTCCGGATTGATAGACGCTACGGCTTCGCCGGTAAAGATGTCCGAATAAGATTTGAAAGGGTCTATTCCGTTGGCTCCGTTCGGGTAGGCGTCATAGAAATTGGGGTCGGAAGTGACTCCGGCGGGAAGCTCCGGTGTGTTGTCGTCTTTTGCATACGTATAGAGCTTGTACGCTCCCATATCCATCACCCGTTTTGCGGCGGCAGCAGCTACTGCCCACCGGCTTTCGTCATATTGCTGGGAGACATAATGCACACCGTCGGTCTTGCGTTTCCAGTTGCCGAAATAGGAGCTGGCAACAGGCCCCCCGTTGAATAGTGGGCTGGCGTGTATCAATCGCAGGCGGGCTACCAGGCCGAGTGCGGCTCCTTTGGTGGGGCGTCCGAAGTCCAGCGTAGAAACATCCTGAGGCGAGGGCAGCAGCCGTGCCGCTTTTTCGAACTCCTCACAAGTATAGTTCATTGTTTCGTCATAGGTGGCTCTGGGGCGGTCGTAGTATTCGATAGGTTCGTTGGTATTCACTACTTCGTCTCCCAGCAAGATTGCCGGACCGTAATCGACCAAAAGATTGTAGTAGGCGAAGGCACGGATAAAGCGTGTGTATCCTTCCAGTCTGAGCCGTTCCGAGTTTGTCAGGTCTTTCGGGCGGTCGAGGTTTTGCAGGATGCTGTTGCACTTACGGATGATTTTGTAATACTTGCCCCATTGGTTCAGGTTGGGGGAGCCGTCTCCGAGGAAATCCTGTGTGATCTTTCCGTTGGCGAAATCCATGCCGTGATAGATATTGGCTGTTCCGCTTCCGGTCAGTCCGTTAAATCCTTCGTCGGTCGCCATCGGTCCCGGTGTGTACCCGTTACGGATGGTCTGTGCCTCATCCGGGAACATGGCTGCCGCTCCCCACATATACGCTTCCATATATCGGGCATTGGTGAAAACCGAGTCGATGTTGAATTCATCATCAAAGTAATTGTCTATGTTTAAGAAGTTGCTGCAGGACGTTACCAACATGACTGCCTGAACCAATAAGAACATTCTTGCTGTTTTTTTTATTAGGGATGTTTTCATTCTATCGGGTGATGTATTTATTAGAGATTGACATATAATTGCAGGGAATAGGTGGAAGGGATGGGATATACACGGCCGTTCCAGCGTGCCTGCTCCGGATCGAAGAGTTTCACTTTATCCCATACATAGAGGTTGTTACCTACGAATTGGATATCCAGTGAAGAAACACCTATGCGTCTCAGAAATGCTGTTGCAAGATGGTAATTCAGGGTGATTTCCTGTAAGCGTATGTAGCGTGAATCGCCCTGCCAAAAGGTGGACAACTGGCTGTTGTTGCTGTTATTTCCATATTGCAGGCGCGGGAAACGTGCGTCCTTGTTTTCGGCAAGGGATGGGTCGATCCCGTGTGCGATGGCATAATCCTTGGGAATCCATCGGTTGGCCGGATTGGCTGCCAGGGTGAGTACATTTCCGGTATTACCTTCGAAGAAAGGCATATATCCCATTCCGTTGAGACGGGTTTCGTCGTTCACCGTCGTTTTTTGACCTACATAGAAAAAAGAGGTCTTGCCGGTTCCCTTGAACAATACACCCAAAGTCAGATTCTTGTAGCGGATTTCTGCCCCCAGGCCGTACATCAGCAGCGGATAAGTGCTGTGTGTCAACGGCACCATGTCCAGCTTGTCCACCATACCGTCTCCATTGATATCCTTATATTTGATGTCACCGGGCATTACCTCCCCGAAAGTCTGCTTGGGACTGTATTTGATGTCATCTTCGTCTTTAAACAGTCCGACTGCCTGATATCCGCGGATGGAATTGTACGGGAAATTATTGTATTCCAGATAGGGATACTCCAGATAAGCCTGCTCCCAGTTCTGTACTTTATTTTTGGAGTACGTGAAATTACCCCGTAAGGTGAAGCCGAAATCGGGAGTGAAATCCTGCGTGAAGCTGATGTTTCCGTCGGCACCGTAACTTTTCATTTTACCCACATTCGCGTATGGATTGGAGACTACTCCTACGAATTCGGGCACCTGTACCCGTTGCTGGAAAATACCGTTACGCTGATCATGGAAAATATCGACAACGAAATCGATCTTGTTATTAAACAACTTTCCTTCAATACCCACATTGGACTTGATGGCCTTTTCCCACGCCAGATTATCAGCTCCGATACGTGTCTCACCGATAATCTCGATGTCGGGAACGCCCCAAGCCGATCCGGTGCCTTCGTTCACTTTTGTAAGGTAGGGGAAGCGGACATCGGTAATCCGGTCGTTACCTACCGAACCATACGAAGCTCTTATTTTAAGATAGTCGAGCCAGGGGAGCGCCTCTTGTATAAATTTGTAGCCGGTAGGTACCCAGCCCAATGCGACGGATGGGAAGAAACCGTATTGTCTGCCGGGCTGGAAGTTTTCGGAACCGGTATATCCGAAGTTGACGTCCAGCAGGTAAGTATCCTTGTAGCCATAAGTAAACCGGCTGGATACTCCCTGATAGCGCAAGGGAATGGCCGATAAATTACTTGTAGCGTCGTCCGTGTCTTTGGAATCGCTGATGTAATAATAGACCAGCGCGGATGTCCGGTGATCTGTACCGAAAAGCCGGTCATAATTGAGTGTAGCCTCAAAGTGGTATTTGCGGTACTGGCGGGTGGACTTGCTGTACGAGGCTTTTTTCTCCTGTACGGTCTCCTGCATGATGAGCGATCCGTCGCTTGCTCTGCCCAGCGCATTGTAGAGGGCCGGCTGCACGCTTCTCCGTTCATTGAAGTAGCTGTGGATATCGTATGCTCCCTGTACACGTAGTTTAAGCCCGTTGATCAATTCGGAAAAGTCCTGATTGATTGCCAAAGTTGATTTGCCCTTGTACACTTCGTTGGCAGCCTTTCCCGTATGGTTGATCATGACATAAGGCGATGACAGCTCTCCGGCACCGCGTCCGGGCAGCATACCATTGGAATATTGGGTGGGGATGGACAATGGAGTAAGCCGCGACTGTGCTCCCCATATATATTCGGTATTGGCTACGCCGGGTTGATTCAACTGGGAGAGGAATCCGTCCGAACCCAAATAAACTTTCGTTGATTTGGTCAGGTTCACGTCTAGATTGATACGATAATTATAGGTGTTGTAGCTGACGTTCGAACTGTATATACTGTTCTTGTCTACCTTGTAGGCCGCACTTTCGTTTTTACCGCCCAAGCTCAGAAAATAACGTGCCACATCGCTGCCGCCACGTCCGCTTACATAGTAAGTATGACGCCAGAATGTTTTGTTGAGTATCTCATCCTGCCAGTTTACGTTGGGATAGAGATCGGGGTCGAGACCGTCGCGTATAATTCCCATTTCCGTATCGTCATACAAAGGTGTTTCGTTCCGTACTGCTCTGGCTTCGTTTGCTAACTGCGCATACTCATAAGCTCCCAGATATTCCGGCAGACGGTTGAGGACGGACAGCGTGGTGTTGAAACGTCCGGTAATCTGAATTTTGCCCGAAAGGCCTTTCTTGGTGTTGACCAGTACGACTCCGTTGGCTCCCCTTACTCCGTACACGGCAGTTGCCGACGCGTCTTTCAGGATGGAGAAACTTTCGACATCGGCAGGGTCGATGGTGTTGAGGTCGCCTTCCAGACCGTCGATCAGTACAAGGGCACTGCTGTTGGCTCCGAACGTACCGATACCACGTACCCAGAAATCGGCGATATTCTGACCGGGCTCGCCACTGCTCTGCAAGGAAATGACACCGGCTGCCCTGCCTCCCAGCAAGTTACTGATGGAAGGGGAGGGGGACTGGATATCTTTAGTGCTGACCGTCGTAATGGCACCTACCGAACTGATTTTCCGCTGAACGTTTCCCAGTGCGACGACAACCACTTCATCAAGGGAATTGTTGTCTTCAAGCAGTGTGACCGTTAAGTCGGTTTGGGGTTTGATGGCCACGTGCTCCGACGGTTTGAAGCCGATAAAAGAAAATATCATTTTGTCTCCATAAACCACTTTCAGCTTGAAATTACCGTCATTGTCGGTTGTGGTACCTTTGGAGGGCTTGTCTTTGATGTATACCGATACGCCGGGCATGGATAGCTTGTCCTTATCCACGACAGTTCCTGAAACGGTAAATTCCTGAACTTGCTGCGCGAAGGTTGTTGCCGAAAGCAATAAGCAGAACGACATTAAGTATAAAATCTGTTTGATTTTCATTGTGAGTTTACTTTGTTATTCGATAACCAATTTGCGAATGCGTGCATTACCCCAGTCTGCAATGTAAATGTCTCCCTGTTCATTGACAGCCACTCCCCAGGGATTCTTGAATAAGGACTCTACCGGTCCTCCGTCCTTGTATCCGGCGACGCCGGGCTGTCCGGCAACTGTCGTGACGATATTGTCGGCAGATATCATGCGGATGCAATGGTTGCCATAGTCGGCTACGAACATATTGCCGTCGTTGTCAAACTTGATATCCTTGGGATAATTGAAGAGGGCATCTTCAATCGGACCGTCACGGAAAGCGCTGCCGCCGGGAGCATTGAGACGCTTAAATCCGCCTGTTCCATCCGGATCGCGGAGGTCGAGCACCGAAATCCCTTGTCTGTATGCGGTAGGGGCGTTGGAGTGAAGCGTTATATACAGAAGCCAGGGCTTCGCAGGATTAATCGCCTGTCCGTATTGTGATCCGCTGGGGCCTTGATGGATAATGTGTCCTTCGAATGTGTCGGGATCTATTTTAGCGATCTTTCCATCACGGTATCGTGTATATAGATAGCCGTCGTAAGGGCAGAAGGTGACGAAATTCTTGTATTTGTCGGCATCTACGATTGAGTTCAGATCCGACTGTGAGTATTTTATGTTACGCTGGCGGGGGTACCAGGCTTCACGCGGGTCGAAAGTAAATGTCACTTCTTTGACCGATTCGTGCGCGGCGGTCAGCATTCCGGTGGCACGGTCCACCGTTAAGCCGTTGGCATATAAGATACGGTTGGCAGCATCTGCTTCAATGAGAGGAGTCACAATGTTCTGCTGTTCGTTTATCCGGGCGATTCCAAATGTACCGCCGTCACGCCATGACATGAAAAGATTGCCTTCGGCATCCAGATCAAGATATTTGCCATACACCTGAGCGGTGGAGAGTGTTCCGGCAAGGAAGCTCGTTTCACCGTTTCCGGTGACCGTGCTGACCAATGCCTGTGTATGATAAGCATATGTTTCTTCGTAAGCGACGGAATCGGTGTCGACCACTACGGAGATACGGGGATTATCGCCCGGAAGGCGCGGTACAATGGCATAAATACGGCTTCCGCTTGATGAAACGACGGAGGCTCTGGCATTGTTGAAATATACTTTGATTTTACTCACATCGGTGCCGAAGTTTTTTCCGTCCAGAAGAATTTTGTCACGTGCTCCGCCTTCTTTGGGATAGAAGGAGGTCAGTACAATCGGTTGATCGGATTGGTGTTTTTTTTCGGTGGGCTCACTGTAGCTTTCGCAACTTGATAAATAGAAGAAAGCTACCAGCGAGCAGGCTAGGGATAAGTAACGATTCATAAAGTAATAATTTAAAATTAAATGATTATCCGCATGTAGTCCGTCGGATATCTTGATATTACACGCTTTGATGGCTGGAACTTTATAGTTTGATGGTGTAATCCAAACCTTTATCGGGGGCTACGATGAAGTTGGTAACTTCAAAATTGCAGTCGCCTCTTTTGATACCGTTTTCCAACTTCACAGAGATTGTATGCTGCGTATGTGGTTTCAATGTCATTTCGCGGAAATAGACCAAAGAAGGATCATGTGCGGTCTTTTTCAGTTTCAGTACCAGATCGGTAGCGTTCATGACAGAAAATGTCACTTCTTTTTCGGTGCGTTTCACTTCTTTTATGTCTACGCATTTTTCAAAGAAGGGACGGAGGATTTCTTCACGCCCGATCACCAGTTCGCGGTAATAAACGGCAGTGCGGCGATTGTCGAGTGCTTCACGGATACCTTCCGGAGAACGTTCTTTGGCAAAGACAAACGTCATCGTGCGGTGTTCGCCTTTTGAAAAATCATAGTCTGTCTGGATAGGCTGGTGGATATCGGAAGTTCCTATCATGGTCAGATTCTTGTCCAGACACCATTGAATGGCTTCGGGCATGAAAAGACCACCATTGGCTACTTCAATGCCGTGCATGCAGCCGTCATTGTAGAGTTGTGTATGCTCAGGCCACCACAGGGTGGAGTCCGGCTGCTGGCGTGCCCAGCCCGGATGATTCCAGAAGATAAAGGCTCCTTGTTTTTTTGCCTCATTGAAAGCGTCTTTATATGCCTTTTGTTCCAATGGATTGGAGTCGTTCAGGAAGATTGCATTAAAATGTCCCGGAGGCATGGAACGGGTGATTTCACTGCCTCTGATTAGAAGTATTCCTAACTTCTTCGCCTGCTTCTGAGACAGTTCATAAGAGCGGTTATGATCTGCTATGATGTCTTTTTTGTGCGGGCGGTACTCTATATGTTCTGTCAGAGAAATGGCATCCAGTCCTTCTCGATATGCTTCGTCTACACGTACGGTAGGCCATACCAGACCGTCCGAAAAAACACTGTGCATGTGAAAGTCACATTTTAAAGTAGTGTACCCGTTCAGATTGGGAACTTGAATCTCATTGCGGCGTTGCGCTTGTGCGCTCATTAAACACATTGCTGCCAGTGCAACTCCCATCAATACTTTTTTAATTTTCATTTTTTTTGCTTTAAATTAGAGATTTGGTTTTCTTTTGGAATGCCTCTGTCCGGTCATTGGAAAATGGTACTAAACATAGGCTCCTGTGTATTTTGGCGCAAATGTATATGCAAAAAAAAGACCTGCAATAGGCGCAGTAAAAGCTTAACGGGAACTTCACGGAAAAGAAATGTAATCGTTAACGTCTGTAAAAAATGTAACGCCTTTGTAAAGTATGAGTGTCCTTGTAAACGGATATGAGTTGTTTTGTCTGTGTGGAAATAAAAAAGAAATGGATAGCCAATTTATGCGTTACAGCATAAAATTGACTATCCATTTCTTTGATTGAGTTCCTCTTTATTTAAGAGGCTTTCTTCTCTTTTACATCACTGCTGGCTTCTACCACATTCACTACATAGTCGCCCAGTTTCTCACATTCGGCGATAATATCCATGTAATAGACTCCCATCTGATAATCATATTCCTTGTTGTTGACATCCAGAATATTCTGATTTTTCAGTTGGTTACGGTAGTTATTGATTTCGTTTTCGATGTTGAAAGACTTGTTGATATCAATGCTTTGGTGTTCCGGTTTCTCTACCACCACAATCATTTGTGCGAGGGCATCGTCGGTCAGCTTCATCATGAAGTGGATGTGCTCGTATTGCTTTTCGGTAAAGTCCTGATTCGTCTGGCGTTTCCGGTTGATGGTGCGTGCCAGGTTGTAACAGCTGTCGCCGATACTTTCGATTTCCGTCACTTCGCGCAGCATGGCACGTATCTGCAACTTACTTTCAGAACTTAAGCGGCCTTCGGATACCTGATTCAGATAATTGGCTATTTCAAGTTCCATATTGTCGCTGATGTTCTCGTACTTTTCTACGCGGCTGAACAGCTTGTTAAAGTCATCGTCCTTTTCGGTGTGCATCAAGTCCTGCACCATTCCGAACATACGGTGGGTACGTTCTGCAAACAGGTGGATTTCCTTGCGCGCCTGCAGGATAGAAAGCTCCGCAGTAGAAAGCATACCGCCGGTGATAAACCGAAGGCGAGGTTCCTCGTCTTCCTCCTTCGGGTGGATTAATGCGCATACGGTGCGTTCGATCAGTTTCACTCCCCATATCAGGATACATACGTTACAGATATTAAAGATAGAGTGGAAAGCGGACAGTTTATAAGAAATGGCTACTTCCGGATTATTGCTCTGGAAGAAGGTATCCACTACCCAATTGACCAGTTCCATGAAAGGATGGAAGATGATCAATACCCAGATCACACCGAACACATTGAAAACAAAATGGGCCAATGCTGCCCGCTTAGCCTGTGTGTTGGCTGTTAATGCGGCAAGATTGGCCGTGATGGTAGTTCCGATGTTTTCACCCAGTACGAGCGCTGCTCCCAGTTCCAGACTGATCCAGCCGTTGGCGCACATAATTAATGTGATTGCCATCGTGGCGGCTGAGGCCTGTACGATCATAGTCAGTATGGTACCGATGAATAAGAACAGGAGAATGGAGAAGAATCCCATATCCGTGTAGTTCTGTACGAAGGCGAGCATTTCCGGATTGGCGTTCAGGTCGGGAGCATTTGCTTTCAGGTAAGAAAGTCCCATGAAGAGGAAGGAAAAACCGAAAATGAATTCACCGATGGACTTGCGGTTGCTCTTGCCGGAGAAGATGAGCGGAAGGGCGATGGCCAGAAGTGGAAGAGCGAAAGCGGCCATATCAACCTTAAATCCGAAAATTGAAATAATCCATGCCGTAACCGTCGTACCGATATTGGCACCCATGATGACACTGATGGACTCGGCCAGTGTAAGCAAACCGGCGTTGACGAAACTGACGACCATTACTGTTGTCGCCGAGGAGGACTGGATAAGGGCTGTGATTAACACTCCTGTTAATACCCCCGTTACCCGATTGGTGGTCATAGCTGTCAGGATACTTCGTAGCCTGTCACCTGCGACTTTTTGTAAGCCCTCGCTCATTATCTTCATGCCATAAAGGAAGAGCCCTAACGAGCCTATGAGCTTTAAAAAATCATAAAAAGAATATTCCATCTATAATAATTTTAGTGGTTGTTTGTTCTCTATCTGATTACTAAGTATATTTAGTCCCATGTTATTCACCTTATTAAAAAGACTACGATGAAACAGATGTTACAAATATGTTGCAAAAATAATAATATTTATAAAGAATTCCCTATCGGAAGCTCACTTTTGGATATTTATTACGGTTTTAATCTTAATTTTCCTTATCAGGTAGTCAGTGCCAAGGTGAATAACCGTTCCGAAGGTCTCAATTTCAAAGTATATAATAACAAGGATATAGAGTTTCTGGATGTGCGCGATTCATCCGGTATGCGTACGTATGTGCGGTCACTCTGCTTTGTCTTGTTCAAGGCTGTCAGTGAACTTTTTCCCGAAGGGAAGCTGTTTGTGGAACACCCGGTATCCAAAGGTTATTTTTGTAATCTGAGGATCGGCCGCCCCATTACATTGGAAGATGTGACGCGTATCAAACAGCGTATGCAGGAGATTATCGCAGAAAATATCTCTTATCACCGCATCGAATGCCATACGGCTGAGGCCGTGCGTGTGTTCAGCGAACGCGGGATGAATGATAAGGTGAGGCTGCTCGAAACTTCCGGTTCGCTATATACCTATTATTATACGCTGGGTGATACGGTCGATTATTATTATGGTAATCTGCTCCCCAGTACCGGATATATCAAGTTGTTCGACATCGTAAAATACTATGATGGCCTCTTGCTGCGCATTCCCAATAAAGAGAATCCGGATGTGCTGGAGGAAGTGGTGAAGCAGGAGAAGATGCTGGATGTATTTAAGGAGTATCTCAACTGGAGCTATATCATGGGACTTAATAACGCCGGTGACTTTAACCTCGCCTGCGAGGAAGGGCACGCTACGGATTTAATCAATGTAGCGGAAGCATTGCAGGAAAAGAAAATAGCCCAGATTGCCGATACGATCTTCCATCGTGGGGAAAACGGCGACCGGGTGAAACTGATTTTGATTTCCGGTCCGTCCTCTTCAGGAAAGACCACGTTCAGCAAACGTCTTTCCATCCAGTTGATGACGAACGGGCTCAAACCCTTCCCGATCTCCTTGGACAATTATTTCGTAGACCGTGAAGAGACACCTCTGGATGAAAACGGTAACTATGATTATGAGTCTCTGTATGCGCTCGATCTGGAATTGTTTAACCAGCAGTTGCAGGCTTTGCTGCGCGGTGAGGAAGTGGAGCTTCCGCGCTTTAACTTCTCTCTGGGGAAGAAGGAATATAAAGGTGATAAACTGAAAATTGAAGATAATACGATTCTCATTCTGGAAGGTATTCATGCGTTGAATCCGGAACTGACACCGCATATCCCGGATGAAAAGAAGTTCAAGATTTATGTCTCGGCATTGACCACTATTTCTTTGGACGACCATAACTGGATTCCTACGACAGACAATCGTTTGCTTCGCCGCATTATCCGCGACTTTAATTACCGGGGATATTCGGCCCGTGAGACTATCTCCCGCTGGCCTAGTGTGCGTGCCGGCGAAGATAAATGGATATTCCCTTATCAGGAGAATGCGGATGTGATGTTCAATTCGGCGCTGTTGTTTGAATTTGCAGTGCTTCGCCTGCATGCGGAACCTATTTTGATGGGTGTTCCGCGCAATTGTCCGGAATATTGTGAGGCGTACCGGTTGCTGAAATTCATTAAATATTTCGTTCCGGTGCAAGATAAGGAAATTCCCCCGACGTCTTTACTCAGGGAGTTTTTGGGAGGAAGTAGCTTCAAATATTAGATGATAAATTTATTTAAGAGAATTATTTTGGAATTTATAGTTATTGTATAAATATAAGTTCGTAACTTCGCGCCGCAAAAAACAAGCGTGGCAATATGTTGTTGTATTCCAGGGAAAGGAAATAACTGTAAGATTAGACTTAAATAATGAACATTTGTACGTTCTTTCCGTTTATGTTATTACACAGCAAAAAAAGGGTATATGATATTTTATAACAATTTACTAGCGAAATGCTTTTTAGGGAAAAAGAAGCATTATTTTATGATAGGAGGGTTATTCTTTACTCGGTACAAGTATTTGGAAGTTTGGGAAGAAATGGAGTTAAGAATACATGCACGGCAATTCTGGGAGTGTTTTTTATTGACTTTAATCCCAGCATTGGGTTTATCACTATGGTTTTCATGGTGGTGGATGGTGCTTCCGTTCATGACATATCACTTGCTTTACTGGTTTGAAAAAGCAATTAGTTCTCATTCGGTTTTTAACTGGGAGGCATTGACCTATTGTGGTGATGCCGTTTATATGAGAAAAAGAAAATCCTATGCCTGGATGAAATGGTATGGGAAGAAAAACTTCCCGAAATCGGAATGGGAAGACTAAAAGAATAGAGAGATGCTAAAACTCTCTTGCGAATTTATTCAGGCACGGTTTACACAGATTAATATGGTTTCGATTAAAACAGAACCGTAAAAACTCTGTAAGCCGTGCCTGAATAATGATATGATAACAGTTACTTCCGCTTTCGGCGGGTTTTCCTTTTCTACTGCTTTTATTTCAGATGTTTCTTTATCCAAAGCAGATGTCCGTACTCTGTGTCACTGGAGGTCCAATGTTCATTAATAGGAGTGATCAATGCTTCTTTCGGGCAATTCAATACATTATATACAATGTAGCTGGTAGTCGGTGGGCAAACGTTATCATTGAATCCCCATGTCATATAAGTATCTGCCTTGATTAATTGGGCAAAGTTTACCACATCATAATAAGCCATTGTTCTGATTTTTTCGGGAGTATCCATATCTACGGTATTTCGGAAGAAATGGGGATAACCTCCGGCACGACCGGCTTTGTAACCTGCCATATCGCTTAGAGCCGGATGATTGGCTACGCAGGCCGTTACCCGCTGATCCAGTCCGGCGGTGACGAGTGCTAATGCTCCTCCCTGGCTGCCGCCTTGAACGACTACATTCTTTCCGTCCCATTCCGGCAGTGAGGTCAGCAGGTCGATGCTGCGGACACAGGCCAGATATACCCGTTTCATGTAATAGTTGTCGCGGCTGTCCAGACCGTTGGACAGGTATCCGTTTTCTCTGCCGTTGAAAGCGGCACTGATTTCTTTGAATTCTTCTTCGCTCATTTCCGGATTTAGCCCGTGGATCTCGATTTCAAAGCGGATGCAGCCTTGTTCGGCGTAGTACTTATGTCGCAAAGGTTCCTTGATTGTCTTGATTCCTGCGCCCGGAGGACATAGTACGACGGGGTATTTGCCTTCTTTCTTCGGATAGAACAGGTAGCCGTAGATACCTTGTCCGCGTTGGTTCACTTGCAACTTGATGAGATAGCAGTCTATTTGGTCGGTCGAGTATTTCTTTACGTGCTCTTTGGTGTATATCAGCGGAAATTTGGTCAGTTCCGCCTTTTCGTTCTCCCAGAATTGCTGAAAGTCGGCAGGCATGGTGGTATACGGACGGAGCTTTTCCGGCGAGAAGCCCACTTTGACGTGATGGGAGTATTTCTTTCCGTCTACGGTGGTGGTCAGGCGGCAGTCTCGGAAGCCCGGTTTCTTCATGGTGCCTACGGGGATTGTTGCCTTTCCTTTTCTCATGATGACTGTTCCTTTCGTATCGGCAGGCATCATTTCTCCGCCTATTTCGAAATTAATCGCTATGCTATCTCCCGGAATGCCGTATTTGTAAAACTGCACTTCTACGTTTGCCTGTTCTCCGGTTTTGTAAAGCCAGTCGGCATGATCGGGTACGGTTACCCAGAATACGTCACTCCGGTAGGGATTGTTTTCGGCAACCGCAAGCAGCGTTGTCAGTAACAACGCTGCTGAAACGCAAAATCTTCTCATATTCATTTTACTGTTCAATATAACTGTCATTCGTCTTCTCATTCTATTTTCCATCTGATCGGTTTGTTAATTACGCCGCAATATTAGGAAAGATTAGAAAAACAGAGGTCGATAAAATGTTCTATTAAGTGTAAATTTAGAGCAACTTCCACTCGAATGTATGTTTTCCGGCTTCTAACTCTATGACACGTTCTCCTTTCACAGTATCGGGCACATATAAAGTGGCGCTGCTGTTGGCAGGGATCGTCACGCTGTACACAACACTCTTTTTCTTACGTACCCATTGGGAATGAATCTCTCCGTAAGGTGAATGGTGCCTGGCCTCAAACTGTTTTAAATCACTGGGGAAGTTGGGGCGCAGGAGGATATGTTTAAAGCCCGGTTGCTGCGGGTCGGGGAAGATACCGCCCAAGCCTTTATAGAACCATCCTCCGATTTCTCCGAACATCATGTGGTTGTCCGAAATGTCACGTGTAGCATTCAAATCCCAGTTTTCGAGCAGGGTGGTGGCTCCGTTGGCAATCCAGCAGCCCCATGACGGGTAGGTGTCTTGTGCGGCTACTTTATAAGCGGTTTCGGCTTCTCCGTTTTCACTCAGGGCGTTCAGTATGGCTTTGGCTCCCAATACACCCACATCCAGATGGAAACCGGCTTCTTGCACCTTCTTCGCCAGGTTGCGGGCTACTTTTGCTTTCATATCCTTGGGGACAATTCCCCACATCAGCGGTACACTTAGTTCCGTCTGAACACCGCTGGCGTATATACCGGTTTCCCTGTTCAGATATTTGTCATTGATCGCTTGTCTGATCTTTTCCGCAAGCGCCTGATAATGTTCGTAATCTTCCTGTTTGTTGAACAGCTTCGCGGCATTGGCCAGTATTTTAGTATCTACGTAGAAGTATACCGATGAGGTCAGTTCTTTGGACGAATGCGATTTCACGGGAACCCAGTCTCCTCTTCCCCATGAAGTCAGTCCGCTTGGGCTGGTACGGTCTACGTAGTCTACATATCGTTTGATGTTTTCGTAGCAGTCGGCTAATAATTTGCTGTCTCCGTAGAACAGATAAATATTCCAGGGAATAATGGCGATTGTACTCGTCCAGTCCAGACCGTTGTCCGTGCCGTATCCCCATCCTCCGGTCGGAATGATGTCGGGTAATACTCCGTTGGGTTGCTGTTCGTCACGGTGGTCGGCTAGCCATTTTTCGTAGACTGTGATGCCGTCATAATTATATAGTGCTGTTTCTATCGCAAAATGTCCGTCTCCCGTCCATCCGTTTTTCTCCCGTTGGGGGCAATCGGTGGGATACCCCATCAGATTGGACAGGTAAGCGTTGTTGGTAGCCCACCACAATCGGTTCACGAGTGGGTTTGACGTATTTATCTCTCCTTTTTGCGGAACGTCGCTATGAACGAAATAAGCAGTCAGACTGTTTTGATTGAGTGCGACAGGCTTACTGCTTGTCACTTCTACGTATCTGAAGCCTTTGTAGTTGAACCGTGCCATAAACTCGTCTTCTCCCTTTCCGCTCAGAATGAGAATATCCGTCTGGAATGGGTCTGTGTCATCTACCGGACGATGGTATACGTCAATGTTTGACATATTCACCCGTCCGTTGTCATAGAGGCGTTCGCCGTGTTTGAGCCTTACTACCGTTCCTTCTTCTCCGGATACCTTGATGCGGGTCACTCCGGACATATTTCTGGCAAAGTCGAATACATACGTTGTGTCGTTCACTTTCTTAAGCGCTTTTGCCGGTATTGTTTCTACGATACGAATCGGTTGTACCTGCTGGGATACGACGTTTTGAGAAGGGACGGCTCTGTAACCTGCTTCCTTCCATTTCGAATCGTCAAAATCTGCCGTATTCCAGCCTTTCTGTTCCAGGCGGGCGTCATAATGTTCCGCTGTATAGATGCTGTTGAAGATCAAGGCCCCCGAAGAAGTCTTCCAGTCTCTTTCGGAGCGGATTACTTCTGTAGTGCCGTCTTCGTAGGTAATTCTCAGGTCCATGCAAAAAGCGGGGCGGTTGCGCCACGGTGCGCGGTCAAAGTCCCAGACTGCTTTTGACTGATGGTTGTACCAGCCATTCCCCAGCAGTACGCCAATCGCGTTTTTACCTTTCTGAAGTTGGTTGGTCACATCATAAGTCACATAGAAATTCCGTCTGTCGAAACGGGTATACAGCGGGTCTAGCCGATGGTTTCCGATTTTCTCTCCGTTGATGTATAATTCGTATAAACCGGCGACGGCGATGTATGCTCTGGCGGATTTGACTTTCTTTTGGGTGTCGAATGTTTTTCTGAAATAGGGGGCGGGCTTATAGTTGATGTCTCTGTTGTCGCCAATCCACGCACCCTGCCAGTTCTCCATTCCCATCATTCCGGTCTCGAAGCTGTTGATGTCCGAAGTAGCCTTTTTGCCGTCCTTATCCCATACATTCACTTTCCAGTAATATTTGGTAAAGGGTTGAAGATTCTTTTCCGGATAGGTGACAAGGATTTGATCCGATTCCTTTTTCCCCGAGTTCCAGATTTCCCCGTTTTCGTTGTTTGCTTTCAGTGAGTCTGTGCTGACTATTATCTGATAGGCAGTCTGCCGGGCTCCTTGTCGGGCATCGTCCAGCATCCACGACAATCTGGGATTGGCATTGTCGATGCCTAGCGGATTGATCAGGTGGTCGCAATGAAGGTTCACGGGCTTGCATTCTTCTTGCTTTTGTGCAAGGGTGGGTTGCAGTGCACAACATGCAAGTGCAGTCACTAAATATATTTTTTTCATTCTGTCTATTTGTTTTCCTTTTTAACCACAAACTGATATGTACCGGACTGTAGTTCTAATACAGCCTTTCCATTCATGAAAGTAACCGAAGAAACTCCTTCCGCTTTCACGGCAGCTTTTCCGCTTTCTTCTACTACATAGTCGAGAGTAGGTAATAGCAAGTGAAGAGTGGCGGTGGTGTTGGCAGGTATCGTCACTTGGTAAGAAACTGTTCCGTCATTTTCTTTTTTCCAGCTGCTCTTGATATCTCCATAACAGGAAGGGAACGAAGCATTTACCCAGTCAATCCGTTCCTGACCGGCGGCAACTTCCGGACGGTTGTCCGGGATCGGCTGTAATACGATGTGCTTGAATCCCGGACGTGTTTCGTCGATATCTATACCGCCCATTGTGCGGTACATCCATTCGGAGACTGCTCCATACGAGTAATGATTGAACGAGTTCATCGATACAGGGCCAAAACCTTTCTCTTTGGTATACGAATCCCAGCGTTCCCAGATAGTGGTTGCTCCCTGGTCTATACTATACAGCCAGGAAGGGTTGTTCCGTTGCAGCAGTAGATCGTAAGCCGTATTTGATTCTCCGAACTGGCTTAATGTCTGATTCAGGATGGCTGTACCCACGAATCCTGTGCTCAGGCGGTTACCGTTGCCGGCAATCTTGCGGACCAGTGTTTCCACTCCTTTCTTCCGTGCTTCTTCTGTCGGGAATAAATCCAGTTTCAAGGCAAGCAGATAGGCCGTCTGGCTCTTTTGTTTCAAATCTCCGTCTGCATCGATGTAGCGTGTCTGGAATTCTTTCTTGATTTCCTGTGCCAGCTTTCTGTAAGCCTTTGCTTTGGAAGCGTAGGCATCACAGTCGTCCGTTTTCAATGCTTCCGAAATTTTGGCCATCAATTGTGCCGTATATGCGTAGTAGCATACACTGACATAGCGGCGTTCGGTATCTTCGTACGATAGCCAGTCGCCATAATTTGTTCCGGCACCGTTATAGTTATAACCGTCTCCTTTTTGACGGGACAGGAACTCCATGTATTTCTCCATAGATGCATAATTGTCCTGCAATATCTTTTTGTTGTCGTACATCAGATAGATAGTCCAGGGAACGATGATACCGGCATCAGCCCAGGCTGCCTGTCCGTAGCCTACCCATGAGTGAGGAGCTACATCCGGATAGGCGCCGTCACTTCGCTGACCGTCACGCATATCTCTCATCCATTTTTCGAAGAAGGCGGATACATTCGCATTATAAGAAGCGGCACGGCAGAACACTTGCGTGTCTCCGGTCCAGCCCAGACGTTCGTCTCTTTGCGGGCAGTCGGTAGGGATGCTCAGATAGTTGCCTCTTTGTCCCCACATGACATTGCTGTATAACTGATTGATTGACCTGCTGCTGGTGACAAACGAAGCTCCCTCTTCGGTAGCGGAACCGACCACTTCCCCTATCAGGGAAAGTACCTCGATGTCTTCACTTGCCGTTATCTCACAATACTGAAAACCAAAGAAGGTCATGGACGGATGGAATGATTCGCCTTCCTTGCTTCCTTTCAGGATATACTTCAATGTTGCTTTTGCACTTCTGAGGTTGGCGGTATATATACTTCCGGCAGGACCGTCGTCTCCGCGCGATTGATCTCCCGTGTCGTTCAGCATCTCGCCGAAACGGAGTTTCATCTCCGTTCCCGATGCACCTTTTACTTTGAACCGAACCCAGCCGACCATGTTCTGACCTAAGTTGTAGACGGCCGTTTCACCTTTCTTTAAGCGGATAGGAGCCGGTTTGTCCGTAACGCTCACTACATTGATTTTACCATCTTTTTCACCTTGGTAAACGGTAGTAGACAAAGGGATACGGCTCAGATGCGGACGTACCTGAACGGTGGGGCCGGCAAAGGCGATTAACTCTCCTTTGAAGTGAGGGTTGACAGCCGTCTTGTTCCAGTTGGCGGTATTATATCCGGGCTTCGTCCATGCACTTTCTTTGCGGGCGTCATAGGTTTCTCCGTGGTAGATGTCTCCCATTCGTATGGCACCGTCCATGGATGACAGCCAGGAAAGGTCCGTTACTACCGTTTCCGAAGTGCCGTCCGTATATTTCAGTAAAATCTTTGCGATGAATCCTACTTCATGGGCGCCATACTCTCCATGAGCGACATCACTGTTCCACCAGCCGGAGGATACCTGGGCGCCGACTGCGTTTTCTCCTTTCCGGAGCAAATCGGTGATGTCATACGTCTGATAGTGGGCTGTTTTGCTGAAATCCGTCCATTCCGGCTTCAATTCGTCATAGCGTATGTTGCCGTCTTCCATCTTGTTTCCTACCCGTTGTCCGTTGATAAACAAATCATAGACGCCCAGAGCCGAACTGTAGATGCGGGCGGATGCTATCTTCTTTTTTGCCTTGAATTCTTTACGGAACATGGGTACTCTGCTCATAGAAGCCTGCAATACCCGATAGTCTCCGGAAGCGGAAACCATATTCAGTTTACGATTACCTCCCACAGTTACGATTTCTCCTTCTTCAAAGGTGGACTGAGGCTTTTCGAAATCCTCTTTCAGAACAACTTTGGCTTCTTCCTTGTCACCTTTCTGTTCGTACTCCGTCAGTACGATATTGTCAAACATGGCCGTTTCGTTGGTGTTATTACCGTTGAATGCCCGGAAGCCGATATATCCGTTCGATAGTTTGGAATCGGTGTCGGTATAGGTATCCACCAGTACCTTGTCAATATAAGTCTTGACCACTCCATCTTTTGCTTCGATTGCCAGATGGTGTTCTTTATTCAGCAAGTCGGATTTGGTGAAGAATTTGCCGATCGGAGTATCTGAACTTTGCAGGCGTCCCCCGTCATAAATATGTCTTCTGATCAAAGGTTCTTTTTCATTGTCCAGCGTATTGACAGACCACATGAACACGTTGGAAGCATCGCGTGCGCCGAAAAGAACGGATGCGTTGCCGGAAGTCAGTGTGACATCCATTTCCAGCAGCATTCGTGCCTTTGTCTGTTTCTTGTCTTCCGGATTGATTTTGGAATTCTTGTTTATTTGAGTTGCCTTGATCCATTGCGCTCCCGACCATCCGTCGGACAGCAGTCCTGTTTCGAAGAAAGCCTTTTCCGTCGAAATCTCCTCACCGGTTTGGTTGTTCCACACGGTTACTTTCCAATAATAGCGGGTGGAAGGGGTGAGAGCCGGTCCTGCATAACAGATGTGCAATGATTCGTCAGATGCCACCTTTCCGGAAGTCCAGACCGGATTTAGACAGGCTGCATCGGTCGCTACCGTGATTTGATAGGCTGTTTGTCTGACTCCTCTTTCCGCTGACTCTAGTTGCCAGCTGAATCGGGGAGCTGTTATGTCCAGCCCGATAGGATTGGTCAGATATTCGACTTGTAGTTTTTTGATTGCTGCATTCGTGGGCAGCAGAAAAAGAATAGATAAAAGTAACAAAGTAGTTCGTGCCATTAGTTTAAAGTATTAATAGTTTGTTATGATGGGGGATACTTGCAAATATAGTGCTTATTGTCCTGCATAGACATAAGAATTTTGACACTAATACTTAAAAATATGACCGTCCCCTTGAAATAATAAATGCCTATACTTGTTGTAGTACAGGCATTTATCGTTTTATGTGAATTCCGGTGCCTTATCCTTTAAAGCAGGGGTTATCTTAAAGCTTCCACTTCTTCGGGTGTCAGCGGAATTTTCTTGCCGAGTCGGCGGGCACCTGTCTCCGTGATGAGATAATCTTCTTCGTTACGGATACCGCCGAAGTCTTTGTAAGTTTCCACTTTGTCGTAATTGATAAAATCGGTGAACTTCTTTTCTGCTCTCCACATATCAATCAGTTCGGGGATGAAGTAAATGCCCGGTTCTACGGTATGTACGAATCCCGGTTCCAGTGGAATGGCGAGGCGTTGCGACTTGCGTCCGAACTGCGTGCTCTTCGGCTGACCGTTGTATCCTACCCATATCTCACCCAGATTTTCCATATCGTGAACATCCAGTCCCATCATGTGTCCTAATCCGTGCGGATAGAACAGGGCATGCGCGCCTTCGCGGACAGCATCTTCCGTATTTCCTTTCATTAGTCCTAGATTTTTCATTCCGTCTACCATGACACGGGCGGACAGTTCGTATACATCCATATAAGGAATGCCTGGACGAAGTGCCTTGACAGATTCCAGATGCATCGCATTCTGAATTTCGTAAACTTCGCGCTGGCGAGTTGTAAATTTCTTATCCGCAGGAATCGTGGACGACATATCGCCTGCATAACCCGACTCGACTTCCGCACCTGCGTCAATCAGGAACAGATCGCCCGGTTTCACTTTGTTTCCGTGATAATGGTTGTGCAGCGTCTGCCCGTTGATGGTGGCGATCGTTGCAAACGACAGTTCGCAGTTGTTGGACTCTGCCACACGGTTCATTTCCGCTACTACTTCATATTCGTACATTCCCGGACGAAGCACCTTCATGGCGGTGATGTGCATATCGGCAGTCACGTCACAGGCTTTTTCTATTTCTACGATTTCTTCCGCCGACTTGTAGTTGCGCTGAGCTATGACGGCACGGATGAAAGGTACGGAACCTTCCTGACGTGCAGGTGGTATACCCAGCCAGTCCATCAGTTTCAGTTTATGTTCGGGGCGGTAGGGAGGAAGATAATGAATTGCTTTTCCACTCTGGACGCATTTGTGCAGATAGCCGACGATATCAGCGGAAGCCATCATTTCCCTGATGCCGACACGTTCGCATTTTTCGCGTAACGTAGGCTGTGAGCCCATCCATACGATGGCATCGATAGACAATTCGTCACCGAAAATAATTTCTTTGTCTTCGTCAATATCGATGATGGCCGAAAGTCCGGCACACGAAAGACCGAAATAATAAAGAAAAGTGGAGTCCTGACGATAACGGAACGTGTTATCCTCATAATTCAGCCCGCACTCGTCATTTCCCAGAAATAACAAAACTCCGGAGCCTAAATTCTTTTTCAGCAGGGCTCTGCGCTGCATATACGTCTCTTTGGCAAACATACTGTCCTAATTTTTAAGTTCGTGCAACAAAGATAAAATTTTGTGTTATAGGATTAAAAATTATCTCCCTAATCTGTGTAATCTCTCGTTAAAAAGTTACTTTTGTAGCGAGAAATAGTAGAAAGCAAAAACGAATATGGCACAAGGTTCCCGTCAAATACAATCTCAGGCGCAACAGCAGGTACAAACGCTCTCGCCCCAGCAGATTCTGGTCGTGAAACTGTTGGAGCTTCCCGCAGTAGAGCTGGAAGACCGTATCCATGCTGAACTGCTTGAAAATCCGGCACTTGAAGAAGGTAAAGAAGAAAACGCTGCGGATGAGTATGCTGATTCCGACACTACGGAAGATGGCATGGATAGTGATGCCAACGATTATGATTCTTTGAGTGATTATCTGACTGAAGACGATATTCCCGATTATAAATTACAAGAAAACAACCGTTCGAAAGACGAACAGGCGGAGGATATTCCGTTCTCCGATTCCACCTCTTTTTATGAAATCCTGAAAGAACAGCTGCGTGAACGCAACCTGACTGAACATCAGCGTGACTTGGTGGAATATCTGATCGGTTCATTGGACGATGACGGACTGCTCCGTAAGTCATTGGAGAGCATCTGTGATGAACTGGTGATTTATGCCGGCATCGAATCGACAGAAGAAGAACTGGAAGAAGCACTCTGTATCTTGCAGGATTTTGATCCCGCTGGTATCGGTGCCCGTAGCCTTCAGGAATGTCTGTTGATACAGATTTGCCGGAAGAAGGATGAAGAGAAGAAGCCCAATCCGATACTGGAGTTGGAAGAACGTATCATTAGAGAGTGCTATGAAGAATTCACCCGTAAACACTGGGAGAAGATTATAAAGAAACTGGACATTGATGAAGAGACTTTCCAGGAAGCTCTTAATGAGATAACCAAGCTGAATCCTCGTCCGGGTGCTTCTTTGGGAGAAGCGATCGGCAGGAATCTCCAACAGATAGTTCCCGACTTTATCGTGGAAACGTATGATGATGGAACCATCAATATAAGCCTCAATAACCGTAATGTCCCCGAACTCCGTATGAGTCGCGACTTTACGGAAATGGTGGAAGAGCATACCAAAAACAGGGCTAATCAATCAAAAGAATCCAAAGAAGCGATGATGTTCCTGAAGCAGAAAATGGATGCGGCACAAGGATTTATCGATGCTGTGCGGCAGCGTCAGAATACCCTGATGACTACCATGCAGGCTATCATTGATTTACAACGTCCTTTCTTCTTGGAAGGAGACGAATCTCTGTTGAAACCGATGATTTTGAAAGATGTGGCTGAACGTACCGGACTGGACATTTCAACGATCTCCCGCGTGAGCAACAGTAAATATGTGCAGACAAATTACGGTATTTATCCGCTCAAATTCTTTTTCAGTGATGGGTATACCACGGAGGACGGTGAAGAAATGTCTGTCCGTGAGATACGCAAGATTCTGAAAGAGTGTATTGATGGGGAGGACAAGAAGAAATTTCTATTCCGTTTTTATCGTTTCTGGTGTTATTCCTGTTTTCTTATCTTCGTATCATGCCGATACAATATAAGTTGATCGTGTTGGGAATTGTTTACTGCTTTACCATACTGACACCTACCATTACCATTTTCCTGTTTCGTAAAATCAATGGCTTTGCCCGTCAGGAGTTGAGTGAGCGCAAGAAACGTTATGTACCGATTCTGCTGACTATCATCTCGTATGTGTTCTGCCTGTTGATGATGCGCCGGCTGAATATACCTTGGTATATGACAGGTATCATCCTCGTTTCTTTGGTAGTATCTATTATCTGCATTGCAGTGAATTTGAAATGGAAATTGAGTGAACACATGGCAGGAATAGGCGGAGTGATCGGCGGACTGGTTTCTTTCAGTGCTTTGTTCGGTTACAATCCGGTCGGATGGTTATGCCTGTTTATATTGATTGCCGGTATATTAGGTTCTGCACGAATTGTATTGGGACATCACACGTTGGGTGAGGTGCTTTCCGGTTTTGCGGTTGGTTTGATATGTGCCCTTTTGGTACTTCATCCGGTGAGCAACATCTTATTTCGAGTATTTTTATTTTAAAACAGTATAAATCCTAAAAACTAATTATTATGAACTTTCCACAGAATTTGAAGTACACGAACGAACACGAATGGATTCGCGTTGAAGGAGACATTGCATACGTAGGTATCACTGATTATGCTCAAGAACAATTGGGTGATATCGTGTTCGTAGACATACCGACTGTTGGTGAAACGTTGGAAGCCGGTGAGACATTCGGAACCATCGAAGTAGTGAAAACAATTTCCGATCTTTTCCTGCCTGTAGCAGGTGAAGTGATGGAACAAAATGAAGCATTGGAAGAAAATCCGGAACTGGTTAATAAAGATCCGTAGTAGCACGTCCGACCTTCCTGTTATGGAGAAGGCTGCGCAACTGCTGAATGATATGCATGTACCGTTCGAAATGAACGCGCTTTCTGCTCACCGCACGCCTGAAGCTGTGGAAGAGTTTGCAAAGAATGCCCGCAACCGTGGCATTAAAGTTATTATCGCCGCTGCCGGAATGGCTGCCGCCCTTCCCGGTGTAATTGCAGCCAACACTACACTGCCGGTGATCGGGGTACCCGTAAAAGGCTCCGTGCTCGATGGTGTAGACGCGCTTTATTCTATCATCCAGATGCCTCCGGGCATTCCTGTGGCAACGGTTGCTATAAACGGAGCGATGAATGCCGCTATCCTTGCCATTCAGATGTTGGCATTGAGTGACGAGAAATTGGCAGAAGCTTTTGCTGCTTACAAAGAAGGACTGAAAAAGAAAATCGTAAAAGCAAACGAAGAACTGAAAGAAGTTAAGTTTGAATATAAAACAAACTAATGTGATTTACGATTTGACAATTTACGATTGGCGATTGAAATATCTTCGTAAATCGTATGTTGTCTTTGCACGTTGTCTTTGCATATTGCGCAGAAAGTGTTTTCAGTCATCAAATCATATATCGTAAATCATAAATCATAAATCAAAATGGTTGATCTATTCAATTATTTTCGAAGAGAAACCACAGAAGTAAATATTGGGGCTGTGCCGTTGGGCGGCCCCAATTCTATTC